>QQTW01001969.1_pt1 | contig 14705 bp, 14 predicted proteins | sample 1904831 | NCBI WGS metagenome assembly QQTW01 (sample SAMN09435610, study PRJNA476489) | Subsurface metagenome, whole genome shotgun sequencing project. | reverse complement strand
GGGTGTGTTAGCAGGACCGCCAGCTGGTTCGTCGGGAGAGAGGAATTCACGCACTTGCGGAAGATGCAAGTGTCGAAGACCAACAATGGGCAATATCTATCCAATATCGCCATGAAATTCAACGCGAAGCTAGGGGGGTCAACGGCGCGGACGGCACATGTGAGGCTCTCCAACTTGGATTGAAGCATGGGGCGGAGTGGTGCTGACGGAGAGGGCAGAAAAACAACGAATGGCGGCACTTCCTCGTCCCTACCATGGTCATCGGCGCCGACGTGTCTCATGCGCCCGGAGGCACCGAACTGGCGTCCATGGCGGCCATGACCGTATCTATGGACAGTAAGTGTTGACCCGCCCCACCAGGAGGGTGCGACTAGGGTTGACTAACCTCCACGGCAAGAACTTGGCCTTCGCTATGCGGCGGCCTGCGAAACCAACGGTCGGCGCGAGGAGATCATCACCGAGGAGAACATCCACAAGCTGCTGCCAAATCTCGTCAATCACTGGGCCAAGACTGTGAATGCTGGCAAACTACCCAATCAGATCTTCTACTTCCGGGACGGCGTGTCCGAGGCGCAGTTCCAGCACGTTCTTAAGCGGGAGGTGCCCCACATTCGATCGATGCTCGCCAAGATCAATTCGACCTGGAAGGTATGCGTGTGAGTTCGGAGCGGTTGGGGAGAGCTCACTGACGCGGTGAGAGCAGGTCAAGTTCCTAGTGATAGTAGCATCGAAGCGCCACCATTTCCGGTTCTTCCCGAAAGTGAACGATAAGGCAGCGTCAGACCAGAAATCAAACCCGCTGCCCGGCACGCTCGTGGAGAGGGATATCACGCATCCGTTCGATAATGACTTCTGTGCGTTGGACGGGGCATCAAGAGCTACCGTTCGAAACACCCGCTGACGGACGGCCAACAGATTTGTGCTCGCATAAGGCCATCCAGGGTACGGCCCGGCCAGTTCACTATACGGTTCTCCTGAACGAGGTTGGCATGCCGGTCAACCAACTGCACGCGCTCATCTACGAGCAGTGTTACGCCTATATGCGGTCGACGACTCCGGTGTCATTGCGTAGGTCTCGCCGAGATTGTTTCGTGTTGCTGAATTTGAGGGTTGACCGGACGATTCACAGATCCGGCCATCTATTACGCCCATTTGGCCTCCAACCGGTCTCGCAGCCATGAGCATGTCGCCGCCACGCAGGGAGCGCGGTCCGGACCGGACATGCCCCCGCCGACTCCGACGAACCCTGCCGAGGGTGAACTCCCACCCGTCAAGCCGCTCTTGCCATTTCGCAATGTCGAGGAAAGTGGCATTGACAAGAGCATGTGGTATATTTGATAGTGCATACACGACGGCTATGAAGAATTGCCTCGAAATTGAACATCCTGGATCGAATCCATCTAGTCCGTCTTGCTTGCGGTGGTAGGGTCGTTGGCGGACTCGTCTTCTTACATCTTGCTTTTGCTGCACTCAGAATGATAGCGGTGGCGGGCATTCGTGTCTTTGCTTGACATAGCGAGTCCTTGCCGTTTTGAATTGTCCGAAGTATGGGGGGAATGATAATAGTTTGCCTACGGTGCTGAGGATCTCCTCTGGCTTGATCTATGTACGACCTCTTCTTGCTCTCCCAAGATTGACCTAGTTAGCGACACTCTTCAAGCGATTTGCATAAATCTATTGAATCAAGTTCCAAGCTGGATGCGCTTTGGATCGCATATGTGCAAGAACGACGGTGAAGCACGACGACCAGGAGAATAGGATCGCCGATCTGTCTCCTGCTTCTCCGCTTCTCAACGGTGAACAAGATATGGCAGCTAAATCAGGTCCATCACGGATAGACCACTATGCTTGTATTACGACTATTCCTCCACACGCGAGTAACAAAACGAATGGAGCGGCTTAGCAATAACCATTAACGGCCAACGTCAGCATCATCCGTGGAGATTGAGCCAAGCTTCCATCGTCATCCATGATGAGATTTCAGTATCAACCTGAAGGCATTGTACAAACTGAATCCATCGTTGATGTCAGCTTTGTAAACTAGACAAGCTGCATTGATTCCGTGCAACATACCTCGAGCTCCCACTCAAAGCGTGTAAAGCCACCATAAGCGGGTTCGTCGGCATTGGACGGCATCAGGAGTGGTCGTCGGCTGATTTGGATAAGCCAGATTGGTCAACCTCCGCTGTTCCTATGAGCACAATGGAGTACCGTACGAGTATGTTACGATCCAATTTCATCCGTCTGACATGTCCTTATCAATCAATGACTGAGTGAAATCTCTATCGATAGCGTTCCCATCCCGCTCGCCAATGACGGTCTAGCTTTCGTTTTTCAAGTAGGACAGAAGTCAAGGTAATCATCATGTTATTGTGATGGAGATTCAGACAATTTTCATCAAAGGACGATGACAATTGTTGGCCACGAACGTAATAAACCACCGAACGAGACACCCCTTTCAGCGAGACGCTTGGTGATGATTTTGCGGTAGCAGTTTCGTCGCCAATTCCACCTTACTTCACCTTCTTGATTGTTCTTTGTATCTCATCATCAACAGAGCTGGAGAGATATTATTCCAGCAGGCGAATGTTCACCTCAACTAGATCTCGGTTCGAGAGGTCCCCTTTGAGGAACCGATGATCAACAAATATGTGGCCACAACCAGTGAGTGGTTCACAAAACCGTCGACCATCCGTTTTTCTCTCAGGGGTCATCTCGAGTCTCTGAGGAAAGTCCAAGAATTTCTAGGACTATCCGGAGGTCCTCCAGAGAACCGATGGTCGACGAATTTGTGGCCATCCGGCCATGGTCACAAGATTACCTCGACAGCTACTCTAACCAGGCTTGAAGTGCGTGGAGATAGATGCTGGCCGCAATCGGAGAACCACTTTTGCTGTCTGACTGAGGGGTGTGTCTCGTTCGTGGAATTCAACACGTTACTGCTGAGCTGCTCCATTCATTTGGTCACTCGCGTGCCTAACATCTGGTTGCTCCACGCGGGCTGTTGTGGATGACGTTACGAGAGTAGCAACAGCGACGGTCACAGGTGCGTTGGCCCATTCGCTGGCTTAGAACTACGGTCTGTTTATTACAAACAGATCATGCTGATATTTCTAGATGCTCTTTGAGGATCCTCTAATTCTCTGAAGCCGTTTGAAGTACGGTGCAACAGGATCTGTGTAGTAGAAAACGGAACTCGAATGGATTGACGTGGTTGTGATCGGAAGTTGGTCGCGTCCGAGATCTCCGAACGGGTGTGCTCGTGCATCTATCCGGTCCCCTTTCCGATTCCCGAGATTCCAACCCCATTCGTCATTGAGCGGACTTCTATATCAACTGCCACCACCCCCGGGGTGGCAACAGCCGACCCTCCCCATTCCACCCACCTCACTCTGTGATCATGGCGACGCAGGCCCACTGCGCCTTCTGCTTCGAGGTACTCGCCGCCAGCCTCGACCAGCGCGAGCCAATCAGCCTACGACGCGCGCAGGATCTCTGGGAGCAGTATGAAGGCCGAGTCGACGCCATGGAGGTGGATGATGGGGCGGCAGTTGACGAGGGCGACGAGGTCGATGAGGAGGAGCCTATTCGCGGGCCATTAGCCCGATTACGACCGAATCGATTCTCGGCGGCGCGGAATGCGTCCCAGCATCTCTCGGTGCCGAGTCCGTTGTCGGCCTCTTCGTCGAGTCCTTCGTCGTCAGCCTCAACGCCATCTTCCATGTCGACGGCCAGCTCATCACGCACGCCGGCCTCGACACTCGCATCCACCTCGTCGTCCAACTCGTCTCGTTCCTCGCTGTTTTCCGGTCGACGATCGACGAAACCATCTCGACCTCCTCCGGAACCAGACCGGCCGTTGTTCGTGACCTGGAATGCCATGGGGCGTAATGGGCACAAAAGCTTGCGTGGATGCATCGGCACCTTTGAGGCCCAGCCGCTGGAGGATGGCTTGCGCAATTATGCCCTGACCTCGTAAGGACCTCTTTTCATCTTGCCCGCGGTCCGGTTCTGGCTTGACCAAACTAATGGATACATGGCTGATGACGGTCCCTCTGAACAGAGCATTCGACGACTCGAGATTCATGCCCATCGCCAAGCGCGAGCTATGCAACTTGGAAGTAGGGTATGTCGTTCAACTCTACATACCATGCATATATCATATACGGATTGATTGAGCTATGCTGATCTCCATTATGAATTTATAAAGGGTCACTCTGTTAACGGACTTTGAAACGGCCCCAACCCCAACATCATGGACCCTCGGTCGCCACGGTCTACGTATCTCCTTCGCGTTACACGGTCGACGCTACGGCGCGACCTACCTGCCCGACGTACCCGTCGAGCAGGGGTGGAGTAAAGAGGAGACACTAATCAGCTTGATGCGTAAAGCGGGCTGGACGGGTCGCAAGGACGATTGGCGCAAAGTGGCCGATCTACGCGTCATACGGTACCAGGGGAAGAAAGTGGCAATGAAGTACGAGGAATGGATGAGCTGGCGACGATGGGCGGAAAAGATGGATTTGATATGAACGAGCTCGACTGACTGATCTCATGTTCGCTGAGCTGAAGATGTCTAATCTCGAGATACATGGCTCGGGCCTAGGATCTGAACTTTTAATTCGAGCGTCCGGGATGTATTGCTGCAGTGATCTCGACGATATCGAGCCAGCAAGAACAGAAAATCTTATCATGATTAAGGCCTGGGTCTAATCGTTCCTTGATTGGCTTCAGTGCTGCTCGTCTTACAGTTCCTTGCTACCAAGCGCCCTGTTGAAAAGGTCGGCATGACTGGGGCATTGATGCACGGTAAGATAAACAACGCGGGGAGGTGTACCAATGAGTGGCCTACAGCCAAGTCTCCACCACCGGCTAACTCTCGAGGCTGGATCGACGGAGGTGTAGTTCAATGACTAGATGAGGTGGGTCAGGAACACTGACTGAAGATATAGTCTGCAGCTGGCCCAATGACGGCGGAAGAAGACTCGTAAGGTAGCCAAACGCCTCGTCTTCTCATTTTTAACAAACTCCTCAATGACCCAATTTGCTATCAAGCGAAAACACAACTGTCCATAAAGGAACGGGCTTGACAACGTCAGTGGGGAGACGAAACCAGGCACGCACGCAGGTTACAAAATAAACGGAACAGCTCAGCAGTAACCGCTTCGCGACCCTTGTGACGAAAGGGGTCATCATCATTCTTCTGACGACGAAGGTGTGAGCTTCATCATCATTATGATGAAGGGGTTATCATCATCCGTCTGACGAAGGAATCAGCATCATCCGTCCGACGGAAGGGAGCTTCATCATCCTTGTGACGAGTACCCCAATCGTCATCATCCCGATGATGGTGATAGTATCTCTTTCATCTTTCATCGAACTGATGACGATGATGAAGATTACTAGCCTTCATCGCGGTCACTGCTGAGCTGTTCCGTTTATTTGGTCACCCGCGTGCCAGGATGATGAAATGGATGTCCGGTAGAGCACTGCTTGGGTTTGTCATCAATCACATGCTTACAGATTTGGTCAGAAGCAGGATCACGACAACGACGAGCTCGAGTACATCTCGTCCCTCGAAGAATTGTCCTTCACGATTCATATCCCCTCCACGTTCGACGTCAATCTCCCTTATCATCTACCCGCAGAGCCGCAGCCCGATTTGGTAGACTGTTGACAGCAACCATCGTGCACCCCACCAAAGGACCGACAGGCGCCCCACCAGGAGTAATCGTAACATATCGCCCTGCCCAGCCGCAATACTCGATTTCACCATGCCGGCCATGCTCGAGGACCCAGCCCGCCCCATCATCCATCGCACCTCCGGTCCCACTCCGCATCCACGTCCCGGCGATCCACTACCGCCCACCATTGTACCCCGCCGGGTGACGCTCCGTGATCGCATCACCGCCGCGACGCTAGTACCCTTCTCTTCCTCGGCCCAAGTCCCGCCATCCTTACTAGCATACCTCTGCGATCAATTCAACCGCGAGATCGAACTGGGCGACACCTATCCCATGCTGGACCCGTTATCCATCACCGACTTTGGTCCGTACTGGTTCGGCAATTTCGGCGCCGTGATGGTCCTGGGCGAAGTCAACGAGGCGCAAGACATGCATGATGATGACCGCGACTGGAGTAAAATATGTTTGGGCAGTTTCTACGTCAAACCCAACTATCCCGGCCGAAGCAGTCACGTGTGCAATGGCGGTTTTCTCGTGACCGATGCCGCTCGGAATCGAGGCGTAGGTCGACTCATGGGGGAATGTTATCTCGAATGGGGCCCCATGCTAGTTGCGTCCATCTTATTTATCACCAAAGTCATGCGAGTCTCAATGTCCCGACTGACGCACGCTGTCAGGGGTATACATACTCGGTCTTCAACCTTGTTTACGAAACGAATGTAGCCTCGTGTCGAATCTGGGATGCGTTGGGGTTCAAGCGAATCGGAAGGGTCAAGGGAGCCGGGCAACTGAAATCCTACCCGGGTCAGTATATCGACGCACATATCTACGGCCGCGAACTCGGGCCTGAAGGTGAGGACTATCTCAACGAGGAACGATTCGAGAAAATTAAATTTTATTTGAAGCACGGGAAATATCCCAACGGAGCGGATCGGGCGGAGAAGAGCCGGTTGCGCAGCGCGGTGACGCATTATAAGTTGCTGGATGATGATCGGTTGATGTTGAAAGATAAGGAAGTCATTCCGGATGGTCAGATGCAATATGAGATCGCGAGGAAGACGCATGTGGCACAACAACATGCGGGGATCAATAAGACGACGGGCGTCATTGCGGAGAAGTATCATTGGGTACGTATCAAGGAGACGGTCGGGCTGGTGATACGGAATTGTCAGGAATGTAGAGAGGTGGCGAGGCCGTTGGTGGGAAGGGGGGATGGGGGGTTGGTAAGAGTGATGAAGCAAGTGACTGGGGGATCGACGACGGGACATGTCAGCGCCGCCGGGAGGGTGTTAAGTCTATCGCGTCAGGAGATGGAGCGGGAAGAGCGGAAAGAGCAAGAAAGGCAGCAACAGGAACCGACGTCGCAACTTCAAGTATTGGGACAGCAGCAAGAAGAATCGGTTGTGCCTCCTCCATCGGCAATGACAAACCGACAACAGCCGCTCGTTGAGAGACACCCGCTGTCGGGATATGCTCACCAATCATTGGACGCTCGAACGATGAGCGAGGCTCGGTCGCAATGGACGCGTGATGCTCACGAGGAGCATCACACACCTCCGCATCATGGTACAGGCTACCAGGCTCTACTCGAGAGTGATGATCATACTACCTTTCATCGGACCGCTCATCATCCGTATCAGACTATATCCGCTACCAAGGCACCGCATGGTTCGAAACTATCTCCACATACGGACCCATCTCGACGTCGACACCAATCGGACTTACATGGCCTAGCAGCAGCTCATCCTTCCGCTATAATGGTGACGGAGGATGGCGACGGACGCAGAAGAGAAGCCGCGCGTAAGCATGGACAACGTCTGGGGAGTAATGGTGTTGGAAAGGACGCCGTGAACAGCAACTCCATAACGGTTATCGACCATGGTCATCATCACAGTGATGCACATCTCCATCCCCACGCAACAGCAGGAGGAGGAGGAGGAGGAGGGTATATGCAAGGAAATGGCATCGTGGACTTGAACTCCGTAGAAAATACCAGGGTAGACGTGGGGATGACCATTGATATCGGCGTTGATGATGATGTTGATGTTAGTGGTGGCATGGACGTAGATGATGATGCATGGGCGGGCGTTGACGTTTGAATTTCGATTCATTAGATGGAACGTTACAGTTTATGAAGTGATGATACCCTGATAGAGAGATAGAATGGGTTTACTCCATTGTTCTCACACGCCCTAAAGTCCCATTGATCCCCCTGGTCTGAATATAGCAATCAACATATCTCAGAGCCAATGTTCATTTCGATATTGGTACTTCAAGACACGAGGAAGGAATCTCTTGTCTTACTGGACGGTCTTACAAAGGTATTCATTCAGATGGAGATTCGTCATCATAAGTGCGATGGAGGAGGAACCTTATGATCATCCTCATCGTTCTCATGGAGACACGCAGATGTATCACTGCCCATTGCACGTTTGATGCAAGTCGGAAATCACTTCCATCAAACTACTGATGAAGAAAAGGTCAATCTCCGTCATATATATGATGACGAGCGGTGTAGTTACATACACCGCCAAGGGTTCGACGATTGAGAAATGGCATCTATCTTCGTCGTCAGAGCGACGGCATCAGTGTTGTTCGGCCTGAAGCTCTTCTCCGCAGGTGAGTGGTTGTCGGATTGTCTTCTCTCCCGGGGCACCACCTAGGCTTTCTTTTAGTAGTTCTCCATGCTGTAACAATCCAGCATTTCTCTGGATCCGTTTACCTTTGGGGTCTGGTCTAGTCTTGTGTCGGCTTGCCATTGTCTTGTCCAGCCTACGTACTTTACCAATGTGTATGTTCTCAAAACTATGGGGTGTATCAGTTTCTGATTTCTTGTATCATCTCGTCTGGTCTCGGCTTGTGTTTACCCCGTCCTGGTCATCCTCGTTCATTCATTCATCCGCTCCGCTGCAAGCGGAGCTGAAAGTTGGATCACCCAATTTCAATACTACTTTCGTAGGTATACTAGCACGGGTACGTGTTTGATCATCGCCCTTGCTGACGAAGACGAGATCTTCCGTTTCACGGTCTCCCGTTCCACATTGACATTCTCCCGCTCGCAGGACCTGCACAACGACTGCTTTCTTTTCCGACTTCATACTTTGTTCAACAATTCCATTCCTCGGTCAAGTTCTGGACCAACGGCACTTTGCTCATTCGGCTGCCTTTGCGCCTAAGCCGAATCTCGCATAACTTAGCCATCCGGCATGGCTGTTCATCTCGGACTGCAATCCTGGAGTCATCAGATTCTGGAGTGGTCTGCCCTCGTACCCTCGGACGATCCGTCAAATCACTGCTCATTCCACACCGAATGCGGCTACAAGATGCGATCGAAAGATGATGGGGATGCTCGAGCCAAGCGAGATACAGATCGGAATAAGACCGAGACATGGGATGAAAAGAAACAAACTACGCGCTATGCCAGCTATGCTACATCCCCGGCATAATGTTCCACCCTTGGCAATTAAACCTCATCCGCACGATCCGTACGGGTATCGACAACGGGCCGTTCGTCATCTCAACCTCAAACGTGGGTGGGGAGATCACACCATTCCCTCTAGGGCTATGGAACATCCGCTCTACTCCCTACTCTACTCTGCTCTACGAGTACCTCGTAGAACATTTCATACCGAATATTTGTCAAGGATACCCGCCATTGCTACCCGCCATGGTCCCTGAAACGTCACAGATGAAAAACATCCCTCCTGGCGGTCGATTCACGATGTTTGGTTTTTCCGTTTTGGATGGCGACCCCAGGCAGCCCCGGCAGCGGCTACGGCAACACTGGCCATGGACCCGGAGAAGGATATATAACCTGGCTTAACTTCCTTCTCTTCTAGTCTTATCCTTTCTACCACTATCATCATTCTGTTCCCATAGTCTTTCATTTCTCCGTTCATTCGTTGTTATCTTGCTTCACTCCTTGACCATCGACAGCCGGGTCTGTCTGTCTCTTCTTTTCTTTCAGCTTGATTTACACCACACAAGACACTCTTTACTATCCAATTCAGCATCGCCACCATGTCGCTCAAAACCCTCGTGACGGTCAACGCCTTGACCCTCTTTTCTTCCTTCGTGGCCGGCCATGGAGCTCCGACGGACATTGAAGCCGGGGGCAAGACGTACGTCACATACATCCATACTAGATGTATATAGATATTCTCTGGGCCATGCTGATTGTCCTTCTGAAGTTACCCGGCTGTCGTCCCTTCCTGGCTCAGCACCGTGACGACTCCCGAGGCCGATCAAACGGTATGGCATGCCGGGCCCTTAGGAGAATGGGGCACATTCGTGGGCAAAGACAAGATTTCCCACCCGGACATCATCTGCCACGTGAACGCGCAGCCAGTGAAGACGCACACGGTGGTCAACGCCGGAGAAGATGTCAAAGTACATTTCGACATCTGGACGCAATCCGGACACGGCGGTCCGGTTCTCGCATATCTGGGCGACTGCGGTGGGCCCTGTTCGAGTGCGAAGAAGGCGGAAATCTCCTGGGTCAAGATCTTCGAGGAGGGGATGCTCGAGGATAGCAAATCCCCTGTGAACGGCCAATACATCGCAGGCAAATGGGCCACGGATGCCTTCGTCGACCGGGGGAATTCGTCGTCCATCAAGATCCCTGACGTCCTCGCCGCGGGATATTATCTTTTGCGCTTCGAGATGATTCCCCTCCATCAGGCCAACCAGGATGTCGGACCCCAGTTTTATCCGTATTGTATCAATCTCGAAGTCAAAGGATCCGGAACGACGAAGATCACGGGAGGCACCAAGGGCACAGAGTTGTACAACATGAACCAGCCCGGTTTGAATGTCAACATCTATAATCCGTTGGGATCGTATCAGATTCCGGGACCGAAACTGTGGGATGCTTCGTCGTCGTCGTCGTCATCAGGAGGATCATCATCGAACAAAAGTGTCAACAGCAACGTCCAGGTAGATGGAGTCAATCCCCCGTCGGGCGCTTCTGGAACAGGAGTCTCTGCCAGCATGCCGACGTCTACCTCTACCAGCGGTGGTAGCAGCGGCGGAAGTGGCAGCAACAACTCCGGATCCAACGGCAACGGCAACTCAAGCTCGGGTTCCGGTTCGGGTTCCGTCGCCAATGGCGGAACTTCGGGCTCGAATTCGGGCTCAGGCTCAGGTTCCTCGAACGAGGAATGCGAACCGGAGACCGTGACCGTCACATCGGTCTCGACCGTCTATGGCTCTTCTCCTTCTGCCACTACCTCTCCCACTTCCACTACCTCTTCTACTCGTTCTGCATCGTCGCCTACCTCGTCGGCATCAAACGGAGGACGAAACGGTGGAAGGAACAGGGGATACTAAGTCTACGCTCATCATTCGCTGACCCTCCTGAACACCAGCATTCATGAAGCAGCAAAGGACCAAAGCTAGATCCGTTCTCTCCGCGGTCTGTCATGCACTGTCTGCTGTCCTTGACCTTACCTTGTCTAGGCTTTCTATCTTGTGCTTCTTTCTTGTCTTACACATCCCTTCTTTTACATGTGATTGATTGATGTTATAAACAGACCTTTGTTTGTAGATTACAACATGTATGTACTTTACGTATCGGTACTTTACTCGTTGATGGTACGGCTAAGAGTACGGTAGCGATAATGAAATGAAGAAAGATTAGGGATGGCTCGCTGGTAATCTTCATCATCAGTCCGATGGGAGGGAAGCTATCACCATCATCAGTGTGAAGAAGGTTAAATCTTCATCGCAAGCATGGCGGATATTCCTTCGTCGTAAGGGTGACGGGGGGTTACTGCTTAACCGTTCCGTTTGTCTTTCACCCGCGTGCTTGACCATCTCTATGGCTGCGGTGTATGCGCAATTTGAGCACTAGATCTGAGACGGGACCCAATTGGATTTTATTTTGTTATCGTCTGATTGATTGTGTCTGACCCAGACGGACAGAATAGGAACCGAAACCTCAACGGAGACGAACAACAAAGTCGAACAGCGCTGAACAGAGTTAGAGCCAATCAAACAGATCTGTATAGACTTTGACAGACATTTGCCAGCTTTGACCAGCTTCGTTCGAATTCGCTCAGCTTCGCTAGCTTCGACAGATGGTCAACAAATTTGTGACCATCCATTCCTTATATGATCCTGCATTACCACGTGAGTGGCAAGCAAGCAGTAACCGGCTTGAATATCTGCAGCGATATTATGGTCGAAGGAGCCATTCAGGAAAAACTACATGTTACTTGCACTGAAAGATCATAGACAAGACCGGCTCTTACTTGGACATTTAAACAATTACATCACGTTGAAGCTATTTAACAAGTCTACGGAACTCAGCCATCTTGAGGCTTCAGAGGAGGACCGGACCAGTGACGAGCGGATTTAGATAACGCCGGTTACTGCCCGCTTACCCGACCAAGTTTTTGCTCATGCTTGTTCCCAGCGTTATAATGGAGGATTACATAAGAAAGAGGTAGTCACAAATTTGTTGACCATCCGTTGAAGCTAGTGAAGCTGAGCGAAGTTGAATGAAGCTGGTCGAAGCTGGCGAAAGTCTGTCAAAGTTCGTACGATGGTCAATGAATTTGTGGCCATCCCTTTTACATAATCCGCTTTCTTCCCGTGACTTACTGCACGTGACCTGGTCGATGCTGGCTCGCACTCCCATGGAGTGAGCGAGCGAGGGGGGTCGGAAATACAGCAGAGGGAAACTAGCAGCCAGAAGGCCTTTTCGAACTGCATGCGGTATTGCGAGTATATTTGTTCGCCACTGCGTGTGAGAGGTGCTCTCATTCTCAGCTACGGCACTTACAGAGGGCATTTGGACGTTTAGATATGCTCTGAGGCTACTGTAGGGCATGTAGGAAGGGTAATCGTGGGATTAAAGAGTTGTACCGGTACGTATCCACAGGGTTTCTTTAAAAGGAAGGGAACGGATGGATGGTAGACCATGGTAGGATACACAAGGAGCGGACGATGACGGACACACGAATTTACTCAATCCAACGCATGAATGAACGAATGAATGAAACTCAAGGAGAAGAACTTGATGAACACTCCTTTCCTTTCCCCTCCTACACAATTACTAATGAAATACCATTCTTTGATTCTCGCTTGTTTCTGATATGCTCATAAGCTTGACGGTGGATGGAGGGTATACCACGAATGAACGAGTGAGCTTGTTGGGCTCGGGAGACGACATGGGTGAATCATCTTAAAGCAGAATCATACCCATACCCGTCATGAACGCCACCGCCACATACACGCTCATCTGCAACAATCCGGTATCGAATCGAGGCACCGTCACCGCACCGGCAGCTCCGCTGGGTCGAGCAGATCCCGAGGCACCTGCGGAACCACCGGAACCACCAGAGCCACCTCGGGCCTGTGGAGCCGCTGTCACGGTACCGGTTCCGGCGGGGCCAACGGCACTGACCAACGACGAGCACGAGCCCGAGGGAGCCTGAGGCGTCACCAGACGCGCGTTGCCATCGAAGTCGCACGCCCGAGCACGGTTCTGGGGCGACTGGTTGAAGTAGTACGCGTTGAAGACCCACGAGAGCTGCTCGGTCGAGTTGCACATCGACATGCTGCCGTATCGTCCGGCCGCACCATCACGAGCGACACCCACGCAGGCGTTACGGTCCAAGCCACACACCGTGCCGAACATCTCGGCCACCGTCTCGTCGCTGAGACCCTCTTTGGCGACGCACGTCAGGTTGCGTACGACGCAGCCGCACACATCCTGGTTCGGCGTCGGAGGCAGGGTCGACGACGCGTTCCAGGACTCACCCGTCGGCGGGCAGCGAGGCGGAGACGTGTTGGTCGGGTTGTAGTCGTTGGCTTGTACGCCGGTAGGCGTCGCCGAGGCCATCTTGCTCGACAGCGCGGTAAAATCGGGCAGCTTGCTGGCAGTGTCACCGTCGACTTTGACCAAGCCTGATATCACCTCGTCAGCCGTATTTCCCTTTTACAGGCGCAGGCTTTGACTTTCAAAGACATCAAAACTTACCGTAATTGTTCGCTTCTTCAAAGTACATGTAGATGATGCCGCCTGACCAGACAGGCGTCATCTCGTCTCCGTACAGCGTCGGTACGTCACCAAACTCGCGCGGCTTGACCTCGTTGCAACCGTACTCGGCAAAGAAGACCGGGACGGGATACTTCTCGAATTCCTTGGTGCGCTCGTCGTAGCCCGATTCCTGGAAGGAAGAATCGCCGCACCACGAGTAGATGTTGTAACCCCAGAAATCGATGCTGTCGCTCGACGGGCCGCAGGCGAAGAAATCAGCCAAGCTTTGACGGATCGCAGCATCGTCATTCGTGGCGTAACCCACACCCATGGCACGGTAGTTGCGCTGGCGGATGTAGGCCTTCATGTCGCGCACGGCGGCCTTGACGAACGCCGTCGACTGCGTGTTGTTGGGCTGATTGGTGACCTCATTCCCGGCGAAGAAGCCAATGACGTTGTTGTACTTTTGCATCTCATCGATGACGCCGGCATATCGCTGGTACAGAGGCTGATCCCACTGCGGGTTATCACGGTTGATGGACAGTCCTGGCTGGGACAGATCGGCGACGACGTAGATGCCCGCGTCCTGCAGCAGACGCATGCACTCCGTGTGGTCCTTGGTCGGGTCGATGGCGTACACACGGATCGTGTTCGTCCGCAACTCGGCCATCAAGGGAACATCTCGTCGACAGGCTTCAACGTCGGCCAACGGATCAATGTAGTTGTTGTTGGTCCCGGTCGATCCTTCACCTCCACCACGGAATTCCTCTATCGTTCTGTCAGGCAAGTACTTTGGGCTTCAGATCATTTCTACTCACGTTGATAGGCAATGCCTCTCATGAAGCTGTACAATGGTCAGTCTAATTCACGATGTTCAGTCAAGGAGACAACATACAATTGCGTGCCATTGGTCTTGTAGAAGAATTTGGAGCCCTGGGACGAGTTGGTATGGTGAGAAGCGTGTATGTTTGGGGACTCATACCTTGATTATGATGGGATCAAGGTCCGCTGCAGCGACAGAAGCAGCAAAGCACGCT
>QQTW01001968.1_pt1 | contig 14706 bp, 23 predicted proteins | sample 1904831 | NCBI WGS metagenome assembly QQTW01 (sample SAMN09435610, study PRJNA476489) | Subsurface metagenome, whole genome shotgun sequencing project. | reverse complement strand
TGCATATTCCACAGCCAGAGGTAGAGGGTTTCCGTTCGAGGTAGCTGTCACAAGGTATTGTGAGGTCTTGGCCGGATCGGCATCCGAGGCAATCCGTAGTAGTCGACTCTGGCCCTCCGCTCGCTTTTTGATCATCTGAGCGGAGATGACTGAAGGGATGGAAAGAGAGAAAAGAGGAACGGCCAGCAACGAAGAATGCATTGGAGCTCTGGATGGATGGTGCTTCCGAGAGGATGATCTGGCCAAAGGTACGTCAATCCGGATGAACTGAGAAAAGGAAGTTATTGTCTACATCCTCTGAAGGGATGTAGAGCATATTCTTATATAGCCAGAGAGCCCTCATGGAGAGCGGATGCTTGAACGATGGTTGAAGCTCCGTAAACGAGCGGGTGGAGGAGGCGATTGCGCAGACGAGAAAGTCATGCAATCACGAAGAGGTGTTTATGCGGAGACGCTTCAGAACGAGGGAGCATCGCATATCTTCCAGTATATACGGACGAGCGGATGCTAAATGATGCCGCTGCCTTCGTGTCGAGTCAATGCGTCTGAATGCTCCTGAAGGAGGCGGTGCCGACAAATAAGATGGAGGAAGTGTGAAGCTCGGAGATTTAGGGAAGAGACAAAGATAGATGTGGGCGGCATGTTGGGCAAGAAATGAAGCTGACGCTGTGATTGAGGCAGTTCTATTCGGGGGCTTGAATCATCTCTTAGGTCGCTTCGTGAATGTGAGTATAACCCCGTGCGTTAATGGACAATAGCCCACTTTCAATCAAACGGTTAGCCCAACGATTAGCTTTGCTGCGTTCTTTCCTTTCCTTTTCACAAACCCCATAACCTTTTTTGAGTAGAAACCACTGACGAGAGACGACCGTCATTTCTTCCAGACCCGTCCTACAAGCGATGCATGGTGGACTGGGGAGCGTGGAGATCGATGTGTCGATCTATACATGGATCGATGAGTGACATTGGCGTCGAAAACGCCCTGCGGTCCAATGAGTTTGATCGTTTCTGGTGGCAGGTTGAACTTTGTGCGACTGAGTGAGTCTTTGTCCTCTATCCTCCAATCAAGTCCGTATTTTCTATTCCTCATGATCGTCATCTGTCTTTTCGTTGCTCTCGGACAACGATTTTCCTCATTTAGAGGATCGGAAACCCGTTGAAGTCCTTGGGAGGTCACTGTGCTGATCATGGCCCGCGATCTTAATGGCCCCTTGAAAAGACTGGCGGACCCGGACCACAAATGTCCACGCCGAGATTGGCCACTTCCTTCGATTGAGCTATACAAACATGTTTGGACCGACACACGAATCGACTTCCGGAAGCCTTGCCTACTCGTCCGGACCTGGGTGGAAGCAATTGACGCTTATAAACGGGAGAGGGAACGGCCAGAAACAGGAACCACGCAGATGGAGATGCGAGTGAAGAGTGTTGTGAATGAAGCTGGGAAGAGAGGTCAAGCGATGTGGAAAGAAGGGATAAGGGCTCTACAAGATCCTCGCAAGATGATGATGCCTGCGTCGGCGGGTTTGTGGCGTGGGATGCAATAGGCTGCTCAGGCCGCTCAGGCTGCTCGACCCCGGATGGCTCTAACGCCGGGGAGGTGAAAATTACGTCGTGCGTTTGGAGAGCTGTTGGCCAGAAGATTACATACAAGTTTGATACGTTTTGTGCGATACGATCAAGTAAGTACGAATCAATCAAATCGAATCGAGTCGGACGGAATGATGTAGAGTACATCCTCTTATCACTGGTCGTTTAGCACATATCTGTTACACCTCGAGGTTGTCGATGCCAGTGTCGTGGAGATGAAGGGTAATCCTTGTCAAATGGCCTACATACAACCCGTTTAATCGGAAAATTCACTCGTTCCTCGGATTGCGGTATATACGATCGCATCAATCTCATCGTCTTGCGTTACTGATTCCCATGTACTCGTACGTGGGACTCTCAACTATAAGACCAGGTGAACTCCATCCCTCTCCGTAGCTCAAAAGCAACATTGAGGACTGGCGGTAAAGTTGCCATCTCATCGGGAATCCTTCTGTTTGCATACCAACGATCTGCTTCTCAATCCATCAAGAGTCCAACGTCAAAATGCGTTCTTCATTTTGGATCTCCTTCCTTTCCTATCTCTCTATTCATCATCATCTCGTCTGTGTCCAAGCTATCAAAAAAATTCATATGGGCCGGTACCCAAGTGATCCCGAGGATCGGCGCTACAACATGCCGCTGGACTCACCGACCAATCCGGCTCGAAATGAGCAATTTCTTGTTTCGACATCCAGAGAAGGAAATGTTCTACCGAAGGCTGCTGATTATGCAACCTGTCTTGCCCAGGTATAGAGTAACGTTCCTCCTCTGTTTCTAAGGATTGCCCAGATACGGGACGAGTTGAATCCCGATAATCCTTGTTCACGACTAGGACGGACAAGGAGAGAGGCTAGCATTGATGACGATGATGATGATGAAGAAGCTGATGAAGAAGCTGATGACATATATGATCGACGGCAGTATCTTCGGAGCCTTCGATTTCATGTTTCATTGTCCAACGCCAGTGAGTAACGTTCTACTTGATGGCGGTGGTTCCCTTTTCCAATAGATCGGCTCTTTGGTTGAATTAAACGGTCTGGCGGGTTTCAAAGAAACTGGCCTGCTGCCCATCATGGCCTATTCTCTCTCTCGGTCCTGGGCAAGTATCAACTCAGCCATGGGGGAAGCAACTGACCCGAGAACAGTCTACGACAACCCAGATGCGTTCGAAGCAGTTTGCGTCCCGGGATGGTTAAAATGGCGCATAACATGCCAAAATCGCCTCGGAACGTCTCAAGAGATTGGTGTCGAAAATATGGAACGAGCGCAGCTGTTCGACCCATTCTGGCAAGCCGTTCAACAATGCATGACTGGGTAAGTTTTTTTTTAGTTTTTTTTCCAACGTCTGTAAGGCAAATCCTTACAATGGTCCTCTTTCTTCCCTTCGCTGGCTGGAAAAACCTATCGGGTTTCGAACTCAATTGATCTCTCGGACCCAGTTGGTTTTTTCTATGTAGACGACGTGAAAAGAGCAACTGAAAAGTCCCCCAAGTTCCATGCTAATGTGGTTCCTTAAACCTTGATTGCAACACTCAAGATTGGCGGATCCCAGCGTCATCCAGTGCGATGCCGGAGATTGGCCATGGGTGTCGATCAACGGTTTCAACATGTGTTTGAAGCAAAGCACCACTTTACTCCCCACCCCGTTACCGGTTCGTGCGCCGAGACAAGAATCTACCCCCGAACAACAACGACGGAAACCCGGAACACAACAAGAAGGCGGAACGAAGCCGATGCAGATGGAGTTGCGAGTGAAAGATGTTGTGAACAGATTCGGAAGTTTGGGTCGAGCTGCTTGGAAAGAAGGAGAGAAGACTCTGCAAGATGCTCCGAAGAGAGCCATTCCTGCAATGTGGGGGAGGATCCAACAAGTCGCTGCGACTCGACCGCGGATGGCTCTGGTTCCAGGAGGTGACAAACATCGTCCCTTCTAGAGGCCGTTGGCTGGAAGAGTAGAGATGGATTGTCAGAAGAGTTGATTGATGTGTAAAGGGATGGGAAACGATGGTTGAAAGCTCAACAGATATTTTTGCTCATCAGAGCTTGGATTTCTTTGTTGCCTTGACGCCAGTAACGGGCTGATCAGACAGCAAGAAATCCGGATATGGGAACCCTCCGCCAACACCAGTCCCCATGACTCGCCATGCACCTCCGTCGACTTGAAAATAAGCAGATTCATTAGTTCTGTTGATCTTCCCCTTAAAAAAGAAGTTCACAAGTCAACTTACCAACGATTGTTGCTCCATTGACGTAGCTGCCTGCATCTGAAAATAACCATACCGTTGCATCCGCAATGTCCTTGACCGTCCCAAAGCGACCGATGGGGATTCTCTTGGATATATTCCCCCCCTGCGCGTCCTCCGCTCGAGCTAATCTCTCGAGACCCTCCGTGCCGGCAATCGCACCAGGCGCGATGATATTCGAAGTCATCCCGCGCGGACCCATCTCGATGGCGACCGCATTGGACAAAGCGTCCACGCCGGCTTTGGCAGCTGCGACGTGCGTCTGCATTGCTTGGCCGGTGTAGTGAATGGTTGCGCTGACGAAGATGATTCGACCTCTGATACTCGTTGCTACGAGAGAATTGATATGTGAGCATCCGGATTTCAAGACGATGATTGAGCAGACGGTGGGAATTTACATTGACTACCACTCTTGCCTTTCCCGACTGAATGAAGCAGATGAGGCAAAGCAGCCTTGACAGTATTGTACGATCCCAATAGATCGATATCAATGACGGACTTGAATGCATTTGCCGATAGCTGCGTGATGGGAGCTAAGAAGTTGCCCGCCGCTCCAGCGCTGGCCTTCGATCAGCTGAATCCTAAAGCAAAATGGCAACATGCAAGCATACATACATTAAGAAATCAACCCCTCCAAGGTCTTTGACACAACGGTCGACTGCTTCCTGCAAACTGGCGAGGCTTCGTACATCCACATTTCCAAATCCCAATACTTTCGCTCCCGGTCTTGCTTGGGCGATGTCCGCTGCCATCCGCTCGGTTTTCTCGACATTTCGACCGACGATACATGCATTGGCACCCAAATGGACTAATGCCCGGACTTGAGCGCTGCATATCGTGCCTGCGCCGCCGGTGCAAAAGACTACGGTATCATCTGTGGATATACGGTTCAGTCTCTGGTGTCTACGCAGATGGAAGAAGACACGCACTGAAGATGCCGTCTTTCCAGACATTGCTGAGATAGTCTTGCTTTGATACTGGCATGTTGAGAGGCAGGAAGCAATGCTGGTACAGTATGTAGTAGATCAGAGCATCGTCAACTGGTAGGACGCGCGGTTACACACGGGGCAGCTCCCCACATCGACGTCGCGGACTTATCAGCTTCATCATCCGAGCCGAGGTTCACGACGTCTGGCGCATGCCGATCACGCTTTACTGGGAGCGTTAGTCTGAATATATGAATCCTTTTTTTCAAGCTTGCATCTAAATATCAGAGTAGTCTACTTCAAATGCGTATGATTAAATCATTCTGAAAAAAGCGAGTTGCAGATTTGAAATTCGCGAGCCTTCGGTCTGGTAAGGCACCTGACGTCGTTACTTCAAATCCTCGCGCCTTGTCCCTGCCCGCGAAACGAAACCACCGTCATCGCCAACGACCACCGCCACCACCATTAGCAGTCCAGTTGGGCGACATCCAACAGATCACCATCAACAAACCGACCTGTAGTAACCGGTTACTGTTTGCCAAACAGCCAAGATGGCCAGTCCAGGCACCACCGTGACCATGTCCAAGTTCGTAGGCTCCATCAGCCTGGGTTTACTCACGGTATGCCTGCCTCCCGTTTTCAACTCGTCTTGGCCATTTCACAATCATTCCCCATAGCACTGACCACCACCCCCCGCTATGGAATCTTGCACAAATCCATCCAACCCACTCACATCCTCCATCTTATCTCCGCTAACAATCTTTCCATCAGGGCCTTTCATACACCCTCTCCACCCTGTCCGTTCCCTCCCTCCTGGCACTCCCCTCGGCTCAAACAGCCTACCACACCTTCCTCCATCTACAATCGCAAAGCCTTAATCATCTACGGACTCTTTCCGCCATCTCGGCCACCTCTCTGATAGCCGCGTATTTCATCTCGCCCCGGTACGCTCAACATCCGTATCTCCTCTGGACGACGCTCGCGGTCGGGTTAAGCGCCGGTAGCGACCTCTGGTTCAGTCGGGATGCACGAGTCATGCTGGTGGCCAATGAGAATCGTAAGCGTCGGCAGCAGCAGCAGGCTGGTGCGACGCCATCGGGTAGTGGGGATGATGATATGGGGTTCGATGAGATTGGGGCTCCGCAACAGCAGCAGCAGCAGCAGCCGAATGGAGAAGAGGTTAAGAATGCTATGGAAAGGTTTCAGCTCGCGCAGGCGGTGCGAGCGACGATTAGTGGGTTGGGGTTCGTGATGAGCGTGGTGGGGATTTGGGGAGATGGGTATTGAACTGAGATTGAATTGACTGGGAGTGGGTTCAGTCAGGTATTGTTTGTTATTGATGTGGCCGGTGGGGTCAATCAATCAATCTGCGAGGATCCGATATCATTTGATCATGTTAGTCGGATCATTTTAGCCACGGCAGGAGTGAGGTAAGGAGGAGGGACGGAGCAAGTGGGAAGAAAAACTATAAGAAGGGAGGAGGGAGGGAAGTTCATGTTTTGTGTGGCTATTACCATTAACAAACACCACTCACATCTACCTTATTCTGTCCCTCTACTTTGTGTCTCTGCTGAGAGACGGGCCACGGACTGGAACAGGATCTTATTGAGTTGCGTATTCATCCGTCCGTCCGCCCGTCCGCACATCCTTGCGGTTTGATTATGCCAATCGAATCAATCAACCATCGAAACATTCGGTCATTTTCGTTTCTTGAGGGTCTGTTTGGTTATTCATGCCCCATCTGTTGCCGCATACCGAAACAATTCCTTTTCACCGCAAGATCAATGTGACATGAGGCCAATGAGCTACTGGCAACCGTCCAAACGGTAACAATGGTAGTGGTGCACCGATGTTTGCCGATCTTGGTTCATTAAACAGAGGGTGCCTACCCCTTGGGATCGACTAAACCATATGCAACTGCTGTTTCCACGGAGCCTTTCCCCAGCTCAGTCCTCGAAGTTCTCATTTGAGTGTTTGCTACTACCACCAAGATCTGCACCAGAGTTCTTTGCATCGCGAGCCCTCTTGGCCAAGTCCACAACGTGATTATCGTCGTTGTGGGTCTGATGGATGAATGGACGGACGGATGGATGGATGGATGGATGGAATGGATGAAAATCCAGGCTACCACCAGCGACCAATCCACAGTAAGATAGACGTAGTCCCCGTTACCCAACCATTCAGCCCACAGGGGGACCCATGGCTATTATATACGACGAAGGGGTAGGAGCAGAACCCGGTCATGCGTGCCGCGGAAGGAGAGATGAATCATACCTCTATCGTTGTCGTCGAAGTGATGATATATGAGGAAATGTCACCTGGTCCATTGCTTGGGTTGGTTGATTGAGTGATTGATTGACCCTTGGGATGAGAAAGCAAGGAAGCAAGCAAGAACGACCGGACCTACGTAAATGCCCCCTGATATGATCTGGTTCTTCGAGCCTTCAATCCATGGACTTTATCTGGTCCAAACAGCTTAAAATGTTGCACTGAGAAGATATTCCCATACAGCACGCTCCAGGGACGAAATAATGGATATAATCTGTAAAGTATAGAAGATAACTTTGAAATCGTTCAATCCCCCTCCCTTGTAAGACTGAATGGAATCCAAGATGGAGGAATAGTAAGTTTCCAATAATGAAAAATAGCAAGGAGAGATCATTTCAAGATGTGCATCTGCGTCTCCGTATCACCCGGAGAACCTCCCGATTCTGGCGACCGCTGCTGCACCTGACGAGTTCGACGAGTTCGCCGATACCGCCAGAAGACCAACAGACCAATCACACCGGCTACGACGGCGGCAATGACGGCGTAGGGGATGATATAGATCTCTAGATCAGCCCATGCGAAGCCACTATTTATACATGTCAGCATTGTATGCGTGTATTATTGCTCAACGCAAACGGAAATAAGGACGGATAGAGGATGATAAAAAAAACATACGTGAAGCCAGTAATGAAGCCTAAGAGAATCACCCCGTATCCCAGCCCGCGATGGAACATGCCCACGGTGTTTTTAGACAGTGTTTTCTTGAAGATTTGATGCGCCGTGACTCCCAGCGTGCCTTGGATGAGCACGAGCCCGATGACAACAAACCCGAGGATTTGATGGTACGAGTCATATCGAGCGCCCTGTTTGATATTAGGAACTGCTATCACGCTTGAATATTGTGGGTGATGGCTCACCATAGGGAGTTGACTGGATGCACGGAGCCCCAGGGCCCAACCAACCAAGATGACAAGCACGGCGATGAATTGGTTGTAGAAGTGCCATCTCGATTTACCCAATGGTCGCATGAACGCGACTCCCATCGGGAGCAGCAATACGAACGCGAGAGACATCAAAACACCATGTGCGATGGCCACGTTGCTGACGCCCCCGTCGGCAACGGTGCCCGAGCTGGTGGCGCCTGACGGTCCGGTGATGGCGATGGGCACACCACCCTCTCCTGTCGCCTGGGCCATGTTCAAAGTGAATTGACCTTGACCTATATCAGTACAAGAGCGTGAATAGAAATGATACTACAGTGACTTACCATAGCTCTGATGTTGGCGGATGCTGGCCGAAGGCGAATCGGACTGCAGGTCGCCCGAGTTGCCAAAGGCATACACAAACGGCTGATTCGTCGAGGCCGTGTCGAGCTGGCCGCTGGACCACGTCCGACAGTTACGGCAGCGGGCTCGAGCGGTTAGAATACCATCCTGGTATCCCGAACCCTCCAACATCTCTAGCTGGATGTTGTCCTGAAATTGAGGTTCTCGGTAGCCGCTACAATGTCTTTAACATCACTCCAACCGCATATGCTCGACATGCCACTTACGATGCAACCCGTGGACTCAACGTGACCTCTGCGCATACCAATTAGTTGGGCTATTTCACAAGGAACAAAGGAACACCCACGATTCCCATTCTGCCCACGATATGCTACAAAGATCAAGGAGCCGACCATGCTGGGACCAGCCCCAACGGCGATCCAGGTACTGCGCAACGGTGCCGACAGATGGAAATACATGTCTTGATTGTCCGCCGGCAAGTTGACGGCAAAGGTCAAGTTGGCATCCTGCTCGACGAACACCGACGACGCGGGCGCCGCCTGGCATCGAAGCGCCAACAGCCCTACATTCGACACATCAGTCACGCGCCATCTCCTATGTGCACCTTGAACCCAACATACCGGCGACGAGCGCAAGACTTCCACTGAGCTTCATCATCGTGATGACCGTGAACGAGTGTTGTTGACCAAGTCGACTTCCCAGGTGACACGCCTGATATCAAGGCTCAATAAGGGGTTGAGTATTATACCTCCGTAGCGTACGGGTGTCGTCCATTCCGCGCCAGCTGAGAGAGCTAGTCCGGCATTCCTCAGTACATTGTCGACGCGCGTCCCTCGCCTGAGGGAGGGTCGCGCAATGCCATTGTTTTTCGGCATGTAAAGGAGAGCTGGGTCCACTGCGCCTCTGTATCGAGGTTCCCATCGGGGGGAATCTGGGATCATCTTCCTGTGGACATCGCGCCCGGCCGTTGCAGCGTCCTTCCGCTTTGGTCTGCGATCTCACCCCTCGACCGACCGGCCAGCGGCTGAACCGAGCCGAAGTTCTACGCGGGGTACTGCTTAGTCATTGAATTAGCTTGGATACGATTGGCTGGAGCTTGGGGATATGGATTACAGAGCATTTCAGCCCTGTTCCTTTCGAGGAGGCTGAGCTTGCAATCGTCCCACCCGGCCGGCGTCGAGCCGCTTGCTCCCACAGACAGATGAGCCGGTGATTCTTGGCACAGATTTAATTGTCAGCATCGCCAATACAGGTTGACGTGTTCTCTTTGGGAGATAACAACGCCAAGACAGGTGGTTACAGGACGGAGATAGTGCCCCTGTAACAGCCCACCAAACAAACAAAGGAATTGGTCCTGCTTTCCAGAAGTAGGCGTACAACGTCACACCTATTGCGACATTGATCACGATTGGTTGTGACGTCCGGTAGTCCATCCGAGGAGCATTGCCCGCTCAGATATTCAAGTATCCAAGTGGTTTAAGTAGGCAGTGTTGACGTCCCAGTCCATGTAACGCAGGATAGAGATGGCCGAGAAAGTTGGCCGAGTGGTTGTTCCAGTTCCATGTTTGATGGTTTCTAATCCTTGGTAACTGATTGGGCCTGTCCTACCATGACAAAGCACATTCAATTCCGATGTTCTGGAAGATCCAAACAGGGAATGCCGGTTCAATCTGACAGGGGGCTTGCATTGTCGAGCATGAGCTCAATCGCGAGTCCGTGGGCCAGTCTTTGCTTCGCCTTTGGACACATTCTGGCTTTGTGTTGAAGCTGTCACTGCTTTGACCTAGTAACCTCCGACCTGGTAGGTTCGGGTCGCAGGAGTTGACTAGATATGGGAATGTGAAAATGCACAACTTAAATTGTTGTGCTAACAAATCCATGATCCGTAGAGAACCCAGTTAGCATGCCAAGAGTCGGACAGCCAGGAGTAGCCTATGGACACAGCATCCTGATGATCCCGGCTTGGTTTGATACCATTCTTTGAGCTCCGAAGCCGGAATGACGATCTGGTCTCCACTGGTCCTGGTAACACCCGGTAAGGTAGGACAGCCTTGCTCTTTCCGCCTCGATCCAGAAAGATCCCGGGGACGAAACATGGCCTCAGGGCGAGCCTAAGGATGAACGGTGCGGTAGGACAATGTGATGGATCTCTCCGGGATCTCCAGATCAGCACATTCAGGCTGAATGTGCCTTGGATGAATTCAAGCTGTCGATGGGACGGGCCGAGCAAAGATGGAGGGCTTTGATGAGATTTTTAAAACGACTGTTGGCTGCAGTTCTCAGGGTGAGTCCTAAGAGGGCTGAATTCCGAGGGGGAGACAAGAAGTGGAGGTGATTCTAACTCGGTTCGGTTCTGAATGTCAACAGAGTAGGAGAAAAGGACGTCGTTGGTTGGTTCAATGTTCTGATGTAAAAGGCGTGGGGATGATGCTCACTCCCTCTGATTCCCCGCGCACAACTGCTTTCCCATCGCCATCTTCAATTTCGACGTTCGCCGCTTCTGCTCCTTCACCATCTCCGTCTTCCATTTCGACAGTTTCTCCTCCAACTTTCTGTTCGCCTGCGTCGTCTTCCGCCTCGTTCGTAACCTCGTCCGCAAGGGGAATGTCGTTGGTTGCGTCTTCTTTCCGACGCCGTCTCTTCGTTGTATTCTTTTTATCATGATGTGATTCGTTTGAGCGCTTCAGCTTCTGCTTTGAGACTTTGTCGAGATGATCGGCCATCTGAAGTAGTCGCTGAGCCACTAATTGACCCTCAAGAGGCCCAAGGTCACGACACAGAGCATCTAGGAGCTGTCACTAAGTAAGCAATCTGGCAATACAGTTGATGGATCTATACATACCTCTTCACTCTCGAAGAGTGCTATTTTCTCTCGAGGAGTCAACTTCACGAAGAGCTTGATCACAGCTCTTGCCTTTGGCCTGGCTCGGCTTCGTACAAACATCTTGATGACGTCTGGACAGACGAAGATGATTAGAGATTCAGGGCGCCGGGCGGAGAGAAGTCGAGGAGAGAAGTACCTTCGTTCTGTCTTTCTTCGGAGCGATGGAATCGGCCTTGGAGTCGAGAGCAACCTGAGCGAGACAAGAGAGAATTTAATCGAAGTGAAGTAAAGTGAGAGGTATTTGAGTCCCTCGTTGGGGCCTAACGTCAAACTTGTAGTTGAGAAACAATACGAGTTGAGTAGAATGATATTGATTTCCTGACCAACGCCGGACGTGTGATGAGCGTCGTCGGGTAAAGGAAGTAGAGGTCTTTTGAACTGATAACTCAGAAAAAAAAAAATTAGAAGGCGAGGCATTCATCATGTGTGTTCTGTTCACTGGCGAAACATCACACTTCGCGAATATAGGATCCATTCACGAAGTGAGCTTCTGAGAAATAGAACAGCTTTCAAAAGTACTGTTTTATTCGAAAAGAAGAACAGTGCAATTGTCGCCGCTACTTCTATCCTTTGGTTCACGGATATGAAGGCGGATGATCCCTCGACGTCTGGCTTGGCATTTCGTCGTAGAGGCACCATGACCTCGCATCAAGAAGCTCGAGGGCCATTCACAGGGCGAATAGAAGAGCTGCTTGATAGACTCATCAAGGATCCTGACCGTAAGAGCACCGCTGCTCCAGCCAATCACGAAAACGATGTAGCTATAGCCGATAGCGTAACATTCCTGGAAGCTTATCCCCTTCCCTAGGAATGGGATCAGTTTTTTGGAAAGCTGTAAGGTTTCCCTAACGGACCAATTCGTGCACGACCCGTCGATCTTTGCCAGTGGACAGACCACTCATGTGTGCTCTGAGGAAAACGAGTTCATCAAACAATTGATGAACGTCAAGTTAAAAGTCCGCCACAGATGGTCCAAGAAGTCGAGAACGACTGTTGACGGCCGTTGCCTGGGAAACGACCAGTAGTCCAGAGTGGCAGAGAAGCTCTTGCCTACCGTCGACCTTGGCCGTAATGGATTTGAACGTAACGAAATATCCCTTTGTAACAAACTGACCCTGATCACCAACTTGTATGTGGCCTGCCGATAAATGGCTCTTTCTGCTACTAAAGTTGCTTTCGTCACTACGACCGATTGAATGACTTCCTGAGGCCTTCAAGAACGTCATAGGAGGTCAGTAACGACCACCCGAGATCGAGAAATCGGTCAGACATGGCCATTCCGAGGATGTCACCGTTCGGAAGAAAGTCTTTCGAAGAGCAACTGATTATTCCGCTTCGATAACGCCGGCTGAAGCCTGAGCGACTTTAATTGGTTTTTAGTTGGGAAATGAACGCCTTGGCTAGGAGTTTGAGCGTTTCGTGGTAGTCAACGAAGACTGTACCCGTCCCCAAAATGACCATACCGTCCATTGGATCTTCCGTCCGTGGACAATCGAGACCACAACGGTCGCTATATCGATAGCAAAACCGTTCGGTCGGCCTTTGGGTTGTTCTGATCTTCTCTCTAGCTCGTCAGGTTCATCTCCTGATCATCTGACGCGCCTTGGTTTTCCGCCACGAACGCATCTCGTGGCAGCGGCTGACAGCTTCGGTCTCCTCCAAAAACAAGCCCCTGACGATCCATGGTTGGAGGTCGGAGCCGCCGAGATTAAGCTCGGGCGAAGCTGGGGCGGAAAAAAGTGCGCTTCCATTCTGACACGCGGATGGGGCGCTAAACGTCATCCCGCGCGCGGCTGACGAACCCATCTCGAGATTGACCTTCAACCGCTGGGTGGACCCGCGGCTCTCCTATCGCGGGACGGCAATTGGGGCTCCGAAAATGGTCGTCCATCGTCCGGATTTGGATTGATCTGGTCAGGGTTCATCTCTTGCTTAACTCTAACCGCTTTTCGTCAACCGCTTCTCCCGGGGTCAGCAGGGCCGGCGGGTATCGTCGCGACCGCGGTGATGAAGGGCCGGTGACGAGGAGATGAGGGACTGAGACACGTTCTGAGAGTCCTTCCGGTGCGGAATAGGCGGCCGAGAGAAGTTTCGTGCGAGCGGACTCTTGGACCTCCTCATGGTGTTCGCGCTGGATGCTGGCAAGGCATCGACGACGTGAAACCTGTTTCTCGTACCGCGCGCGGACCTGGACGCGAACGTGGGTGTGCGGTCGCCGTTTCTTGTAGGGCCGCCTCCCGGTCCGGTCGGCAAGGGAGTGGCGTCCGAGACCTGACCCGTTGCGCCCGCGATGTGTCCATGCGCGGTATGACTTTATGAAATTCGCCGAAGATGCCATACGAAGATCATTTGAGCAGGCATCGTCGGCAGTAGTATGCGAGCGTCATAAATCCGAAATCGTCTGCGACGGTAAATGTGGCAAGGCTGGTCGCATCAGTATTGTCTTACGCCCTCGACGTCGTGGTGTCTCTTCTCGTATCGCATCGCATCGCATCGTGATGCTTGCACGACAGGGTCCCTGGCCGGTCTTGCGGGTTGCTGATCCTGATCCTGGAGTTGCGTTGAATGCGTTGTATCCCGTTGGGACTCTTAGGCCTCTCGCTCCCGGTTGAATGAATCCATCATATGCTCGTCTTTCATCCTCAACAGCCAAGTTTCTTCCATCTCGTGTTTTGACCATCCCAGTGTGCAACTAGGGATATATTCCAGCTGTCGCTTCAACCCAAGTCCCTCAGAATGGTTAAGTCTCGACAAGCCTTGGCGGTCTAGAAATCCGAATTGATGACGTTAGATACATTTCTGTGGTCGAAGGGTCGTTGTCTCTTTGAGCTCCTCCAAAGCTGTCGATGCTCTTTCCGCATCTCCTCTTTACCGTAGCATGACGAGCGGAAGCTGATCTAATGATGCTTACATTGATATACTCGAGCTGACAAAGGACGACGTTGACGGTGATAATGAATAATGAAGCTGTGATGGTGGTGATGAAAAGTGATGATGCATGAATTACGAGCACATGTCCGGTCAAACCCCGCCCGGGCCCATTTCATGCCGGCTTGGTCCGTATTGGCGCACCGGGGATAGATCTCCGGATCCGGTTTAGCGCCGTCGTCCTTTGGGGCCCCCCCCCTCCTCCCAGGCGAGCTGCTGCCGCCGTCGGATGGGTGTGATAATGGCAGATGCCCATATCTCATATCAATCTGGATCGTGATTCTCCTCTTTCTTCTTCTTTCTCACTTCTCTTCACCTCCTCCCATTCCAATCGACGTCCTCTCTTCTATCCCCTCGCCCTCGTTTGTGTGTCTCTTTCGATTCTCCCTCGTTGTAATGCGAGCAGGAAGCCATTCCTGCTCACGAACCTCTTTCCGCTTCTCCGCCCCTCGTTTGATGCTTTCTTGAGTCTCACCGTAATTTACGCCTTCCATATTCAACATTGACGGAACATCTTATCCGACAAAGTGTCTCTCGCTCATGCTCACACATTCATACATAACGCCTCATCACACGTCCGT
>QQTW01001967.1_pt1 | contig 14707 bp, 12 predicted proteins | sample 1904831 | NCBI WGS metagenome assembly QQTW01 (sample SAMN09435610, study PRJNA476489) | Subsurface metagenome, whole genome shotgun sequencing project. | reverse complement strand
CTCCAAAGTGTTATATAGCCATCATCTATTCCTTGTCCCAACATGGTGATTATCATTTCACATCCATATTGGTTTGCTTCAACTTTTTTTTTTATATATTTTTTTTGATCAACTGTCAATACCTTGGGTTGATTGCTCTTTAACGCCCCTACAAATTAAACTTCCTCAAACAGATGCTGGCTCTCTCAATTATATCTTTGCTTTTGTGTACGTTGTTGAATTGTGTATATTGTAAACCTATTTAGACTTGTTCTTTCCTCAATCTTAGCTATCAGAATACCTAAATCAAGCAATGCAAGCGCTTGAGCTTGCACATATAGCAATACTGATTGACAACGCATTGTTTGGATTGAGAGTATAGTTGGACATGCTAGATTGAATCACGGTTTATGAAAGCCCTTCTGTCATAAATCTATAAACTTTCCGGAAATTCCTCCGTATATCTTCTATTGTTTTCATCGTGTTTTGATTAACGCGGGTTACCCCTTCGTGAGACGGCACCCCTTCGTGAGATACTTCTTCAACACCTCAACTTTAGAACGTGTAAACATATCATCAACTGAATCAATTTGTTATGGCAATTCTCGAGCGACGCGTTGATCTCAATATTGCTTTAAATGAATATTGAGCTGGCCAGTTTAAGAGCCTCCATCAGACGGCTGAATGGCATGAAGTCTCCCTGGCTACTTTGGCGCAACATGCCAAAGGGCTTTGAGACTGTGTAATATACAACCAGTCACGGCAAAAGCCTTCTGAGGCAGAAGAGGATGCGCTGATTGACTATATCCGACGTCAGACGCAAGCAGGGTATCCTATCTCTGTCGAAGGACTGAAGCAGATGGCCAATATACTACTCCACCGCAAGTGGAATTCTCTGGCCCTAGAATCCCCATGACGCCCTCTTCATCCGGACACCGTTGGCCTTCACTGGACTCGACGTTTCTATCAATGACATCCAAAAGCTAAAGTTGTTAAGCTACGAGCTATGGATACGCTACGAGCTTGAGTCTCCACCTACGATCGCCTTGTTGAATGTTTTCGCATTGCAGGAGAGACCTTCATGCCCGATGATATCAAAGCCTACAACATTTACAATATGGACGAAACTGGAGTGATGCTGGGAATGCTATGGACCGCCAAACGCATCATCACCACCAATGTACCAATACCCTATTGCCGATGCCCTCAAACTTGCAAGTCTGCCACCGTGCTCAAGTGTGTATCTGCCACTGGGCGAGCTATCCAGCCAATGATTATTGTTAAAGCTAAGAGTCATCGCAACAACTAGTATCCAGACAGCATTTCTGGTCCCTCAAGCTGGTACTATGCTATAGGACCCAATGGGTACACAAACGATGAGTTGGGACTGCTTTGGCTTGAAAAGGTGTTCGAGAAGCAAACAAAACTGCTCGCAGCTGGCAAGCCAAGAATCCTTATCACGGACGGCCATGGCAGCCACGGCACGGCTGATTTCATGACTTTCTGCTTTGCCCATAACATCTTCCTCCTCCGGCTCCCTGCTCACACCTCGCACATCACTCAACCACTTGATGGTGGTTGTTTTAGCTCTCTCAAGACAGCGTACCGTCAAGAGGTGGAAAGGCATTGCCAAAGGGATACGACCAAAATCCCAAAGCGTATGTTTATAGACCTTTATGACACGGCAAGACGGAAAGGTCTTTCTCAAAGCAACATTGGGGGTGGATGGCAAGGGACAGGATTGTACCCTTGGAATCCTGAAGTCTTGCTAAGCCGAGTACGTGCGCATCCTGCAACACCGGTGACAGTGAATCAAAACATCAATCCCAGGCTCAGGAACATCACCACACCTCGATCGACAAGAGAAGTTCAACAGCGGGTGACTGAGCTGCTTGATGCTGGACCAGATGTTGATACCTTCAAGCTAAAAGAATCAAGACACTTGGGCGGGCAGCAGAGCATGCGATGGCTTAAAACATGCTATTAACGGCGGAGAACACGCATTTTCAACATCAGAATTAAGAGAGAACTCGACGGAAGCCCGGCGGCGCCTGGATCTTAGGCCGTGCAAGGTTCATGACTGCTGCTGATGTTGCCACTGCTCGTTGATTTCGTGAGCATGGGCCTGAGCCAGCGGTGGTTGGGATTCCAGCTCCAACGCCACCACCACAGCTTGAACAGCCAGCCAACGTCCTCAATGAGCTGCCTGACAGTAATGATCTTCTGGACTTTGCTATAAACTATCTAGATTGCTATGGTGATGTGTAGTTAGCAGATACAATGTATTTAACGGAAGTCATAAGAAGTGTCTCACGAAGGGGGGCCGTCTCATGAAGGGGTAACCCGCGGTTACCTCTTCAGTGAAATAGTGACAACGGGAGGCTCATCCCGCCCGTACTCCGTAGTGGAGGGTGGATTCAGATTTCTGGACCCTCACTGTAGCTGACCGTGCCTCGCTTTGATTGGTTCAAAGCTCCAGCGCATCGGAGGTATATTTTTCCGTCCCGAAAGAGTTACGCCCAACTTCCACTAGAGCTACTTGACCTCCAGCATTCTACCTCCATCACGTTACGGATCAACTTGCAGGCGGACTCAGGATGGGTGGTTCCAGTGCATTTCATCAGTCCTACGACGGGCGCTACTTAAATTTGTCCACGTCGATGACAATCATACAATTTGTCTACGCTCAATATTGACGATCTTGTTGAGAGAGCGTCTCCTTCAACAGACTCACGCGGATGACATAGATATCAATCAAATGTCAGGCTCGTGATGAAGAGCCTTCGTCGATCTATAGCCTTCGTCCAAGGCTGTTGAGAAGACTGTTCACATTTCAAGATGAAGGATTCCCTTCATCACGCTTCTGAGAATGACTCTCTATCAAAAAGACCCTCTCAAGATGTCTATCAAGCCAGCTCAGTCGCGGAAATTCGAGCAGCTCTTGCTCAGCTCAGCGAGCGAGAGACAGCGGTTACCGCTCGTCTGGACTCACTGGTCGCCTCGCAGAAAGACTTCTCGCGAGAGTTGGCCCGTTTGGACCTGTCCCGAGCCCAGCTGGGGACCCAGGTGTTGACCGCACGAGCGGTCAGCAATGGAGTTCTGGCAGATTCGGCCTCGACGGCCCGACGCATTTCCGGTGCCGTCAAACAGCTCGATCTCGAGCAGTCTCGGGTCAAGGCGACCTTGGAAGTCGTCGAACAGGTCGCCGAGCTCAAAGCCTGTGTGCTGGGCGTGACAACGTCCATGGGGGCGTCCCAAGACTGGGAGAGAGCCGCTGGCTATATTCACCGCGCGTCTCGTATCCCACAAGAGATCATCCAAGGCCAATTTGCCGAGGAAATGGTACCCACGGCCGAAGTGCCCGACCCACCCAGCATCACGCTCGAGACAGCATCCGAATCGCTGTGTCGACTATTTCTGAGGGAGTTTGAAAAGGCAGCCAAAGAGGGTGACGGCACGAGAGTCACCCGATTCTTCAAGCTCTTCCCTCTGATTGACCGCTCGGATGTTGGATTGGACGTCTATGGAAAATATGTCTGCCAAGGAGTGGCGTCCCGAACGAGGGCCAATCTAAACGTCGGGACAGGAGGAAACCAGAGCAAGGATGGGTTCTTCTATGCCAACGCGCTCACGAAGCTGTTTGAACATATCGCGCAGATTGTGGACGGCCATGGCGGGCTGGTGGAGCGTCACTATGGATCGGGGAGCATGGTCCGGGTGATTCAAAGACTACAGATGGAAGCTGATATGCAAGGCGGTCTCATCGTCGACACGTGGACCGATGAGCGCAACGTCGACCGGCAATTGAGCGACGTCAAGTCGTACGCTTTTTCGTTCCTCGTGCAGAGCTTCCTGTCGCAGCAACGACCGAGCGGAACTTCCCGCACGGGGTCGCATAATGCCAACGACTCGGGTGCGGGAATGAGGACTAGTCATGAAGAAGAAGGCGCGGATATGAAGGAGGTGGATTTGTTGCTCAGTGAGCTTACAATCATGCTGGGCCGGTGGTCGCTCTACTGCCGCTTTCTAGCAGCCAAATGTCGAGTAAGGATCTATTCGAACTGCTCTTCGGAAGCTGCTAAACCTCGTACAGCAGTCGGTCAGCGAGAGGCCTGCGGACGAGGAAGGTCAACCTCTATATATGCCACCCATTCTCCTGGAATCAAATTTGAACCGAAAAATCAATGATCGTCTCATATCGCTCTTCAACACCCTCACGACGTTCTTCTTTCGACGGTCCGTCGAGAAAGCTTTCCAACTGGACGAGTACCCGTCTGACTTGTCCTTAAACACCCAGAAATCACTCCCATCAAATCCCCCGTACATCACATCAGCTGTGGACGATGTCATGTACATCGTCGACAAGGTCCTTCAAAGATCGCTGGCCACCTCGCAACGTGCCGTCGTCTCCAGCGTCATCCCTAGCATTGCCCGTGTGCTCAGTTCCGACTTCATCGGGATGATTCAGCGCAAGATGCGAGATGAATGTTACCCCAAAGCAGTGATTCAAGGAGGCTTTCCGCCCGAAGACAAGATCGTTGCATTTCTGGTGCTGACGAACAATCTTGACCTGGCGGCCGAGTATCTTGGTCGAGTGGTACGAAGCCGGATCCAGTCAGAGGCAGATATTACGGAGGGCAATAGAGAGAAGAGTCGCAGCTCATCCGCCCTCGAGGACCTCTTTCCGTTTGACAACGACGCTGACTTTGTGTCCGACTCGCTCAAGAGTTTGGAGTCCGTGTTCCGCAGCAAAGTCACGGAGCTGCTCAACGATGGTATCTACGTCGTATTCGATCGCGTCATCAAGCCTCGTCTGCGACCCATCATCGCTAACGCATTCCGCGACGTGGAGTATCTCGTCTTGGATGATGGTGGGGGTGACTACGAAAGTCGGGGCCATGATCACACAGACTACCCTGCCAACGACTCTACCCAGTCCATGCACACCGATGACGATCCGTTACTGGTCAAACGCCGTTTTGAGCGCAGTTGGGACGGTCTGACGGTGCCCATCCGACGTATCCTCACCGAGCGCAACTTCGACAAGCTTCTCTCCACCACGGTCGCTTATCTCGCCAAAGTGCTCGAGAAGCGCATCTGGAGCTACCACGATCGAGTCAACGAGCTCGGAGCCGTTCGCCTGGAGCGAGATGTTGCGAACGTTGTCGCCGCCGCGGTCAAGGGCGGCAAATACGGTCTTCGCGATGCCTTTCTTCGATGCACCCAGATCTGTTTGGTTTTGACGATGGAGGAAGACGAATGGGATGATCAGGCCGCTGATTCGCAACAAGGGAACGGTGCGGAGGTGCCGGCGGATGTGCAGTTGCAGTGGAAACTCACCCGGGACGAGCGGATTCGGGCTCGATCGATGCTTGTTCGAGATGGTTAAGGGAAGAGAGAGAATCTTCTGTGTGAACCGCGTCCCTTTTTGCGAAGAAGATAATGCTTCTACGAAGCCATACTTGACTACCGTCACGTCAATCGACTTCGTGGCAACAACGGCTCTTGAGATGCATGGCCATTGTCTCCACTGAAACACTGTGCGATCGAAACAGACGTACAAGAAGCAATGCCCACATGTCAACGTCCACGAGTATTCTACTGTGTATTCGATACCGAAGCTAATCTCGAATCTTCTAGCTGCATACGTAGATGCCCGAAAATACAAATCCCATTCTATATGACGGTTTATGACACTTCAAACGGGTGATTCCTTGAAGTGGAAGATAGAACGTCAATTTAGTAAAATTTCACGATCACCAGCATCACGCAGCATCTTGAATGACGTGTGGTGGAAGGTAAACTATGGACAAGCCCAGCAAGTGCAGCTCAGGCATAACCACAACGACAGTAGTTAGGACGGTCAAGATCCGCCGTACTGCAATGAGCATCTGGCTCTGAGATTTACCGTAGAACTACCTTAATCGACTCTCGTAGCCTGATGTCCTGAGATCCTTGAGTGATCCCTTGTGTGATTGGCTAACGTGATTCGTGTAAGTACCTTCGTACCACTTTACGCGCTCTGTTCCCGCCGATACGCGTCGCGTCGCGTTAGTCGCGACTCCTATTTACACGACCTCGGTTTTCGACCTCAACCCCACCGCACAACAGTTCGTCCCATCGCCGCAGACCAGATACTTGCACACCACATAATCAATCACGAAACGATAATGTCTTCGCCAACTTCACGCCGCTCCCAAAGGAGCTCACAGGCTCCCACCCCAAGGAGAACCGCGATCAGAAATTCGCAAAGACAAGGTCAGAGCGACCAAAGCCAGACGCTGGCCTCGGACAGCGCTCAGCCAAATGGCGAGCCTAGCGGAACTCAAGGTCGTCAGAATGGCGGTATCAATGCTGGATCATCGTCGCCACTGCTCTTCCATTCATCACCAGAGCAACAACTTGCCTTTGAGCAGAACCAGATGGAGACCAGCTCACCTGTACGCCAAGCCTCGAGCGTCAATGGCGACGGAGATCGAACACCACGAGCAGGAGGACCGTTAGCACATGGTACTGTCATGAGATCACTTATATACTAGAGCGTGTGCTGACTCTCACGTTCACAGAGTCATCACCGTTCCGCTATGCAACAAGTTCCAGCCCTGGGCGTGCTTTCAACTCCGGCCAGGGCCAGGGCCAGAATCCCGCCAGCAGCAGCAGCAGCCTTTTCCTCCGCTCGACCAACTCAGCCAGCCATGGTCCAAATAAGTTCAAGGCCTCCCGACGAGGCGACATTCATTCCGAGCATCTCCGCTCTAGCACGGGTAGCAGTGGACCCTTGTTCGTCAACGAGAACGGAGTGCCTGTCCGCGGTGGAGCTACCGACTCCGACACTCAGACCTTCTCGCAGCTGGATCCTAATACGTCCGACGCCGAGGTTCTGGGTGGTAGCTCGACGCGAGTGATATGGGGCACCAATGTCTCGATTCAGGACACGATGGCGTCCTTCAAGAAATTCCTGCTCAACTATACCAAGAAATACCGGATGTGGGCGGACGGCGCGACGGAGGAAGAGACAGACGGAGAATCTGAAAGTGCAAATCACCGAGAATATGTTGAGATGCTGCGTAAGATGCGCGCCATGGGCATCACGGGTCTGAATCTGGATATGCACAATCTCAAGGCGTTCCCGCCCACTCTCAAGCTCTGGCACCAGCTGCAGTCGTACCCACAGGAGGTCATTCCGCTCATGGATCAGCTGCTCAAAGACGTCATGGTCGAGGAGGGTGCTAAGGAGATGAGCGCTCAGCGGGCACGTATGCAACGAGAACGACCTGGCAATGGCATCCTGAGCTCCGAACTGCCCATGTCGAGCTTGGGGAAGGGTCAAGCTCCGACAAATGGAGATGGCATTTTACCCTTAGAAACGGATTTACTTGCCGATATCGAGTCGCGAGCCTACAAGATCAGACCATTTGGGCTGGACAAGACGATCAACTTACGGGATCTCGATCCGTCTGGTGAGTTAGGACCATGATATGCCAAGGGTCTAGTCACTGATGAGTATCAGATATGGACAAGTTGGTGGCCGTCAAGGGGCTGGTCATCCGCACGACGCCCATTATCCCCGACATCAAAGAAGGTAAGGTGATGAATCTCAAATGAAACCGATGAGTAGCTAATTTGAATGCAGCCTGCTTCCGATGCCAGATCTGCAATCATACCGTGATGGTCAGCATCGATCGCGGCAAGATCGCCGAGCCAACGGAATGTCCTCGCACAGTGTGCAAGAGTCCGAACTCGATGCAGATCGTGCACAACCGGTCCCTGTTCGCCGACAAACAAGTCATCAAGCTGCAAGAGACGCCGGACCATGTGCCGGATGGACAGACGCCCCACTCCATCTCATTGTGTGTATATGATGAGCTCGTTGATATGTGCAAAGCTGGTGATCGCGTCGAGGTCACAGGCATCTTCCGGGGTAATCCCGTACGCATCAACCCCCGACAGCGGACCATCAAGAGCCTCTTCAAGACCTACGTCGACGTATTGCACATCCAGAAAGTCGACAAACGCCGGATGGGCATCGACGTGTCGACGCTCGAGCAGGAGGTGTCGGAGCAAGTCAGCGCGGACGTCGAAGAGACGAGAAAGGTGACGGAAGAGGAGGAGGAGAAGATTCGGGCGACCGCCGCTCGACCGGACCTCTACGAGCTCCTATCCCGCTCCCTGGCGCCCAGTGTGTACGAGATGGACGACGTCAAGAAGGGGATTTTGCTGCAGCTGTTCGGGGGCACCAACAAGTCGTTCGAGAAGGGCGGCAGTCCCAAGTACCGCGGCGACATCAACGTGCTGCTATGTGGCGACCCGTCAACGTCCAAGTCGCAACTGCTGCAGTATGTGCACAAGATCGCGCCTCGCGGGGTGTACACCAGCGGCAAGGGTTCGTCGGCGGTTGGGTTGACGGCGTACGTGACGCGCGACACCGAGACGCGGCAACTTGTGCTGGAATCGGGCGCCTTGGTGCTCTCGGACGGCGGCGTCTGCTGCATCGACGAGTTCGACAAGATGTCCGACTCGACCCGCTCGGTCTTGCACGAGGTCATGGAGCAACAGACGGTGTCCATCGCCAAGGCCGGCATCATCACGACGCTCAATGCTCGCACCAGCATCCTCGCTTCGGCGAACCCGATCGGCAGCAAATACAACCCTAACCTACCGGTGCCGCAGAACATTGACCTCCCTCCGACGCTGCTCTCGCGGTTCGATCTGGTCTATCTCGTGCTGGATCGGATCGACCAAGAGGCAGATCGGCGCCTCGCCCGACATCTGGTTTCGATGTACCTCGAGGATTCCCCCGAGAATGCCGCAGGTGATCAGGAGATCTTGGTAGGCACAATCTCCACTCCTCCTCCCCAACCTCCCAACCTTCCCTGCAGACAACTCAGTTCCCCCAGTGATCACCACTGACTCTATCTCTCTTCCAGCCTGTTGAGTTCCTTACATCTTACATCTCCTACGCCCGCGCCAAGTGCCAACCGAGCATCACGCAAGCGGCCTCGGAGGAGCTCGTGAGCGCGTACGTCGCGATGCGGAAACTCGGCGAGGACGTCCGAGCCAGCGAACGACGCGTGACGGCGACAACACGCCAACTCGAATCAATGATCCGTCTAGCCGAAGCGCACGCCAAAATGCGTCTCGCGGAGGAAGTCACAGCCGACGACGTCCGCGAGGCGGTACGACTGATCAAATCAGCGTTGAAACAAGCCGCGACGGACTCCCGTACCGGTCTCATCGATATGAGTCTCCTGACCGAGGGGACGAGCGCCAGCGAACGACGACGCCGTCAAGATCTCAAGGATGCCATCCTGAAGCTGCTTGACGATATGACTCGCCAAGGCGGTGTGGCGAGGTACGCGGATGTCATTCGGACGCTCAGCGAGCAGAGCAGCGCCCCGGTGGAGGCGAATGAGTTTACCGACGCTCTACGCTCGCTCGAGCAGGAAGGGCACGTCGCGGTGAGTGGGGAGGGTGCTCGACGGGCGATTCGACGTGTTACGGGGGTGGTGTAAAGTAGCATTATTTCGAGTTTCATGATGTATATGGTTATACGGTTGGTACGAAGTACAGTTTGCTGTTTCTGCTTGTAACGAATGTCTGTCAAGCCAAGGAGTGACAGGGCTACATTCCACTACTTTGTAGCAGACACTCCGCACATGCTGGCCTATATCTTCAGCCACGGAATGAAGGCAGATATCACTCGGGTGGTTTTTACAATGGTCGTGTTAGACTCTCGTCAGTCGTAAAGAGACAATTTCGGAGTTTATTGATCGTGTAATGACTATTAGTACAAAATAATGACCAATGTATCCTCTGACAGTCACCACGCAGTTCTGTACTGAGCAAAGTTGGCCGGGTGAAGGACAGAAGAACTGCGACATTCAACTTCTGATACAATTCTGGTGTCTGACATCAGTAGATAGAAGTATGCAAGCTCATTCGAGTGTGCTAAAATCAGGCCTCTAAAATAGAACCTATGGTGGGAAAGGAGCAAGAATGGGCCACGACAATGGATGAACGATCCGGGATCATCCAAAAAGCATACCCCTTCGGGCCGGCGTTGGCTTATTGCAACGAGGCTACAACAGATCACCAGGAACCAAACGATGTCTTCCAAACTTGGGAAAAAACATAATATAACGGTCCACTCCGGGTTGTCACGGCACGTAATGAAGAAACCATCGGCAAAGACTCGATGCTGGATATAATAAAGCTTCCAACTACCTCAATACAGTTGGATGGGAAGAAGAGCAACCCGCAACGAGCTCCTCAGGCTTCAGACTGGGCGCTATGGATGATGTTCACAGGCCAGATGGCAGTGGGTAGGGGACTCCAGCGGAAAACCTGTTGACCAGCCATCTCCGTTTCTTAATTTTCAAAGAGGGGCCTAAATGAATATACCAGTCTACGCACAAAATAATGATGGTCGTCAAATAGATGCTCTGTTACAATGAGTATACACGTCGATCTGTCATGATACGCTTCTTCACATCTCCCGGTACTGTAGATGCCGAAGAGGCTCGTTGGAGAAGCTGTCGTTTCGCGGAGCTCGTGGTTAGAACTCCACGACGTCGCCGATCTAGACGTCTGTAATTCTAGATTAAGCGCCCGAGCCGACCACGTGCTCCGGTAGCACAGCCCCATTGGTGGGCTCCCTTGCCGGCGCTAAGTCGCTTGGCACATGCGCCGTTTACCTAAGAAGAGCCTCGGCCGGACCTCGATCGTCTCCCTCTCCTCCGTCATTCCGATCGTGGCGGGGAAAGGGTGGTACAAGATAAAACCGCCGGTACCATGGAATCAAAGGGCGCCGAGGGGATGAGAAACGGCGTTAGTGGAGATTGGAAGGTGGACCGCAATGTGATACGAACGTTCCCGTCTTTCATCTTTCATCCGATCCATTGTTTAGATCTTGGATCTGTCCAAGCTTGTGTAGTTCAGTGATGGCATCACTAGAATCCAGTTCGCTTGGCGCGCATCCAGTCTCTTGAGCATCCCAGTGGCATGGTCAGTGACCAAGATTGGACATCCCAGCCAGTTACGCCATGAAGTAAGCCCGATAGGATATCCCCTTGCTGTCATTCAGTCCTTTTCCGCTCCATTGTGACTGCTCGCGTGCCTCACTTCCGTTGTTGTTGATTGTGGCCATTGTTCTTCTCCACTACCCATGAGCTAACCATCGTTACACAGATTCGGACAGCAGCTGCGAAGTTCGCTCATCAAGGACTACTATCGACATTACATCGCCTATGACGCGCTCAAGGCGAGTCTCAAGACGCCTTATGAGGAGGGCTCCACCTCTCAGGATGATGCCCCTCCTCGACGTCGGGCCTGGACGGCCGACGACGAGCGACGCTTCGTGGCGCAGCTCGAGGCCGAGCTCGACAAGGTCTTTGCCTTTCAGCGAGATAAGAGCGAGGATATCGTCCAACGCATCCGTGCCGCCGAACGAGCCGTGGCCGAGGTGGTGGGCAAGATCGATGAGACGGGCAACAAGTCGTGCCCGGATGAGCTGCCCTCCGAAGATGATTTTCTGTCATTAGAGGCCGACCTGAGCGACATCATCGCCGACGTCCATGACCTGGCCAAATTCACGCAGTTGAATTATACTGGTTTCCAGAAGATCATCAAGAAGCATGATGTAGGTAATCACAGAATTCAAACATGTAGATTTCAACATTTATATCAAGATATGCTGAGATGGGTGTCGACAGAAACAAACCTCGTGGCGATTGAAGCCGGTGTTCGCGACACGACTCAAGGCGAAGCCCTTCTTCAAGGACAATTACGATGCTTTCGTGGTGAAGCTGTCGAGGTTGTACGATCTCGTGCGAACGCGAGGTGCCCCCGTCCGAGGCGACAGCGCGGCCGGAGGGAACCAGCAAAACTTTGTGCGGCAGACGACCAAGTACTGGGTGCATCCGGACAACATCACGGAATTGAAATTAATCATCCTCAAGGTAAGCTATTTTCGATGAACGATAGCATGCACGTGGCGACTCAGTACTGACATTAGCAGCATCTCCCGGTGCTAGTGTTCAACGCCAACAAAGAGTTTGAACCCAAGGATTCGGCCATTACGTCCATCTACTATGACAACCCAGAGACATGGGAGCTGTACATGGGCCGGCTGAAGAAGACCGAAGGCGCCGAGGCGATCCGATTACGGTGGTATGGCGGCATGGAGACCAAGACGATCTTCGTCGAGCGCAAGACGCATCGCGAGGACTGGACGGGGGAGAAGTCGGTCAAGGCGCGATTTTCGATCAAGGAGAAGAATGTCAATCCATATTTGAGAGGTGACGTGACGGTCGAGAGCCTGTTTGAGAAGATGCGGCAGGAAGGAAAGAAAAGCGATCAGGAGATTACGGATCTGGAGAGACTGGCGCGGGAGATTCAATACAGCGTCATTACCAAGAGGCTGCAGCCTGGTATGTCCACTCTCCGTGCTCGAGATTTGTTGCACCTGGCGAGATACTGACAATCTCAGTTACACGGACGTTTTATAACCGCACAGCGTTTCAGCTACCAGGCGACAGTCGTGTTCGAATCTCTCTCGACACTGAGCTGACGATGATCCGAGAGGATAATCTCGACGGACGAATGCGGGCGGGCAACAACTGGCGACGAATGGACATCGGTATTGACCATCCCTTCTCGCAACTGCCCCCGGAAGACGTGGAACGATTCCCGTACGCGGTTCTGGAAGTCAAATTGCAGACGCAGGCCGGGCAAGATATCCCGGACTGGGTGCGTGAACTGACCAGTAGTCATCTGGTCGAGGCGGTGCCGAAATTCAGCAAATTCATCCATGGCACCGCCACGCTCTTTCCAGATCGGATCTCGCTGTTGCCCTACTGGATGCCACAGATGGATATCGATATTCGCAAACCCGTCACGCATCAGTTTGGGATCCGACGACCAGGTCAGTCCGGCAGCACGAGCTACGGCACAGGCGAGGACGAATCGGAAGATGATGACGACGATGAGCTGCGCGACATACCTGAGATGTCCGGTGCGGTTGTTGGCGGTCCGGGAGCAGCAGTGATGGGAGATGAGAACGAAGAAGACGAAGGTCAGCGTCGACTGCGTGCGGCCCGAGACGCGCTGGCGGAGCATCACATGGACCGAGCGAGAGATTATCCGGAGACGGCAACCGGGAATGCATTAGACGTCGAAGAGCGTATTGGGGCGGGATTGGAAGGGCAGCAGCATCCAGATGATTATCCGCTGTACGACTCAGACGATGAAGACGGGGACACGGATGAGCTGGAGACGGCTCGACGAATGGATGGCTGGCGATGGCGATATCACGCGTTGGTGGTCCGACGAGGGCTGCGAAGACTGGCAAAGAATGTGGGGAGTGTTTTGGGAGCGGCCATCCCCCGACCGATTCCAACACAGATTCCATCCGAGGTCGATCCCATGAAGCCGCTGTCGGGGGCGCAGCTAGAGACGAAGCGCTTTAAGGCACCCAAAGGGAAGAGTAAGCATGGGCATTCCACAATCCCCAACAAGATGTACCTGGCCACATTACTGATCGAATGTTGTGGTGACTACAGAGATATTCGTGCCGATACGAGTCGAACCCAAAGTCTACTTTGCTGCCGAACGCACCTTTCTCTCCTGGGTATGTCTGTCCATCACACGCCAACTTCCATCTTTTCGTCCTTCCCATTTCCTTCCAACCCCGCATCCTCCCCGGTCGTCTCATACGCTCCCTCCAAAGATACCGAAACTTACATCCCCACGATACAATAGCTAGAATTCTCCGTCCTCCTGGCCTCAATAGCAGCCGCTCTCCTCAACTTCACCGATTTCGCTTCCTCATTCTCCTCTACTCACCCCCAAAGTCGTCCTCCTAACCAGCATCCTCTCGTCAACGAACCTCATCAACTCCAGAATCAGCAGCCTCACCAATCTCTATCGAATTCCAATTCCAATTCCATCGATGAACCACCACCTCCCCCTCATCATCATCATCATCATCACCAACAACAGCCTCCTCCTTACTACAGCTCAAAACTATCAACAATAAGAATCATATCCACCTCCGCAACGACTTTCACCATCCTCGCCATCCTGGCTTTATTGTATAGTCTCACTCTCTACCTCTGGCGCGTGAGACAGATTCAGAAAAGGAGACCAGCTAGGTATCATGACCCATGGGGTCCAAGTCTGTTATGTCTTGCTTTGGTCTGCGCTGTGGGGGTGGAGGTCGTGGTTTGGGGTTTTGGTACGAAGAACCATCCTTTGAATCACCCCTCTTCGACTCTTCTTTGATTCTTCGAATCACCATTCGAATCACCCTTCTTCGACCACCCTTCTTTGATTGGACCCTTCTCGTTCGAATCTTAGAAGAAGAAGAAGAAGGGTTAGTTGGCCTGGGATAGGGACACTCTTGACATTATTCTGGCGGTCGGTCGTCGATAAGAATTACATGATATAGGTAGATGACAGTCATTCTTCTTTGAGTGGCTTCTTTGATTGATGCGTTGGGTGGTTAGCTTAGTCTATTTGCTTTGTTTAGCGCGGCGGCTTTCGTGTGTTTTATATTCTTCTGTTATCGTTGCTGTAGCTGAGCTCGTTGTCGTTATTCTCATTCTTCTCATTGTAAATGAAGTTTATTCTATGCTCGCTATTGTTTCGTTCTATGTACTTGTGTACGTGCGTGGTCAGCTCCGTTTAGCGCAACATCTTTCGTGTATTTATATTTGTTGTTATCGTCGCC
>QQTW01001966.1_pt1 | contig 14708 bp, 11 predicted proteins | sample 1904831 | NCBI WGS metagenome assembly QQTW01 (sample SAMN09435610, study PRJNA476489) | Subsurface metagenome, whole genome shotgun sequencing project. | reverse complement strand
CCTGGGCGCCGGAATTGCTCGGGACGGTCGAGATGATGGCACTCAGGCATGCCATCTGGTGCATGATCGTCCGGTGACTTAGCACCACCCCCCTCAAATCACCGGTCGGTGCTCTGGAGAACTCAATGTATGCCAAATCCGGAACCGACAGCGGAGGGATGTCGTCCTTCTTTCTTGGGTGAAAACTTCCAAATTCATTTGTCTTCCACCATTCTACTCCGCGAGGCCAGTTGAGCTTCTGCGTCGTGATATCCCGTTGAAAGACCTTGAGGTTATTGTCGGTGGTCAAGGCCAGATGGGCTTGCGTGGAGGTCAGGATGATGTTGAGCTTCTGATAATCTTCCTGATTGTTGATCGGCACGGCCACGACGCCCGCGATGAAGCATCCCATCAAGGCGACAGCGAACTCAATAATTTCGGTGTCTCGATAGATTAGAGCGACCCGATCACCACGATACAGATTACTCTTGTCCCGAATCACTTGCGCCACCTTCTCCGCTCGACTGGTCAGCTTCTCCCAGGTAATGGACGAGACCTCCTTTCCCTTCTGATCCAGCGCCCAGAAGGCGGGCCGCTTGGGGGTTGTTTGACTTCGATGGCGTAGGACTGACGGTAAATTGTCAAACTTGGACATGGGCATATTGGCGTTGTGAGGATCGTAGACGGCAAAGGGGACGTCACGAGGCTCGAGTGGCTGTTGCGCCCTGACCGCACCGGCAGGCGGTAGGTCACTTGTGGTGAGCAGTGGTGGTGCCGCACCGGCCGTGGGCGAAAAGGCATCTGAGTTGGAGTAGCGATGTGGCCCCCCTCCGTAGCTGTCGCGCTGCTGCATGTCGTGAGCTTGCTGACCGGCAAACCCGAGGAAGTAGTTTTGATGGGCATCAAGCAGGGTGCTCTGACGGCTCTGCTCGGTGGCACTTGACGGCACCGACTCGTCCGCTCTGGGAGCGCCGTAGACGTGCTGCGTTGCTGGATTAAAGGCGTAGCTAGTTGTCATGGTGGGTTCGCGTGAAGGGTCTCGGGCTGAATGGAGCGCCGGATTGTCTGAGGTCGGCAAGAAGAGAGAATCGCGATGGTAGCCCATGTTCGGACGAGATGTATCTGCGGGGTTGCCATGCCCATGTGGGATGCCCTCCATCATTCCGGCGGGGAGCTGGTTGGCAGGCTCTGGAGTGTTCCAGGTGCTCTGCCTCGCCGGGCTTTGCGTATATCGCGACATCTCGAACTGTCCATCAGATTCCGCAAGAGACTGTAGTCTTCCATCACCGGGATAATAGGTAGAACTGCCATTTCGAGAATCGCTCCGACCCTGGTGGGCCTGGGCGGGGGACTGGTCCAGGTATCGCGTCAGGAGGACGGAACGCCGCTTCTGATACCTGGCGCATTATGATTGAGCTCATGTGGTACAATTGAGAGGCTTGCGAAAACATAGAGACAAAAGCGCATACCCCTTCTCCGTCAGATCCCCTTCCTAAATAAGCGTTGTCAGCATCTTGTAGCGCGTAGGGGTTGACGAGACGTCAACATATCAACAGCGCAAGAGGCCTGCGCAAGCCATACATACCTGATATTCTCGGTCTAATTGCTGCAGCTGGGCCTGCAGTTCCGGATCATGCTCGGCCATGCTGGTCGCCGATACAATCTACTGTTGCGCTGCTGCGCGACTACTGGCAACGAACAATGAGTTACCGAACCCGCCAGGCGCCATGCCAATTGCACGCTGCTGAATGAAGTGATTGTAGAATAACCAAGGATAGCCAGTCTAGGAAGACACTATATGACTATAGTGAACAGAAGCGCATTAGGAGGCCATGAAGGAGAAGTGGGTGGTGAGTGTGAAAGCTGGGCTGACACAAATGGCCACCAATAACAGGGGACTGGTCGTGGTGATGGTGAACTCCCGTCCCTCCATGATCGTCGGTGATCCGGATGAAATATAATCCGCTCGGTACGTCACTGCCGTTCTGGGTTTACCTGAGCCTCATCATAGCCAGATGGAGATCGAACCTGAACGCTTGCCAAAATCACCGAGTGAACCATTGAAAGAGGAGATATCATGGCAATTCACTATAATGAACTTTGATAAGTATGAATAGGATAGCTTCCCATGGTTTGATTGCGCGCGATGATCATCTGCGGCCGGCCAGGGTCACGGAAGCCCGTCCGGAAGCGCCGGAAGTGGAAGTGGAGTAAATAAAGGGTCATCGAACTGCGGAAGTTCCAGTAAACAGGTCGTCTATCCACATCTGTAGTAGCACATCTATAGTAGTGTTATTGTCAATCGCGAGACGCCAAGTTCAATACACAATGGGCAAAATAGGCATCCTGGGCTCGGGCAACATGGGTGAACATGCTGGTCATCTCTGACACCAATCGTAGATGCTAATTCGATCAGGCCGAGCACTCGGAGTTCGATTCGCGGCCGTGGGGCACAATGTCTTCTTCGGTGGCCGCGACCCGACCAAAGCCCCCAAGACGGCCGCAGAGCTGGCAGGGCACAACGCTCAGGCGGGGACCATCGACGAGGCCATTCAACATGCGCCGATTCTCGTGTGGACCGCTCGAGAGCGAGACCCGGCCAAAGTGTGCAACGATGTGGGCGGTTTGGCGGGCAAAATCATCATTGACCTCAACAACCGAGACTTCCAGAACGAAGTCATGAACGACACCAACTTCTTTGATGTCTCCACGGGCGAGAAGCTGGCCGCTAACCTCCCGAATTCTCACATCGTCAAGGCCTTCAACACTGTCGCCATGGAGGCACTGGATACGTCGGCGGATCGATTGCGTCAGGCGAATGCGCAGATCTTCCTTGCAGGAGGCACTCCAGACGCACGGCGTCAGGTTGAGCAACTGACGGGAGAGCTCGGCTTTGCCTCAGTGGATCTTGGAGAGGGAAAGACGGCGATGCGAATGGCGGATGCGTTGGGGGACGTCGTGAGGTTCGTCATGATCGAAGGCAAGAAGGGTGGCCGGGCAAACATCGCCATCAACACCCTGCCGGCTCCGGATCTCAATGCCACCGGTGGCCGTCAGAGCTCTTCCTATCATTGAACGCAGCGGTAGGATGCCGAAGTTGTCAGACCCGTTGAGATGAACGAATGCCGATGACATGCCAGTCGCGTAGATAGCATATCATGATTAGTCAAATTATTCCGCTTGACTATGGGACCGGAGGATAGTGCTTCCGAACAAATGCAGGGAAAGTCGCATTTTCGCCTAGTAGCTGATAGCTCTTGAAAGACGACTGGAACCGCTCTTGATCTGATCGGGACGGGTTTGGTACTTCCTGCCAAACTCAAGAATGCCCAGAGAGTGGATTCAGTGCTTCTTGCGGCCCGCTTTTGGCTTGCCTTGAGCTTTGGACTTGCTCCCCTTCGCTTTCACTTGTGCGGCAGCCGAGTCGGCCTTTCCTTTCTTCCAAACTTTCCCGGTGCGCGCTTGATCGTGAAGTTCCGCCTTTTTCTTCTCCTTCCCACTGAGTTTCTTCTTGTTCTTGTTCGATTTGCGGTTGACGACGTCCTCCCCGTTCAGCTCGATCTGTCCTCGTCGATGAGCGGCCTTCTTGGCCGATTCGCTTTCAAACCACGTTCGTTTGGGCCGCGACTTGATCTCCTCTTGATGCGCAATCAGATTCTCACCCCGAGCAACGTTCAACTCCACTTGCGCTAGCTGTCTTTCTTCTCGTTCTTCCCGGAGAACATCCTCGATCTCCTCTTGCAAATCCTCGACCTTCTCGGCCCAGGTGTCCGCGACGCCGGAATCGACGACACGGCTGACGATCTTGGCGCCTTGACTGCGACCCACTTTGACAATGGTCTTGACAACCTTACGATCGCCCTCCGCTGCCAAAGTACAGGCACGTCCCGCTCGGTCTGCGCGCGCCGTTCGCCCCACGCGATGCAAGTAGATCTCATGTGACTGCGGAGCTTCATAGTTGATGACGGTCTCGACGCCTTTGATATCAAGTCCTCTCGAAGCCAAATCAGTGGCTAGCAGGAACGAGACTTTGCCCTCGCGGAAGGCCTCGATGCTTTGGATGCGCTGTTCCTCCCGTCAGCACATCCCAAAATCATCCCCGAATCGAATGGATAAGAAAGACGCACCTGCTCCTGACTCATACTCCCGTGAAGCTCGCTCGCCTTGAGACCTAGTAATCCAAAGATAATCCGGACACGATGCGCCTCCTTCTTTTGACGGAAAAAGATGATCACCCGATCGGTGTAGATGCTGTCACAGAGAAACATCAGATAGCCCAGCCTCTTCTCCTCTCTCCCTGGCCGCAGGCGGATAAATTCTTGCACCAACGTGCCCACGGTCTGGGTCCTCGCACCGAGCATCAGCCGGACCGGCCGAGAGAGGCCAACTCGGATCAATTTATCCACGGAGTCTGTCATGGTCGCGGAGAAGAGCATGGTCTGCCGGGACTTGGGAATGGTGGACAGGATCTCGTTGAGCTCGTCGGCGAAACCATCTTCCAGCATGCGGTCGGCTTCATCGAGGACCAAAATCTCCAGGGTTTCGACGGTAAAGCTGGCAGAGTTGCGCATGTGATCGATGAAGCGCCCCGGGGTGGCGACGATGACGTCCGGTCGTCGTTTCAATTCGTTCTCCTGCTCCCGCAAGCTGAAGCCTCCTACTAGGCGGCAGAAGTTAATATCGGTGAACGCGGCGAGCCGCTTGGCAACGTTCAGGCATTGCACCGCCAGCTCACGGGTAGGCATCAAGATTGCCACTCGGCTGGTGGGGATCCTCCTAGGACGGTAGAGCAGGCGCTCCAGGATGGGAACCAAGAAGGCGGCCGTCTTGCCTGATCCCGTCACGGCACCGCCTACAACGTCCTTTCCGAGTAGAGCAACAGGTATAGTTTTGGCCTGAATCGGAGTGGGTTCGGAGAATCCAACCGACGCGAGGCCTTTCAGAACCGGTCGAGAGAGGGACATGAACTGAAACGAAGCGGAGCTTTTTCCTTTGCCTTTGGCTGGTTGAGAAGGATTCGCAACCGGTTCATCTGGCGCAAAGAAGGCCTTTCGGCGGGCCGCCTCCGCTTCATCGACCGTGTCTTCTTCATCAACGGACGATGCATCCGAGCCAAAGTCATCTGGATGGGGCACCGGCGAGGCCACCGGGTCGTCGTCTGAGGCATCGGCAGGGCCACTATCGCTGTCATTGTGCATATTGGCGTCGTCGTCCTCATCGTCCTCAGCAGTCGCTCCCATACCGAATGCATCATCCGCGAGTAGCTCGTCGTCGTCTGCATCGAAGCCTTGAAAAGATGCATCATCCTGTATCGGTGAATCTTCGATGTCCGTCCCATCTAGCGTGTGATCTTGGGTCGTTGATTTGTTGCCACGGCGTCTTGCAATAATATCATCGATCGAGACTGTCTTCTTGAACGAGCTGTTCCCTCCATTCTGGATTGCGCCATCGCGGCCCCAGCCATCAAAGTCGTCGAGGACGCCGGCATCGAAGCCATCGTTGGCAAACTCGAAGTCTGGATCCACTGCACCGTCGTCCTCAACCTCGGCAACTGGAGCCTCATCTAGATCATCGAATGACTGTTTTTGTCCTTGAGCTCTTTTTAGATCCCTTAATGCATCATCAGTCTTAGCTCTTTTGCTCTTTGGTCCCTTGGCCTGAGAGGCCTGCGTCCGCTTCCGCTTGTGGGCATCCACCGGCTTGTCTTCCTCATCCGATGCTGTGGGACTCTGTTCAGCGGGCACAGACACTCCATCTTCTTGATCCGATAGCGTTAGAATAAAATCGTTTTCTTGCAAGTGAGATAATTGGCCTGTAGACGCCATTGCTGGTGCTGATCGATGTGAAAGAGTGTGGGTCGCTGGAACGTCGTCGGCGGAGAAATTCGCACACAAATTTGTTCGCACCTGATGGCAGAATCAAGTCACTTCTGTATGAATATGCAGCTAAAAGGTACATGTCCTTGCCCCTCGCACCTCAACTCGAGCTCCACACCGCTCGGGACGTTTGTGGGATCGAGCTCTAGTTGTTGACGACCACGACTACCAATTTCAGGAGCGGATTTTCATCACCGGCTGTCCAATGGGGGAGACCTAGAAGGAGATATCCGTCGTACTATCACCATTAGAGGTATATGTACTGGGAGTTCGTCGGTCATTCGTCGGGAGAAGGAATGATTGAAACTCGATTGATCACAATCTCATGAACTGAACTCTATCTATTGACCATGCCAACTTCGAGTCCTAGCTCAACCACTCGCTCCCCCAAGCTTGTACTTCGACGAGACCTCAACCACAGGCTCACCCAACGCCTTCGACGACCAACATTTCCGTTTGGGTGCCGCCGATGGAAGCCTGGCCAAGCGATCCCTCTCCAGCATCTGCTGCTGCAACTCTTGTTGTTTCGCGTCATATTTGGCCATCGACTCCGCCACCCACTTGTCCTCTTCTTCTTTCTTCTTCATCTGTCGCTCCGTCTCCCGTTTCATCTCCCCAACGATCTCGTCCCACTCAGCGTTAGGCTTAAACTGAGGGGTTGTGGCCTGCTCCTTCTCTGCTTCCTCAGCGAGATACCGAGCTCTTAGCCGCAGATTGCGCTCAAACTCGATTTCCTTGTCCCTCTGGCGCTTGGCTAGCATCTCTCTCTCCTGTTGGCGTTTATTGAGTTCGATCTCCCATTCCGCCCAGATTCTATCCTGCTGCTCTTTTACTTCACGCTCATTTTTCTCCTTTTCGCGGCAAAGATCGCACATGCTCTCTCCCACGACCGCTTGCTTGACCGCCTCGTCCTTCTTGGCCTTGCACTCGTCCAATTTTCGTTTGACATCCTCGAGCTCCCGCTCGAGAGCCTCAATCTCGCTCAACGCGGCGACCAAATCCGTCTTCGGTACATTCCCATCATTTGGGGTCGTCATCTCCACCGTGGCACTGACAACGTTGGACTGAAGCGTCGTCGTCTGCTCGACGGTGGCAGGCGTTGATTTCTCTGAGGTCATCGTCGCAATTTCGGTGGCAGCAGGAGCGCGATCCACCGTCGCGAGCGCGATAGATGTTGACGGCGTCTCCACCGGGTGCGTCATCGGACTCGTGATGAGGCTTGACGAGGGCTTCTCCTCGGACTCGATCTTCGTCACCGCTGCGACGAGGACGGGCAGGTTCTCATCGGGTACCTGCGTCATGGTCATGGCGGCGGCGGGCGCTTTCTCCTCGGCAGGAGCGACCTCCGTGGTCTGAGTCGCGGGAGTGGGTGGTGTACTGGCTGACGAATTTTTGCGGGCCTTCTCTCGATCTCGAAACGCTTTCCAGGCCGCCTTGGCAGCATCGGCAGCCTCGGCTGCGGGCGTGAGTTGCTCAGCCGTGATCTCTCGGTCAGCTGGCTTCAAGGCGCACCAGCGAGAAAAGACGTCGTCGATTAAGGCCTCGGTGGCCTTGTGAGCAATCCAGAGGTCATCGCGCTCCTCGATCATGGCCGCCGCAGCATCGTACTTAGCCTGCCACTCGGCGTGCTCCTTCTTGGCCGCCTCGTAGCTGCGAAGGGCGTCTTCGAGCTTGAAGTTGATGTAATGTACGGCTGCCCACCACTCGGATTGCTTCGTGGGCGTCATCTTGCGGTAAAGTAGGATGCGCTTGGTGGCGATGATCTGATGGTGCTCGACGCTCTTGCCGGCGGTGTCGATAGCGTCCAGCAAAGGCTCTTCGGCCGTGCGGCGGGCTTTCATCTTCGCAACCATGAGGTTCGCTTTCGCCTTCGCTATCGAGAGCACGACGATGGTCTCCAGGGCGGTGCGTGATGGCGCCATCTCCTGCTCGACTTTCTCGGCCGCTTCGAATTTGACAATCGCCTCGGGGCCCTTGCTGTGCGCGTAACATTCTGCGACGGCGCGGTACGCCTCGACGTCCTCGGCGGTGAAGCTGATGTGCTGGAACAAAGAGACCGTCATGATGTCGATGAAGTATTAGATGTAGAGAGATTCGTCAAAAGCTTGATGACGGTCTTCTAACCGAACCGTCGACAGTATGGTGGAGATTGTGGGAAGACGCGTCAAGATGATGATGGAGGATTATGAAAAGTTCCGTCGAGATGATGGAGGAGAGTACATGGAGAGACTCCGCGAGTGTGATGGTGGATATGTGGGGATGCGCGAAGAGTGTGGTGATGTGTGAGAAGACCAGCGTGATCAGGCCGATGAAGGTATGTGGTGCCAACGTCGGGAGGATGATGATGAGTGTACGGAAATGCGTGAGCAGCGTGACGATGATATGGATAAGAGCTTCGGAATGGTGATGATTGTGTGCTGAGCGCGAGATGATATGAGGTGGTGGGTTGTAGGAGGAAAGGAGGAAGAGAAGGAAGAGAGAGTGGAGGACCGGTAGATGTAGTAGTGGGTGGCCGGCAATGGCCGTGTTAAAGACCGGTAACACGTGTGATGTGTGATGCGTTGTTGACACTGGGGCATGTCAAGTTGCTTGTCGCACATCGCGGAATTAGCCGTTCTGTTGTTGTTGATGTTTTTGTTGATGCGGTGGTGGACCATGCCACTTATGCGTGGAACGTCTATATCGTGGGTTTGGCGTAGAATCGGGGAGGCACCAACTTCGACCGCAACGAGACGCACCAAGAGCGTCACAACAGCACGCGGTTGTGACCTGAGACGGCACACTACGACCATATCGCTGGAGCCAAGGGGAAAGAAGAATAAGCTTAAAAGAAAATCACTGTTCAAGACCTGCTTGAACATGCTTTCGATCCTCCGGAAGGCACGACTCAAAGACAAGGAGCTCCGCGTCCTCATGCTGTGCGCTGGACCCTTTTCCGCTGGCTTGAACGGCTGCTAAATGGTCCTCACCCTTCTCGCAGCGGCCTGGACAATGCGGGCAAGACGACCATCGTCAAGCGTATCATGCACGAGGACGTGAGCACCGTCAGTCCGACGCTGGGCTTCAGCATCAAGACGGTCGACTACCGCGGGTGCGGCGCCCATGGGAAAATCTTCCTCTGGCCATGGATTGATCTGCTGACTCGCGATGCCAGCTACAAGCTCAACATCTGTGAGTACGGATCGCAAATGGAGTCCAAATCCTGGCCAGAAGAACATCTCCATTGACTATGGGATATCGCCGGATCCAGGGGATGTTGGAGGCCAGAAGACGTTGCGTTCCTACTGGCGCAACTATTACGAGAAGACGGACGCCCTGATCTGGGTAGTCGACGCGACCGACCGGCTGCGCCTTGATGATTGCCGGGTCGAGCTCGCAGGCCTGCTCCTGGAAGAAGTAAGCCCCTGGCCTGGATGATGTGTCCCTGAGCAGGCGAAGTCAGGACTGTCTGGGCTGATATCTGGGGTCGATGTTGGACCTGGGCGGCTACAGCGGCTAATGGGCGCTTCGCTGCTGGTCTTCGCCAACAAGACCGATGTGGCCGGATGTATGAGCAAGGACGAAATTCGTGAGGTGAGTGATGATAGTCCTTTATGAGCCCATTTACGCATTACTGAATATAAATGTAGGGATTGGAGCTGGACGCCATTCAGACGCACAAGTGGGTGGTGATGCCCTGCAGCGCGATGACAGGTGAGCATCTGGAGGACGGACTGGGCTGGGTCGTCGAGGACGCCAAGGAGCGGCTCTTTCTCTATTGAGCCTCATTGTTGGAACTTATATATCGTCTCATATGTAATCGCATTTTATACGATTGCGAGACACTCATTTAGAGCCGTGATTATTGAACCATAAGGTCGCTAGAATTGCCCCTCCAAACCAGGAAAGGGAAGCTGGGTCTGTGCTTCCTCGGACCTCAAAAGCAATGCCGTCGATCAACAACATCGCGTGCAATTCGTGTTGACCTCGACTGGACTTGATCATGCCTATGAGATCCAAACAGATTGTCGAGCATGGATACATGGCTCTAATGAGGTGTCGCGCGAGACTGTCATTGCCTTAAACATCGCTGCAAATGAGCAATAATTCAGACCAATTACTATTGCCTGATGAATAAGTGAATACCCTCACCACTGGATTGCGCTCAATGATCCTTTGCACCAATCACTACAGTTTCTAGTTCCACACGACCAAGACAGAGGTGAGAACTGAAGTCTGGGTGAGCAACAGATGTCATCCATACTAAAGGAACTATATCAGATCTTGTAATCTCAAGTCATGGTGGAGGCAGTCCTCGATGACGGGTCCGAGGACGTCAATGACTTCTTGCGTCGCATCCGCGAATTGGACGACAAGCGCAATCGAGAGGACGAGGAGCGGACGAGGAAACTGGAGGAAGAGATTCTGAAGGGCCGTCAGGAGCGACAAGTTCGACGCGCAGGTAAGTTGAGATCAACGTGACGGTCACCCATTCAAGACGCGGTGTGCTAATGTCAACTCATCCAGAACGCGCACGATCAATTTCACCCACAAAGGATTCTCCATCAGAGACGCCGTTGCCATTACGCTTCAGTTTATCCCGAACGGTCACGCCCGAAACAAGTTATCTCGGAGGGGACGATCCTCCATCGGTGCGCGCCTCGCAGACTTCTCCGCTGCCACCCGCGGCAACATCCCAACCAAGCTCGCACCGCCAACTCTCCGAGCCGCCACCGGCGCTCGACATGGACAAAGCGCCCAAACTGTCACCGCGACCTCGAGACGACTCGATCGAAGAAGCCCGGCGATCCTCACCACCTCGACCCTCACCCAGTGCGGCCATTGCGCCATCCAAGATGTCTCCATTGGCGTGGCAGCGCCGGCCTGATCCGGCGCAACAGGGCATACGAAATAGTCGGCCACCATCGGTGGTGAGCCCGGAGAGTCCCACGGCGGCAAATACGCTCTCCAGGCCGCAATCGAGCAGCGCGAGTGACGAGCCTCAGCGATCGCGAGCCGATATCTCTCGTTCGTTGCAGTCCAAGGACCCGTCATGGTTTCGCCAGACCGAGGATCGGGGTAGCACCTCTCCCGCCCTGCGACGTGATCACGGTGACGTCTCGACGGAGGCGACGGCGTCCTGGGCCCGGACGCGCTTGCCGGGCATGAGCGGCAGTATGAGAGGCTATGCGCCCTCCCAGGATGTGACCCCAGCGGAGAGCGTGCGCTCGACATCGCCCACTCGAGCCAGTCAGCTTCGAGACAGCGCGGAGCTCCCGTCGACCTACTCGACCAATACGTCGGTGTCCGGCGCGATGGGGCTCAGAGGAAAGTCCGTCTCCGAGATGGGCGCAGAGCGCCCAGAGGCCTCATCCGCCGACTTCCTCACCCGCCGGAACAGTCAGCACGAAACATCTGGATCCGTTCGATCGTTGGCCATGTCGCCTGCTCAGGGACGCATCGCGCCGGACCGGCCCGTATCGCCGACCAAGGGCTTAGGGGGTTTCGTGCAGAGCGCCATGCTGAAGCGCTCCGACAGTGTGCAAAAGAGATGGAGCGTGCAGTCACCGCCGCGCCACGGGCGGGACCAGTCGATCGCCAGCCAGAGCGAATTGGAGGCGATGAGCAACACCTTGACCGCATCAACCCCTTTACACGAGGCGGGAGGATCGATTCGTCGAAGCCGTACCAACAGCATTGAAAGCTCGCAGCATTCGGAAAGTCGACCTCAGTCGCGACGTGGTAACAGCGAGCCGCAGCCCTACGGAAAGACGACGTCGGCGGCGAGACCCGCGCCAATGAGTGCCCAAGAGGAGCGTGTCGAGACACCTGCTCCCAGCGATGCTGCGAGGCCCACCTCGTCGACGGCCGGGTCTCAGGGTGACGAAACGCCGCGGGCTCGAGCGCGACAACAGTCGCTCATCTCACCGCCCATGAGTCCCACCAAGACGGCCGACCCCAGACGATGGAGTCCGTCGAAGGCGAGTTGGCTAGAGAGTGCCCTCAATAAGGGCCCCGAGAACTACAAAGTCAAGTCGCCCGCGTTGGAACAGCCCAGCTGGATGGCTGGGGTGGCCAAGCGGAAACAGCAAGATGTGCAGACGCCCGGATCCCGCGAGCGGAACTTTCAAGAGGTCAAGACGGGTGGTCTCATGCGTGCACCGCCACCAGGACCTCTGCCCAAGCATTTGGGCTCGAGTGGATCGCTCCCAAAGATCGGCACCGCGACCGAGCGCGTCCAGTCCAAGTCGGAGAGCATCAGTCCCGAAGGTCGTGTATCTAAAGGAGTAAGCTCGCCGGAAACAGTATCTGCAGCAGGATCGCCAAACATTGCACAGTCGGAGGTGGAAGGCTTCGAGGACTCGGGCATGACCGAGACATCCTCCGAGGCGCTGGATAACTCGACCGCCCAAACCTCGACGGCATCCACGACCGATCCCCCTCGCCGTGACAGCGGGCTGGACGCCGATGTGAAACCGGCCATCTCAGCGACCAAACCTAAGCCGCAAACTCCTCCGAAGAAAGATTTCAGATCGGTGCTGAAGCCTCGACAGCTCCCTGACAACAACAAGCGTTCCGAGGAGCCCGAGTTCAAGAATGTGTTTGGAAAGCTCAAACGGACCACCACGGAGAAATACGTCGCCCCAGATGAGTTGAAGAGCAACATTCTTCGGGGCAAAGCGGGGCTGAACAGCACGGGAGGGCCCCAGAAGACGGAGCGCAAGGATGAGCTCAAGGAAAGCCTTCTGAAGCAGAAGGAGGCAATGAAGGCCAAGAGCGGGTCCGAAAAGCCCCAGGTGCCATCGAAGCCGGACAAGCCAGGATTGAGCGCTCGAGAAGAGGAAACAACAACGCCAGCAGCGATCGCGAAGCAGAAGCTCACGTCGCGGTCCACCAGTAACCTCAGCACGAAGAGTAGTGCAGAATCGGAAACCCCGGAGGCGCTTGCGAAACAAAAGGCCCTGAAGGAATCGAGATCCGTGGAACCGCCGCCACGGCGCACTCAGTCCTCCACGTCGGACCAGGGGTCGTCAGCAAGTGGATCACAGCCAAGCGGATTCAACTCACGTTTGGCTGGTCTGCTCTCCCGGGGTCCTCCAGCGTTAAGCAGCAAAAGCCCGGAGGGAGGGAAGTCACCCGCGACAAGCCTGGAGCGACCGTCTCCCGCTGGAAGCGCATCGACGCAAATTGGGGGTCAAGGAGGGTCTCTGACGCATCTGACCAAGGGGCGCGCTCGAGGTCCCAAGCGGCGACTACCTCAAGCGAAGGAGGGCACTCCACCTCCCGAGCAGCAGACCAATACCCCGGCACCCAAACATTCCACCAAGGACTCAACTGTGCACGGCCTCGGACTATCGGCAGTGAATACAGCACGCCTAGAACCTCGCCCGTTGCCGACTGTGGACGACTCCCAAAACAGCAGATGGGCGGCCCCGACGAAGCCGACGACGATCGAGACGCCATCACTATTGCAGCAGAACCAGACAACCAAGACGCCATCTATTGAATCACGATCGGTCGGATCCGAAGTGGTTAATCGACCCCCAGCCCCTGGAAGATTTACCCCGGCCAATGGGTCGATTCGAGGTGCTCGTCCCCTGCCAGGTTCAGCAACAGGTGACAGGGCTCAACCCAAACCGCATAGTCAGCGATGGCTGGATGGAGGCGAGGCGAAAGAAGCTGCGGAAAAGCAGGAATCACAAACTCCGGCCGTGGAAACACCGTCTGCCAGCAAAGTAGCAACTCCAGCTTCGGTTCCGGCACAAACTCACGGCAGACCACTACCTTCTCCTCCGGTCAAGAAACCTGCCGCACTCAGCCCACCTCACAAACCACTCGCTTTCTCCAAAGCAGATTCGAAAGACACCGGGGTCAGCCCATCCGCCACCAGAAGTTCAGCTCGAGGTTCCTCCCGTCCCGAAATATCTCGAGCTGCGGAATTCTTCACCAGATTCTTTGATAATCCCTCAGTTCAGCCAGTTAGTCTACAGCCGGACATTCCCCGCATTCTCTCCGCTGGGATCGAAGAGCCTGAGAAGATCAAGACGCTGCGAAAACGTATCTGGCAGGTAACTGGAGACGGTAAGGAAGAGCCGATCCCCGCTCATCAAGAGCACATTCTCTTCCAGGATAACATGTACATCTGCACCCACCACTTCCAAGCTGCGAATGGGACGAGCGGGGCGGAAGTTTACTTCTGGGCCGGCAGCAACGTGGCCGAGGCTGCCGTGGAGGATGCTCAGCTCTTCGCACGAAGAGCCGCCAAAGCATGCAGCGGCCGATTGATCAGGATCCGACAAGGCTACGAGACCCCAGCCTTCTTCCAAGCTCTTGGAGGAATCATCGTCACCCGAAGAGGATCAAGCTCCCGCCGAGACTCAACCCTAGCATTTATGCTCTGCGGCCGACGCCATCTCGGACACATCGCCTTTGACGAAGTCGATTTCTCATTGAGCAGTCTCAGCTCTGGATATCCGTATATCATCTGCTCGCCACCACGACGAATCTGGCTCTGGAAAGGCAAGGGCAGCACAGCCGACGAGCTGGGTTGCGCACGCTTGATCGGCATGGATTGTGGGGTTCCTGGCGGTGAGTTAGAGGAGGTGGAAGAGGGCAAGGAGACTCACGAACTTCTCGACATCCTCAAATCCGATGCTGCACCGACTGTTCCGAGATGTGGAGAACATTGGGCGTTGAAACCCAAGTGCGATGCGTACCGCGTTCGGCTGTACCGTATTATTCACGAGGGAGCTGCTACCCAGGTGAGACCTTGGTTCTGGTCCCGCTGGCAACAACAAAACATCTTTGGCTTATCATCAACATCGCGACCGTCACAGATGACTGAGATGGCGGGAACAGATGGACGGTCGTGTT
>QQTW01001965.1_pt1 | contig 14708 bp, 16 predicted proteins | sample 1904831 | NCBI WGS metagenome assembly QQTW01 (sample SAMN09435610, study PRJNA476489) | Subsurface metagenome, whole genome shotgun sequencing project. | reverse complement strand
TCGCACTTTGTTTGCAGTCTCTATTAGCTATTATGCTTTTTTTGCCAAGTCTGCTTGAAAAACAGCTTTTTAAAATACAGCGATCGCAATTAAAGTCCTTCGGAGTCTAAAATTTCTTCCATTTGGGTTTGAGCGAATTCTCCCCAGTTTTGGTCAAATTGCCGCTCTGTTGGTTTTTGGGTTTGGTAAAAAGCGCGTAACTGATTTTCGTTCTCCTGTCGATACCACAACCGCAATCCTTCTTCCACCGCCGCCGAACGATTTTCTGTCATTCGGTCAATATCTTGAAGCAGTTTAGCCTCAACTGTAATCGAGATTCGTTGTTGGCTGTCCGATGAAGTCACAATTTAGGAAAAGTAATACTATTTTTATGATAATTTATTCCACCGCGATCGCACTTTGTTTAGCAGCCTCTATTTGCTATTGTCCTTTTTCTGTCTAAAGTCAGCTTGTCAAAGTGAAACAACATATATTTTTGGCAGTTATTAGAACCCACTTGAGTTCTATATAATTGCCAGTCGCTTGAGCATAAGTTTGATGAAGCAAAAATTGAGTCTAGAGGTGACGTTGAGGATTCTCTCAAAGTTCTTGTCTAAACTTTCTTGTCCAAACTCTTACATCCCTCTGTCTAGGAGTAGTAGTTGCGGAAGCTATTATGAGAGACAAATTAATTAGTGAAAATACAAAATCTTATTTTAGAATCGGAACTTTGACCCATTAGACTCTTAAATACTCACTGAGACTGTCTCAAATCTCAACTAAAAGATTTGTAGTGTTAATCTGTGATGGAAATATATTATTTTGTTGAAGATGCACGAGCAGCATCTATGTTCTTTATAAAATGGGATATTCCTGTTTGACTTATTCGGTTTAAACTTTTTTCTTGTTAATCATTGAAGATATCGGTGTAAAAGCGAATTCTTTGAGTAATAAAAAACCACTAATTTGCATAGGAAATATTATTAATAAAAAAATAGCAAGTACGAAGTTAGCCTTTATTTGACTAGATACTTGTTTAGACAAATCTTTCTTTTCATATAAATCAACTCCAATTTTTCTATATCCAATCGGATTACAAAGAAGAATTCTTTGCAAAATCAAGGGGAACGCTTTTAACTCTCCTTTTTCGTTTATCATTCTCTCTGCATATGCAGAACAAGTTTCTTTATAAATACAAGATCCTTCACGAATTTTTAGCCTTTTTTTTAACCCCCCTGAACGGTAAGAATCTACTATGTTTTTTAACAAATATATGATCTCCTTGGATCCATCACTCAGTAGTTAAATAGTTGATGTATCGTTTATCATTAAAATTTTTGTCTCCTTACTTACTCCTCTTAATAAGACATTACTTTTTTGGGTTTGCAACTATTATTAAATTTTGAACAGTGCTAAAATGAGCCAAACAACAAGCCAAGCTCCACCAGTAAATAAACTCAATAATAAATGCAAAGCAGTATTCTGATAGCAACCACTACTTCCTGGTTGACTATTGTTGTTGTTGTTATTGTTATTATTAATTATTATATGTTGAGGACCCTCTGCGGGTATGGAGTGAACTGATCTTTCATTATTGAGTTTATCTGTAAGTAAACTTTGCAAGCTTGGTTTTGTTCCTTTTATGATGTCTTTTCTTAGTTCTTCGTATTCTTCCTGCGTTATTAGCCCTTCTGTTAGTGCTTCACGAAGTTCTTTAAGCTTATTTGTATCAACCATTTTGTTTTAGTTTTCTGTGTCTAATTTGTGATGTGTCAATGGTGTCACGGTTTTAGGAAATTACACAGTGATAAAAATACTTAATTTTCAGAGGGTATTTGTGAAGTTTAATTAGAATTACGGATAATCTTAAAAAAGGTTCGGCTAAATAAGAGTGATAGACGATTACACCCATGCACTGCAAATTGAACCTACCTATTTTTGGAGCTACTACAGCCGAGGTAAAGTTCGTGCTGAATTGAAAGACTACCAAGGCGCGATAAAGGACTATATTGAAGCACTGCGGATTAATCCTAACAATGACAATTTCTGTCAAGGAGTCATAGAAGATTTAGAGAAAGCCGTGAACCAAGGATAATGAAATTGATGTATAAATCAAGCTCTACAACAACTAATTGAAACAGAGCTAGGAAATTTTATTAAAATGAAGTGCGATCCCTACGATTGGATAGAACCAGCTTTAGATACCATTCGCCGTGCCGATTGGTATCGCTCTGTGCAAGCAATTGAAGGCAAGTCAGGAGCGGTAGTACAATTAGCAGGAAAAGAAGTTATGAACTTTGCTAGCAATGACTATTTAGGACTTGCAGGAGACGATCGCCTAATTCAAGCTGCCATAACTGCAACTCAAGAATTTGGTACGGGTAGCACGGGTTCGCGCCTTCTGAGCGGACATCGAGAAATCCATAGAGAATTGGAATGTGCGATCGCATCTCTCAAACAAACAGAAGATGCTCTAGTATTTAGTTCTGGGTATTTGGCAAATATTGGGGCGATCGCCGCAATAGTCGGCAAACGCGATTTAATTCTATCTGATACATACAACCACTCTTGTCTCAAAAATGGGGCAATCCTTAGCGGTGCGACAATAATTGACTACCCCCACTGCAATGTAGAAATTCTGCAAACTCTACTAACCCAACAACGTCACAACTTTCGCCGCGGCATAATTATTACCGATAGCGTCTTTAGTATGGACGGCGATTTATGCCCTTTACCCGAACTTGTAGACTTAGCCGCACAGTTCAACTGTATGCTACTAATCGATGAAGCTCATGCCACAGGAGTATTAGGAGCAACAGGCGGTGGGTGCATCGAACACTTTGGGATTAAAAACCAGTTAATTCAAGTCGGTACTTTAAGCAAAGCATTGGGCAGTTTAGGCGGATTTGTTGCAGGTTCAAAACCTTTAATCGACTTTCTCCGCAACCGTGCTGCTAGTTGGATTTATACTACTGCCCTTTCCCCTGCTGATACCGCCGCTGCATTAACAGCAGTGAAAATTATTCACAAAGAGCCACAACGCCATCAGCAACTATGGTACAACATCAATTATCTGAAACAATTACTCGCCGAGCAACTACCTAATTTAAAATTACTACCTTCTGAATCTTCTATATTATGCTTTCAACTAAAAGATGCAACTTCAGCTTTGCAAGCTGGATACCAACTTAGAAATGCTGGTATTTTCGCGCCAGCAATTCGCCCACCTACTGTACCTACAAGCCGAATCCGGCTATCAGTAATGGCAACTCATAAATTAACTCATATTGACTATCTAACAACAGTGCTAAAGCAAATTAATTGACAATACGAACTCTTCTTTCCTTCTAACTTTTCGCTCTAACGGCTAACACCTAACGCCTACGGCTTCGCTAACGCGGTTCGTTTCAAATAAAATCTAACAAACCACAAAATAGTAAAGGGCAAACAAATGTTCGCCCAGAAAAAATAAACCTATATCACCTACTTATCTACTTAATTAGGCTGTGCGGGTGCAACCCTGGCATCAACTTTGACACTTTGTACGCCCTTAATTTCTTTTGCCAAAGGCTCAATTCTTTGTAGTTGCTCCTCAGTGGGAACAGTACCAACTACAGTAACAGCACCATCTTCAGCTTCTACACCTAATTTGCTAGCAGGTAGATTTGCTTCTAACTTACTACGAACCTCGCTTTGCAAGTCACCATCAGTTCTATCTGCATCGCCACCAGTAACATTATTGCGTTGCTCTCGCGCTCTAATATCTGAATTTAACTGATCTCGACGGACTTCGCTAGTTGCATCATTTTTGATTTGTTCAGCAGTCTGAGCATCTGGTGCTTGTACATTTTCAGTAGTAGTATCAGGAGCGCCGCTGCTAGTCTTTGCTGTATCTTGGCAACCGATCGCACCAACTACTAGTAAGCTACCAATTATAAAAGGAACAATTTTTTTCATTTTTACCGATGTTTGCAGTGTGCAAAAGTTTGATTGTGATATGAAAACAGCAGATAGTAATTCCTGCCACTAGCTAAGAAATAATTAGATTTCTTCTCTACGATCGACAATTACAACTTGGGGATCGTTGCTACTGACTGTATCGCTATAACCAGTACGACTAGTGTCAACGACATCAGCACTAGGAGCTACATAACCAGCGCCAGTGGTAGAACCTGGTATATCGTAAATGCCAAAGTCTTCAATGCCTCTACCTGTTAAAATTGTTTCCGCTCTAGCAATTTCCGCGTCGCTACCATCTACCAAAACTAGATAATGTCCTCTAGAAACGCGATCATTATATACTCTAGCTCGTTCTTCAGGAATTCCTAAACCAATCAAAGCCCCAATCAAACCACCTGCGGCTGCACCGATAGCACCACCGGCCAACGTTGTAGCTAAGGCTGTAGCTACTTCCCCAGCCAAAACTATAGGGCCTACCTCAGGAATAGCTAATGCGCCTAAGCCTACTAGCAAACCTGTAGCACCACCTAATATCCCACCAGTTACTGCGCCTGCGCCTGCGCCTTCATCTGCTTTGTTGCCGACAGTATCGCTGACATTTACGCCTTCTATATCACCTTGTTTATCAGCATCTTTAGCGATGATCGAAATCTTGTTCATGGGAAAGCCAGAATCGTTCAATTCATGCAATGCGTGTTCTGCTTCCTGACGAGTGTTAAATACGCCTACCGCACGTCTATTTATACCTGAAACCATTATTTTGTCCTCTGCTCTTGGCAACTCAACATACTTGGCACAAATTTAGATTTGATTTATTTGTGCTAATGAGCCAATTGTCGCTTTTTTATACAGCAATATCATCGGTCTGTAGGTGGAATGTTTCTATCTATCTATCTATAGAGTGAATTTCAACTATCTACACAGATAGAGATTTACTTAGCTGTCTAGAAACTAGGTAATATTTGCTACAAATAAATAGGTAGTAGTTGACAAGGGCGATACCGGAAATTGCGACTTAAGAGTTCGGTTCTACGACTGTCACTAATGCCTTAATATTTATAGGCTCGTAATAAGTGAAGTTGGATCGAACTTGGGTAAAATTGCTAGCGGTTGAAGGGGCAAATACTTGTGCAAAAATGGATATTGCCTACCCTCAGTGAGTTATTAGCCTTGCTAGGTGACAAGGCGCAAAGGGCAGAAAAAAATTGGGACGATAAAGACATCGCCTGCGAAAAATTGCAGAGCGGTAGTGTCAGCAAAGAAACGGCACTACGCCAGTGGTCAATTGCGATCGCCGCTACTGAAGAACTACTACTACAAAATATTAAAGGCACGACATCGCCAACGCTACCTCCGCAAGGAATAGTAATCGCAAGTCCAGCACCAATTTGGAGCCACGCAGCCTTGCTTGCTAACTTGTCAGCCTGGGTTTTTGTGCCAGAATCATTAGCAAAAGCGGAAAAGAAACTACAGCTTGCGCCTGCTGCTATTGAACCTCAAACCCAGACTGTGGCTTGTTTCCAGCAGCTTCCCTTACTTGCTGGCGATCCGCTGGCGCAGGAACAATTTTGCTTAGTTTTAACAGCTAATTTCAGTTTACTCTTAGTTTTAGGCACAGATGCTACTGGAGAAGTAACCTTTCAGTTTTCATTTGAGCCAGAAATAATTGAGCAAGCATGGCAACTTTTGCGATCGCGTTTGCTACTATTTGACTCAGATTCCACAGCAAAGCTAGAAAATGCAGTTGCCAAATATTACCCCACAGCACCAGACTATCGCACCGTTACTCAATTTAGCCGCCTATTACTCAAACACTCGCAATTAGGTGAGACGCAAACAGGGGTATTAGCAGAACATAGTGCGCCCTCTAAGCAACAAGGAGAAAATAATAGCACTTGCCCCGCCATCGCCACCCACACCTCACACCGCCCTGATGTAGAACTGCTCCAAGCATTTGCGCACGAGATTCGCACGCCGCTAACAACTATTCGCACCCTGACGCGCTTAGTATTGAAGCGTAAAGACTTAGCACCAGAGGTCAAAAAGCGGTTAGAAACTATCGATCGCGAATGTACCGAGCAAATCGAGCGCATGGAATTGATGCTGCGCGCTGCCGAAATCGTCGAAAAAGCGACATTCAACGCGCTATCTAATTCGGGAGGAAGCCTCCCGAATCCGCGCGTCAAAAATACCGTAGCGCAACTAACAGCAATGTCTCTAGCGCAGGTACTACAACAAAGCATTCCCCGATGGCAACAACAAGCTAGTCGGCGCAATCTTACTTTAGATGTTGTAGTTCCCCAACAGTTGCCCACAGTAGTTAGCGATCCGACAATGCTAGATCGCATCTTAACTAGCTTAATTGAGAACTTTACCCGAAACTTGGCAGCAGGTAGTCGCATTCAAGTCCAAGTTATCCCTGCTGGCAATCAACTAAAATTGCAACTACTCTATCAATCCCAATCTGGAGAGAGCGAACAATCGCAGCAGTTTGAGCAAGTTGCGCCGCAAGTCAAGTCTTTAGGGCAATTGTTGATGTTCCAACCCGAAACTGGCAACATCAGTTTAAACCTGGCTGCAACTAAGCATCTATTTCAAGCGATTGGCGGCAAACTCATTGTCAGACAAAGACCTCATGAAGGAGAAGTATTAACTATTTTCTTGCCCCTAGAAGTTAGCCACAATGAATTTTTATCCCACAGTATAGGTTCTATCAACCATCCTGTAGCTTGAGCCACTTAGAGCGCTTGACAAGCTTTAGCTAGAAGTAGTTTGCGGCGTTACTGGGGCGATCGCAAGTAAAATAATAAAAGTTGAGCCTTCACCCAGATTACTTCTAACACTAATAGAACCGCCGCAGCGCTCCAAAAGATGCTTGACCACAGTTAAACCTAAACCAGCACCGTAGCTATCATCAACAGTCGGGCGCGTGTGGTAAAAAAGGTCAAATACTTTAGGTATGTCGCGTTCGGCAATACCCATCCCTGTATCGCGAAATTCTAGCATCACGCGATCGCCGAGTTGCCTTGCTCGCACCCAAACTTGTCCACCGTTGGGCGTAAACTTAATACTGTTGTGCAGCAAATTGATCGCAATCCGCTTCAGCCAAGAGTTCAGACATAGCACTGCTGGCAGTTGATCCGGCACTGTATAAGCTAGCATAATGCCTTTTTCTTGTGCCAAAGGTTGGTACGTACTTACTACCCCAGGCACAATTTCGCTGAGGCGCACTGGTTGCAAAGGAGTATGTTTGGGAGTGCGGTTGATTTGCACCAGTTCCAACAAGCCATTAATTACCGAATTTTGACGATCGCATTCTGTATGCAGCATTTGCAAATAGCGCAATCTCTGCGGTGGTTTGAGGTGAGGAGAATTGAGCAAACTGAGCGCTGTTTTCATGTTAGTTAGCGGCGTGCGCATTTCCTGACAAGCGCTACCTAGTAACTCGTCTTTTTGCCCAATCGTATTCACTAATTCTTGATTATGCTGTTGCAATCTAGCTACAGGTTCAGAACTAGCCCTGCGCAGCATGCGATCTTGGCGTTGGATTTGGTGCGCAAATAGGCGCTCGATTAGCGCTAAAGGAGGTGTGGGAGCGATCGCAAATAAATTATTCCAATTTGCCAATAATTCAGTTATTGCTTGATTGTTAGCACTAGTTTTTTTGCTAGTTTTTTTGGTTGTAGTATAGATAATTTCTTGCTCAATCCCCTTGAGCGCTTGCTCAATTACTGGGGGTTGCCAAGAACAAATATTTACCAAAGCATGATTGTTTTCTGGACGTTCCGATTGCTTGTTTGCACTCAAAGAACCACTTAAGCTACTTGACTTTTGGCGCTGACGATGGGAGCGATGAGCCAAAATTAGAGTACTAAACTGAGGTGACAAAACTAGTAAGAAATACTCGCGCTGCAACTTACTGCTTGCTGGTAAGGCGATCGCTCGTCCTTCTTGAGCAGCATTCAATTTTGAACTTTGTCCCAGGTAAAAGCTATATATACCATCACAAAGACTTGCTGCATGATAACGCTCAATTTCCGAGCGCCAGATCTGTCCTGGAGGTAGTTTGAGCCATAATTGGGCGCGGATTTGCTGCTCTATCAGTAGGTCGATTGTAGCGCCCAACAGCGCAAGTAAAGTAGCAGGAGTAACAGGCAATAACTGAGGCGGTGAATCTAAAGTAGAAAGCGCCTCGACAAGATTAAAAGACTGCCGTTCGGAACTGACCATACTTATTTTTTGTTGACTAACATTGATAGGTACTTGATCTCAGCCGCAGATACCGATAAGTATGGCAATATTTTCACCATTTAACCTATGTTTATCCCTATTAATTGGCTAAATTGCGCTCTTGCAAAGCGGCTCTTGCTTGCTGGCGATCGTCAAAATGGATTTTTTCTGTACCGAGAATTTGGTAATCTTCATGACCTTTACCAGCAATAAGTACGCCATCGCCTGGTTGAGCTTGCATAATAGCAGCACGAATAGCAGCAGAGCGATCGCTAATAACAGTTACTTGGCGATCGCTCTCGATACCTGCAAGAATATCTTGCAATATTCTTTCGGGATCTTCAGTTCGGGGATTGTCAGAAGTTACAACCGCTAAATCAGCAAGTTCGGCGGCAATTTTCCCCATTTGCGGGCGCTTAGTGCGATCGCGATCGCCCCCACAACCAAATACGCAAATTGTTCTCCCCGCAATAAAAGGACGCGCTGCTTTAATCAGATTTTCTAAACTATCAGGAGTATGAGCATAATCGACGATCGCGCTAATATCTTGATCTGGTGATATTTGTACTCGTTCCATCCGCCCAGGTACGCCAGGAAACTGCGGCAATACTTGAGCGATAAATTGCAAATCGACACCTAATTGTAAAACTGCGCCAACTGCTGCTAGCAAATTTGCTAAATTGTACTGCCCCACTAAAGGCGATTGAAAAGCCACATCTCCTTGCGGAGTATGTAAAACGCCACTAACTCCCGATGGTTCGTAATTAAGAGCGCTCATCCACAAATCGGTGCGGCTTTTTGTACTATAACTCCAGACGCGAGGATCGCCGACTTGCTCAACCAACCTTCTACCATAAGCATCATCAATATTAATTACTGCTTTTCCTTGCAAATATTCAGGACTAAATAACAGTGCTTTTGCGCCGAAATAGTCCTCCATATCTTTATGAAAGTCGAGATGATCCTGAGTCAAGTTAGTAAATACAGCCACATCAAACTCGCAACATTTCACCCGTCCTTGCGCCAAAGCATGAGAACTAACCTCCATCACGCCAAACTTACAGCCAGCAAGTCTAGCTTCAGCTAATTGGTGTTGCAGTTCGACAGCAAAAGGCGTAGTATGAGCGGCAGTTTGCTCAAAACCAGCCCAGCGAGTATAAAGAGTTCCCATCAAAGCTGTTGGTAATTGAGCTTGAGTCAGGAAAAATTCAATCAAATGAGTAGTAGTAGTTTTACCATTTGTGCCAGTAACCCCTACAAGTTGCAACTTTTTAGTCGGGTAGTCATAAAAAGCCGCCGCCACACTAGCACAAGCTGCAACCATATCGCTAGCGCCAATTAGACAAGCATCAACCCCAGCAGTAATAGCTATTTTGTCAGAAACTAAAGCAGCAACAGCACCAGATGCGATCGCGCTACTCCAAAATTCTCCCCCATCTACCCGCGTTCCTGGCATACCAATAAACAAGTCACCTGGCTGACAAGCATGAGAATTAGTAGATAAGCCCTTAACTTCCCGATCCATTGCCAAGTTATCAGGTAATTGATTAACACCCTCAACTTGAGCCAACAACTCGCGTAACTTCATAACAACTACTCCTCACATATATCTACTGCGCTGATTCAGCAATTATTTGCCAAGTATTTCTGTAGCATAAGCTGCACCTGAGCGACACTAGCACGGGGAGAAGGACGAGGCAATTGTTCTTCTTTGCCAGCAGATTCCTTGCAGAGTACAGGAACTTCATACTGATAAGCATCAAACCAATCATCACGGCTAGTAATATCGCGCAGTTCTAACTCAAAGTTGAAATCGCCGCGAATTTGCTGCAATTTTTCCTCCAACCCCTCACACAAATGACATCCAGGCTTGCCGTACAGAATTAATCGCATTAGCTTAGTTATAAATAAAAACTAGATAAAAACATCGTCAAAAAACCCACTTAATATATAAAACCACCTAACTCAGGCATCAAGCAGCAAAAATATATCAACTTAAACTCCCCCTTGTCTCCCCCTACTCTTTCTCCTCACCTCCCTAGAGAAGACATATTTCGATATTGTGGAAGAAGAATCAACCCCAAAATAAATAATATGAGCGTTTCTACAGATTCACAAAGCCAAGCTGCCAAATTCGACTTAGAAGCATTAAACCAGAAATACGACACTGCCCATCCCAGAGATATATTGGCATGGTGCGTAGAAAATATCCCCACTGGACTCGTTCAAACTAGCGCCTTCAACGTCGATGATATAGTCATCACCGATATGTTGTACCGAGAACTCAAGCACCCAGTCCCAGTAATGTTTCTCGATACCTTATACCACTTCCCTCAGACATTAGAACTAGTAGGCAAAGTCAAAGAACTATATAACCTCGACCTTAAAGTCTACAAAATGCCAGAACTTGACAGCCGCGAAGCCTTCGCAGCCAAGTACGGAGAAGCATTGTGGGACAAAGACATCAGCCAATTCCACCAAATCACCAAAATCGAGCCATTGCAAAGGGGACTTGCCGAATTAAATGCGATCGCCTGGCTTACAGGTCGCCGCCGCGATCAAGCCAATACCCGTCAATACATGAACATCTTTGAACTAGACGGCAAACAACGCCTCAAAGTCAACCCCATCGCAAGCTGGACGCGCAAAGAAACCTGGGCATACGTAGCCGAACACAAAGTCATCTATAACCCCCTCCACGACCAAGGCTATCCCAGCATCGGCGACGAACCAATCACCACCCCAGTAGCAGAAGGCGAAGACGAAAGAGCCGGACGCTGGCGGGGAACAGGCAAAACCGAATGCGGCATCCACATCTAACTTTTTACGTCCTCTACGGCTCATTAAAATGCTAAAAATCCTCCACTTATCCGACATCCACATGGGCAGCGGCTTCTCACACGGCAAGCTCAACCCCGAAACAGGATTAAATACACGATTAGAGGATTTTGTCAATACATTATCCAAATGTATTGACCAAGCATTAGCAGAACCCGTAGATTTAGTATTATTTGGCGGCGATGCCTTCCCCGATGCCACACCGCCGCCTTACGTCCAAGAAAAATTTGCCAGTCAATTTCGCCGCCTAGTCGATGCCCAAATACCCACCGTATTACTAGTAGGCAACCACGACCAACACTCCCAAGGACAAGGAGGGGCAAGCTTATGCATTTATCGTACCTTGGGAGTACCAGGATTTGTAGTTGGCGATCGCATCACCACCCACCGCATCCAAACCCGCAACGGTGCAGTCCAAATTATCACCGTACCTTGGCTCACCCGTTCTACCTTACTCGCCCGCCCAGAAACCGAAGGCTTATCGCTAGCAGAAGTTAACGACATATTAATCGAACGCCTGCGCACAGCCTTAGAAGGGGAAATTCGCCGCCTAGACCCCGAAGTACCAACAGTGCTTTTAGGTCACTTAATGATCGACACCGCCAACTTAGGCGCTGAACGACTTTTAGCAGTAGGTAAAGGCTTCACTATGCCCTTATCATTATTAACTCGTCCTTGCTTTGACTACGTAGCATTAGGACACGTCCACCGCCACCAAAACCTCAACAAATCCAACGATCCGCCAGTAATTTATCCTGGGAGCATCGAGCGAGTTGATTTTGGCGAAGAAAAAGAAGAAAAAGGCTATATCAAGGTTTCCCTAGAACGAGGTAAAGCCGACTGGGAATTTTGCCCATTACCAGCTAGAGTATTTCGGACGATTAAAGTAGATGTAACAGAAGAGCGCGACCCACAAGAAAAATTAATTAAAGCGATCGCCAAACATAACATTGAAGAAGCAGTAGTCCGGCTAATATATCAACTACGCTCCGAGCAAATAGACCAAATTGATAGTGCAGCCATCCACCGCGCTTTAAATCAAGCTCACAGCTACACAATTCAACCAGAATTAGTTAGCCAACTAGCAAGACCACGCTTACCAGAATTAGGCGCAAGCAGTGCAACAGACCCAATGGAAGCCCTAACAACTTATTTAAACAATCGCCCAGACCTCAAAGACATATCCGCTCCCATGCTCGAAGCCGCCCACAGATTGCTAGCAGCAGACACCGAACCAATCTGGTTGGATGCAGCAAGTAAAACAGACCAACAGCCAGCAGCCAACACCCAAGGTCAACTACGCTTGCTTTAGCAATACGCGCAAAAGGTCAAGAACTTTCCTTAGTCATCGTGGTTTTTTATCTGCGTCCATCTGCGTCCATCTGCGTTCGCCCTTCCACATAGTCCCCCTTAAGCCTTAGACTGGATCGTACATTTGCTATTATCTTGAACACGATCGAGTCACCTGTGCGGAAAATTGTTATTGCCGGAAATTGGAAAATGTTTAAAACTCAGGCAGAATCCCTAGAGTTTTTACAAGGATTTATGCCTAGTTTAGAGCAAACCCCAGAGGACAGGGAAGTAGTACTGTGCGTTCCCTTTACTGACCTCAACTTGCTATCGAAAAACTTACACGGTAGCCGCATTCAGCTAGGCGCTCAAAATATCCACTGGGAAGATAGTGGAGCTTTTACAGGTGAAATTTCTGGCGAGATGCTTGCCGAAATTGGCATCCGCTACGTGATTGTCGGTCACAGCGAACGGCGACAGTATTTCGGCGAAACAGATGAAACCGTAAATAAACGCCTCTTAGCTGCTCAAAGGCACAATCTCACACCTATTCTCTGCGTCGGAGAAACCAAACAGCAAAGAGACGCAGGTGAAATAGAATCTTTGATTAGCAAGCAATTAGCCCAAGACCTAGTAAATGTAGACCAACATAATTTAGTAATAGCTTACGAACCAATATGGGCAATTGGTACGGGCGATACTTGCGAAGCAACAGAAGCAAACCGAGTTATTGGTCTAATCCGTTCTCAGTTAACTAATCCTGATGTACCGATTCAGTATGGCGGCTCAGTTAAGCCAAACAATATTGATGAAATTATGGCTCAACCTGAAATAGATGGAGCTTTAGTCGGGGGTGCAAGCTTAGAACCTAATGATTTTGCTCAGATTATCAACTATAAATAAGTCCTATTTTGCTGTCCTCACGCGCTCTAAAAGTAGATAAATGCCGCTTCCAGCTTGGAAAATTAGGGAATATATCTTTAATTGGGGACAACGTACTTATTTGATGGGAGTGCTGAATGTCACGCCTGATAGTTTTAGCGATGGTGGTGAATTTAATACTCCCCAAGCAGCTTTAGAGCAGGCACAGCAGCTAAAGAGCGCAGGTGCAGACATAATTGATATCGGCGGACAATCGACGCGACCAGGAGCCGCGCAGATATCTGAAACTGAAGAATGCGATCGCGTACTATCAGTTTTAGAACTAATCCGCCCTGAAATAACAATACCAATTTCTGTCGATACGACACGCGCAGCAGTAGCTAAAGCCGCAGTTGCAGCCGGAGCAGATATAGTTAATGACATCTCTGGCGGCACTTTTGACCCAGCAATGCTGGCAACTGTAGCTCAATTAGACGTGCCAATAGTTCTCATGCATACGCGCGGTACGCCGCAAACAATGCTGCAAATGACTGATTATCAAAATTTGTTGTTAGAAATATATGAGTTTTTAGACGATCACATTAAGCAAGCGATCGCCTGTGGCATTAACAAAAACAAAATTATCGTCGATCCTGGCATCGGTTTTGCGAAAAACTACGAGCAAAACTTAGAAATTCTGCGAAATATCTCAACTTTTAGCCCTCTTAATTGCCCGATCTTAGTCGGAGCATCGCGCAAAAGCTTTATCGGGCGCATTCTCAATCAACCAGATCCCAAAAAACGAGTTTGGGGAACAGCAGCGACGTGTGCAAGCGCGATCGCTGCTGGTGCTGATATCTTAAGAGTGCATGACGTTAGCGAAATGCGAGATGTCTGCCGCGTTGCTGATGCTATCTACAGGCAAGTTTAAAGTTCGCGGACGCTAGGTTTACCATCTTTGACTTCGCCGATCAATACCAAGTCAGTAACGCCGACGAAGATGCCATTTTCTAGCACTCCAGGAATATTATTCAATGTCTTTTCTAAATTAGCTGGATCGTCAATAGCATCAAACTTAACATCAATTACCATATTGCCTTGATCGGTAATTACTGGACCTGCTTTTTTTACTCCCATCCGCAGTTCAGGCTTACCACCTAGTTTCTCAATTGCCCGCATTACTGGAGAAATCGCCATTGGGATAACTTCTACAGGTACGGGAAAGCTAGAACCTAGACGATCTACAATTTTGGAACTATCGACAACGACAATAAATTGCTCTGCTAGATAGTCAACAATTTTCTCACGAGTATGAGCCGCGCCGCCACCTTTAATCAAATTTTTGTGGGGATCGACTTCATCAGCGCCATCAATAGCAATATCAATGCGGTCTACAGCATCTAAAGTAGTTAAAGGAATGCCGTATTGCTTCGCCAGCACCTCAGCTTGAAATGAAGTAGGAATGCCGATAATATTTGTCAGTTCGCCTGACTTTAAGCGATCGCGCTATTGTAGACAATTTATTAGTAGCCGAGTCTACAGACTACAAC
>QQTW01001964.1_pt1 | contig 14709 bp, 16 predicted proteins | sample 1904831 | NCBI WGS metagenome assembly QQTW01 (sample SAMN09435610, study PRJNA476489) | Subsurface metagenome, whole genome shotgun sequencing project. | reverse complement strand
ACTGAAGAGCTAGCGGGAATCGGGGAGGGAATAGTGGCCACTTCTTGTGTTACCACTGGAGAGGTCGTGATGGTCGGAGTGGGCTCATTTGGTAAGGCTTGCGCTCCAGCTTCCTTAATCTTCTGCTGCCGGCGCTTCCTGTCTGCTTGGTTGTAAGCCCAGAGTTCGATATTCTCCCTTTCTTGCTTTCGAAGATCCCTCTGCAACTTCCTGATTCTCTGTCTGGTGTCCTTGGCCTCTTTCGCATTCGTTGCGAGCGTCGTTGCCTGGGCCTTTGCAGTGGCTTCGTGCTCCCGAGAGGTTTCCTTCCAAATGCGTATCTCGCTCTCATTTTCTGCCAGTTCTTCAGCCTGCGTCTTTATTTTCTCTCTCGCCTCCGCAAGTTCATTGTTCACAGTCTGCAACTCCGATACGCGCTGCAGTCAACGTTAACCCCACGGCCATGACCCCGACCAAAAGCACAACTCACGCTGAGATGGTCACTCTGATCTTGTCTTCTGGCGTTCTGCTCTACTTCTAGATCCCACGATGCCTTGCTCCAGAGTCCAGTCAAGCGCTTTTGTCGGCTCTCGGCCTCGACAGCGTTGGCTTTCTCTTTCTCCAACCTTGTCTCCAACCTTGTCTCCAACCTAGCGATCGTCGCTCTCAGATCACCAATCATACGGTTTGTGTCATCGTGATTGCAAGGTTTCGAGACTTGGACATCCTCCGACTTATCGTCGCTGTAACCGGATGGTAGGTTAAGCGCGATGAGAGTGGTGAAGATCAATAGAAGCAAGTGCCAGCGGGTACGCTCCGACAGCTCATAGCTCAATGCACTCTCTGCGAAAAGATTGACAGCGAGTAGTGCCGCACAAGAAAAAATGAAGAGACCACAAAGGCGCTGCGCGAATTCGGTAAGAGGGCTCGAAGACATTCTGGTAAATGGTATGCCAGTCGGAATAGAGACGTTGGCCAGGAATGCGGGTGATATCGAACGAACTCGTTAACAGTGAAGCCTTTCGAGAGATTCTCAAGAGCCGGCAACGAGACGGTCGGTACAGAGAGCTTTGGAGTTACAAGAGCGTGTAATAACGGTTATGGAGTTCGAGTTCGGTGCGTTGTGCGTTGTAGAAGTTGAGAGGAAAGAGCGAAGTGAAAGCTACGAAGTGAGGTTACGGCGAGATCGAGTAAAAATTTTCAGGAAAGTGTTACCAGCCACACACTTGAGGTGAATAACATTCACTTACGCTCCAGTATTCAGATCTACGCGCTTTGATAAAGTGTTATTGGAGCTTTTCAGGGCTGTACCTTAGCAAGATGCATCACGTTACGGTCTCGGTTGCCCCTTGGCAGCCACGTTCAACATATATTTGAGATTCCGTATCTTGCCGTCGAATTTCTTGCTCAAAATATAACTCAGTGTATCAGATTCAACTGTAAGAATAGTGTCTTGGAGATTTAATGACCGCTGGATGTGTAGGGGAATTAGGAATTGGCTTTGAGGCTATAATTGGGGCATCCTTAGGTGACCGAGCCCTAAAGGGGTTCAGTGGCAATCCTACATTACCAGGCTCCCATTGAGCCACCCTCGTTGATGATCGAGCCCTCTCAATAACATGTTGGCTGACAGGACCGTACAATTGAGATCTAGAAAGTTGGAATGTTCAATGGAAGTGTTAGCTTTCTCGGTTCTGAATCAGGAGGCCCCGAGATGTTCGATGCTAATCTTAGCTTACGATGTTACCATAGGGTCCCTCATATGGTTGAGCCGAGAAGATGTTCGGCAGAATCCTCGAATCAGGGTCCAGGTCTAGAGACGTCCAACGGAGGTCTTTGAGTAACTGGGTACAGCTGAGGGTGGTGCACACTGACAAAGCCCCATGGCCTTACGAAAAATATTTGGTTTACAACTTTTAGTGGCTCTCATTGAAGGCACTGAGCACTTGACGGAGAATTAAACACGCTAACTTTTGATTAGAGCTGCTCCAGACTCTCATGCCCTACAGACATACGACGACAATTTCTACTTGAGTTACAGAGTATGGTGTTGAACAATCCAGCCCTAGACACTTCTCCAAGCCCAAGCGCATCGCCTGTGGGTATCTAGATGTTTCTATCCACAAGAAAGCCCACATGCTAAGCGCCAATCATACTCCCATCCGTTTAACCCGATCCCACTCTCTGCCTCTATTTCTTCGGCAACTCCCTAAACACCTTCCTAAATATCTCCCGGCTCTTATATAGGTTCGCGAGTCTAAGTCTCTCATTGTCTAAATGCGCGCTGTCGCTGGCTTGACCGCAGGGCAGGTGGGCGGCAAGGGCGTTGAACTCCTTCTCCAGGAAGCGGATTGCGGGAATGGAGCCGCCTTCTCGGATGTATAACGGCTTGCTGGAGGTCGTTGAGTGTTCCCATTTGGTCGGGACATCCTCTTCGACGGCTGAGGAGACACTTCTAGATGCCGGCGAGTGAGCACTTCCGTTTGTGAGCGTAGAGGAAGTGGCAGGTGTAAGCTCTGACGCTTGCGGACCGCTGGGCGAAGACTTCAAGGGCGGTGATCGATTTGGAGTCCGCAAGGCCTTCTCCTCTTCACCTGTGGAACCCCAGACATCTACGATCGCTTCTTCGAGTGTGCTAAAAAGCTCATTCTCTGGGTCACCGAGCCATGGCTCAGCCTCATGGTCGATACTGATGGAGAGTTTGTTCTTGCTATGCAACTGGCGGAAGTTCTTCTCCAGGAAGTTGATCAACGTGTCTTTGATATCCTCCGACTGTTGATTAGGGACCAAACGTATGGATATGGAAGCACGCGCGATGCTCGGTATGATGGTTCTGTTCTCTGGTCCTGATACGTTGAAGCGGTGAATGGTGAGAGAGGGTTCGCGCCAACGGCCCATAAGCGAGGCTTTAAGGTTATCTGGATCACCGAGTTTCGGATTGCGATGTACTAGCATGCGCGTTATGGCAGCATACCGCGCTTCCTCGGCTTCAGTGATTGGAAGTATGGGATCATAGAAGCCCGGTAACGCTACCCGTCCGCTTGGCCCGGTAAGCTGAGCAACGAGCATCACTAGATCCTTGAGAGATTCATCCATAAGACCACTGCCATCGACACCGCTGTGCAAGTCAGGGTGTTCGCTTTTCACCTGCACTGTGGCGTGGATGACCCCTCGCAAGCCATAAGTGAGGCAAGGCACATCATCCGTAAGCCAATAGCTGTTTGCTAACAAAATCCAATCGATGTCGCCAATGATGTGCTTGTTCTGTCTCACGGCTTGTGCGAAACCCCGCGATCCACATTCTTCCTCTCCTTCTATCAGAAAGACTATGTCAGACGTTAGAGCTTGTTCAGAGACAAGATCAGCAACCGCAAAAAGGGCAGCTAATACAGGCCCCTTATTGTCTGAAACTCCGCGGCCGTACAGGAAGCCGTTCAAGCCCTGCATGTCAAAGGGATCCGTAATCCATTTCTGTTGCTCATTTTCCGCAGCAATCACGTCGTAATGACCGTAAAAGAGTATTCTCTTCCTCTTGGATTTCTCGTCAGGGTTACCTTTGAATCGAGCATAGACGATTGGATTGCCCCTGTCCTCAGTGTTGAGCATCTTGGTTGTAGCACCAAATCGCTTAAAGACACTGCGGAGAAAGGACGCCCCACGACGGCAGTCTTCAGCATGCTGAGGATTCGATGAGACAGTTCTGTAAGACACTAGCTTATGAAGACAATCCAGGAGTTGTTCTATGGGATCGTAAGTAGTTGTGGTAATTGAATCAAGCACAGCTCGAATACTCACCATTGGTTGTCCGTGATGCCTTCGCTGGAGTCTGGACGCAATCAGTGATATCCCAGATAGCAACGCAGTCATCATTTCCACCAGTGACATAAATACTGCGACCTTGAAAGGACGCAACAGCTGAGGCGAGGATCAGCTGATTATGAGCTTTCCATCTGCTGATGCATTCATATCTCTGATTGAATTTCTGTACGTAGCATAAGCGATATGACGCTTGCGTTGGAGTGTTGGGTCGCTTTACCTTAGCATAACCGTTAGCTCCACCACTGAAGATAAGTTTACCAGAGACAGCTAGGGTTAACACATCGGCACTGTGAGCTTTGACACTCCGGATTAATTGTCGAGTGTCCAGATCCCAAACGTTGAGGTCGCCATCCAATCGACCGCTGTACAGAAGTGTTCCGTCCACGGCCATTGTCAGAACTGAGTTATCTCCGTTCTCCAGTGATTGGGGTTCTGTAATAGCTCCGCCAGCATCTTTATCCAGACGCCACAATCTGATTGTGCCATCCCCACCTCCGGATATAAGGATCTCTGCATCTGCATCGTCACGGCTAAGACCTCGTACTAACAGCATACAATAGACATATCCGTAATGAGCGTACTGCACAATATCTTCCTTGTCTAGCTCTAGCACCTGACCGCCTTGAGCACGTCCGTCTCCAGAAGACGCCGGTCGAGGCGTTGATACACCGCCAGGGCCCTTTGAGTCAAAGAAACGATGATTGCGATGTGAGGGATGTGATTTAGGATTGGGCAAAGGACGAGAGTCTTTTTGAGCCAGGTCATACCACTTGGCCATGGTCAGCAGTTTTCTAAAGAATTTGTCGAAGGCCTACCTGTATGCTTGTGTTTTGGGCCCCTAAGTACACCATCTGCAACTCAGCTGAGTAGGCAACACAGAAGACATCGCCAACATCGTAGGTAGAATATATTGAGTAGACCCGGTTCAGGGTCTCCGTACACCATACCTTCAAACTCGGGATCAGTGAAAACCCGATCGTAATTTGCCAAGGTATTTCTCACATTCACAATAGCATCACCAGCGCTTGAGAAGATAAGCTTCTCATCTTGCGATAGGTGCAAGCACAAGACACTCCCTCGGTGCGCAGGTATGGTTGAGAGCAGCTGGTACGTTTCCAGAGACCAGACCTTGTACTACTCAGCAAGCAGTTCTCGCTTCATCGAATCCAGAGGTTTCCAAACCAGTATTTCGCCCCCTTGTGTTCCTGCATATATCTCCAGTCCTGAAATCGCTAGTGCGAGTATGGATTTCTCGTTCCTGACTCGATGAGATAGCGTAGGTACTGTTGGCTTAGTCGGAGGTGGGTCTCGGCGACCATCTTGGTCGACAAAACTATTGCTGCCAGTATCTAGATACGCATGATCAGTCTCACTTATCTCATCTTCAGACATTGAAATGATAGAAAGACACTCGTTGTTGACATAGGGCTACAGGCGAGTTAGAGAGCACGTGAAGCAAGAGGTATAATCGCGCTAGAAACCCGAGGGACAGCGGTAGCTATACCTCTTATCACCTAGCTCCGTAGTTGAGCCCGCAACCTTAAAAGTGAACTACTTACCAAGGATTCGACCATCAGGTCTAGTCAGCTCAGGCACCTCCAGGCTTTTGATCGTCATCGTCGGGCTCAGAGTAGCCATGAGGTTTTTCCAATGTGTTTGGCAGTCGATGCAGTTACAGAGATGTAACAGCGAAAGGGCCGCTTCTGGGGTATCCAACAAGTCACCTGGGCGGCAAAGAGGGTCGAACGGTCTTTTCGGTCTTTTTGAAGTCCTTCAACGGGGCATCGCACGGAATGAAGAGCTGAGAGCTGAAAGATTGTTTAAGGCATACATAAGAGCTAAGGGATGACGCAACGCGGCATGCTTATGGGGCGTAGGGCTCCGGGTTAGCGCTGATTGCGGAAGAAACCTTTCGGTGTGGTACACACAACCACGGAGTCAAACTCTTGAGGTGGCAGCACAGTCGCTCGGTCTCTCGTTTTGTTCAGGAGCGGGACTTGAGGACAGGGCTTTGCTGGCTGCAGAGCTCTGTAGCGGATACAAGCACCACGGACAAAGCAGTACAAGGTATTGTACAATCGTGCCCAGCGGAGGTATGGTAAACTGCAATTGGGGCAATCAAACGGAGTCTAAACACCGGTCGTAGACGTCCCTCTTGCATTACATCTAGGTCAACGAGCAAGTAGTTGGCTTTCCTCTCAGTTTTGTATCGAGAACTCGACGCCCTACATAGATACAAGCCCTGATTCAGCGTTCGGAATGGGGCAACTTTACTATGCCATGGAACTAGCCCCCACGTCATGGGAAACTTCTTCTCTTCTCTTCTTGTATAGTTTGGTGCACGGATAGAGAGTAATTGGGTCTATTAAGAGTATTGTGATGCACCCTCTGCCCGAAGGGGCACTCCCAGATTGAGACCCTAACTGTGAGAGTCGGTTCAGATCAATCCATCAACAGCATCAGGATAGTTTATGAGGCAGGGAAGCCAAAGTTTGCTCCAGGTCGACCGTCCTACTTTTCGTATCTTGCAATCCGGAGAAAATGAAGACATTTTCAGCCAGAGGGGCAAAGGTTCATTATAACACCGAGAAAATCCTCAGAACTAAGAGACAGTATGCAAGTTTCCCTTCCCAGCCACAATCTGTTGAAAAAGGGGAAATTGTCTCAGGCTCTTATGTCATCGCGCATCATAAACCGATTTTTCATTGCACGAGCGTATTTCCATCCAGCTCGCCAGGGTCCATAAGACGGGCCCTTGGCGCAAGGGTGGAACACAATATCCAGTCGGAATAGAGCAAACAAGCACAGCCTCATCTACCGCGCGCCACAAGCGTGTGGCCATTGGTCACACACTCCCAGAGCCTAAAGCCTGGAGCCATATGGGCCTGATGGCGAGCAATCACAACCTGACAGCGAAGAAATCGTCTTCTACCTGTAACCTATTACCGACGAGCTCCACCAATCCATGCCGAAAAAGGAGCGCAAATGCACCATCATTAATATCATGGGTCGTTATATCGCTGTCATGCACTATTCACATCTTCACCCTCTGCAAGCGCTGTCACTGCGGTTTCTTTATCCAAGCGATCAAGTTGCTTGAATCATCATATTATTTGTTTGTTGAGATTTACTGGATCTTCCTTTGTCTGTTTGCCTTTGTTAATTGCACGCGCATCACCATTCACTCCACCTGAGAGGTTCAATAATCCAGTATTTCCCACACGCCACTACTGCAATCCAGCAAGCCATCCGACTTCTTGCTAACAGGTTCTTTGCGCTCCCAATAACAACTTCTTACGTAGTACATTATCAAGATGATGCAAGCAGCAGCTCTCGGTCAAACCATTGCGGTGGTCGACAAGTCAGGGAAGGTTGTGAGTACGGTAAGTGGAGTCATGCCAAGCTTGTTTTGTATGGGGTGACATACTAATGGTAGTTATTCTAGAGCAAGCACCTTATAAACGTATTCAAGGAGGCGAAGTCAGCCTATCGAGAGCGAAAGGCTGAGATCGTCGCAGAGCGACGTAGCCATGCAGAGGAGAAGCGCACGCGACGTGCCCTAGAAGCCTTTACTATAGATGACGACTATTCGAATGCTGCTTCGTCCAAGGGGTCTCATGTTTCCAGAAGCAAGTCTCGACCGACTGCCGGTCGCCATCACTCGAGCCGATCCAAGCGCAGCCCTACAAGCCCTACAAGCCCTACACATCCACATTTCGGTCATCGATACGAGCAAGACGGCAGCCCGTCAAGACCGGATTATGTACGAAGTCACACCATGACCCATGCACATCCCAGTGATGTTATGCAACGTGCGTCCCCGACACGGTCAATGTCTACACCGGCAGCCATAGATATGGATCTGGCATACGGCGAGATACCGCCACCACTTCCCGCTCCGGCGGACGAGGAGGTAGAATTAAAGGGTCTTGTTGGCAAAGTGAAGATGCTACTGGATGAAGCGGAATGCGCGCAGCATTCTGTAACTGCCGTCATCTCAAATTTACAGAAGAACCCCGACGCAATGGCAGCGGTAGCACTGACGTTGGCTGAGATCAGCAACATAGTGACGAAGATGTCACCGGGTGTTTTGGCAACACTGAAGGGAAGCGCTCCTGCGGTTTTTGCGCTGCTAGCCAGTCCGCAGTTCATGATCGCTGCCGGTGTTGGTGTGGGGCTCACTATCGTTGCGTTCGGCGGATACAAGATTGTCAAGAAGATCAAAGCTAAAAACGCACAGGACAATGGGATGGACGAGATGCTCGAGATCAATGGCGATGTCAACAGAATAGAGACTTGGCGACGCGGCATCACAGATGTAGATATGGAAAGCGTCGGCACGAGCGTAGATGGCGAGTTTATCACCCCGCAAGCGGCATCGATGTCGAGAGAAGTGTTGCACGACGAGAGAAGCCGAGAAAGGAAGAAGGAACGGAAAGGCAAGAAGCCCTCGTCAAGTTCAAAAAGCAGCTCGAAGAGTTCAAAGACCGTGAAGCCGGAGAGAGAGGTAAAGGTGAAGAAGCCTTCTCCTCTGAGGCTTATGTTTCAGTAGTATCAGCGGTGCCAATTGGTGGTGGATTTCAGCGAAGCATGGACGGTGTACTGGCTTAAGCATGTGCATTTACCTATGGTGCTAGACAGATCTACTTGTACAATACATTGTCCCCCATCTAGCGCATCTTATCCGAGCAAGTTTCGACACTTCCAATAAGATATTTGCTCTATCATTACCTACTGGCACGAAGAGTGACACCCTTTGTTTGCGGCTTCGCATCATAGTTCTTCCATCATCAAATGGCCCGTGCGTTAACGTCGCTCCCGCCTATCAGTAACTTACAAAGAGTTCAGGACAGATCTGCTTCAACCATATATTCGGAGATGGCGACTCAAACACCTAACACCAAATTAACACGCAACCAATGATATAGAATAAATGATCCGACCCCGGTCTTGCGCTCAAAATGAGTGCAGCAGTATGCCGTGCGGGTTCGGCAGAGGGACCCTCGGAAGGTGCCGCAGTTCATACATCACAACCCAATGGGAACCATGACTTCCGTGTACGGCCACTGGATCCGGCGCAGTACTTAACAGAATCCTTGGTCGAGGAGCATAATCGTTATGCCGAAGATGCTGAACCTGTTTCGGGACCCACCGCACGCACTCCTCTCGCTGTCCATGGAAACCATGCAGCTTCCGTGAGCGGACCACGGCTTCCTCCCTCTTCACCGCTCAAAGTGCGGAGATTTTCTTCGGATCCTCAAGGCGATGAGGAAGGACATTCGAGGCGTGGTGTGAAAAGTGGCGGTGTATCCGAAGTGGAAAGGGGCGCAAGGAAAAAGGGATCACCCTCGCCGCTTGATCTCCGTGAATCTGTGGCCAATGGACTCGGATTCTTGATCTCACCAATATCGAACAGTACGAAATTAAGTCAGATACCAGAAGATACAGGTAAAAGACGGAGCAGCCAGGTTGAATCCCCGGCTTTGCAGGGTCGGGACAAGGAGAAGATTTTGAAGCTGTCCCCTCGCCAGATACAGGAACTCACTTCATCTCCGAAAAGTCTTCCGCTTCATACAGCGCCTGCAGAGTCGGAATTTTCTCCAGCAGGTGTGCCAATTAAGACTCTAGCAAAAGGCGATTCAGCTTCCACACCAGATGTATCTACAATCTCTGTGACTAATGGTGGGACGCACCAGTTGCCCTACCGAAAGAGGGCGGGCAGCGCCACCACGACTTCTACATCCAATGCCGCCGACTTTGAAGGACTGCTGCCGTTTCCTCCATCTTCCCATGCTTCTGTGAGTCCTTCAATCTCGCCTAGACCAGCCTTGTCATCGCGTACAGTATCTACGCCACATGTTCTGAGACGGAAGGACTCCACGCGGAAGCAAAACGGCAATTTAGCCAACTTGACACCTCAGACAAAATCTACTCGCAATACTCCGCCCCCGTTGCAGCTCGATGACTCCAAATCCCCACTGAAACCGTCCGCTATGCCGGATCCTCTGCCATCCCCAATGCCGATTTCAATACCCATGCCTCCTTTGTCGATCCCCACCTATCTCCAACTCGAGCTTTCATCAGATCGGCCATCGCCCTTGTACATTCATCGATCGGCTACTAGCGATTTTCCATACGAGTCGTCACGAGTCAAAATAGAACGCTTGCAAAACTTCCTTCTATTGCCGCCGCAAATAGAACAGGTTCTGTGGTTTGGGACACTTGCTTGTCTTGATGCCTGGCTTTATTCTTTCACTATCCTTCCTCTGAGGTTTCTCAAAGCATTGTATATTTTGAGCCAGTCATGGGCACAGAACTTGGCAAAGGAGTTCGGTTCTGTATCTCGAGTCATATTTTCTGGCACAGGTCGTATGTGGCGGCGAAGAGGGAATAGCGAAGCTTGCTCGGTTCCCGAAGCACCAACACCTACTCTCAAGAACTCCAAATCTCGATCAACCTCTGCGTCGGGTACTGACGTGCACAAAATTCGATCCTCGCTTTCAACAGGTGCAGACAATGACTCTGCGGGTCAATCCCATCCGGAAACCGAGCGGAAGCATCGTAGGCCGTCTGGTCTGAAGCATCGACGAACAAAGTCTACTCCATCAGCGCTCATGCCAGACCATAAGGCGGACATCCTCAAGGGCTTGCTAGTTTTCTTCAGCTGCATCATTTTGATGTACTTTGATGCTAGTCGCATGTATCACAGCATTCGAGGCCAGGCCGCCATCAAACTCTATGTAATCTATAATGTGCTGGAGGTGAGTTTCTACAAGCCTCTTACTGTACATTACCCTGATCAATTTTGCGAAGGTTTGCGACCGGTTGTTCTCTGCGTTGGGCCAAGACATCTTCGAGTGCCTGTTTTCGAAAGAATCGTTAGAACGTAAACCCGATGGCAGAAGCAAGGTCCTTAGACCATTCTGGCTGTTCATCCTCGCACTGCTATACAACGTGGTCCATGCCACCGCGTTATTCTATCAGGTCATTACCCTCAACGTGGCGGTCAACTCCTACTCCAACGCTCTCCTTACGCTCCTAATGTCGAATCAATTCGTGGAGATCAAGTCTACCGTCTTCAAAAAGTTCGAGAAGGAGAACCTATTCCAGCTTACATGTGCGGACGTGGTTGAGCGATTCCAGCTATGGCTAATGCTTACAATCATTGCATCTCGCAACATTGTTGAGACTGGCGGTCTATCCATTACTCTTAGCGGGCTAGGCAGCTCTCTTGGCGGCGCAGCCGGACCAGGATCCAACGCCAGTTTCCCACTCAAGTCCTCGAGCATCTTACCGAAAAGCTTTACCATCTTTCCTAAATGGACCGGCCAAGTCATGGGACCCTTCCTACTCGTGCTTGGAAGCGAGATGTTGGTCGACTGGCTCAAACACGCATACATCACCAAATTCAACAACACCAAACCTGCCATCTACGGCAGATTCCTCGATGTCCTCGCAAAAGATTACTACTCCAACGTAACCCATCCATCAGAGCTCTCAACTTCAGAAGCCTCTAACTAACCTGTACCCAGGCCTTCGCCGACCAAAACCTAACCCGCCGCCTCGGCCTTCCCGTCCTCCCACTCTCCTGCCTCTTCATCCGCGCCTCCGTCCAAACATACCACATGTTCCTTGCGACGCACATGCCCATCCCCCTCCCCTCAAGCGCTACCTCCCTGTCCGTCGAATCCCCATCTACTACCTCCCCCGCCACGACCGCCGCCCTGCAGCACATAGACCACTACTTCCGCCGAGCCCTAGGCCGCTCATCCTTTGGCGCCGGCAGCGTGTCCGCCAATCCGACAGGGTGGTGGTCAACCGACGACATCATCGCCTTCATCACCATGCTCGTCTTCTTCCTGGTTCTGTTCCTCGTGCTCTTAGCCTGCAAGTTGGTGTTGGGTATGTGTCTGCTGTCGTTCGCGCGAAGACGTTACAAGGGCATGAAGGAGCGCGAAAAGGCTTCTGTGCATGCGGAGGGTAGACGAGTGGGAGGCTGGGGCGTTGTGGAGGTCGATGAGGATAAGCGCAGGTGGATTTATGCGGATGATCCGGATGGGGCGAGGAAATTGAGGGAAAGGGAGCTGGCGGTTAGGGAGAAGGAGGGGAGGGGCGATGTGCAGTTTGGCGGGGTAAGTCGGTATAATATGGTTGCTAAGAGGATTTGGTAGGGTATGTATCTTCGGTGGTGTGTGTTTAAATGTTGATACTGTTAGATGTGGGTGTTTGCATTGTGACGGAGTTCTCTTGCAGCTCGTCCCCGTGGGCGATGGAAGCGTTACTGTCTAGGCATATTGGCCTGAGAGATTTCTGACTGCCTTGGTGACAGTAGATTAGACTTGATACCTAAGATGGCGTTCATCACTATATAATTGGATGGAATTTCGACCAAAGAACGTCATGGTACTCGAATATAGTTCTTGGTTAAAGTATACATGTGGTAGAAGTCACGTAAGTCTGTTGCACAGTTATCACTGTTCAGTGACATTTGATCTACAATGATAATGATGTTTGTAAAATCAAACGAGTTCAGTGAGTTCCCAAAAGAGAACCTTTCTCGAAACAGTAGAGATGCATCCAAGGGAGCAGTGACTAAGGTATGTGGACACCCAGTGGTAGAAACTGGCAGCGGAGGAGCTGCAGAGGACTTGTGCGTGTCCTTGCAATCATATTAATTACGCGTGGAAATGGCCATGTACTCGTGGTTGATGTTGCTAAGAAGGGCCAAACTGCTCCATTGAGAAGGCAAATCTTTGCCCACCTGTGCCGCCGACTAGCCCTTGTACTGAGAGCAGTATCGAAGGAACAACCTCACTCTCCACGACGTCTGAGCACGATACTTGCATTGTTCGGAACTCGCGATCAAGTACAGCCTGCACAAATTGTCACCTTAAAAATGGAAATAACGACTATGACGAGCTGTTCTCGCCGCAAGCGATTCTTAACGAGGTTTTGTCTACGTCTATCAAAGTCTACGACGTAATAGTAAAGTACGAGACCAGATCCTCCTTCCAGCGACAGAGCGTCGAAGAGTCAGGCTAGTGCTAACAAGAAGCTCCAGGCTCAAGTGTCATCAAGATCGTAAGGGGGGTATCCATATCATCTTATTCCGCAAAAAACAACCCACAAGCGCCATGGCATCTAAAACCGAGATTGTTGATAACGACCAGGTTCTATATTGCCTTGATGATCCCATGTCGCAGCCCTAGACGGCATAGGTGGTCTTTCGAAGTCCTCGTCCGGGCGATAGTACGAGTCATAGATGGAGTCATCGTATGTTGTCGTTGCTTGCGGTAGAGGTGCGGTTCCCGATCGTTGAGGGGGATATGGTTGTGTGATAGGATGATTTGAGACATGTTGATTCGGGGCGGTAAAGTTTCGGTGTGGAAGTCGGATTGATGGTTCAATGGGGCTCGGGTTGTTCGATTGGTTGACTGGAGTACTGTGTATGGCTGGGTTGAAGGCCACGTAAGAGCCGTTGGTGGGCAGCCTAGTGATACCACTAGCAGGTGTCTGGGAGCGCGACTCGTGAAGTGGTGTAGGCTTCCTGGGGGTCTTAGAGGAGGAATTAGAGCGGTTCGTTTCATTGAAGTTGCTCGCGGTAATGTATGGTCCTGGCGTACGGCGTCCTTGGGATCCACTATGGGATGAAATAGGTGACGCACCGGCGCTGTCATAAGCACTCCAACCAGTGTTGTGGTGTAGAGGTGGACCACCGTTAGAAGGCATCCGTCGAGCTTGAGAGGGGGGCGGCCGTGACAGTGGAGAATAGGAGCGCTGAGTATTGTGTGAGCCACCGGTCATGTAACCTTCAAGGTGCGGTCTCTGAACGTCTCCATATGCACCTATTTGATTTGAAAGTAACGGTGCTGGGCTAATGGTGAGTTGTCGAGACACGGTGTCGGTACTGCCCATTCGATTCAGCAATGGAGCGTTGGATCCATAGCTGACATGTGAAGTTGCTGACGACTGTGTCCCCGTCCTCGAAGGTGGAAACGGTCTGTCATCGCCTAATGGCAGAGAGGGCAAGGTGGGTTGACGGGACAATCCTGGAACCGGATTACTTTCGGGTGTCGATGGTCTTGTAAGATACTGTGGTAGACTTGTTTGAGTTGTTTGTCGTGAGAGCATTGGCATATGTGGGAGTGTGTCTTCTGGGCTGGTCTGCAGGTCGGGAATCGTGGGTTGTCTCTTGAATGAAGGCCGTCCACTGCCAGCACTGTTGGTCCTACTATCCCCTCTTCGACATATAGAATCCTCCTTCTCCAGAGCTTTCTTGACTTTGATACCGACAATCTTACTAAGTCTGCTGTCAATCTTGCGTCTGCAGTAGCCCGACAGTCCGCGATCTCTGGTAGGAATGTGGTGCCAAAGGAAGACAATATACATCAACGCGGCGATGAGAAGACTCAAAGCGGAGATGACCCAAATGACCAGTGTGAAGAGCATACTGAACAGAATCACAGCCTGTTGCTTGTTCGACTCCGCCAGGACCCCAACGTTGACGAAGAATTGGGCAGCAGATGAACGACCATCATTCGCGGCACGCTCTCCCGCCGGTATAAGATTGAGCTGCATCACAGAGTACAAGGTGAGAGCATTGATCACCTGTCGAGGGCCCTCTGCGAAGATAATGCGCATCCAGGCTGCGCATTGATTAGCAATCTGACTTCAAACGCATACAGTACCACGACTTACCTTCGAATGAAAAGTATGTGAATAGCGCGACATACTCTGCGCCCTTTTTACTCTTTGTCAATTCAGCAAAGACTAAGAACCGCCTCCACCCCCTTCCTGTTTTGCCCATTCGGATACTTTGTACTCTCACGGCCAGAGGATCCAAATAGCTGGCTGCCACGCTTCCGCTCTTCATTGCGCGCAAAGCTCGCAGCCATCGGTAAACCAGGAAGA
>QQTW01001963.1_pt1 | contig 14709 bp, 12 predicted proteins | sample 1904831 | NCBI WGS metagenome assembly QQTW01 (sample SAMN09435610, study PRJNA476489) | Subsurface metagenome, whole genome shotgun sequencing project. | reverse complement strand
ATCGTCCTCCTCTCCATTTGACCCGCACTGACAATCAATGACATCCTTTCGTTCTATTCTCTCAGCTAGACTATCCAAGCTGCCGCCGGGCTCCACGCTCCTCGGGTTCGTGCCATCGCGACGCTTCTTCAATGCGTCCAGCTCGGCAAGCTTCTTTTGAGAGAACTGGAAGGCCGGTGTTCTGCTTTTATCGTCATGACTTTGACGAAGAGATTCAGTTGCAGAGTTTTCTATTTGCGTGGGTTCAAGACTCTGAACCTGGCTAGAAGGCTCCAACTGGATTGTGTAAGAAAAGTTCAGGAGTACTGGGTGGAACACTTACTATACGAAGCAGCTGCTCTCCGATCTGCAAGTCTTTCATACGTTGTGTCGTGGTTTGACTGTCTTCTACCATCTCAACAGCCATGGCAGCAATTTGCTGGGGACCCAGTTGCTGTTCGCGTGTAATTATTTGGCCTGCATTTCGGATCGAGTCCGATTTGCTCTCTGAGGCCACTAAACCGCGCATTGCGCCTTGAGCCGCTCTCTTGGCTTCAGTCTCGTCACGGGTGAAGTGGACAGCCGGAACATTCGCAGACACATCACGAGGGTCCATAGCTTCAGTACTCTCCGAATGGGAGTCTGATCCTTCCCATGCACTTCCGTTGGCTTTCGTGTAGGTCGAGTTTGCGAACGACATCTTGCTGAATTTCGATTCCGCTTCGGCAGCACCCTTCTGATCTGCTTCTTGATTAGGCTCAGCCTCGGTCATCAGTACGTCAACATCATCCTCCACGGAAGGCGCTGGAGCATATTTCAACCGGCCAGCTGGTATAATCGACGAACTGTCATGATTGCGCTCTCCGCCTCCCCCAGCAGCAAGAAACTGGAGATGCGATACTCTCAAATCCACGCTGAATGCATTTAGTGCGATGGTTTGTCGAAGAAACGATGCGCTAAACTCACGCATGAAATCCTGCATTCAATGTCCCACAGCTCTGGACTTGCTTTGTCCAACCGTCACTGTTGGGAAAATATATCCTATTGTCGAGGCAAGGGTCGAACCCCGGCGGTTCGTAGTCGGGATCGCATTCATCAACATAAAAGAGATGGACCGTCAAGAACCGGCTCTCTTGCCAACAAGTCAGTTTGCACTCTATCCTTTGCGCCACCTGGACATATCATCCGAACACCTACCTGGCAAATCTGGCAGAGTGTTGCAAAGGGCAATCAAACGACGGATAAACATCTGTAGAGCATGCCGAGCAGTCTTGACCGTGACCGTATTCCCGCCTGGTCCTTGCATGTCGAACGCACCAAGAGACGTGCCGGTTTCTGAAGACCTGACATATCTGAAAGTAAATGTGTAAGCCTCCACTACGTTGGAAGGGTTCTTAGGGTCTTCGAAGATGTTCAAGCGGATCGCACGAAGCACGTTGAGTTTCAGAGCTTCGAATGCTCCATGCTCCTAAGGTCGGTCAACTAAGCTCCCAGCTTCTTATTTATTAGGGCATGGATTCTATTTCTCACCAGCAAGTCGAGAAAGTTGTCGACAACCCGACTTCGGCCTCTTTGCAAGACCTTGATCGTGGTGCCTTGAAGCTTCGCGGTCGGTTGCTGTACATCACGTAAACTCCCTTTCTGAACCTGGCTTTCGGAATGCGCTCCGCCCTTGACATAGTCTTCGTAGGTACAATGTCTGTCGGTCGTATAGTAGGTCTGATCATCGAAGCACCGCTCACTGAACAAGTTCCTATACAGGTGAGCTTATGTCGTGTTCTGTAAACATGATTGGAGCACCTTAGATATGAAAGGCAACTAATCTGTTGGTAATGAACGTCAACAGCAACCCTCAATTGTTCGCCGAGATCCTCACCGAGCCGTGCAGTAGGGTTTGAGCAATGTCCAAGCTCTGGTGCTGCTGGATGATAGCTGCTGATGCCACTTTGGCGTCTTGAGCTTTGCCATCTGCTCCCCTGGACGTGCTCTTGGTTCCACCCTCGGCATTCACAAGTGCTGCGTGATGTCTCACTCGAAACTTGGGCAACTGTGTAGAAGTCGTCATGATCGTAGGGTTGCGATGTCGGGAGAATTTGCTGGGCTAGCACTGGCCCCAGCGGTAGGTGTTCAGGCGACGCCGAGTAGACTTTGAAGGTGATAATGTCATGCAAGACTGGCGTAAAGGAACAATCTCCCACTGAGAGGTCAAACAGTAATAGTCACAAGCTCTCCTGCTTTCTAGTCCTACAAAAGTGGAATAATATAGCTCATGGTTTTCTGGGATTGTCGAGGGTCATCATAGTCTCTTAAACCAGATGCAACCCTTAGAAAGTGTCGGACGGCATCGAATGAAAAAGGCGCGGGAAAGGAGACGGAGTGTTCAGTAGATTAGATTATATGTCCCTACTTGGTTAAAAATACTAAAGTTATAGAGTTCTTCCAGTCCTCATGACACTATTAAATGTCAGATCGATCAGATAGATTCAGAATACTAAGAGATGCACGGATGATATAGCATCTTCTTGGAAATGCAATGCAAGCTGCAAACATAACAGTCAGCTAAAGCAAACGGTATAGATAGGATGGAGACACATACGTATTCTGGAGCCGATTGTCAGAATGAGGCCGGCATCAACTCACGAGGCCCTGGTGGTGCTTAAGGGGCCTTCTTCCTAAGCATTCCGCTGTTCTAGATGCCTACCGCGATGCTTGCTCTATTCTGAACTTCCATGTCGCTGTCGATGATCCGAACTCTATGATAGAATCGCGCATCTGTTCGCCTGATTGTGGACGACTTTCTCTTCTGAACTACGACGCTCGACCGAACGCCGCACAGTTGGCAATCTGGCATCCTGGCTCATGCAGGGATGATGCATCTATCAAGCAGGATCAGTTACACCGGATAGGCTTTTGAGGGTTGAGAGGCCGAATCCCATCTGCAAAATGGGACTGGTGAAGGACGTTGTTATTCCTTCGACAGCCTCGGGAGACTGCGGAGATGCGTTAAGCGAGCCTGCTGAAGTTTCATCATAGGATCGCGTTTCACTTCGCCTTCGAAAGCTGCAGCCATTTCCCCTACCTAAAATGGCTCCATGCCCATCGATCATAAAGGGCATTTGCCTCTGAAGATCCCTTCGCTTTCTACTGTCATACTCAACACAGCGCTGGGACAGTGTTTATCGTCGCTATCATCAACCTGGTCTCGATCGCGAATTCGCGAGCGCACGAAGCCGGTTTCGAATCGAACAGTCTTTGGAGTCCTTCTCGTCAATATCGAGCAATCACCACCTGCCAAGTCCTGTACGCAGGCGAGCACTATGAGCGTGTGATAGACTCGGCTATGTAGCTGCCGACGTGAGTTTCGCAAAGCGTTTTCGCCAAAGCAGGAGTGATAGCTTTACGTGAGATCGTCATGTTTCCTTCGCCTGGAGGCTTGAAATCCCGAACATAGTTCGGCTCTTCCTCGATCTACTTGATCTGAGGATTGGCGGTTACATACTATTTTTGCAAGTCACTCTTCTACATTCAGTATATGTTCCAGTGACCATGGGTCATTCTTCGTCTTCTCTGCTTGACCTGTATTTGGCACTTCTTGCTCTGCTTGGACTGCGGTTGGGCTATTCATAACGCACTTCCTTGCACTTGGCGAAGGATTATCTCAAGTTCCCGCGTGACAAGCTTCTCGTTATAGATCGATGAGCTCGTTTGGATGGCGTGTGCCTATCCCGTGATGGGGATTATAGCCGTTATGGACTGCATGGGTGAACTCCAGACTCTGTCCTCCACGTGAGAAGCAGGACCAACATGAACCTACTCCGTACTGTCATGCAGAGAATCACACTTCTTCCCTAACAGCTGGCATGCATATCTCTGCGTACATGATGCCTTTCCTACGTGACTTGGCTCCCTAGCGGCATCACTAGGATAACCGCATTCGGGCGCTCCAGCAGCGCATAAGCGGGCGCATAAAAGCAGTAAAGGTTACCTTTACAGGGTAACCACTGCGATGCTGCGATGCTCCTCCTCCGTAACGCGGGACGAGTCTGCTTATTATGCGTATCGATCAGCGGAGTCGGTCGCCGCACTCCGCACGGCATCCGGTTTCGGGGAGAAAAGTAGTGTCGCGGGCAAGTCATTCTTTTTGGGAGGAAACGATGGCGCCAAGGCCGACCGTTCGCCATCCCGAAAGCGTCCTCCCACCGACTCTAGTCCTCAACACCAGCCAGCCCCCCTCTCTTTCTCGCTCCCACAGTCCTCTTCCGCTTCGTCAGTTCCTTTTGCACGTCGTTGAGTTTGTGGAAATCTCCCCTCTGGTTCCGGTTCGAGCTTTGCAAGTCGTTGCACACTCTCCACTCTGTTCCCTTCCTCGACCCTGTTGAAGTCATCTGTCGTGCTTGCCGTGGTTCGCCAGCTTTGACTGCCGGTGCCGTGTTGCTGAGATCAGCTGTCATCCGTGGAACAGTCCAACGGCGACGACGCACACTGCCTGCCTCTACCTTCTTCACAGCGCTACCATATCGAGCCTTGCTTGGCTGTCTGGTCCGGTCGACTTGTCTCGAAATCTAGGACGCGACAGGAACCCGCGTCTTGCCTACTGCTAATTACGCCCGTGCCTCATTCGCGTTCGAAGACACCCTCATGTTGACCACCTTAATCCAGCTACATGGACACTCTAGCAGCGGACGCTGAGCCGAACACCCAGTTTGATCACTTCACCTATCCGTCATTCACCTCGACGAGTGCCACCTTGTCAGCTATGCCATCTCCGGCCGCTCAACACACGGCCACGGTGCCTGACTTGCTTGGTCTCGCCCAGCGTGCAACTCAGAGCAAGCCTTCCGACACGCATCTACCTCAGTACGGCGGCACCTTAGGGCATCTGTCCTATGCTCCCGCCACCCAGACCACGGTCGTCACTACCACAACGACCACGACAACCTCGTTCCCGCCGCTGTACCTCAGTGCCCCCCGCGAACTGAGCGAACGGGATCCCAAACAATACCCTCTTGCATCCTCTCCTACCCCGAATGCCCTCAAATGTTTCTATTTCAACTTCGAGGGGAGAAAGACCTGCTTCCACGAATCCGACAACATGGAAGATGCGATTTTACAGGTACATGGGCCTGAACAGATGGAGGTGCTGATGAAAGGCTAATCATCCCCCTACAGTTCAGCAAGGCGTATGCCCAACGAGCTATGAAAGACACCGCATCTTCTGTCTCGAACTTGGCACCGCAGCATCGTTGGCCACTTGCTGGTCCGCATGCACAGCAGGCGGCACCATTCACACCACCCGCACCTGCTCCTAGAGCGGTCAAAAGAACCCCCTCCCCAGTCTCTATCTCACAAGCTGCTGAGATTGCGAGCATCCAAAGACGCAAGCAGAAGGGACGGGCAAGAAGTCAGGCGTATGGGGCAAAGTCGGCCTTTTCGCCGGCTGCAGATTCGACCGCGAGTCGAAGTGCGTCAACAGGATTTGATACCACTCTGTCGTCGACACCGGAAGTGGAGATGAGCGGTGCTGAAAGCTTCGCCGGCCCAGCCCTCTACGGCACAGTTCCGGATCGGTCCGCAAAACCACAGACCGGCGCTAGCAGGACGTCACACGCGCGTATCCGCGACGATCCGTGGCAGCTTGTCACATCTCCGTATCATTCAATGTCGTCCGAAGATGCTGTTCCACCGGTCAAGTCTAGAGTATCTAACAGAGCAACATGTACGCCGGAGCAGTCGACTCCGAGTTCCGAAGCCAGCATGCCCATTGGCGGCGTATCGGCCACTCCGCCTATCGCGGAGAGCGACATGGAGCCTGCTGTCGATTTTGAGCTCATCGCCGAGCCGCCGAGAGGCATCCGTCCCAGCGCGATAGACACAACGTCTCTGCAAGACGCCAGCTTGCCAAGCCCCAGCTTATCTCCAGTCACCGCGGCCGCTAACCTCGCTCAAAACTCCTCCTTTGGCTCACTTCCTGCTTTCGCCAACGAAGACCAAGACTCAACGGAGTCGTCCAGCTTGGACATGGACCAGGATTGCATCGGTCGCAAGGCCGGTGCGAGGGAGAGGCCCTCCAGGCTGTCTCAATTGCTCCACAACTGGCCTGCTGGTCCGAACGGTCGAACAAGCCCTAAAGCAGAAGTACCTAAACCAACCCTAATGGATATGCCAACCATGCTCGACTCATTCGACGCGATGCCCGACGAACTGAAAACATACCTTATGTACCAATTCCTCAGACGCTGCGCAAAGTCCACTCTTCACTTCGTCGCCGGCGTCGTCAATCCGGCTCTCAAATGCGACTTTATCGGCTTGCTCCCACTGGAGCTCAGCTTGAGCATCATCCGATACCTTGACGTGAAAAGCATGTGCCGCGCTGCGCAAGTCTCAAAGAAGTGGAGACGCATTGTCGATTCTGATGAGAAGGCATGGAAGGATCTCCTGGATAGGGATGGCTACGATCTACCCGTCGGCGAAATGGAACGAGCTGTGAGGGAAGGGTGGGGTTGGCAGCATCCGAATGGACTGGAAGGCTGGGAGAGAGACCTGAGCGTGTCTGCAACCACCAAACTCGATGACGAAAGATCAGGCCTCTCGGCCCAAGCCTTAGGCTCCTTGCCACTAAACGAAGCCGCTTCCGTCTCCCCCCTGGCTTCATCCAGACCCAAGAGAAAAGCGGCCGCCAAATTCTCGAGCCAAAAGAGACAGAAGCGGAAACCATCAACGTCAAAGTCGCAAGCTCCCAACTGGGTACAATCTCTGGAGAACGCTCAGGGTCCAAACGCATATGCCAATGCTGCCGCTATGGCCGTTCCCGATCCGAAGATTGGCCTGCGTGGCCTCAGAAGTCTACACCTGTTCAAATCCCTCTACCAGAGACATCATCTCATCAGAAAAGGCTGGATGGAAGATCTAAAGCCCATGCATCTAGCCTTTCGTGCACACCAGAGGCATGTCGTCACATGTTTGCAGTTCGATACCGACAAAATACTTACTGGGAGTGATGACACCAACATCAATGTTTACGACACACAGACCGGTGCTCTCAGAAACAGGTTGGAGGGCCACGAGGGAGGAGTATGGGCGTTGCAGTATGAGGGTAACATGTTGGTGTCTGGTTCGACAGACAGGTCTGTGAGAGTTTGGGACATTGAAAAGGGCAAATGCTTGCAGATCTTCCAGGGCCACACGTCGACCGTCAGATGTCTGGTGATACTAAAACCCACTGAAATCGGCAGAACAGCCGATGGCGTTCGCATAATGGCGCCAAAAGAGCCACTGATCATCACTGGATCCAGGGATTCGAGTCTCCGGATCTGGAAGCTTCCTCGACCGGGCGACAGGTCCATCTTCCAGTCAGGGCCTTCAGCCAGCGAAACTGATAATCCTTACTTCGTGCGGGCGCTCACGGGACACCATCATTCTGTCCGCGCTATCGCTGCCCACGGCGACACTCTGGTGAGTGGGAGCTACGACTGCACCGTCAGGGTCTGGAGAATTTCCACCGGAGACACCGTGCATCGACTCCAGGGTCATGCGCAGAAGGTATATAGCGTCGTTCTCGACCACGCTCGATCACGCTGCATCAGTGGGTCAATGGACAACTTGGTCAAGGTGTGGTCTCTCGACACCGGGGCTTGCTTGTTCAACCTGGAAGGCCACACGTCTCTGGTTGGGCTGCTGGATCTCAGTCACGAGCGTTTGGTCTCTGCCGCTGCGGACTCCACCCTGCGAATCTGGGATCCAGAGACGGGTCAATGCAAGAGCACCCTGAGTGCCCACACCGGAGCCATCACTTGCTTTCAGCACGACGGTCAAAAAGTTATTTCAGGCTCCGATCGCACCCTGAAGATGTGGAACGTCAAGACCGGAGAATGTGTCAAGGACTTGTTGACGGACCTGAGCGGCGTCTGGCAGGTCAAGTTCAACGACCGCCGCTGTGTCGCAGCTGTGCAGCGGAACAACTTGACATATATCGAGGTACGTGATGAGCGTTACGCGTGAAATACACGAAACTGACAGTTGTTCTAGGTTCTCGACTTTGGCGCGGTTCGAGATGGAGTTTCCGCCGAACGACGCGGTCGACGAATCGTCGTGGACGAGAATGGAAGAGATATGGTAGAAACTCCAGCTGGCCAGCCAGCATGAAGGATCCTGAACGCTTGTCTTTGGCCTTTGATTGTTGCATAGCTTCAGGACTGGTTTACGGCCTCGACTACGGACCACGATAAAAAGCTTTCTTGGCATTTCACGACTCTCCTATACCGTCGTCTTGCGTTTGCGTTGCCGGACTCCTTCTTGTGCTCACTGTACAGCTCACGGCTGCATATATACATGCTTTGTGCCACGCTCACATTTGTACGGTGTTTCGTATCATCTTGGCATACTTTGCACAGCGGTGGCGTTGGCCATGTTGCTGGCCTCTCTTGACAATTCCTCTGGCAGGTTCGTTTTGCATCCTAGCAATTGCATTGCTCCAAGCGTGCTTGGGGACGTTCCGCGGCTGGTGAACTGGTGGGCGGGCACGTTTTGCTTCCGGGCATCTATTTACGTGTTAATATGATTTAATGACAGCTCTGCAGAATTCAAGCAGCGCAGTGAATATTCTCGAGTGTAATAAGCGTGCCGCCATCATGTGCCATTTCGGCCTTGTTAGGCAAAAGTAGAGAGCCGGGGCAAGCCCGAGGTTAGTCCGACCTCGGGACTTGCGGCTCGTGCCCTTTGTAATCGCGCGGCGCCGGCTAAACCGCATATGGTAGAAATGCCGAGCGGTTGCCATGGGGAAGGGCCCACCACAACATTCGAAGCTGCTCTTGCGAAAGAGACAGCTGCAGACAGACCATCCAACTCAATGCAGTCATTTCACGGACCAGAACCAAGATTGTGAGGCCTGCGGTCAACTGTGCCGGAAGGGAATTCATACGGTCCAATCCTCTTCTCTACTTCAACTAGACTTCATAGGCCACCGCGGAGCAGAAGTACGAGCCCCACCTCTTGCTCGACGTGCAAAGTGAGACTGACTCTTTTGATTGGAGACTCGGAAAATAAACATGGAGACCCAGTATACGTCAGGACGACTAGCAGCTCTGGATCCTCCTGAGCACAAGCGGACTAAGCCGTCTGTTCTCAAATCCATCATCACTTCCAAAACTCACAAGCGGTCCCCTTCGGACGGTGATGGCCTACCCCAGATCACAGCGTCTTCGAACTCCGCTGGTGCATACAACAATCTAAAGTCAACTCCGATAACCTCATCGAGCAATCCGTCGGCCCAGCAGGTGCTGGGAGAAATCTCTCGGAGCAACAGGGACAACATGGGGAGCCCCAAGAAGTCTCTGAGGAAGAAGAGTAACAAAGAGCCCGTGAGTGCAGTCGCACAGCTGAGCTCCGTGTCGATGCACGGTGTGGTCAAAGAAAAGGGCAGACACGAGGAAGACACGAGTGCCCGGTTAGAAAGCTCGAGCGACAAGTCCTCCTCGCGGAGACCGAAGAAGACCAAGTCGTCGACCAGTCTCTCAGGGCTACTTGCAAAGGCTAAAGGCTCCAAGAGTCGGGAGGATAACCGACACACACAAAAGGATAAAGAAAACACTACTCCACCAAGCTCAGCCGTGGGCCCTAGTCATACCCCGATATGGGCGCAGTTTGCGTCACAGCCGTACCAGGAGGTCTCGACAACTGCAAAGGTCGCTCTGAATGACAGTGCTCGGGTCGAAAAAGAGATCTCATCATACACGCCCGACGATTATTCTCCATCCAAGCAAAGAAACTTTTTCGGTCATCAACAGCCGTCGCTTCCACCGGCTGGCTCTGCCAGACCACGGCCCAAATCATTTCATTCGATGTTCAGCACATCTACGTCTGCCCCACTCGAAAGTGACCAGAAAGCTGCTAGGAGAGAGCGTGCTGGCAGCGTCAAAGGGCAAAGGATCGACAATCCATCATCCGACCGAGTGCCGCGTCAGGAGAAGCCTTCGTCAGGTTCGCGACCGACAAGTGTCCACCGCGTAGCCGAAAATACTACAAGCAGAGGAGGCAAAGTCATGGCCGCTGTGGCGGCTTTCGACGGTAAGGCGAGAGCCACCGAGACAGATACTAGCATGGACTCGAAAAGTCTGGATGCAGCTTTTGAAGCGGTACTCGTATGTGTCTTGTAAAACCCTTTTGCGCTCGTGCATTAAACCTGATGACCACAGGACTCACGAAATATTCCGGAGAACATGCGACAAAAGATGCGCACGCTGAACAGTCGGATCAAGGCAGACTTCATCCGCAAGGACAAGGCCGAAACGCCCCAATCTGCCCGAAGAGCGCCAACTGACTTCGCGCTCTGGAGTGACTCCACCCTGAAGCAAGCTCCGGCATCCGGCTCTCGGAGGCCCACAGAGGGCATCGGCGCGGACGTTTTTACGGACAATGCAAATGCTGCCAGCCCATCCAAACGGGACAGGCCCCGTAGTAGGACCTTTACCTTCAGCAAAGGCGACTCTCCCACCAAGAAGCATAAATCCGAAAGGAGTACCTCAACCCATCGGGCGTCCAAATCGGTGGACCTGACGAAATCCCCCTCGTCGAAGTCGCTCTCCTCGCTCGCGGCAGAGGTGGGTGCGTCAGTGAGAAACAGGGGGAATAAACTTGCCATACCTGAGGATTTTGTTGCCTACTTGCGCAAGGTACCCAAGCCGGAGGAGGTCGAGGTCGGGAAGCTGCACAAGCTGCGGCTGCTCCTGCGGAATGAGACTGTCACCTGGGTGGATAGGTTCATTAGTCTGGGCGGTATGACGGAGATTGTGGGCCTGCTTCACAGGATAATGCAGGTCGAATGGCGGTAAGCTTGCCTCTGCCCCTCTGATGAAGGAGCCTGGCTTACCGCATCTAATGCTTACATGCCTCTAGGGAGGAGCATGAGGATCAGCTGCTTCATGAGGCTCTACTCTGTCTCAAAGGTCTTTGCACGACAGATCTAGCTCTGCAGGAGTTGTGCAAATTTGAGATGACTCTCTTCCCAGCTCTTCTAGCCATGCTGTTCGGCGAGGACAAAAAAGGGCCCAGCGAGTTCACCACTCGTGGAATTATTATCAACCTTCTTTGTGAGTCTTCCTTCGCGTTGGAGATCCGCACAGCCCTCAGACTTGATTAGAACCAGTGCTAATACCGTTGACAGTTGCCCATTTATCCTCTGCCATCAATGATACGTCGAAGCTACAAATCCGAGCGCGTACCATCCTGAAATATCTAGCTGATCCTCAGCCGGCGGAAGAAGCACGCCCAATCCCGTTCATCCTGCAAATGCACCAACCGCGTCCATATCGTGTCTGGTGCCGCGAGGTTGTCAATGTGACAAAGGAAGTGTTCTGGATCTTCCTCCACCATCTCAACGTCATATCGATGTCAAACGACTCAGACTCCACAGCTTCAGAATCCAGCTCAAACGACCATACAAGACCAAACTCAGCCAATGACGTTTTCAGCAACGGAAGACCCCGTTCGCAAGCTCACCCTTCCGCACCACTTACGAACGACCCACAGATGTATGCAAAGACTCACTTCCCGGCCGAGCGCCCACCGGTGCCGGCAGCCCCCTACGTCGGCGGCGTCGAATGGGATGCCACAAACTATCTCGCCGACCACCTCGACCTGCTGAACGGACTGATCGCCTCACTCCCGACCCGCTCCGAACGCAACCAGCTCCGCGAGGAGCTGCGGGCCTCCGGCTTCGAGCGCGTCATGGGCATCTCCCTCCGCACGTGCAAGGAGAAGCTGTACGGCGGCGTACATCTGGGATTGCGTACCTGGATCCTGGCCGCCGCGGCCGATGGCTGGGACTTCAGGGACGTGCGCATGGGGCCGCCGGCCGAGGAGGTGGCGAAGAGGGTTAAGGGCAGTCCTAAGAAGGCAGCGCAGCCGGCGCCGAAGCTGGACTTTGAGGCGGAGAAGGTAGATCTGGGATTGGGGCTGGGGTTGGGGTTGGGTCTTATCGATGTTGGTAAGGAGTCGGCAATGGTCAAGGGGCCTGTCGGAAAGGCGGCTGATGGCGGCTGGGTGTGAGGGTGTAGGAAAATTGTGAGAAGAAGATTGCCCTCTCTGTATAGCTGACGGACGACATGGACGATGAACAAGCTGATAAGACCTAATGACATAACACGAGCGACTGGAGTTTGGGGGATGGGCTTGTATTTTGGCAGACAGATTGATGCATTATGGCCGCTGTAACATCTTGTACTGTGCTATTGGGCCACCGTCGAAGTTGCTCATCCGCCCTAGAATGAGCTCTTGTATTAAGGACTTCAAATATGAGAAAAGATGCCACTGATTTCTTGATACGTAACTATAAGCGGGTTGATGATGACGCTGGTTGACTGGCACTAATAGTCAAAAGTTCGATTCTATTGTTCTCAATCATTGAACTCGTCAAGATATCATCCACTACGCGCAAAGCGTCTCCTTTCACTAGAAGAACCTAGCAATCTACGGCGCCTTGCAGGAAAATGTATCGAATATTGTCGATCTATATACTCTCTATAGAACAGGAATGGAACGCTCTCATTTAGCTTTTACGTATCTTTGAAGATTTGGGCATCGTATCGCCTGGATTTTGAAGGGTATACATCCGCCCTTGTCGTAGGTGTACGTATCGTAAACGTCTCCGCAGAAGTAAAAATTTGTCGAAGAGCCATGAGCGATGTTATTGTCGGGACATATGCTGAAGCCATCGGTATAGAGCGAGTCTTCGAGCGGTCCTGGATTGGTGATACGAAATTTCTTTTCCTTGTCTATGTATACCATGGCTGAAGGGATCACAGCTTTGAAAGTGCCCTCGTTCAAGACGAATGCCGGGCGTGCTGGGAGGAGAGAGCACGGATCGATCTATAGCGCCGCTGCACGGTTAGCAACGCAATCCCAAGTTTGATCTCCAACAGTGGGCCCATGTACATTCGTGGTCAGTGATGTACGGAAAGTGAATCGGAAGTATTGCCTTGGATAGTACTACTATAGGACAATGCAACTGATGGGAAGGGGATAATGCGTATCTCTTCTCGCACCTTCGGAGACCTGGTCCATGGGTATTTCCATACGATTCTGAGCGGTACGTCCCCAGAGGAGCTTTTGCAATTGCCAGGAGGCTTGCCGGGAGCTGTTAAGACAGATGTAATAAAGGCCAAGACAAGAGCGACCCCGGATATGAGACGCATGACTCTGCAGTGGGCGTAACCGAAGCGCAGTGACGAGATTGTGAGAAAGTTGGTAAGCCAATCTTTTGTGACTGAGTATCAAAGGAAAATGAGATCCAAGCTGTTGGTTGAAAAAAGACTTCGACAATTCGAGACTGGTCTTTATACTTCATCGGTTGCCTACCTATGCACTGACCTACATAGTAGATACGTACGTAGCTGACAGTTCTGCTTCTGGACGTTGCTCAACGGGGCCTCTTTGGAGCGCAATCTGCGGTAGTCTGCCAATCAAAAAATATTATAAATATTTGTCAAGGGAGGAGACGAGTAACGCAGCTTGTGAGAAAGTGGAAGGCAGAGAAGTGCTAGCTGAACATCAGTTTCAGGCGTAGAAGCGCGGGCAATTGATAACTATCCCTCTTCAAGTTAGCCTCTAAGTCTGTGCGACAATTCCTGGTTCCATCTCCATAACAGGCACGGTCCACGGAGCTTCAGTTTTCTGATGTTGTTGGCTTTGCAATCGTAAGGGGGTTCACGGTGACACCAACGAACGTTAACGCGACAAAAGCAGCGGCTGAGACAATTCGGACTTCCTTCGATTGCAAAGACTCGTCTTGGGTTACGAGTGGCGATCACCTCTATCATATCGAACAAACAGCCACTAATCATTTAGTGGCTTAATCACCAGAGTTTTGCAGGGATAGTCTGGACCGTTAGCCGTCAAATCGCCAAAGCAGAATGAGAGAGTGAAGCAGTATGGCTTCTTTGCATGGTGGGACATTTCAGTGAACGAGCCAGGCTGAAACGTCGTCCACCTTCCGAGATCGCCTCCACCATACGAGCTTCGCCGCCTGATAGCCTGTCCGCTTCTCTCCACAGCGTCAAACGACTCTACGGTATTCTATCCCACTGTCATGAGCATCGCCAATGTCGAATGACCTTCGGAGGCAGTGGCACTCATGTTGGGCCTCACTTGCTCGCTCACCTCGGTCGGAAAGCGAGTTCTCATACCTGGTCCGGTGGTTGGCGCCCTTCCGTGGAAATCCATTTTACAAGAAACACCACATAGAGCTCTCCGGCTCCGTTATTGTCGTAGTCAGGGAGTCGCGCTTCTTCCTTGTCCGTCGTTTTGCTGAAATGACAGAGAACCAGTTGAATTCTCTTCGTCCGGACATCCAGCGTTAATACCTCGTTATGCAAGAAGCACTGAGATATCGAAGGACGAGGTGGATGATGCACCGCGGCATCGATATATTCGCATAAACTATGGGCATACTCATTCGGTCAAGTTCAGGGCCATGGTACTCCGTATTCTTCAACAGTAACTGGCAACAGCTCTGCATTGATTGGCCTTCAAGGGCGGTTCCATCGGTGTCTTTCACGCTCAGCGCAGTGTGAAAAACCATAGTCCCAGAGTTCTCTCCAAAGTCGCTCCTTGTCGAATGGTACATATACCGAACTCGTGTCAGGAAAACCTAGCCCTATCAGCCTTGACTGTGATAGCGCATGAAGGCCGGGTTTCTGGTCTCTCACACATCGACAATGTTTGGCGGGTTTAAAATTA
>QQTW01001962.1_pt1 | contig 14711 bp, 19 predicted proteins | sample 1904831 | NCBI WGS metagenome assembly QQTW01 (sample SAMN09435610, study PRJNA476489) | Subsurface metagenome, whole genome shotgun sequencing project. | reverse complement strand
AGCGACCAGGGCCATGGGACAAGGGGTATCAAATCACCAGAGCGCTACACTGATGCTGGGATTTGCCCACTCCTGCTGTGCATACGTGTTTCTTGTAGTGGATAAGGCAGCTCTGATAACCTCTTCTCGGATTCAACTCCGTGCTCATACGCCTCCAACTAATATGTTGTTAACCGGAATATGTACTACAGATTACCATGCGCGGTCAGTTTTCGTTCAGCGCCCTGGTGATTTGATACCCCTTGTCCCATGGCCCTGGTCGCTGCAGAATCGTAGGGGGACTCACTTAGCTTAACGACGTAGCCTGGAAAGACGGTCAGCAATCGAAAAGATGCACGCTGCCTGCCTCGAGTTGACATACCGATTGCGCCCATCACGACAAACCCGATACCTACCGCCTGGCTGATCTTGATAAACTCCCTCTTGTCGGCTATGCAGCCTGTTAGTCAATCCCTCCGTTCCGATGAATGACACTAGGGGCACCAGGCGTACGTTTTGCACATCTGTTCATGAACTGTGTTCCCTCTCTCAGGAATTCACGTGGAATATCCGCGATCTCATTGAGCTGGCTCGACATAGCTGCGGGGACAGGGCGGACTCGTAGTATGCTCGTGTAGATATTGCTCGTATGAAAATGCTCGTCGCAAAGTGTCGTCCGCCGTTGTAAAATGGTTATGAGGTTTCCTGGCCGAGTATAGTTGTAGACCGAGAGAAATTCAAAGGAGCGACCAGGCGGTAAATGAGCGATCTTCGTCGACTGTGAGTAATATGTGGTAATGAATATTGATTCGAAAAACCCATGCAAGAAAGGTGCCTCGTTGTTCAAAAACGAAGGAGCCCCCAGTCCTCGTTGTACGCGGCGTCCGAAGGATAATGAGGCACAAGGCTATTTTTGCAGAACCCGTCGGACTAATAAATGAGGCTCAATGAGACCTCAAGGACAAACACACTTCATCTCTTTGCTACCCTGGGCTTTCACTCTCCTAGGCTACAACCTGATTTCCGGACTGTCGGATCTAGCCATTTTATTTCGCTCCTTTCCATACGAATATTCATCAAGTACAGCGGCAGCAAACTACACGGCTACCTCAGCAAACCAACGTTTCTTCAGACAGCTTTCTTCTGATTTGAAAGAGCGGAGAGTCTCTCTGGACTGCTCGTGGCTTACCATACTCATCTAGCTCTTAGTTTTCTCTTCCTCGGACGGGATTCATTGGCGATTGAGTGGAGGATTCTGTTGACTCGTCCAGGCACCGTTGTACCAGTGCCTCAGTTCTTGCATTTTGCATGTCAAAGAAAGGGAGGGCAAGCACGTTTACTTACCTTCTTTTACGAGATTGTGCTTGAGACTTAATTCCAAGTCCATCTTTTTGATGTACGTATGTCTGTCTGGCCTCCCAATGTACGACATTCTGGTCTTTCCTCACTCTTTGCACCAAGCGCGAATTCAGGCCATCTAGCGACCAACGGGCGTTCTGCAGACATTCATCTACATTCAATGTTCTTCTTTGTTGCTAATTTTGGTGTTGGGGTGTCGCAGACCTGTACTTCTACCTCACTCTTCAAGACAGTCGTGTGCATAGGACATTACATACTCTTGCGAGCTTCAGCTCCAAACGCTAAAACACTACATTGCACACCATGGCAACTGAGGAAGATAATTTCGACATTGACATCTATGGTGACGGTGGTGAAGACTACCAGCAGGAGGCCCCAGAAGCTACCGATGCCGAGAAACCCCCTGTGCCTAGCTCTCATGATGCAGAACCAGTTCGCACCGACACCGAGACTTCCCAAGCGGCGTTTTCGCATGTCAACGGCTATGATGGACAACAAGACCCGAATCCCGAAGGTCATGACATGCAGCAGAGTGACGTAGCCCAGAAAATTGCCAGCACTGACGAGTCCTCCCGTGACCATCTACAACTGCCTAAGCAGGCTCCACAGACTCAAGGTCTCAAGCGAAAAGAAGGGTCTGATGATCGATATACTGACCCTGCGGCCACCACAGCGCTGTTCATCTCCGACTTGCACTGGTGGGTCACTGACGACGACATACGTGGATGGGCGAACCAAAACCAGTGCGAAGACGAGCTCGAGGATGTCACTTTCAGCGAACACAAGGTGAATGGCAAGAGTAAAGGGTGAGGATCAGTGCAGAAATCACTCGTTGAACTAGCTAACAGGTCATGCTTCGGCTTGCAGGCAGGCTTACGTCCTTTTCAAGTCACCACAGGCTGCTACTGCTACCAAACAGAAGATCGAATCTTTCGGGGAGGGTCAGCAGTATTCGAAGAAATTCACCGTCTCTTACACCAACCCATTTACCAACCCCTTTCGTACTCTCCCGAAGGATGGACCAATGAGGAACAACAATACCCCTTCAAGTCGAGGAGGGCAAAGCTTCGGCGGTTCAGGCTCGATGTCAAACCAACAAGGTTACAATTCTTATCGTGGCCGAGGGGGTGGATACCATAACCGTGGAGGGATGGGCGGCATGTCGAATTTCAACCGGGGCGGATATCAGCAGCCGATGAGTGGTGGCTACCAAGGTTCAACCATGGGTGGATTTCAAGGGATGAATACAATGCAGCCTTATGGAGGCTTCCAAAACCGCGGCGGCATGATGAACAATATGCGAGGCAGTCCAATGGGCATGAGGGGTGGTGGAAGAGGAGGGATGGGCGCCAATAGCATGATGGCAATGCCCATGGGCGGCATGATGGGAGGAATGGCTGGAATGGGTATGGGTATGCCTCAGATGGGGACCGGTATGGCCATGCAAGGTATGATATACTCCCCCGAATGAGTGATTCTTGCTGGGCATCTGCTCTTTCTTTCTCAATCTTAAAATTGTTCTGTATAACGTAGAGCATTGGTCGCGCGATTTGTGTCAAGACGCGATGTCGTCTGCCTGCAGTCTTCAATTGTCCACCATCACAGCCTTGTGTATCTCCTAGACTGACATGCGGACAGGTCAAGGAGGCTTCCAAGGCAACCAAGCACATTACAATCCTGCATTCTTTCCCCAACAAGCGCAGCAGCCTGTTGCCTCACCAGATATCTCCTGGAACCCGCACGGAGCGAAACGGACGAGGCAAGAATAGCGTTTGCAGGGCAAGTCAAGTATCTTGAGATGCTAGATGCACGACACGCCCAGTTAAGCCGAAATCTCCGGCTGGGCTATTCCATAGCGGAACTACCAAATTTTGAACGACCCAGCTTGCGAGACGCTTGCTTGAGTTTGACGAGGCATACAGGTTATCCTTCTCTTTCACATCTCGACAGCTCGTATCACTTACGTCGATGATTATTGAGTGGTTCATGGTCACTGGATGTGTGTACAATATTCGCTGGCTGTATAAGGTATGTGCGTTCGAGTCTCGGGGCCGGCAATCGGAAATGAACACAGGAACGACCAACATACTGGTGGAAGGGTGGCGTTTAACTGAAAACCCATGTGCTGTAAATCAGGGCATCAAAAAGGACTGCCAATTAGACAAGGTTCGACTGGACATGATGCAAACCAACCCAATTTTTGAATTGGATCAATAATATGTACGGCATTTGGTTCAGGGGCCCGTCGTATCATGAATAGCATCACTTTTGTGATCAATCGCAGCAAGGGGATGCAACAATCGGACCTTTGATGTCTCCTCTTTACAACATGTCCCCCAGAATCTACTAGCGCCCCTCCATAGCCTGTGTTATTAACGTCAAATCTTGGTTAGACGATGTGGACCGCAAACTCTTTAAACGTAAAAATTGAACGGCCTCGACTAGCGCTAGACATGATATCGACATGGCACAACCCAATCTCCTGATGTCTTGTATTCATTGACAAATGATCATCGGTCACATTTCATGAGTTTGATAAAGACACTTTCTACAGTCCCTTTGGTGGTGTAATGCCTTCCCAGCCTGCAATCCCACCGGCTCTCTCAAACCTTCTGCACCTATCCTTGTCCAAAGGCTCCCTTAGTCTCCTGACATCCAAATTGGGTGTTTCCGCCAACTGGATAATCCTCAGACAAATCTATACAGCGCTGAAACCGAGACCTGACCAGCGGCATGAAGTTAACGCAGTGATACTTGTCAGTTGGCTGCGGGGTCTTGATGTATGGAAGGATGGAGCTAGGAGACTGGTAGGTCAGAGTTCTCCGTAGGTCTTTCATTATTGTTAGCCCAAAAATTCAGAGCCTTTTTTGATATTCACGCTCTTGTTCAATTCGAAGTCGACCGTCATGTTTGCTAAAACCCCTGTTACGATTCTCAGGGTCTCAATCTGTCACAGAGCGGAGGAATGAATTTCATCGATGCATTGCAGTCGGGTATTGGTCTGAAGGGTAGAGGCATCGGGGAAGTGGAAGAATTGATATTGAAGGCTATCGATGAGGCAAATGCTACAAGTACAAGAGTTCTACTTGTACTCGATGGGATCGACTTCTTACTAGCGGCAACGGATACCACCGTAGACGATCTTTTAGACTGTGTCTTGGAGCTCCGAGAGGTATGTCATCCACGGTACTCTTCGAATCGAATATTGTCATGATTACCCAGTTTGGAGCTTCTTTCAGCAGCATTCTCACAGCAATACCAGCAAGTCCCTTCAACGATCATTTCTGCATCCGCAGATTATCCCCTGATGCAAGCCCAACGTTCACCTTTGGAGCTCGATCATGCGGCTCTTGTGATGGGTCTAGCTCATGAGGCCAGTACCATCTGGGCAGTTAGGGAATTGGATACAGGATCGGCGAGAGATGTCAGTGGAGTACTCAGAATCACAAGAGGTCCGGCAATCGAGATGACTGAGGATGCTGCTGGGTCAGAAATTGAAGAAAAGGAATTACTTTACTTCGTCGCAGCAGATAGCGGTGTAAGAGTGTTTGAGAGGGGTTCTTCATAGGTATCCGTACAGAGGAAAGCTCTAATCAGAATGGACGAACTGGAATCGAAGTAATTAGTTGCAGAAGTTATGTAGGGTTCGAGCCCTTTACTAATTCAAAGCAGCTTAGTGTGCATCAGCCTTACTAAGCGAACCCACGACATTCGAACGACGAACGTGAAACAGCCAGCAAGACCATCGACGACATAACGAAGCTGGAAGGTGAGTACCTCGTCCCACTGCATCAACGATCAGACATGCTGACCTTCAGTACAGATACCCTGACCTACAATGAGTACGTTGACCGTCAAGATGGAGTCCCCGTTCAATAACTGACACTTCACCACAGCGAAGGGTACCTCGTCCTTTGGCAAGCGCCATAACAAGTCGCACACATTGTGCAGACGTTGCGGTATGTCGTCTCTACAAAGCGACTGAAAGTACATGAAAATACCTTTGCGTGTGCTACAGTGTTAGCGTTAGATATTGGGCTAACGATTCTCCGAAACCCTTCAGGTCGCCGTTCCCTCCACATCCAAAAACACACCTGCTCATCATGCGGCTATCCCGCGGCTAAGATCCGTCAATGTGCGTTGATCCCACTCTATCTTCCTCCCCCAGCTTGTGGCCGGCCGCAAAACACATTCGCAAAACAAACCGAGAATGCATCACCGAGGACTGACATCTTGCGCGATCACAGACAATTGGGGCATGAAAGCAAAGAGGAGAAAGACTACGGGTACTGGCAGAATGCGGTCCATGAAGGAGGTACCAAGGAAGTTCAAGAATGGGTTCCAGACCGGGGTGCCTAAAGGATCGAAGGGGCCGAGCATGAATGCGTAGATGGGTGGACTCGTTGCGAGGCTTCGTAGTCAATTTGGTCGAGGGAGCAGGACTGAACAATACCATTCTTCGGGCAGAGTGCTGCCGTTGAGCAATTTTTTACGGGCCGACTCTCAAGTCTATGGGAAGCAAAGCGGAATGCAAAGCACAATATCAAATATTCGCAAAAGTGTGAACCGTGCCCCTGGCTACTCGATCACTGCACGCCCAACCGGGAAGAGAGAGCCGACGCCCCAGTATGATTTTAAACAACGAATTTTGTAACGTGAAAGTTGGCGCTGCCCAGTGGTTATGATTGCAGTCTGAGGTAATCCAGGAAAGCAGATTTATGCCCAATACCAGCACCACATGGACAATGTAAGCTCGTTCTACCATTGCCGAAGCCAGGCCTTGCTCGCCCTTCTTCTATAGTACCAGGGCCAAGAGCTCACGGAACAATGACTCGATACTTCCCATACTAATATCCATCATTTCTTTCCCGTATTTGAGCTAGTTCGCTCCCAAGTCATCAGTCATTTTTCATGGAACTAGACGGATCCACATGTGCCGGAGACCATCAAGCCGCTCGTCGCAGACCGACTCCTGAGATACGGTTGCATTTCCGTTCCACAGCTGGATAATTACTCACTCGCAACATTCAGACGTCATATTCTACTTGGGAAGGTCCGAACGTATTGATCATCCCGAGTTCTACTCCTCTTCTTGATGCGTTACAGTAGGTCTCTCCACCGGATATTCCTCAAAGCTATTTCGCCTCCCCCAATTCTTGGGCTGCCGCTTGAGGAATGCACCCACAGAGCCCAAGTATCCTTCATGGCGAAGGAAATAAGCCTTCTTTTCTCCCTTGGACCAAAAATTGATGGCATACGAGAGGGTTTGGATGGTTTGGCGGTGGCCGCGGATGAAGGAGCCGCCGAAGTAGATGCGTTCGAGGTTGTGCTTCTCGCTTTGAAGGTAGGCGATTTGACCGATATTGTTACTGTCAATTGGAGTTAGCTACTGGGTTCACATGGGAGAGGGGGACAAGATGTACCTCACGGCATAGAGCAAGCTCCGACTGATATCCTCTTTCCTAAACTGCGGCTGCGAACTCGAAGCATCATTATCCTCCTCCCGACTATCTTGCGACAATCCTCCATGGTCTTCCGCCTGATTCTCCCCTTGCCGCTTCATCTTGAACACCTTCCCAAAACTGCTAGCAATGGCCGTGCTCTTGAGTCCGATTTTGTTGTAATCGGCGCCGTAAATGTCCCCAACCAACATGTCGACTGCGGCGTTGTCGCCAGCCTCTGCCATTTTCAGCATATCGTCAAAGGTCCTGGCTCCGGTGAGGAGGGATAGGAGACCCCAGAGTGTGCCTCCGCCTAGGGATGTCCCGCCTATGCGTTCAAATTGGCGTTGGCCAGAGACTTTGATCATTGAAACGCCGGAGCCGATGTTGACGAGGAGGTAGGGGTAGATGTCTGCGCAAGGCGCTTCGAAATGCATGGGATCGTCATCGCTATAGGTGAATACTTCGCGGGGGATCTCGCGGATGAAGAAATCCAAGCCTGAAAGCACACGAGGTTGGGGATTAGCATTCTTGGTTAGTTAATTCCTGTCATGGTGGTCGTCCAATCATACCGATGATCAGACAGTCCATCTCGTCTTCCCGCAATACTTCAACTCCAAGGATCCTCTTCATGTCCTCGTAGAATTTGTATGCGCCACCGCCGGTAGCCATGATGGACATCTTTCCAGACCGCGAACCGTTCTGGCGGCGGAACTCATCTTGTAGCCTTTTGACAAAATCCAGACATTGATCGATCCGATCGGTTTCGAATTTGAGAAAATGCAATCGGCCGCCGAGATCTTTGGAATCTGGCTCGTGGGAGAAGTAGACGAGTTTTGCAAGGGAGCCCCCAATCTGTCAATTTAGAGTACGATTATCGGCCAATGCGAACACATAAGGGTCGTAGAAGGTCACATACGTCAAGGGCGACATGACTGACAACAGCCTCGTGATTGGGGAGTCGAATCTCGGTGTCATGCTGGGCTCCATCGTCGCCGTCGCTCGGCGTTGGGGGTCTCGAAGACTGCTCGTCGACAATGAAGGCGCCTTTGACGTTGATGGAGACGGTGCCTGGGGAAAGGATGGTTTGATCGATTGACGCCTTCCGCTCCATTGGATATCGGCGTTGCATCCTCCGGATCTTTCATCACTCCACCCTGAACCAGCAGATGCAAAACCTCATCGCACACAGGTGTGAGGGAAGTAGCGAGTACATAGAATTATGAATCTAGTAACATCGGAGAGAGTGGAGAGATTAGCAAGACCCGTGATATTCCATGGCTGTTTGGTCCGCACCGCTTTGGCGGCCATGGGAAGGCGAAGAGCCCCTTCGTCCGGCCAGCACCGACACGAATGAGATCACTTCAGTTGTCAAGCAATCCTAAGATTCGGAATGGAGCCAGGACTGTAAGAGGGAATGGAGAGTCTAAAGGCTTAGTCACGTACAGATCTACGAACATCACAAGAACATCTTTCTAGTACCCCAGATTTAAAAAGTAGTGATAAAAACGTGATTTTCCCCGCACCACTCACCTAACTTTAGCAGTGAAATCCTGAGACCTCCACCACCCATTTTTGACCTCCACCACCACATTGGCGTGCATTAAGTACGCCCAAAGCGGCAATTTTGAAGCTATCATCTATCATAGTCCTTCAGATTTTTGATGGAGCCAATGGAGCAGGATCCGGGGCAGGACTCGCCGCCGCCAGAGGCTAGCGCATGTTAGATTGAGCTTTCTTCCCACTCTTGTTATTTACATGCTAATTATATTGCGCTGCTGTACAGCAAAAGCAGGAAAGCGACTGTCACTTGCGCAGAAGATCCGTATTGTTTAGCTCCTTGTGAATGGCGCCCGGCCAAAGGATATTGCTATTATGGAGGACTGCGGGCCTGCCACCGTCTATCGTATTCGGCAAAACCTTGCACATACGGTAGCTATAGGGATCACCGAGCAAAGAGGTAGGGTCGGCCTCCTAAGTTTAAGAAGGAAATGAAGAAGAAACTGGAGAAGCACCTGGAGCGCTACCCGGATCTGTATTTATGCGAGATGCAGGAATTCCTCTTCGACGAGTATAGTGTAGTGATTAGCGCCACGCGGATTTACCAGGTCTTAAAGAAGATGAAGATTAGTAGGAAGTCGCTGCGGCGAAGAGCTAAAGAGTAATCGGGGTCCCTTCGTGATCAATACACCCTAGACATTGGTCGCTATCGCCATGACCAGCTAGTATGTCTTGACGAAAGCGCAGGCAACGAGCATACGACTCATCGCAAGCGAGGATACTCTGAACTCGGAATCAAACCAACGCTCCGGATCCCTCTTCATCGTTTAAAGCGACATAGTATTCTTCCGGCTTATTGTTCAGACGGTCTCCTCACATATACGATCCATCAAGGTGCGATTAAGAGCCACCGGTTCGAATGGTTCCTAGAGCAGCAGGTGCTACCGTTGTGTAATCCCTATCCTGGTCCGAAGTCAGTAATTATCCTTGACAACTGCTCAATACATAAGAATAGAAGGATCGAAGACCTATACGGTCGTTTTGGAGTACGGATCCAGTACCTTCTACCCTATTCGCCTGATTATAACCCTATTGAGGAGTTCTTTTCAGTCCTAAAGGCTTGGATGAAAAAGCACCGTGGTGCGCTTGCAACAATGTCATTTCGTGAGTTCCTGGAGGCCGGTATTGAATCGTGTAACAGCGCGTCCAAGGCTCGAAGCCACTTCGCCCACTCCGGATATCTGAAACTGGTAGAAGGCGAGGTGATGGAGGAAGATTATCTGAGTGATTCAGACGTCGAATGGAGCGATTATGTGTAGGAGGATAATGAGGAGGAGCAAGGGAGTGAGGATTCGGATTGAACATAATGAGTGCCAAGACCGTCAAGACCCCCGGGCGCAGTATCATAATTCATAAAACAATTCACAATATCATCAAAAGCGACTCGATTCTTGCGATTTTTGTACCATTCGAACAGGCTCCGTGTGTTATAGAATTTCATCATACATTATGACTGCTCAGTCCAGGTATCTAGGTTTCTATCCGGTAATGAAGATTTGGCCGTTTTTCAGTGGTTTGAGGCTCTGCGGTAGTCCCGCTTTAAGCGAGGGCTGTCATGTGCGGGCCACAATAAGCTGATTGGTCAGAACTGATAAAACCTGACATGAGGCTTAACGGCAGTGCTGCAGAGCCTCATGCGGGGTACGGACCACCAAAAATCCTGTTTTTTGCTAATGTCAGATTGCTACCTCCATGTACAGAAATAATTGATAAGAAGCGATCAAATTTATGGAGTCAATCATGCGCTTTTAAATGATTTAAAAATGAATAAAATCGAGTCGCTTTTGGGGTTGCTACGAATTATTGAAATTCATACGATATTGCGCCCTGCGGGTTTGGCATTCAAACTCCGTAATCTGGACCCCCCCCCCCCCCCCCCCCCCCAAATCTTGAATAGAGACCCCGAATTATAACATCTTCTACTATAATTAATTATTTAACCACCTTAACGCCATAGTTTTTGATCATGTAAGACATCTTTGAAAGCCTTACGTCTATAGATTTAGGCCTGTTAATATCCAGTGTTTTGCGCTAACTCGTGTCGAGTTATTATGGTAGAATCAACTTTCGCCTCGATGATGGAGAACATCCCACCACCAAAAAATCCTGGAGAAACCTTTTATCTAGAAAAATATAGGACGTTCAGTTTGGCTCCCTACATATTATACGGATGATATCATCGACTCCTATGCATTTGATTCGGCTATGAATTGGCTCGGTTTACATACACAGGAGGACCATGGGATATCCGATGATATATCTACTATAAACCCTTACAATCGGTCTCCGGTGTCTCTAACGCCTTGGATCTATTTATCAGCGTTGGCTGAATAGGTTGCAGCATCGAGAAGTGTACCAATCTGGTCCCCATATGGAAGCTGCTTCTCCCAGACTTTAATTTCGTCGCGAAGGCGACCGCCGAGACCTTTCCTTACCTCTATCTCCTTCCAATCCTCCTTCCCGAGTTTACGCATCTGCTTAAGACTATACCCTGCGGTATTGTACTCCTTGAGTGCTGCTTTAAGATCCTCGCGCTTAGACGGATTATTCTTTATCTGCCATGCGAAATATTCGGCTCTGAGACGGCCTTGGTCGCCGGAGATACGAATAGGGCTATTAAGCACGGGGGGTCCTCTTTCTCCGGCTTTTTAGCCTTCTTTTCGGCGGTAGGTTGACGAGATGTAGACCCTATTTGTGGTAGAAGGCCAAGATCAGAGTCGCTATTCCCCCAACTGAATCTAAATATCTGATAAAGCTCCCTGGCGTCCTTGAACTGCTGTACAATACTCTGCGGCGGGGAATGAGCAGGCGCTTGATGAATTATTGTAGAAGGCGTCTGTTGAACGGGAGTATTATTCGCCTCCTTCTCCTTCTTCTTGGCCTGCGATGCCTCGAGGCCTTTCGCATGGAAGGCAATAAGCTGATGCTTAACCTTGCTCGGCGGATTGGATAGATCGACGTCTGTATATTTTGACTTCCCCTGAGCAGCTAGACTTATTGCCTTATTCTAGGCGGTAATCTGGTTAGTAGTTAGGGGATAACGAGTCTTCTCGCCAATAGGCTGCCAGTATCCATGCTTATTTTCGCCTGGATATTTAACCCTATCGCATCTATTTATCTTGATGAGGTTAAAGCCGAATTGTCTGTGTGTCTTCTTTATCTTCTGGTGATAGGCAGCCTCAATTTTCTGCTTCTTGGTGACGGATGTTCTCTTCTTCTTCTTGTTCTTCTTGGAGGTAGTCTCTGACGATGACGAGGTATCGGAACCCGAGGAGGATTTAGCATTACTAGATTCTGAAGAGAGGAGATCTTCAGACTCTGATATAACGGGAGACGCCTTACGCTTTTTGCCTTTCTTTAAATTCTTCTTCTCAGCGTTTTTGCTTATGCTGCCTATCTTACCAGCGGGGATATCGGTAGAGGGCTCGTATTTCTGCTTAATATGGACGCTAACACTCTTCCTCTTCTTATTATTGATCTAGTGCTGAGCAATCTTATTGACCTTTGACTATTCGCTTGAATCTTCGCACTGATAATCACTATCCTGAACCTTGTTCGAGGAACGAACAGTGGCGAAGGATTCTGTAAGGACCCAACTGCTCGAGATAAAGGCCTTCTTGTCTATCTTCTTAATAACCTCAGCGGTGAAGGCGTCGAAGCTGAAGGAGTCGGAAATCTTAGAGCCTTTTATGATAATATTGGGAAGAGTATCCTCCTTCTAGTAGACATGTCAGCTTATAGTATACACCGCCGGTAGGAGAAGAGGAACCTCGTCATCGCCGGTGAGATCTGCTGTAGGAAAATTGGTACGAATGCGCGCAGGGATCGATGAATGCTGAACCTCCTTCTCGACGGCGGCCTTCTCGATAGCCTTCTTCTTGGTGGTCTCCTTCTCAACGGCCTTCTGCTTGGTGGCCTCCTTCTCAGCGGCCTCCTTCTTGATTGCCTTCCGCCTCGCCGTATCTACCTGTCGCTTCGTTTGTTTCTTAGCGACCTTCATCTTCGATGCAGAATTAGGAGGAGGCTTTAGAGGAGCATCGGCGGTGGGTTCGGTGACGTCTTGGCCCGAGTTTCGAGTGTTGCGACCGGAGGCCATGTTGCCCGTAGGGCAGGAGTGTATGGCTTCAATTTGACCCGATTAGGCAGGTCAAAAAGCCTCTAAGGTGGTGGTGGAGGTCAAAAATGGGTGGTGGAGGTCTCAGAATTTCACTGCCAAATTTAGGTGGGTGGTGCGGGGAAAATCACGTTTTTATCACTACTTTTTAAATCCGGGGTAAGGAAGCGCCACGGCTTCTTGCATGCCTGATCGAAGTATTCGAACTTCCCTATAGACGTTGAATGTTTTTGGGTGTACGGTACAAGAAGTAAGAGCAAACCCACAACAGAGGAGTCCAATATCCAACGACTTCGTTGTCAGTATTCAACACGAGTGGCAGTCGAGAGCTCCATAACCTCGAGATCGGGTATCGAATCATTCTCTGTAATAGTGGTCGAAGGACAAGTCATCTTACATCAGAAGGACGCTGGTACTTCGAGCAGCTGAGGGCCTAAGGTAAGATCTCCATCTCAAACTTCAAACAGCGACGCTCTTTAGCCCCTCAATGACTGTTTGCAAGTCTTCCTTCTCTTGTTCCTGATCTTCCCTGAGCTTCTTGTCATACCACGTCTTCGAGATGGACTTGATCGCCGACTTCAATTTCCTCAGTCCTATGTCCTGTTCCGCCATCTCTCTTTTCTCCTCAACAAGGATGTCATTTGTGACCCAGCCCAAGAATTTCCCTAACCCGCCCTTCCTGGCAGTGCCCGTCTCGACCAGGTATTCCAAACCTTGCTCCAGCCTCCGTTCCGTTACCACCGATACTGCGAATTTGTACTCTTGTGCTCCATCATCGGCGGCAACGGCAGTCCCCCCAACTTTTCCCGTCCTGGGCTCTCTCGGATTCTCCCAGTTGTGACTGACAGGAGTCGAGTCTCCTCTGTATTTGAACCACATCTCGGGGTTGTCCATGTGTTCCCGGGCTTTCCATACGATCCCTTCACCTCGACCCGTAACATCCCGCGCAAGACCGTACGGGCATCTCTTTTCGACGCCAGTGACAATGTTCTGAATAGCAGCTTCCGAGGGGTCGATGTCCTCAAGGTCCAAATCGAGGCTGTACAAACCAGCTTTCCCAATGTGGTAGATACCTCTGGCTTCGTCGTGGATATCAGCATACTCAGTCTCCGAGACCCATGTGTCGTTGACGCGAATAGAGATGATGACAAAATGACGAGGAAGCTGAGAGACCGCCATGCCTTTCTGCACGCCCTGACCGCACCATTCGCCAGAAATAACTACAGGATGGTCAGGGTCCACGGTGCGGCTGGGATTGAGCTGCACGTATCTGCGAACGATATCCTCTTTCAATCGCACAACAACATCGCGGATAGGGTTGGAAAAGGCCGCGAAGCCGTAATTGTCATTTCCTACAGCTAGCTCGAGCATGTTGCGGGACTGGAAGCGAATAGTATCATCTCGAGAGACGACCCAGTCAACGTGGGCTCCATGAAGTTTGACAGTGCCGATGATAGGAACAATGCGCGTTTCCGGTATGACTCTTTTGCACATGTACAGAAAGTCGCTCAATTTTGAAATCTTGGGGAATAGTGTGCTCTTTGCCGGGTTGATCTCGCCATCTGTGATGATTCCAGTCGATGTTCCGGCTGCACGGCTGATCACTGTTTCCTCCGGAAGCGACAGCTCAGGGTTCGACATCTCCGTGCAATGATCTTGGTTGCTGCTAACCCGACGATGCAAAGAAATCGCATGAACGGACGACGTTGAATGATATTTTATGCACAGTATATTGAATGATATTGCTGATCGAGTCTCTGGAAAAGGACGGAACTGCCTTGCCTTTTGTACAAGCTGTAAAAATTGAACTCTGGTACTGGTGTGACTCACCTTGAAAAGCTGCGAAATAACTATGCAATCCCGTCGCATCACCAGAAGGTATATTGTACGTAACTAAATATGAGCAAGTGTGCGCAAGTTCAAATACAATAGCCAGATATACATCTTGGCTTCAATTTACCTCTGTAGTATCCAAGAAGAGCCATATTAACAGTAGGAGTCTGATAATGAAATAAGTGCACCGAGTAAGGGGCCCTCAACTTATCATCCGTCGATCCTCAGCCCAGTCCAGGAAGGCATAATCAACATACTGATATGTCGAGTTGAAGGTTGTATGTTGTAGTAGGATAGAACATGATAATCGAGCCGTGATCCGGGTATCGCCTTCGGATGCCGAGTCTAATCTATCCGCCCTCGCGGTGAGCAGATATATCCGAACACTCTGTACAATGTCTTCGCTTTCTTCGATTATCAACGGG
>QQTW01001961.1_pt1 | contig 14712 bp, 21 predicted proteins | sample 1904831 | NCBI WGS metagenome assembly QQTW01 (sample SAMN09435610, study PRJNA476489) | Subsurface metagenome, whole genome shotgun sequencing project. | reverse complement strand
CGCTGCAACCCTAATTCACCCGCCTTTTCCTCTAGAGCTTGATAGATTTTACTACCAACACCACAACGTTGATAGTCCTTATGGCAATAAAAGCAATCAATATGACCATTGGCTTCTAATTCGCCAAAACCAACGATCGCATCCCTAATTTCGGCAACAAAGGTATAGCGACTAGAGCAAACTTTTTCCCAGTCTCGAAAATAAATATCCTTTGGCGACCAAGCTAAACATTGATTGCTAGAATAATCGCGGCGGTTGACTTCATGCACGGTTTGATGAAATAACTGGGCTATTTGATCTGTGTCTTGGGGGCGAAACAAGCGAATTTGCATTTCAACATCAAGGGCGATCGCTTTTACCGAGTAGTATTTGAAACTGACGGCAAGCGCGTACTTAACTTTAGATCCGGAAAACTGCCAGAAGTTGAATATGTGGAAGGCTGTTCTTAGATTTATTTACTCAAACACTCACCAACAACTTTGCAATACAATCTCTACTAAGATATCAAGATATAAAACCTCATAACGGCTAAGTTGAGCGGCGGCTAGTATCCTCACTAATATCTGTCACTCGTCCGCTCCAACGTGCTATTGTACCGCCCTTTCGAGACAAGCTTACAACTTCTCTACCACTTTCAGATTCCTTCTTCCGTAAATCTGCAAATATTGCGTCTAGGTCATAACCAAGGGACTTTGCATACGCTTCTCGGATTTGGTGGATTTCCTCAACAATCTCATCTTTCCACATGACCTAATCTCCCATCAGTTCGTTTGGTGTGCAGAGAACAGGCAGCACATAGCCGAAATCAAGACTAATCTGCGCCAACTTTCCCTGGATTTGAGCATTCGCAATATGCTTGCAATTCCAAGTTAGCAGATAATCCATGCCGTGAACGGTGGCAGTGGCAATGTGGATTGCGTCAACTTTTGCCTTTGGAGGCAGATTGCTTCGAGTCAGAAATTGTACCGCTAAACCTTGTACAGCTTGATTCAATGCCAACAGGGGAAAATCATGAAGAATCTCTAGTCGTTGAGCGGCGATCGCGGGATCTCCCTGTGCCACTTCGTCAAGAACAGCCTCTGAAGTGTAAAGAATGAAGGTATTTCGACGAGATTCCCACCAGTCTTTTGTAATTTCCATATTTGCAGCCAGGAGCAGATTTTTGGTGGATCTGGCTGTGAGATATCCTAAAATACTGGTTTCGATGTAGACCGTTTCGCTCTCAAAAGTCACGGTGCAATCGCTTGTTGGGTGTCGTCTTGGATGTCATCTAAAAATTGCCGATGAAGATGATTGATGGTTTCGAGCAAATCAAATTGATTGCAGAAGTATTCGTCAATCTCTCCGAAAGACTTATACGAGCTTATATTGAAACCTTCTTCAATATCGTTGTAGTAGATACATATGCCACCTATCAAGGCGACTATCCAGAAGCCGCCACCTTCATCACCCCAAGGATGCTGCTTCCACTTTCGAGGAGTGATCTTGATGTGATCCCAGAGCTTACGGCAAACGGGATACATAGACAATTCGGCTTCCGCAATCATGTCAGCAAGTTGATTTTCACCCAATGGCTCCCACATAAATTTTTACGTGACATTTGGAAGACTCCTAACTATCTATTGTACTGAAACTTTCCGTATAATCTTTTAATCAATGACAATACACAAATATCATAAATTTTTTATTCAAGGAAAAGCGATCGCATTTACAGGATTAGCTGCGGGAGTTATTGAAACGGTTTATGCGATCGCCCATCGTCTCAAATTTTTCTAGCTAAAAACTTCTCCATTGCGTAGTTAGTAAAAGTTTCTCCTCGACAACTAACTTGCTGTTCAGTGATAATTACAAATCCTAGGTGCTGAAAAAATGGCTTTGCAGTAATACTTGCTTCGGTAAACAAGCGCTGCAACCCTAATTCACCCGCCTTTTCCTCTAGAGCTTGATAGATTTTACTACCAACACCACAACGTTGATAGTCTTTATGGCAATAAAAGCAATCGATATGACCATTGGCTTCTAATTCGCCAAACCCAACGATCGCATCCCTAATTTCCGCAACAAAAGTATAGCGATTAGAGCAAACTTTTTCCCAGTCTCGAAAATAAATATTTTTTGGCGACCAAGCTAAACATTGATTGCTAGAATAATCGCGGCGGTTGATTTGGTGGACGGTTTGATGAAATAACTGGGCTATTTGATCTGTGTCTTGGGGGTGAAACAAGCGAATTTGCATTTCAACTAAAGGGCGATCGCATTTTGGGCTACAACAATCGACCGCAGACATACTACCTTAGATATAGGTGGTAAACAATCACAAAATTACTTATAACCCAGCCGTTAGCAAAAGCATTAATAAACACGACTATGCCAAGAACTCAACGTAACGATAACTTTATTGACAAGTCTTTTACTGTAATGGCAGATATTATCTTAAAAATCTTGCCTACCAACAAAAAAGCCAAAGAGGCCTTTGTTTACTACCGCGATGGAATGTCGGCGCAAGCTGATGGAGAATACGCGGAAGCTTTAGACAACTACAACGAAGCTTTGGAATTAGAGGAAGATACGAACGATCGTAGCTATATTCTCTACAATATGGGGCTAATTTATGCTAGTAATGGCGAACACCAAAGAGCTTTAACTCAATACGAACTAGCCATAGAATCTAATCCCCGCTTACCTCAAGCTTTAAATAACATTGCCGTAATCTACCACTACCAGGGCGAACAAGCTAAGGCTATTGGAGATGCTGACGCAGCCGAACAGTTGTTTGATAAAGCTGCTCAATATTGGGTAAGAGCGATTCGCATGGCTCCTAATAACTACCTAGAAGCCCAAAACTGGCTCAAAACGACTGGACGCTCGAATATAGATGTTTATTTCTAGCTCTAGCTTCGGTTTTACAATATTTCCGCCCATTAACTAACTTATGATTGATCGCGAACAAGTCCATAAAGTTGCAATGCTAGCCCGTTTAGAACTATCGCCCGAAGAAGAAACACAATTTACTACCCAGCTGGGCAGTATTTTAGATTATTTTGCTCAACTGAGTGAACTTGATGTTACTGATGTTCTACCGACAACCCGCGCCATTGATGTTAGTAATGTGACGCGCAAAGATGAATTACAACCCTATAGTGACACAGAAGCAATACTAGCTGGTGCGCCAGACCAAGAAGGAGAATTTTTTAAAGTTCCCCAAATCCTCAGCGCCCAATGATCCCTAGCACTTAAGAATGATGCAGCCTAAGCCCTAATTAAACTTAACTTTAAGTAAACACTTGTAGTAGAGGAAACAATTATGGGTTTGGGTATACTTAAGGACGGTAAATGGATTGCTCAAAGAGATCAAGAAGACGAGCAAGGCAAATTTGTTCGCCCTTCTACTACCTTCCGCGATCGCATTACTAGCGATGGAAGTAGCGGTTTTAAAGCCGAACCAGGGCGCTACCATCTATACATCTCTTGGGCCTGTCCTTGGGCGCATCGTACCGCCATTATGCGCCGCTTAAAGGGCTTAGAAGATGTAATTGGTCTATCGGTGGTAGCGGCAGAAATTGACCAAAATAGTTGGGAATTCTCAGATACAGAACCCGGTTGTATTCCCGATACTGTCAACCATACCCGCTATTTGTGGGAATTGTATCTTAAAGCCGACCCCAATTATAGCGGACGAGTTACAGTTCCCGTATTGTGGGACACACAAACAAATACAATTGTCAATAACGAATCTCGTGAAATTGTCAAAATGTTTGACACGCAGTTTGAGGCTTATGCAAAAAATGATGTTGATTTTTATCCGGAAAAATTGCAAAGCGCTATTGATGAAATAGCTGATGCTATCTATCAACCAATAAATAACGGCGTTTATAAAGCAGGTTTTGCGACGACTCAATCGGCTTACGATGAAGCCGTAACTGAATTATTTGCCAATCTTGATCGCTGGGAAAGTGTTTTAGCCAAGCAAAGATATCTAGCTGGCGATCGCATTACCGAAGCTGATTGGTTTATGTTTACTACTTTGTTGCGCTTCGACGCGGTTTATTACGTCCACTTTAAATGCAACTTGCGCCGTATTGTCGATTATCCTAACCTCTGGAATTACCTTAAAGACTTGTACCAGCAGCCAGGAATCAAAGAAACTTGTAATCTAGACCATATCAAACGGCATTATTACAGAAGTCATCCCAATGTTAACCCGACAAGAATTGTTCCCAAGGGGCCAATAATTAACTTTGAGGAAACACATAACCGCGATCGCCTACCAGTTACCGTATAGATTAACAGACGTTGCATTGCAACGTCTCTACATTTTGATGTCATTGCGAGCTTTTAGCCGCCATCAAAGCTTGTCTAAAACCCAATACCAGTATGATATTAGATACTGTTAAAAATGACTCCGCCGAACCATGCAGCCAATCAACATTGGCTAGAGATTTACCATAATGCACTTGAGCGTAAATTCCGGCAGGGATAGTAACAGCAACAAAAACTAAAGTTCCGTAAAAGCCCATCAGTGCCAAACGTGGCATCAGCTTAGTACGGCTGAGAAACCACAAGAAACCTAAGTAAGGAAACAAAGATAAAGCAAACAGAGTTTCTTTAGAAATCATGCGTCTAGTTTAGAAGAATTTGGCTGTAATTTGGAATTTGTTTCTGGTTTTAATTTACTTGTTTTCCAAATCCACCATCCCGCCGCTAAAAGCGTACAGTTGCCAACTAGCGTCATCGCTGCTTGGAGTGTTACCAACCATTCTAAGGAAGGTGAGTTATCAAAAAAGTGCCAAGTACAAGCACACATGGCACTAATTAAAGCTGGTAGCATGGCGAAGGATAAAGCAAACCAAGAGCGGTTTTTTGTCGTTTCGCCATAAAGCCAAATTAACCAAATAGCGCTAATCCACTCGATAACGCTAGAAACATGAATAATCCAGGTAGGAATAGATAAGGCGTGCATGGTAATGGGTAATGGGTAATTGCTCATTACCCTTGAGTCCAATTAGCCCAGTCTTGAGGCTTTAAATAGGTTTCGTATAATTCAGATTCGGGAGTGTTGGGTTCTGGCTGATAGCCATATTCCCAGCGTACTAAGGGTGGTAAAGACATCAAGATAGATTCGGTGCGTCCATTGGTTTGCAAGCCGAAAATTGTTCCCCGATCATACACTAAATTAAATTCTACATAACGTCCCCGGCGATATAGCTGAAAATTGCGCTGGCGATCGCTATATTCCATTCCTCTACGTTTTTCGACAATTGGCAAGTAAGCAGGTAAAAAAGCCTTCCCACAATCTCGCGCAAAGCTAAATATGTCTTCCCAACTGCGCGGTGCAGGCTTCCCAATTTGCTGGTTATACTTACCTGCTGATCCTTCTGGATCTGTACCGCGATACAATTCTCCTTGTCCGTCTTGATAGTCAAAAAATATCCCCCCCACGCCGCGAGTTTCGTTGCGATGCTTCAAGTAAAAATATTCATCGCACCACTTCTTAAATACTGGGTAATACTCAGGGTTATGAGTATCGGCGGCTTGCTTCATAGTTAAATGAAACTGCTTAACATCTTCTGCAAAAGGGTAGTAAGGAGTTAAATCGATGCCACCACCAAACCACCAAACAGGGCCAGCTTCAAAATAACGATAGTTTAGGTGTACGGTAGGCACGTAAGGGTTACGGGGATGTAAAACCATTGATGTACCTGTTGCAAACCATCTATGCCCTTCTGCGTCGGGACGCTGGGCTAAAATTGACGGTGGTAAATGTGTTCCCCAAACTTCTGAAAAGCCTACTCCACCTTGTTCAAATACATCTCCATCACGCATTACCCGCGATCGCCCACCACCACCTTCTTCTCTTTCCCAAGCATCTTGACGAAATTTGCCTACTCCATCAACCTGTTCTAAAGCTTGACAAATTTCATCTTGCAAACCTTGCATCATTTGTCTGACTTGATCTTTGGCATTTTCTGGGGGTAAGGCGGTGAGTGTATGGGTTGAGGCAGTAGTCATAATTTACTAAATTTAAAGAAAAGTTAAGTTTTACTATATTTGTCAGGTTGTACTAACAAATATGCTAATTAATTTCGCTATTTTGAGAGCGAGACAAACGCTGCAACTATTTTCGCTTAAATCAGGCTTAACAAGCGATCGCATCTTACGTAACTTAAATAAAATTTTCAACAGAGATAATATTGAGCAAAATGGTATAGAAACAAATTGCAACTGTGTGAAAAACTAAACTAAGGTTTGGGTTGCAATGCCAAAATTGTATAAAAAGTGCTTAGAAAGGTCATTTAGAAAAATGCACAAATGTTTGTCCAAATTTATCCACCGCAAACAGCGCTGGTTTCGATGTTCTTTAGCACGAACCTATCAAGTTATTAGTTCCGCCTCGGTAGATGAATTGTGGCGAACAGTGGTAAATTTGGCAGATGTTTCCTGGCATCCAGTCTTATCAAGTACCAATGTTCCTTGTGGGGTAGTACCGAAACCGGGCTTAATTTATCAAGCAGTAACCCGCTTAGGCCCCATTCCTGTAAGAATTTTTGTGGAGATGGTTAGACCTGGAGAATTGCTAAGTGTCAGAGTAATTGCAATTCCTGGGATAGAAGAAAGAGTAACTTATCGAGTAGAGTCTACAGTCTGCGGTAACTGTATTTCATATTCTGTGACGCTTAATGGCTGGTTGTCGCCGTTGATTTGGTCTTTTTCCCGTCCTTACGCCGCCAGGGTAGCCGCAGCATTGGCTGCCGCCGCCGAAAAAGCTGCCGATGGGTTGCCCAGAGTTGCCGAAAACCCAAAAAATAGTTTTGAGTTTTAATTAGCTGCAAAACTTGCCTCGGCTGAGAAAGCTAAGATGCAGAAAGAAGTACAATCCTTGCTGTATGCTTTGTTTTTTAAAACACTATGATTGAAACCCTTAATGCTAGTTCTGTATTAGAAGTATTGCGACCAGTTCAAGATCCAGAACTGCAAAAAAGCCTGGTAGAACTAAATATGATTCGCAACGTTGTGATTGATAACGGCAAAGTTAGCTTTACTTTGGTGCTTACAACCCCCGCTTGTCCGTTGCGAGAATTTATTGTTGAAGACTGCACCAAAGCTGTAAAAAAATTACCTGGCGTAACTGAGGTTTTGATAGATGTAACCGCCGAAACTCCTCAGCAAAAAGGCTTACCCGATCGCACGGGAATTGCTGGAGTAAAAAATATTGTGGCAATTTCTAGCGGTAAAGGTGGCGTAGGCAAAAGCACTGTAGCTGTAAATATTGCGGTAGCTTTGGCACAAACTGGAGCAAAAGTTGGCTTACTAGATGCTGATATCTACGGGCCCAACGCACCGACGATGTTAGGACTTGCTGACGCGAAAATTTTAGTGCAGAACAACGGCAAACAAGACGTACTAGAACCAGCTTTTAATCACGGCGTTAAGCTTGTTTCGATGGGCTTTTTAATTGATCGCGATCAGCCTGTAGTTTGGCGCGGCCCAATGTTAAACGGTGTAATTCGCCAATTTCTTTATCAAGTGCAGTGGGGAGAATTAGATTACCTAATTGTTGATATGCCTCCAGGCACGGGTGACGCGCAACTGACGCTAGTTCAAGCTGTACCTATGGCGGGGGCGGTAATTGTCACTACACCCCAAACAGTGGCGCTGCTAGACTCCCGTAAAGGTCTAAAAATGTTCGAGCAAATGCACGTTCCGGTATTGGGAATGGTAGAAAATATGAGTTATTTTATCCCCCCCGATATGCCCGATAAGCAGTACGATATTTTTGGTTCTGGTGGCGGTGAAAAAACTGCTAAAGAAATGGGTGTACCGTTGCTAGGCTGCATACCGTTGGAAATTGCTCTGCGTGTTGGAGGAGATCGCGGTATCCCAATTGTAGTTGCTGAACCTGAATCTGCTTCCGCCAAAGCTCTGACGGCGATCGCCCTAAATATTGCCGGAAAAGTCTCTGTTGCAGCTTTGACATAATTACATAGAAAAGAGGTAATAGTGTTACCTCTTTTCTTTAATCTTAAAATTCAATGAATGCGCCTATAAACGTTATTATAATAAGATTAAATTCTAGTTAAAACTGTTAATTGCAACTGCTAACGGCTCCCCTCCCCACAGCTAATTTTCTTAAACTAGATAGCGGCTTAACCGTTATTCATCAATACCTAAGCACTACGTCAGTAGTTGTCGCAGACGTATGGGTAAATGCTGGCGCAGTCCGAGAACCAGAAAACTGGTATGGAATGGCGCACTTTCTCGAACACATGATTTTTAAAGGCACTTCTACCATTCGTCCGGGAGAATTTGACCGAGTAATAGAAAATAATGGCGGGATGACAAACGCTGCAACAAGTCACGATTACGCCCATTACTTTTTAACGACAGCCACAGCTTATTTAGCAGATACCTTACCTTACCTTGCCGATTTACTTTTAAACGCCGTAATTCCTGAAGATGAGTTTGACAAAGAACGAGATGTAGTATTAGAAGAAATCCGCTCCTGCTACGACGATCCAGACTGGATTGGCTTTCAATCTCTTAGTGAAAGCGTTTACCAATTTCATCCTTATGGACGTTCGGTTTTGGGTACGGCAAATAATTTATTACAGCATTCCCCAGCAGCAATGCGATCATTTCACCGTACTTACTACCAACCAGAAAATATGACAGTGGTAGTTGTAGGAGGAATTGAACAAGATCGGGCGTTAGAGATGGTTAGTAATACTTTTGAGCGCAAAAATCAGCCAATTATTCCCCCGTGCGATCGCCCAAAAGTGAAGTTAGGAGAATATTTACTAGCAGGAGTGCGCCGTCAAGAAATTAAATTGCCCAATTTAGAACAGGCGCGGTTAATGATGGCATGGATAGGGCCAGGCATCGATAAGTTTCACCACGCTTACGGTTTAGATTTGCTTTCGGTTATATTAGCGGGTGGCAGGTCTTGCCGTTTGGTACGAGAATTAAGAGAAGAACGGCAACTTGTACAAGGGATTAATTGTGACTTTTCCTTACAAAAGGAGTCAAGTTTATTTACAATTACAGCTTGGTTAGATCCGCAACAATTAGAGCGAGTCGAATTTTTGATTCGTACTTGTTTAGAAGAATTGCAAACTAGGCCCATTTGTTCATCAGAACTTGATCGCTGCAAGCGGCTAATGTGCAACGATTATACTTTTTACACCGAAACACCAAGCCAAATTGCTGGACTTTACGGCTATTACAGCACGATCGCCTCGCCAGAACTTGCTTTAAGTTACCCTCAAGAAGTGCGATCGTTTCAGAGCGAAGAACTGCAATTATTAGCTCGTCAGTATTTATCGCCTTCTCAGTATGCGGTAACTGTACTCAAACCTTGTTAGCGTTGAAAGATAATCATCAGTTAAGGATAAGCAGGCGTGACAACTCAACAACTACAAAATCAAGCTATTCAACGCACAGTTTTAAGTAATGGCATCACAATACTGGTAGCCGAAAACCCTGTAGCTGATATCATTGCAGCGCGGCTATTTATTCGCGCGGGTAGTAGTTGGGAAGCGCCGCAGCAAGCGGGACTTGCACATTTATTATCGAATGTTATTACCAAAGGAACAGAAAAACTTTCCTCCTTTGAAATAGGCGATCGCGTAGAATCGTTAGGAGCAAGTTTAAGTACCGATGCGGCGGGAGATTATTTCGTCCTCAGCCTCAAAACTGTAACCGCAGATATGCCATCAATGTTAGAACTAGCGGGGCAAATATTAAGGTTTCCTACTTTCCCAGAAATGGAAGTAGAACTTGAGCAGCGTTTGACTTTGCAAGGTATTCGTTCCCAGCAAGAGCAACCATTTACGATTGCTTTTGACAAGCTGCGTCAAGCAATGTACCAAAACCACCCTTACGCCATGTCAGCTTTGGGGACGCAAGAAACGGTAACTAATCTGCGTCAAGAAGATTTGCAAGAGTTTCATCAAACCCATTTTCGCCCAGATAATATTGTAGTTAGTCTAGCTGGTCGCGTGAGTGAAAAAGATGCGATCGCCATGATTGAAGAAGTTTTTGGCGATTGGCAAAAACCTACAACTCCTTTCCCGACGCTCAATTTTCCTACTCTCACATCGCAGCCTTACCCGACGATGACAGCCAAGCAAACCCAGCAATCTATCGTTATGCTTGGTTATCTTGCTCCGGCGGTGCGTGAGGCTGATTACACGGCGCTAAAGCTACTTTCTACTTATTTGGGTAACGGGCTTTCTAGTCGGTTATTTGTGGAACTGCGAGAAAAGCGCGGATTAGCTTACGATGTTTCGGCATTTTATCCTACAAGGCAAGATGTAGCTCAGTTTGTAGTTTATATGGGTACGGCTCCCGAAAATACTGCGATCGCGCGCGCGGGATTGCAAACAGAAGTTGATTTATTATGCAGCGCCGAGCTTAGTAATGAAGCCCTGCAAACCGCTAAAAACAAGCTCCTAGGACAGTACGCTTTAGGTAAACAAACTAATGCTCAAATTGCTCAGGTGTATGGCTGGTACGAGATTATTGGCTTGGGAATTGAGTTTGATACTAAGTTTCAACAGCAAGTTGCCGAAGTGACAACAGAAGATACTTTAAGAGCAGCAAATCGTTACTTTACAAATCCCTATATATCTATAGTTGGCCCGGAGACAGTTTTGAGTAATTTAGCGAAGTCTTAATTATCCAAGCCTCAAAACTCGTTCCTTTTTGGTAGCTCTTTCAATTACCCGCCGCAGATAACCTTGCATCATAAACAATCGACTTTCGGTAGTTGGCTTTGTTATGCAGCGATCACTATTATGTGTTTTCTCTGTTTGTAAAAACCTTGGAAAGATATCTAAAGCCATTGGTGCATTACGATAAAGCAAGCAGGGATACATTTTCATCTTCATAAAATAATGCGATCGCGTCAAAATCTCGACGCAACAAATTTTCAATTGGCAATGTCGAACAGTTGCCAAGGCGAAGCCAAATAACTTTCGGTGGATTCCCAAATACTAAGCTTAGATCGTGCATATCCGCATCTTTTGACACAATCATCAAATTATTGTTTTTTGCATAATCCCAAACTATTGGGTCGATCGTTGCTTTCATGTCCACATCTCGAACGTGAAGCGAATTTGGGAAAATATCGCTCAAACGATTTGGCAACTTGGGCGACAAGTTTTCATCAAAAAGCAATTTCATGTAGACAATGGAGTGGTCATAAACCGACGTTGGCGGTCAGCAGCATAAGCTATACAAGCTTTTAAATCTTCTCGCGTCAGATCGGGAAAATCGTCGAGAATTTCTGCTTCAGTCATCTCGGAAGCCAGGTACTCAAGCACTTCATAAACTGTAATTCGCAAGCCACGCACGCAAGGTTTACCACCGCGTTTATTGGGTTCGATCGTGATGTAGTTTCGGTAGTTCATAATTAGACCTGTTGGGCAATAAGCTTAAAAAATCTTGAAACTCTTCCGTGGGTAACCTTTTGGAAGCTTTCAATTCAATTTTTTTAAACCTCAGCCGATGCAAAGGATACAGTGATTTCGATCAGTATTTCCTAGCTCAATACTACCAGCTTTGTCTACCGACCATAGAGCGTTGTTATTAACCATTGCTCAAAGGGAATGAAGGCGATCGCATTTCTAGAGGGGTAAGTCTTCTAAGCCATTAAGAGCGCCGATGCTAGTACCAGTAATGATTTGGGATACTATTCCTAATTCGGCTAGATACTTTAATGTACCTACTTAATAAGCGCCTTTCGCACCTCCACCAGCAAGTATAAGTCCAAGTTTAGGGTTAATAGATTTCATGGGGATTCAATAGCATTGATAACTTGCTTAACTATTTTTGGATGCAGTATTTTACCAGCATGAAAAGGAATTACAACCCGAATATTTGCCTTTAAATAAATCCTGTGACTGCCTTTACTTCTCATGAGTAGAAAACCAGCCTCAAACAATAGATTTTCCGCTTCTTGGGCATTCAGGCGCGGTAATTTAGGCAACTTGTACCTCTAAAGTCATAGTGGAAATTTCTTTACTCAAAAGAGCTTTTTTTTCTTCATTTGATAGTGTTTCTAAGTACAGTTCTACGGCTTCTTGAATATTTGCTGTAGCTTCTTCCACAGAATCGCCTTGAGTTTGACAACCTTCTAACCCAGGACAATAGGCATAGTATCCATCTTCATCTTTTTCAATTACAATGCTGACTTTATATGACATTTTAGTTGCTCCTAGTTTCATCTCATTATCGTTAAACAATCGTTGGCTGTTTCTTCTACTACAGTAGTAATAAATTTTTTGACATTGGTAGTGCGGGAAATAAGGGCAATTTGAGCGCGACACAATGCGAAGCCCGTAACCGGGCGCGCTTGCGCTATCGCACTACTAGCAGGTTTACTAACTTTGGTTTCTCCGGGTAATGTTGCGAGTTCCAACGTTATCCCGATCACAAATGAGTAACAAGAAGGCGTTGATGGGGGATAGAGTGCGCTTCTCGTAACCCCGCAACTAATTCTCGTGCGGGAATGCGATCGCATCTAGAATTCTCTGAGCTTGAAGTTTAGAATCATTTGTTGACATGAAGATAAAAGAGGCAATCACACAAAAATTATACTTTCACAAATTTATGCCGTAACCTACAATTACGCTATAGAAACGACTTTAACAAGAGGCTGGGACGATCTCTAAAGTAGCGAAAGTAATTGGGTACTGTAAGTAGCTGTCATAACTCTGAAATCTGATACTTGACTTACAATAATTTTTCGTTTTGAGCTTAAAGTAACGTAATGGGGCAGTACGTTGGAAACCTGCACCTAACACACAAACTGACAGGACTGCTAATGCGGCAACTCTAGTAAGATTGTTTTCGGCTCCTTTTGCGGAAAAACGTTCGCAATCACCGGACTCAGATAATTTCTGTTAGTAACTATCACTCTTCAAAATTCCAGTGCATTGTGTTGTTGGGCTGTTTGTTACATTACTGAATTATCTAATTTTGGTACGGTTGTCATTTTCAAAAATCATAGCTTTATACTCTGCCTCCGAACATACTGTTATATCAAGCTGCGATGATTTTTCTTTAAATGCTTGATTGATGCTCTCCACTGAAAAGATCAATTTTTCAGCCGATCCCACTGGATAGACCAGAATTAGATCAATATCTTTGTAAATTTCTCGTCTCAAATACGAACCAAATATATACAATTGAAAACCTACAGGAACTGAGGCTTTATTAAGCAGAGATTTTAAGTAGCTAAGACGACTAGATTTCTCCTCTTGTAGGAGATAGTTCAGGAACTCATCACCATTTTTACCGATGGCACCCATGAATGCCTTAAGCGTGAATAAGCCGATCTTATGCTCGATACAAAGGGCTTTGGCTTCCCACGTATATGTCCCATAGGGGTTAGAGCAAATGATTGCATCAACTCCTGGATCAATCGCCATGATCCGCCCAAACGTATATTCGGTGAAGAAATAAGTATTTGTTGCAAATACTCGAAGGCTGCGCTTATCCTTTAGATTAACATCAAACATTGCTATATTAAGTTTCTCCATTCGCTCAATAAACGAGTGGTTTGCCAAGAACTTTTCGATGTAGGCTGAAACTGTCGCCTGTCTAAATTCAATCTCTTCTTCGGGTCTGTTCTCTTTATTTTCTACAGGTAGACCGAGGCTCTGTTTGATAAAGTTATCAAATTCTCTAGGAAATAGCTTGTAGTCGTTGACCTTCTTTTCCAACAGGCAGTTGTCTCGAAAGGAATCTGCATGAAGTTTGTAACCCATCATTTGCCTATACACTTCCCACGGATAAGGGAAATTTTTCTTATTAGCCTCAATTAACCCAATTATCCTCTGGTTGTTCGGAAGAATCGTGTCCAGGCAGCGTCGTCGCCAGATGGTCAGTGCATCACCAGAGGTTCCCTCCAATGCCTTATTTGAGAAAGGACCATATTCTTCAAAGATAACTTTATTCTCAACCAAAAGGTCATTGACTTGCTCAAGTAGCTCTCTTTCATTGTAAATCTGAGGATAATCAAAGAGTGAATTTATCTTCAGTTCGTGGGATGACTTCCATTCCTGCATTTGCTCAACAGGAAATTTATCCTCTAGCTCATCAACAACTTTGTGGCACTCCAGGCAAAGCATTACCAGATTAACCATACCATCTTTGTCAATATAGTCAGCTAGTTCATGCTCGCTTCGAGGGCCATTCTTACCGTGACCGATTATGTGAGCTACATTCGCAAGGCTGACTGCATCATCCCCGACTTTAGCGAAGAGGTATTTATTGCAATTTGGATTCTGACAGAAGCCACCACACTGTGCCCAAAGTTTACGAGCAACATTTGTTGCGATGTTTTTGCGGTTCATGCTTGCTCCTGACTTGCTCGGCGACACATAGTGGCTAGACTTTAGTAACTTGACCTAATTCACATAAGCATTACAGTCAGTTTTGAGTATAGTATGCAGAACTTTTCCTTATAACATCCATATTTGGGGATTGAACAGAAGTTTTCCGTATATCCACCCTGTAGGAGTTATTATACGGAATTTTTCTGTATATCCCTTGATATCCTGCCAATACGAAGATAAGTTTGAGAGGATTTAAGACGCGATCACAATAACACAAGTTAATGTTGCAATATTACCAGTTAATCGCCTCCTTTTCCCCCACAGGCGATCGCCCAGAAATTATCATGAATCCCACTGAATCAAGTTTGAGACG
>QQTW01001960.1_pt1 | contig 14719 bp, 10 predicted proteins | sample 1904831 | NCBI WGS metagenome assembly QQTW01 (sample SAMN09435610, study PRJNA476489) | Subsurface metagenome, whole genome shotgun sequencing project. | reverse complement strand
TTGTTGGGCGTTGGTCAGCACTATGGCGACTTGAGGAACCTGAGTGTGCCATGGACTGTCAATCTTCTGATGGCCTGATGGGATGATTCTGCCTTTAGAACGTTTACCAAATTTGATCGTTTGGCCAGACCTTACAGTACTAAGTTGTAGCTGTGGTGATCGCCAAGAACACAGCTCTGAAGAATTTCACCATACATTCCTTAGGATATTTCACTTTCCGTCCAGATTGGGACTCATCTCCTGCTCAACATCTGGTATCAGTGTGGAATCCCATATCTAGTCGTTTGGCAAATATCCTTTGCTACATTGTCAATATCAGGTCCGTCATACTACTCAAACACATGGCTTCTAGACTGCTACCCGGTGGTCGTCATTTTGGCATTGTTTAGCCTTTACTGGAAGAAGCAATCTCTTACGGAATGCGTGAGATTAGTGTTGACCTTGTGCTTTATTGGGCATATAAGCTGCTCTCTGCTGCGATCACATATCTTCTTTTCGTCCTCTGTCTTTCCTTGTAATAGATATCCTTGCGCCGCTGACCCTATACACTCATTCTTGCGCACCCATTTACTTTCGTTATGAAGACACTCGCTATTGTCATGCTGCTAGCCGGCTACGCTGCAGCTCATCCATTGACTCGAAAGAGCGAAGGCTACAACGACGTCCAAATCCTCAATTATGCGCTCACGCTTGAGCATCTTGAAGACACCTTTTACCGTCAAGGACTTGCCAATTTCACTCGTGAGGACTTCGTCGATGCCGGGTTCACTGATCCCTTCTATCAGAACTTGGTGAAGGTCGCCAAGGATGAAGAGGTGCATGTCCAATTCTTGACCTCAGCGCTCCAAGGTGAGCATCTTGCTCCAGAGAAATCAATGATTAGATGCCGCTGTTGACAATTCTTATAGCTGCTGGTGCTCCTGCGACTGCTGAATGCACATACTCATTCCCTGTGACAGACGTCAAAGTTTGCTGATTCAATATCGTCACCGCATACTCAATAGGCTAACATCTGGATAGTCCTTCGTGGCACTCTCATCCGTTTTGGAAGGTGTCGGGGTTGCAGCCTACCTTGGTGCTGCTCGTCTCATAGATAATCCAGATTATCTCACCGCCGCGGGGAGCGTGTTGACAGTCGAGGCTCGGCACTCGTCGTACATTCGGTCTTCGCTCAAGGAATCACCATTTCCGCAAGCATTTGACAACCCGCTGTCTGTCAACCAGGTCTACACCCTTGCGGTGCCTTTCATCAAGTCGTGCCCCTCATCCAATCCTCCTCTACCAGTGACAGCATTCCCGACTCTTACTGTGGCCACACCTGGACCAATCAAAGCGAACAGCACCATCGTGCTTGAGACGACTGGCTACGTGCTGTCAGACCCTTCTGTTACGAACCACACTCAGCTCTATGGCGCATTCATCACAGTTACAGGACCTATTTTCGTGAAGGCTACGCGGGTGGCAGGAGGCTACAGTGTAGTCGTCCCCCAGGGTGTCAATGGTCAATCTTATGTTGTCCTTACTGCTTGTCATGAGAAGTTGACGGATGCAACAACCGCTGCAGGGCCGGCGATCGTCGAGATCTCGAACTAGAGACTGGTGCAAGAGAGGAAGTTGCTGGGAGATGTACTTTTAATAATTGGATAACAATACTATTGCCTCCCATCTTCATCGCTGACAGCTGTACCACTCTTTATAAGTAGGGTGGGGCGGGTTTACGTATGGTCTGCAGTCAGGGGCAGAGACCTGCAATTTTTATTTGCATAGCAACCATTAAAATGAAGGAGAGCGTATGGTACAACTAAGATATAGTTCACACGTCATGCAAACTAGCGCAGCCTTATGGGCGGCTTCTTCCAGTGATTACTACTAAATACCCCCCTAATTATTACTAGTACCTAACCACCTAACCACCTAACCACCTAACCACTACTAAGTCTTTCGGGTCAAAGAAGCGTGGGCTGCCCCAACCCTCGAGCTGCCACAATCTCCATCGTGTAATCCAAACCGAAAGCCTCCGACAGCACGCCGTGAAGGTCTTCGAAACCCAATCTGTTCCTTATTCCGTGAAACCTCCGTCAGCATATTCAATCTATTTTAATTTCTCACAGCGGACATGGGATTCACGCCGCAAGTGAGGAGACAAGAGCGTGGTGATTAACCCAGCGCAAGACACGGCGTGTAATCGCAGATTTCGATGTACACGCATAGAGACAGCCGCATCCTCTCTGTTTCCCCACAGCAGCTTATGTTCCACGTTCAGTGACGAAGACAGTAGCTCCCCAGCGCCGAGTATGTCGAGCTATCCTAATGGCCAAAACTACTATGGCCTGCCGAATGAAAAACCCCAGTCCTACCCGCACCAATACCCAAGCCATGCACCACACCCAGAATATCAAGAGCAGCTGGCGCGCACGTCGGCCTTCAATGCTGGGCCTGATAGGAGGTCTCCTCATGAAGCGCATGTGCAGGGCACTCACGGACCTGCTGCATCAGGCGGAGGAGCATACACAGCATACGGGCGCACATATGGTCAAGTGCAGTACCCTCAAGCAAACAACGAGGCCTCATTACCAATGCGGACCTCTTCGATTGTCAATCCTTTAGCTGCCTACCAGAACCAATATCAAGGGGTTTCCTCTGCCACAGACCCTTCACCTTACATCCCTTCACAATACTCCCATCCCCCATCCCAATCACAATATACTACACAGGTGCATGGTAGTCCGCCTACGTCTTATACTTCACCGACATACCAGGCGTACAACCCGGCCGCATACCAAACCCACAATACCCAACCTCATCCGAGCCATTATCTTGGCCTAAGTGCAAGCCATGAGAGCCCGGCATCAGGTTATTTATCAAGCCAGCAGCCCGTTCCACCTCCTCCACCTCATCACAACGAACAGCCGTATAACCCCTACACCACATCTCTTGGCAATTATCAAGGAGGTCACTACCAAGAATCGATACACACCGCAAACTCTGTTTCACCCTTATCGGCGCAGACCGCGCCATATTCGCCCCAACCGCCGCAACCGCCTCCGCATGAGCCTTATCTAACAGAGTATGCACACCCTGAGCAATCTAGACCTTACACGCATAGTGCTTCCTACTTCTCGGAACGATACAACATCCCAGCAGGGCAACAACCACAACCAGAGCACTCCGGAGCACAAACCCGCCTCTCATATCAAGAACGAGCTTCATCGTCAGCAAGTCGATTCAGTCCAAACTCTGTTGCTCAGCTACCTTCCCCCCAGTCTTCTTTGCCTTCTCCGAGCAATCAGCACCCACCGCCTGTCCTGCCCCATCGAGCTGGAACTGTCGGACGACATCCTCAAGACAGACCTTTACCAGGACCTCCGGCACAGTCAGCTCCAGAGCATGATTACTTTGGAGGCTCGAATGGCGTACAAGGTCCGTATACGCAGAGCCACGACGGCTCTGGATATGATGACCTGATGCGGGAAGTGGATGCTGCCATCCAGCAAGGAAGCAGCGGCACAAGGCCGGCAGGGCGGAGTCCTCAAAACCTCCGGCCAAGCTCACAGAACACAATTAACGAGCAACCAGAGCACGAGATTTCAATGTCAACATCTCCACAACTCGTAGTGTCGCCTGACGAGAGACCTACGCACATCAATGGCGAAATTACATCGATTAGTGAACAGCACGCCAACTACGCGGCTTTCAGCGACGACAGCGATGCAGAAGCCGCTGCTGGACTTGCTGCGATGCAAGCTGCGGAGGAACAGGAAGCCGCAGAGGAGGCGCGGCGTCGAAGCGGTAGTACCTCTCTTTTCAGCAGGCATGACTCGCTTCGTGAGTCGAGATTGCAGCTACCAGCTCAAGATGTGAGCAGTGACAGCGATTACGCCAATGTGGACATGGGCTTGGTCGGAGGAGGTTATGAAGCAACCATGTCGTATGGCGACGAATCGCAGTTTAATTATACCGCCGGGGCCACGGCTGCATTGCCTCTAGTAGAAAACTACCAACGCTTAAACCCTCACCTCGATCCCCTTCGCAACTCGGGACGATCGAGTGATGGGCGAAGCTCCCAGACGAGTGGCTACGATTCCATACCCACCCAAGATGCAATTCATCCATTCCCACCATTCAGGCACATGGACACTGCCCGAGTAGACACTGGTGGAACAGGAGGGCTTACAGAGCCTAGTCCCCATCCGCGGCGGTTGAGTTTCGAGGATGGTGATGAAGCGACTATGGTGGATTTCGAAACAGGCCAAACGTCAGGAAGCCTAAGCCCTTCGAAGGATAGCATGCCAGACCTTTTCTTCTTTCCTGGAATGAGTCAATCACGGCCACTGCCGCCTGCTCCATCCGCTTCCGATCCGGGAAGAATTCCTCATTTGATACCAGCAGGGACATTTCCCTCCATGCAGAGCTCACGCTATGATGCAAATGGACGGCCCTTCCCCACCGCCCCAAACAGCTACGTCCAGTCTTACCTAAATCCCTCTCAAGTCCCTCGATCTACCTCCCTTGCTAGCGCCCGCAGCGCTCCCCGAGTCGAGCAGCCTATTCGTTCGAAAACTGACGCGGATCGTGCAAAGCTTCTCAAGCAGCAGCTTGGAAGTAGGCCCGGCTCGGTGATATACGAAGCCAGCGGACCGGCCAGCAGTGTCGAATTGGATTTGCCTGCGATACCTCGCAAGAGGTTTAATCCCGCAAAACTGACCAAGGAGCAGTACAAGAGATGTGATGAACCATGGGCCTTGAGCTCAATTGTTGGATGGATCCGAGATCTAGCTGAAGAAGAGACTGACTTGAAGGAGCAAGCACTGATACAAGCAATTATAGCACTCTTTTTGTTTGCCGTACCCACCATGAACATGACAGATGCTGAATCCCTGGGTGATCGGGTGGTGAAGGAGATGCTGGCGGCTGGTGCCCTTGTCGAGGAAGAAGAGTGGGTCAAATTCGGAGCTGGGACTGTGACCGGCGTTCTCTTTCAATTGACAAAGAAGGGCTGTTATTCCTGGAAACTGCACGAACCAGAGATGAAAGGCAAATGCTACTCTTACTACTGCATGAGAACATTGAGAAAAGTCGACCTAAGTCTTCCCATGGAGCTTGAACAAACGTCTGACGACTGGGCGACCTTCTACCAGTTGAAGAAGGAAGATATTACTGCTCGGGACAAGAAGGAGATTGAACGCCAAAACGTACTTCACGAGATTATCACAACTGAAATGTCGTATATTGGAAGTCTGGATATTGTAAGGATCCTCTACCGGGATTCTCTGATACACTCACAACCACCGATCATCCAAGCAAAACGACTGACCAGCTTTTGCCGAGAGGTCTTTGGTCAGATCGACCAAGTGAAACATGTAAATGAGGACTACCTGCTCGCTCAACTCAAGTATCGTCAGAGAGATCAAGGCCCATGGATCATCGGATTCAGCGACATCTTCAGGGAGTGGATCCGCAAGGCGAAGTCAATCTACATTGATTATGCTGCTGGCTTCCCACACGCTGATTTCCTGGTAAGGAAAGAAGCTAGTCGGAACATACTTTTCAAGCAATTTCTAGACCAGGCTCGAGATGATAAGCGGTCGAATCGCCTTGCATGGGACACGTATCTGAAATCACCAATCACGCGATTGCAACGTTATGGTCTGCTCTTGTCGACAGTGCTTAAGAGCACAATCAAGGACACGGAAGAAAAGCTCAATCTTCAGTATGCCATTGACGAGATCAAAGCGGCTACATTCGAATGCAACGTCAAGGTGCAGGAAATGGAGAAGAAAATGGAACTCTTAGAGCTGAAAGACAAGCTACGACTGAGACGAAATATGGAGAAAGAGGTCGTTCTTAATCTGGATCATCTCGGACGCGAGCTCATCCGTCGGGGAGACCTGCTCCGGGCTGGTGGGAAAGGCTTTCAATGGGTCGACACTCACGCACTACTTTTCGATCATTACCTTGTGCTTGCCAAAACCGTAGTAGGAAGGGATTCCACTGGAGGAGCAAAGTACGAACATTACGACGTTTCGAAAGTTCCGATCCCGATGGACTTGATCGTGCTGGAAAGCTCGAATGATGATCCTGTAACCAAAGGTTCTGTGAAGAGCATCAGCGGTATTGGCACAATGGCTGGAACACCGAGAGGAGCTACTGATCCGAGACTAGCAAGGACGACTTCGACTATGAGCGGTGGATCTGCTCCTGCTACCTTAGTCAATACCAGCGGCTCGTCTACAAAGGATAGCAATAGCATCAATAAGAGCATGGTCACGACGACCGTTCTTGAATCAAACACCAAGGACGACAAAATCATGTATCCCTTCCGGATCAAGCACCTTGGCAAGACTGAGGTGTACACATTGTATGCCCCGTCTCAGGCGAATCGTACAGAGTGGTGCGAAGCCATCGTCTCGGCTAAAACGCGTCATGCGGAAGCACTTTTGGAACAAAATGCGGAGCCATTTCGACTGAGAGTTCTCGCAGATACTGCATTCGGCTACGATTCACTGGCTGGGGTATATCGTCCAACGATCATTAGAGGCACGCCCCTTGATCGTGCCATTTCTGAGGTCGAGAAGAGGTACGAGGGTCAAAGTCGGCCAGCGCCTGTGTGCAGAGCAGCCGTCAACTGCGCGACCGCCTTCAACCACCCACCTGGAAGGTTACTGTGTGCGATAGGAACGGATTACGGGGTGTATTTCACTGAGTATGATAATCCTCGGGGCTGGTCAAGGGTAAGTGAAGCGCCTCGTTCGAAAGATTCACTCGCTAAATGCAATGCAGGCTATCCAGATGTCACGTGTAACACAGATTGCTGTGTTTGAGGAATTCAATCTGTTTCTTCTGATATCGGACAAATCTCTCATCGCCTACCACCTCGACGCCGTTTGCCCACCGTCAGGCGGTGCACCGCCCCCTAATGATGCATCCGCCCGGAAGGCGCCTCAAAAGCTCTCGGGAAGCAAAGACGTCGGCTTCTTCGCCACTGGGCGTATGAAGGACCGAGCACTCGTCTTCTACAAGAAAAGAGATGGGATTTCTTCTACCTTCAAAGTTTTAGAGCCAATTCTGCAAAAGGCCACGAGTACTCGGTCTCGCTTCCTGCCGACTCCGGCGCGTCGAGGGCAGACAGATTTCTTCCGTGAGTTTGATGAGTTCTACATTCCTGCCGAGTGCTATGGCATCAACCTCTTCCACTCAAGCTTAGCTGTGTCCACGGCTAGAGGCGTGGAGGTTTTGACTCTGGACAAAAAGCACCCCTGGAGTGTCCCCAACCTGCAAAGCGAACAACCCGAGGCGCAGCCTCATTTGAGCTCGATTGCGAGTCGTATAAAGGACCTAAAGCCACTCGGTATGTTTCGCTTGAGCGAGGCCGAATTTCTTGTTGCGTTTGAAGAGTGCGCAGTCTACGTCAACAAGCATGGTGACGTTTCGCGCGGTGTGGTGATGGAGTTTGTGGGAAGAGCAACGTCGGCATGCCTGTATGGCCAGCATCTGATCCTTTTCGACAACGACTTCGTTGAAATTAGGAATGCTATGAACGGTAGGATGAAGCAGGTGATTGCGGGAAAAGATATCAAGATGCTTGATGACAGTGGAAGCAGCAATACTGTCCGCTCCACAAATGGGGGACTTGGCGGAGGTATGAATGGTCTCGGTCTGCAAGGCTATGGAGCCGCGGTTCGGACTGTCAAGATCAGCATGCAACACCCTGCATATGAGCGGAGCGTGGTAGTGGTGGAGCTGATCGAGAACGAGGGCACTAGGGAGTAGGGAACAGGCAACAGGGAACAGGGAACAGAATACAGGGAACAAGGAGTAGGGAGTAGGCGATAACTTGGAGATCGTCGTTTTTCTCATTCTCCCTGCTTCGCTTTGGCGCATGGCGATCAATTGGGAGGCCGGTCGCTTGGAGATCGAATGGCGTTGGGGAAGTTCTCTCTGGGTCGAGCATGCAACTTGATGTATGTAAGTCTGTTGCCTTCTATGAGCGATCAGTCATGCATTTTGGCCTGTCAAACATTCATTGTCAGCCTGCCGCCGCCGTTGTGGTTGTGGTTGTGGTTATTCGAACTGCACCGGGACTCTACTACCAAGTACTAGTAGTTCCCATTGAAAGGCGGTCTTCTGGGGGGTTTTCTTCCTACCAAGAGAAGGTACTCGCGAATGGATAGTCTCTTGCTTGCAACTTGCAAGCCCTTCGTAGAAATACAATACAGGATTGGTCAATGATCACAACTTGAACCAAGTTGCTCTCCAACTTCCCATGTATTATTGCCAAGCCCCCCGACTTGAGATGTATCGCAGATTACGACAGTCACGGTGCATTTCAACCTTGAACCTGGCGAGTGCGAGATACCGCACTGACAGAGTACTGTATCTCGTCATTTCTTCTTTCTGGCTCGTGGGAACTCTGTCCTGTGAATGGCAATTTCCATGGACAGCGGGCTCCGGCAGGTTCCTGTGGGCACACATCTATCCTCCCACTGAGGCTCGACCACCATGTTCCAGTTCAGCAGCCTTGTTCAAAAAGCGCAATCGCTGATAGATCCATCTGTCGCCGTCCTCTCGCCGATTACGGACCCCAACCCCTCGAAATCAGTGCTTTTCCGCCATCAATTTCGCCTTCCTGACTCGCAATCACCTCTTCAGGAGATCAGTGCAGAACTATTTATTCCCGCTCCATACACGACATCCACCGACACATCTTCCAACGCAAAGGGGAATGGAACAAAATACGCGGGAGAGCTCCATCTGAGTGAGAGTTTTCTCTGCTTCTCCACGCAGCGGTCCAGCTTTCTCCCCAACTCGAGCTTCAGCGCCTCCAGCAGCTTTACCGGACAGACACATGGGACTGGACCAGCGGAAAATGGATTTACCTTACCGCTCTGCGCTATTAGGCGTGTGGAGAGAATGAAAACTCAGAGTCACATCTTTTCTCTGGCATTGACAACATGGAACGGGATGCTCATTCGATCTGCTGGGAAGAATCCACCGACGGAGCCCCCTCAGAAGCTTGTGATACACCTTGATGGCAGCCAACACGCTTGCGAAAGATTCTGTGACGGCTTGAAGAAGGGTTTGAGGGAAGGTACCAAAGAAGTCGAGAGTCTACGAACCGTCGTCTCCCACTGCTACTCTGAATACCTGCTTGAACGCCTAATTGCTCCGAATAGAGGCAGTGAAAAGGAAGATGCACCCAGGAGAGAGCCGCCTGACGCTGGGCTAGGAATGTTGTTTCGTTACCCTGGAGATGCGAGGAAGCTTCGGGACAGGAGCAAGATGAGACTGTGGGGCGAATATTTTAGGGAGAATGGACGCAATGCCACTCTTGTGCGGCAGCCTACATTTCATAAATTGATACGCGTAGGGCTACCCAACCGACTCCGTGGTGAGATCTGGGAGATCTCTTCTGGCAGCTTCTACATCCGGATGAGAAGTCCAAATCTGTACACCGAGACCCTATCCAAGCACTCTGGAAAGGACTCCCTGGCGATCGAGGAGATCGAGAAGGATCTGAATCGAAGTCTGCCAGAATATCCGGGTTTTCAAAGTGAAGAAGGCATCGGAAGGCTAAGGCGGGTCCTGACGGCCTACAGTTGGATCAACGAGGAAGTCGGCTATTGCCAGGCCATGAATATCGTGGTGGCAGCTCTTCTCATTTATCTGTCGGAAATACAAGCATTCTTCGTGCTGTCTGTATTGTGCGATCGGCTGCTCCCCGGCTACTACTCAATCACCATGTACGGCACTCTGCTGGATCAGAAAGTCTTCGAATCGCTGGTCGAGAAAACAATGCCTGTTCTATGGGATCACCTGGTCAAGTCTGATGTGCAGCTTTCGGTCGTCTCGCTTCCCTGGTTTCTCTCTTTGTACATCAATTCCATGCCTCTTGTCTTTGCCTTTCGGGTCTTGGATGTCTTCTTTCTGGAGGGTCCAAAAGTCCTATTCCAGGTTGGTCTTGCAATTCTCAGAATTAACGGAGAGGAGCTGCTAGACGTCAGTGATGACGGATCATTCATCTCGATTCTCAAGTCTTATTTCTCCCGGCTTGATGAATCAGCTCATCCAAGATCAGAGAATGAGAAGCTTCGAGCAATCACACGCTTTCAAGAATTAATGGTTGTGGCGTTCAAGGAATTTGCTGCTGTGACGCACGCCAGCGTCGCCGAACAGAGGGCAAAACACAAAGATGCTGTGCTGGAGAACATCGAAAGCTTTGCAAAGCGGACTTCGATTCGGAACCTGGGGCCTGAGAGCAAGAAATTAGCCCTGGAAGACCTTGGTGCAGTGTATGATCGCTTCTATGAGATACTGTACGAGCGTCAAGCCAAAGACAAGGCAGCAGACGACGAACAGAAGAGGAAGGAAAGGCAAAAGCTGAGGCCCAAGCTCCTGTCAGTCAGCTCCACGGTCTCCCACGAGAACGATAACAGACCTGGCAGAGTCGGCATGGGTCCTTCACCTTCAATCATGGATTACACCGACTTCAGGAGTTTCTTGGCCAACACCGCCAAATGGGCCGTATCTGATTCACCTGCCTCTCCAGTGAGGGGAGATAAGGTCGGCTCTACTCAGCGGCAACGTCGCAAGTCTGCTTCAGCATGGAGCGACAATGCAGAGCCGGCAGACCATGACTTCATGCAACGCCTTTTTAGACATTGGGACGAAGATAAGCGGGAAGGACTCTCTCTGCAGGACGTAGTCAATGGACTTGCAAGGTTAAAAGGCACGGGAGATATAATGGCTACGATCAGCTACTTCTTCAGCCTCTTTGACGATAAAGGTAATGGCAGAGTCGACCGCGAAGGAATTCTGAGCATGTCAGAAGCACTTCTCTTCCTCTCTCGAAGGGGCTTTGAGGGAACGCTGACTCCAAGCGACTCGTCCAATGCAGTAGATCAGCTGGCATCAGCCACCGAGCCCGACAACAGAAAAGATTCCACCAAGCTCAGCACAAGTGAGCGCTTCCTCGGCAGTGTCAGTGCATTTATACGACGATGCTTCGAGTATGCCGACCCTGATCATCCTGCCAATCAGAAAGAGAAGTCTTCCCCGCTCGGCAATTTCGCCATTGGCGACGAGGACGACGATGAAGAAGAGAATCTACTTGACTTCCTCGAAACGCCTGCCAATTCGAGAAGTCCTCTTCCCAAAACTGTTGCGTCCCCCTTTGCAGTCTCTTCAGACCCTCTCCGTGACCCAACACCACCAGGCTCGCCTCTGTTGGCTGCACGACCGAAAATTCAGACATCTGACTCCGACACCAGCCACTCGCACCCACAAACCCGCGCCGCATCACACAACCTTGCGCTCGACCCGGAAAACCCGCTCCATATCACCCTTCCCACCTTCCGAATGGTCATCCTGGCCGACGAACTCCTCGAACAATTCTTCGAATCCTTCTTCCCGCAATCCTTCCACCTCTCCGACGTGCCAAACCCCAACGCCACCGCCTCAACCCTATCCGGCAACCTCACCACCTTCACCAGCCTCGGCATCCCGGTCAAGAACCTTATGACCGGCACCTCGAGCGACAAAGAAGGATTCGTCACCGTCGGCCGCGCGGGCGGGGTGGTGGAGCCCGGCAGTCGCGGCCTGAGAGGCGTCCTCGACAACATCGTCAACGATGGCATGCGCATGGCGGCCGAGATGCGCAAGAGGATGGATGAATCCCAGAGAGAATACGACCGGAACCACAACGGCAGCGGCAGCAGCAACAATCTCGGTCACCGAAGGGAGGACGAAGACGAAGACGACGAGTTCGATGATAAGGCCCCGGCGAGACGGGATCAGGATCACGATCTCCTTGAGGGAGCCGAGGTGGCGAGCATCAAGACCATGAGGAGTGATACGGCGACTGTGTTGCAGGAGGAGGAGGTGCTGGTGCAGGAACCGGGGAGTCTGTTGGAGACTAGGAATGTGGAGTTTGAGTCTTGAAGGTATATGGGTCGGGAGGCGGTGTGGGGGTATCAGGAGTTGGAAACGCCGTCGGATAGCTTTCCAGATATGCACTGCGGCGTTCGAGAGGGACGGGGGCAGGAGTACCTACACACATTACAAATATACCAACCAGATAAAGGAGGTTTTGCGTATTAATTCCCGCAACTCAAGACATAGCATGGCACATGGCCGAAATCTATATATGTTCCCTAATGACCCAATTCTGCAATGTCGCCATCCCCTCCACAAATAAAACAGCGGATCACGCCCGCCACCCCTGCACAAACTCATGCAAGCGATCGATGACGACGCCGAAGACGGCGGAGACGGAATCGGCGATGACCTGCTCGAGCACGCGGCCGGCCTCCTCCTCGGAGAGCTCGAGGTGGAAGCGGTCGCGGACCTTGCCGACGGCGCCGGCGGGGTTCTGGTCCTGCATGATGCGGACGTCCGGGACGGCGCTGCGGAGCATGAGGCTGAAGAGGTTGAGGACGAGGCTGCTGCTCTTGCGCAGGGTCATGTAGGCGGTGAAGCAGTACTGGAGGAAGCGGGCGTAGTGGGGGCTGGCGGCGCCGCCGAGGCCCTCGACCATCTCGCCCGCGATCTTGATGAGGGGCGCGAAGGGCTTCGGGTCCCGGCCCAGGATGAAGCCGAAGTCGATGTGGAAGAGGTGGCCCGTCGGCGTCAGCAGCAGGTTCTCCAGGTGCCGGTCCCCGACCCCGAGGATGTACGTCACCACGCAGTACCCGGCGCAGGACTTGATGTACGTGTCCATCACCTCCTTGCGGATCCCGAGCGGCGCGGTGGTGTCCGGGTTGTGGCTGCGCAGGTAGGCGAGGATGCTGCCGCGGTGCTTGGCGCCGATGGCGGATAGCGAGGTCGACGGGATGAATTGGACCGCACCGGCCGAGGCGGCGGTGGCGAGGATGCGGTACGGCGTCAGTTTGAGGTCGAGGTTTTCGATCTGCAGGAGTCGGTCCATGAGGGTGATGATCTGGATTACGAGTTGGTCTTGACGTAAGTCGTCGCCGGTTTTGAAGATGATGGGGTATTTTTTGGTGGAGGTGGAAGGGGTGCGGAAGGTGAGGAGGAGCGGGGAGAGGGAGGATTTGAAGACGTTCGACTCCTCTGGGTGGAGGCCAGTGATCAGGATTGTCGGGTCGAGGGGGAGAGGGAGAGGTGGGTCGATGACGATCAGGTCGTTCTTTGGGTCGGCGAGGTATTTCTTGAGCCGTTCGATCTTGTAGATGCGGTTGTCGCGGCCGAAGCGGATGTCTTTTGCTATGTTGTCCAATATGGCGATCAGCTCGCCTTGGCGAAGAAGGGTTTTGCGTTGCTCAGGACTGTTCTGTTCGAGAGATAGCATAAAGTAGTACTCGACGCGAGCGAAGAGTTTTCGGTGGGTCATGTTGATATCTGGACTTTTCTCATCACATTCGACCATCAAATACCAGTGGAGATAGTTGCCCAGAAGAAAATTGTTCGTCGCTCGATCAATGAGGAACCTTGCCAGCGAGGTGTCTGGGATACCTTCTTCTTGGGCTTCGTACTTCTCGAACTTAAGAGCTTGTACGAGTTGCAGGAGGTATAGGAGAAGCTCTTCGTCGTCAGCTTTCCTCAATCTATCCACTGCATATGCCCTGACCACCGGATTGTCAAATGTTGGCCCAAGCAATTCCAATGCAGCGTCCACGTCGATCTCTGCCCAGTACGGGATGAGGTCGATGGCCTGCCGGGTTTCATTCGGATCTTGCCAGTTTGTTGCTTTGACAAACTTGGTGAGAGCTCTTTTGTCTTTGCTAAGATGATGTCGGAACTTCCAAACGACATCCTTCTCTTCTGAATTCAAGTCTTGAGTGGGTCCATAAGATATGATCTCGTTCAGCTCATCTCGTAGTTTTGCATTTGGTTTCAAGTCTCGGTCCATGTAGCCATTCCGATCGCTTCGTATCAGTCTTCGATGTTTGACCTCGCAGGGATTATCTCGTTGAAACTGCTCTGGGTCATAGATTCGGATGACGCGGCTAGCTTCATCTTCCTCGAACCCATTTGCTCCTGCAATACCTGGTCCAAGCTGCACTTCTGGAGCGGATCTTGAAGGAGGATTTGTAGAGGTTGCGATATTTTGAAACTGCCTGATAACTTTTGGTGGCTCGTACTCATAGTCCTCAAAAACTATGGGGAAATCCCATCGTGGAAATTCGATGTAGAGTGTGAACTGTTCTCTGTCCTCGCCTTCACTTTCAGACTCTTCGTCGTCCGAAAAGTCCGGTTTCTGCCCGTTTTGTGCACTCTGTGCCAAAATCTTATCTCTTTCGTCCTTTTTCTCCCGTCTGACTGCTCTTCTCAAAACGGCCTGCTTTCGTGCTGCCTCTTCTGCTTCCTGTCTTTTCTGGTACACAGCCTTGAAGACTAACTTGTCGAGCCAATCTACCCGAGGCATTTCATTCATCTCATGCTTTTTGAACAATTGCTCTAGCCGTTCAAGTTCCTGCTCTTCAGGAGTTGGTTGGTAGGTGTCTTTCTGGTTCCGCCTTCTTTTTGGTGGTGGAGTTGAAGGTGTTGTGGTGGGTTCGAGACCATCAGCAGGCCGTTTACGATGCACCTTGCATTTTTGTCGCCCCTTTTGAAGAGTCCCTTCTTTGTCAAAGAGAGGAATTGTCGTGCCACCAAAGGGTACTGAATGGTCTTTGGCACCGTTGCCACCTGCTGGAGAAACATCCCATACTGTGATGGCTAGTTGGGAGCTAATCGGGCAATCCTTGATAGCGAGGTCGAC
>QQTW01001959.1_pt1 | contig 14719 bp, 13 predicted proteins | sample 1904831 | NCBI WGS metagenome assembly QQTW01 (sample SAMN09435610, study PRJNA476489) | Subsurface metagenome, whole genome shotgun sequencing project. | reverse complement strand
AGATGCCATCGGCGGACTGAGAGACTCGTATTTAGCAAGCAAGAACTTGACGGGAAGGCAATAATCAATATGTTGGGAGTAGGAGTTCTTACCATGTCGATACACAAGCCGAAGCTTCCTTTAGTTTCGTGTGTCCGCATCTTGCCCATGCCTTCTGCACCGGTATCCCAGATGTTGATGCAACCGTCGATGGACGTGCTGGCGAGATATCTACCGTCCTCTGAAAGGGCGATCGCCCAGAGTTCGCCAGCTTTGTCGGTCTCTGCTCAGCACGCATTTTCGCGTCAGCTTCAACCGCCTATCCCATATATGGACACGGAGAACAGAACATCGCAGAGATTGACCGGCGAAATTTCGATAAGAGGGCCACACCTACGATGGTACCCTCCTCCTGCCATGAGCTAGGCTCAGCTGTACTTCCTTCTGGATACCTCCATATCTTGACTTCGCCTGCGAACCCGACACTAGCAGCCGTGAGTCCATTGGAGCTGGTCGCGATATGGTGGCAGCCGTATTTGTGAGCATTTTCAAGAACCTGGGCAAGAGGAAAGTCCGACGTCTTTGTGCTGTAGATTTTGATTGATGAGTAGCCGGAGCCAGAAATAATTTGTGTTTTCGTTACCGCCAGAGCAAATATGTCGGTCGGGTGCGCTGCAAATCGTCAGGTAGGGATCTTATGCAGCAGACGCTACGGACTAACCTTCATCGATTGTGTGGGTGGTGAGATATTGCTTCGACTGTATTCTTACATCAATAATACACCGGTTCTGGCCTTGACGAAAGTCACATACCATCTCTGTTGGAGAGTCACGGCAAGGATGTCGTTAGTGAGTAAGTCTGGATTATTGCAGCTTCGTGGGCTTAGTTATTGCGACAGAAAAACTCTATGGGCTTATTTTGCCTCTCTGTTTGACGGAATGGTCACTCCGTGAGGGGTGATGATAGTTTGGTCTCTCAAATCGCCCTAACCGTGACAGCGCTGTACATTTGCCACTCCTTATAAGACCCAGCTTCGATCCGAAGACCTTTAGGAGCCAGATGCAAACGTTTGTAAGTGCGCATACAACGACAGCGTCGGAGCAGCTCCCGCCAATTTGCTTCATGCCAATACAATCCAACGCCCATAACGCAATGCAACCTCTCCAAGACATACGCCGTGGAAAATCACCTATCAAGTTTCCTGGTCACCCTCTCCGCTGGCTTGCCCAATGCTCCGTCCTTAAACCACTTCCTAATGGCTGCGAAGAGATCAGGACCACATAGAACAACTTCTCATAGTAGGTTACTTACAAAGTACGCAATATGGACAAAGAATATGCGCTCGCTTCACCCTCCCGCAGCCTGAGCACTGATTGAGATTTGTAACATCCTTCAGCGCCTTCCCTGCCATCTGCCGATGTCGTTTCTTCGAATGAGAGGTTTTCTTCTTTGGAACCGCCCGTAACACCGACTCCCATAGATCTTGTATCAAGGACGGCAGGCTGAAAGAAACGGTCGCAGGGTATGTAATGGCGATGTACGGCCATGCCGCAGTGAACTGGTTGAGAGCTGGCGCGGAGAAGGCATGTAATGAAGGTGCAGCGGGCGAGATGAAGGGGACACGAGAACGAGAGAAAGTCAGCAACTGCCGGAAGGCCATATTGTGTGCTGTATTGAAGGTTGCCGGTTTGAGCAGATCACCAATATGATCTGGTTGTGTTGCCGGGCATCGAAAGGTGCATTGGCTATTTAGTAGTATCTTCGAAGCTTCAAAAAATGAAGCTCAAGATCCACGAGTTGCAGATTGAATAGTCGCGCTAGTCTTAACTGAGCTTAGCCCAGGAACCCCTTTCCCGAAGACGCTCGGGCCTCGCTGGAGCCAATAACCAAAAATTGCATCCCGAGCTTCAACAACCCTCGTTTTCTGTCAAGGGGTCACTCGCACTTTAACCTCCTTGTCAGCTCGCACACCTCGTCGTCGCTACCTCACTGTTCACCCTGTGGCAGAGACTCCCTCAGTATATCCCTTCTAATCTACTACGAGAATACAACCGCAATGGCTACGATAAACGCGCAGCAACAGTCCGTGTTCCCGAAGAGCCATGTCGGCTTCGACAGTATCACACACCAGATAGAGAAGAAGCTACTGAAGCGTGGCTTCCAGTTCAATGTGATCTGCGTCGGTATGAAGCTTCATTTCCCATACCTCTGCCAGAACGTATGCATCTGCTAACCGTGACCCATAGGCCAAACCGGCCTAGGCAAATCCACCTTGATCAACACCATCTTCGCTTCCCACCTCATGGACAGCAAGGGCCGCTTGTCGCCGGACGAGCCTATTCGCAGCACTACGGAGATTCAGGCAGTGTCCCACATTATTGAGGAGAATGGAGTAAGGCTGCGCCTCAACATTGTTGATACGCCTGGGTACGGCGACCTGATCAACAACGACCGATGCTGGGACCCAATCGTCAAATACATCAAGGACCAGCACAGTGCATACCTTCGCAAGGAGCTCACAGCGCAGCGCGAGCGGTATCTGCAAGACACTCGTATCCACTGCTGCTTGTTCTTCATTCAGCCATCTGGACACGCCCTCAAGCCTATCGATATCGTCGTACTGAAAAAGCTGTCTGAGTTTGTGAACGTTGTGCCTGTCATTGCAAAGAGCGACTCCTTGACTTTGGAGGAGCGGGCTGCTTTCAAGGAGCGGATTAAGGAGGAGTTTGCGTTCCACAATCTCAGGATGTACCCCTACGACAACGACGAGTACGACCAAGAAGAAGCAGCTCTAAACACGCAGATAAAGGTTTTTGAATCTTGCACATGTGCTCCTTCTTCTCTGACAATCTTTAGGGCATCATTCCCTTCGCCGTCGTTGGGTCAGAAAAGTCCATCGTTGTCGGCGGAAGGCAAGTTCGGGGCAGACAAAATCGCTGGGGTGTGATTAATGGTAATGCTCATAACCCCCACCCAAAGCATCAAAGCCATTCTGACGTATGTTGTGAATGCAGTCGAAGATGAAAACCATTGCGAATTCGTCTACCTCCGCGACTTCCTGACCCGAACGCATCTGCAAGACCTTATTGAGACTACGTCTCAGATTCACTACGAGAGCTTCCGTGCCAAGCAGCTTCTTGCTCTCAAGGAGAGCTCTGCCCACGCTGGATCCAGGCCCATCTCTCCTTCTGCCGAAAGAGAGCTTAGCCGCAACTCGCAGCGCATGACCATGAACGGCCACTGATACTTCAATCGTGGAGTTGCCGAAAGCGTCACGTTCGGCCTGCAGAGAGTAGTGTCAAAAGGTCACGTAAGTGTTTCGGTGCGAAGGTGCGATCAGTCGAAGGCCCCGTGTGTTTCACCAAGTCTTTTTGATATTCTATCAGCAACAAGGGATGTCAAGCGTTGAGAAAGCGCTCTCTCGGTATGGCATGCAACCTTATGCCCATAAGTTGCTTTGATGGAATTTTGTCGGATCTGTAGACTTCGGAGTCTCATGTAGTCTAATACCCCTTATTCAGTTCTACTGACTATAGTCGGAATCTTGTCGTAAGACACAACACGGAAGACTCTCCAACGCTTTCCGCTCTGGGCTTACCCCACATTGATCGCAACGATGCAAATCGCTGTCGTCTTCGTACTAGCGCTCGTCTATAAGCTCTATTGACCACCTCTTGCTCTAGTTGTGATATCATGTTGCCTCAAGCTGCGTGGCTGAGGCACCTTATCTGCTCTCACCGTTCTCTTCCAGTATGAAAGCTTTGACTTCTTGATATGCTTTATCTAGGTCATCATTCACCACGATGGCATCATGCACGCCTGGAGTCTGCGAGTAGTCCATCTCCTTCCGCGCCTGCGCCAGCCGTTTCTGTATAGCATCTTCCGTGTCCGTACCGCGCCCGCGCAACCGTGCCTCGAGGACTTCAAGAGACGGCGGGGACAGGAAGAGGAAGCGGGGGTTGAGGCGCGCAGAAGCCTTCACTTGCTTCACGCCCTCCATCTCGATGTCCAGTATACACGTCTTGCCCTTCTCTGTAATTGACTGCACGGCGGCGACACTCGATCCGTACCGGTTGTCGCCGAACTTTGCGTGTTCGAGAAACCCGCCCTCGTCAATGAGTTGTTGGAACTCATCTGGTGTCACGAAATAGTATTCTCGACCGTGCTGCTCGCCGGCTCGAGGCGACCTTGTGGTGTCTGGCCGCATGATCACAAGTTAGTTAATTGCACAATATGAGATGATCACTAATCTAATCTTCCCTTCTGGCGTCGTGAAGTTCGGAGATGCAAAGGTGTACCTACGCGAGACAGAGAATCCGAACCGATCAGGATATTCTCCGAACAACCTCTTCAAGATCGTCGACTTGCCTGCTCCACTGGGGCCAGATATCACGATCGGGCGGCTCCCGCTCCCTGCTCACGACGGTCCGCATCAGCGTTGGGTTTGCCATGAACCGGGAACAGTGCGCAAACCTATTGGCGCCATTGCCGAGAGCGCGGCGGGCGAGGGGAATCGATGAACAGACCGGAGTGACGATATGAAGTCAAGTCCGAATCCGCGCTTTGGACACAGGACCTTCAACTGACCACAACGCCGTAAGACTAGGAGCATAACAGGATGGATATGGGTGACTCGATGTGAGCTTGGCACGGAGTCAACCTGGAATGGCCGCCATTGTGTTAAAGTTTATCGATAATGCGCGTGGGGTGCCGTCTTGGCAGGGACCGTCACTGAGTACAAAAGGATATTCAGTTCAACTTCGGATAGAGCTGAGAGCATAAAACTGCTGTGTATATCATCCGATATGGGACTCAGCTCTGAGCGCTGTTGATCAGCACCCAGAACAATGCTATAAACTCAAATCTAACGACATCAGTTCTTGACCGGGTTTTGCGCCCAAAAGAAAGTATGCAGCGCCATCAGCACCAACTCCTGATATGCTCGAAACTTTCATTTCTCATTGATCAACAAAGTATCATGAATGACAGATACTAGGTTTTGGATTTGGTGAGCACCTGGTGACTTGCTTCACTAGGTCGACGGGAGGCATCGGCCCCCTCTTGGGCCTCCCTCTCCAAAAAATCGGACCAAAGGTCTGCCAGTGATTCTTTACTGTGAGCACTGTCGGGCAGTGTGTCTGTGCTGAAGGATGGCGTACTGGGCGTTCTTCGGAAGGGCGACATGGGTAAACGCAGGCTACCGGTGGATCCACCAGGCCGAGATAGACCGGCTTGCTCGCGCTGCTCTGCAGAAGCGTCAGCTCGACATGCTGCCGAAATCTAGGGTCAGCGGGCCAAAAGGGCTATACATACCATCACTCCAGTCTAATAATGCTGCTATGAGTTGCAGCACCTGGAACTTCTTCGGATCAGAGCGATCAAGCGCAAGAAAATGTAAGAGGTGATTCGTGACAATGTTTCTAGCAGAATCAGTACCTATTAGGCTCCTGAAATCAAAATCACCCTTACTTATCAACATTGTCCTCGGGTTTGCCTTTCTTCAGGAATCGGAGCGCTTTGGTAAGGTGATCGTTCAAGATGACTGCCTCGTGGCGAAGCTTGCCAATAAGCAGGTTCTTCTCCTTGACCTCCTTTTCAAAAGGTAACGCGCGCTCTAGTTCCTTGCGAGTAGCTTCCAGCGATGCATTAGAAGTAGCTGAAGCTTCTTCGGCGGCTTTTACTTGTTTCCGTAGCTCTTCGAGCTGTGCCTGGGAGCGCTCAACAAGCTCGCGCAGTTCTTGCCTTCGCGCTATCGGCACGTCAGTACCTCTACCAATCTAAGCTTGAGTAACTTACCATCCTGGATGTCCCGTAATGCCCTCTGCAGCCCATCCACAGCAAGACTGTTACTGTCCCGCTCGGACGATGCTCTTGTGTAAGCCTCCTTTACGTCGGATAACTGCTCCTCAAGTTCTGTGACCCGATCGCCCAGATTCTCCCGCAGTGCTCGCTCTTCCGTTGCAAGGACCTCCCACTCTTGCATTGCTTGCTTCGCGGTCTCGAACTCCTCACGCGCGTATGCCTCGCGGGTAATCAGATCGTCTCGCTCCTTGATCCAGTTTTGCTGTGAGAGGCTGGCCCTTTCCCTGAGAGCTGAGACATCCTCCGCTTGCTGTTGGGTTTCTTGCTTCATGCTTGACAGCTGACTCTGTAGAGACTCGTTGCTGTCTTTCAGCCCACTATTCTCCGACTCAAGCTCTTCTATATGCGCCCGTGCACGAGAAAGGTCTTCCTATAGAAGCATAAGCAATGAAACTCCGGTCGGACGTCGACACACATACTGCATCAGCTTTCAATCTTTCTCCCAGTTGCGATTTGATTGTGTTAACTTTTCCAAGGAGGTTCCGGTACTGGGTCTCGGCGACTTCTTTTCCCGACTGCGTAGTGTTTAAATCTTCGCGCAAACCCAAAGTCTCCGCCCTATGCTTTTCCTGTATGCCCTCCAAAGACTTCCGTAACTCGACAACCTCTGCTCGTAAAGAGTCCCTTTCCCTAGCAAGCTCTGCCAGTCTCTCTTCCGTATCAGAGATGGGTTGACTTGGAGACCGCCGGAGAGACTCTGCAGAGGCGCCATTGATCTTTGCTCCGGTGCCGTCGGACGAAGAAGCATGATTTTGGGAGCCCTGTTGGTTCTCAGAACTCCCGACGGGTGCATCGCTCTGGTCTAGTCTCTGCATAGGGTCAACAGTCTTGTACTTGGCAACACCAAGAGCGTAAGGAAGCTCACCGACGTTGTTGCGACTTCATCGTAGTCCAACTCCTCTTCGCCCTCTTCCATGGCTTCTCTTGGGCCATTGACCGATGTAGGTTCGCCATTGCCTTCGAGCTTCGTACTGGCCGACTTTTTCTTCTTCTTGCCACCTTTTCTTGACTTCTGCGGGCCGCCTAGGCCATACGCGGTCATGTCAGCTGTTGCGCTTCAAGGGCAAAGTGGAAGGGCCATAGCGACCACGTAGCGTACCCGCTCCGGATTGTGGCCCTGGACTCAAAGGAGTAGACATGCTCTGAAAGGAAAGCCAGGTGGTATTATCCGGCAAGAAAAATCTGTTAACCTGGACGATATCATTGCTTCGTACCGATCAGCGAGCCTTATAACCCGGGCGCTCCGTCGTGCGTGCGTCGGGCGTCGTAACGGAAGAGGCTTGGCAGGTGTCACAGCGTCGCGGACGCCCTGACCAATAATCTAAAGGATGCTGATAGTATGGACTTTATATCGAGCCAACGCAACCATTATCGGTGATCTATAAGAGCAGTGTTTGGGCACCCTAAAAGTCATCCAACAATCAAATCCAGAGCGGAATATCTATAGTTTTAGGTCTTGACGCGCGGTCTAATAGAACCTTATGTCGACTTCGTACCCAATGAAGTCGTGTACCGTTTTTAGATGCAGAATTTCATCCCTCCATTGGCGCAAATAACGCTACCTGTACACCAGGCCGAATCGCTACCACACAGCATCGCCACTATGCCTGCAATCTCATGAACGTACGCTGGGCGACCTCCTGCACCACTAGCATACTCCAAGGTCTCTTTATCGTCAATGCCCTCGCGTACGGCTGCTAACGGTGTGTTCTTCATCCAAGGAACCATTCTTTCCTGAAACTCCTTTGAAGTGGCTCCATACATGTCCGTGGTAACCGGCCCAGGATTGATGGCATTGACCGTAGCACGTTCAGCCAGCTCTCGCGACCAGGTGCGCGTCATTGCCTCTAGCGCTGCTTTCGTCCCTCCATAGACACTCTGGCCACGGAGTCCCAAACTTGAGCTGATACTCGAGAGGTTGATGATGCGGCCGGATCTGTCATGAGGCAGGTGTGGTAAGGCGGCTTGAACGAGCAATAGAGGACCCAACACATTGACGCTGTACTGGCGCCAGAACTCTTCTGGCTTTGTCTCCGCGATGGGCATACCACCAGCCACACCGGCGTTGTTCACAATTATGTCCAGTTGGAATTTACCCGTCTTGGGGTGCTGAAAATGGTTTTTGGACGTCGTGACGAGATGAGCTGGTCCACCCTCGGAGCCCATGTCCGCCTGTACGACCAGAACATTGACTCCGTGCTGGGAACGGAGTTCATCGGCCAACTGCTCGGTCTTGCTTGCTGATGATTCTGAGGTAAAGTTCATCACGAGCGAGCAGCCTTTGCTGGCGAGATTCTGGCAGATCGCTGCGCCAATCCCTTCATTGGCAGGTCAGCACTCGCTGCTAGTAAGTATTGATCAAAGCTCGCCTCTGGAAGCTCCTGTAACGATAGCGAGTTTGCCTTCGAGCGCCCGTGAGGCGCCAGTACCCGCATTGAGGTTTGTGGAAGCTGTTCTGTGGGGGATCGGCCGAGACATGCTGACAAGCTCAATGAAATGCGATATGTGCTCGCAATTGTCAGTGTGCCACAGCAATTGGAAAGAGTTCAAGTTGTTTAGCGAGCAATGAAGACTTCAATCAATGCACGTGATACGTAAGCTTGGTGATACAAGAAGAAAATGAAAGATGGATGATGAGCGAAAACTTCTCATCGTAACCTTTGATCCAGTCGAGATGGCTCCCATTGTGATTTTCGCCCCCTCTTATTAGACGCTGGACATGAACCCTGAAAGGAGTTGTCTCGGTCCAAATTATTCAAGTGACGGCGAACCTGCGTTCATCACGAGATGTGCGTTGCCTGAGCAACAACGCGGGGTGCCACTGAGTCGCGTCCTCGCAAAACATTGGCTCGACTTCAGCGAACGGGCCCCTCCTCAATCCCCATTGCTGCAAAAAACTGGGCTAATCAAATCTGGTTTTCAGTGAACCGTTGCTCTGTGGGCCGTTTAGCGTGTTGATGATTGACCGATCCTGCGGCCTTGCATGAAGTGCGCAATTCTTCAGGACCCTTAATGAGGCGTTGACTGATCTCTGTTACAGTCTGTCATCTTCTTCGGCAATCAACCGCAATCAACTATTACTACCAACGACACCAACCGTCTCGAGTCTCGAGCGCCAGCTTCCTCTGTGTTCGAGCAGCAAGTGTCATGGGCGTGCCCCAGCTGTGCGCAAGCTGAATGCTGCATTCGGATTCATGATGATGTTACCATCGTAGCCTTTTGCATGTCTCAGCGCACGACATATGACATCTTTGGAAACTTGCACCCATCTACTGTGCGAACATGAAAACAACGACAGTCCGGACAGGTATCGCGGTCAGCCTGGTTGCGACTGCGACGGCTACCTTTCCGTACAATCCAACAAGAGTACTCTACGCAGACGATAGCAACACCCTCTACATCTTTACGAACACTTTGTCGGACTCGGGCCAATTTGAATTGCTATCTGTCAATATAAATCAGACGGTTGCGTCGGAACATCTGCCATATGTCGCTATCTCCACATCTCTACCATTCGCGGAACCGGGAATCTCGGCAGCATTTACCCCAGTTGTTGACAGGAAAGGCACTGTCTTAGTATATGCAGGAGAATGCGACGTCAATCAAGAAGGATCAAGGCTGTGGAGACTCGACCCTTGGATGACCCAGAGCACCCAGGATGTGGGATGGAAGGAAGAGGCTTTTACCATGGATGTGGACAGTGTGAACGCAAGCGTGGCAGCCGCGAGATATCTTGCAACAGGGATCAGCTTCGGCTATGACGAGACAGAGGAGAATAGCAAGGCCTATTTTTTTGGTGGCATGTGTCCTTCAGAACAAACGACAGAAGAAGCATTTCTGCAAGGCGACTACTCGAATCACATGCTCAGGTTTGCTCCGCAATCGTCTCAATCCATCTCAGCAGAGTACATACTCGGCATGAGTGAAGACAAGGGCCCGCCAATACCAGAAGCTGGCTGTTCTATAACTCCGCTACGTCCTACCTTTCACGACTCAAGCGATGGGATGTTGGGAAAGCAACAAGACTTTCTACTGCTGGGCGGGCACACCGAGAAAGCATTCATCAATACATCCCAAATCGCATTATTTTCGTTGCCACAGGAGGGCTGGACCTTCATCGACGTGGCGACACCCTCAACTGTAAGAACAGACCTGGCAGCACGAGGAGCCTCAACAGAGCCAGAGCCAAGGTCGGGCCACACCGCAGTCCTCAGTCGCGATGGGAAGAGATTGGTAGTTTTTGGTGGCTGGGTTGGTGATGTGGATACACCAGCGGAGCCACAGCTGGCAGTCCTGGAGGTCGGCCAAGGTTTTGGTGGTGACGGCCCATGGCAGTGGCATCTTCCGCCCGTTCCTCATCTCGACCTTGGTTCTGGGACTGGATTACATGGTCACGGGTCGGCGATGCTCCCTGGTGATATCATGATGGTGGTTGGAGGTTACATTATCCCGGCTGATGCGCCTACCTTGCCGATAGACCAGTCATTCAGCAAGCAGACCTTCTTCTTCAACCTCACCTCAAACACATGGGTTAACGAATATGTCCCTCCAGTCCCTGAATCAGACGCTGAAGGCCAGTCAAGATCTGGTCCGTTTTCAACAACATCGCAGAAGATTGGTCTTGGGGCTGGGCTCACCGTAGGGGTCTCCGCTCTTGCATTTTTGCTCTACTTCTTCTACTGGCACAACCGCTGGTCCAAGCTGCATCGTGAGAGAAGAGATAGGAATATCAGAGAAATGGCCCTCAGCGCTCACATCTATCATGACGACAGCTTTCAACGAGAGAGTTTGCAACATGCTGGAAGCGAACCATACTCGGAACTGCAGCGCAAAATGACCGATCTCAACGCCAGTCGGGGCTGGCGCAGCGGCAATGGTGGCGAAGCCGAGAGGACCGGGTTGTTGGTCGAGATACCTAGTCCAACGCGGGGATTGCGCCGCAATTCTCAAGTGAAAGGACGCTATCAAGCTGGGACGCGCTATAGCGAGTTGCGGACGGCCAAAGGTTCCGGCAGCATTCATCCGATTGATGAGCGGGACGAAGACGAAGATGATCAAACCAATTATATTGAGCTCAATCCCGGTGTCAGGAGAGGAGACAATCTGCTCGAAGAGGACAATGCCGACGCAACAGAAAGCGATCCTTTTCGAGACCCCGTTCCACGAGCAAGTCATTCTCAGGGAAAGGACCCTTATTCATTGCAAGACCGTGACCGGTACGCTCCATCGCCACATCAAAGTAATCTCACACAATCCCAAGGAGCTGATGGAAACAAAAGAGCCATGTCTGATTCCGAGATTGGCCGGCAGTCGCCCTCAAAATCGGATCGTACGGCGTCCGACTTAAGTGACCATTCCATGCGTTCCAACTTGTCTTACTCACCATCACGACCTAGTACCGGCAATGGCGCTCCATCGGTGATCCGCACTTCGTCAGCAAGATCCCGTGCTCATATGTCAGGATTGTCGAACACTTTCGGTTCGGTCATCGACCCATCGGAGGATCACCAAGCAGCCGCTCGTGCTTCGTCGCGGCAGTCTCTCAACGAACGAAGGTACAGCTTCACACCCTCATTCCAAGGCAGCATCAATGAGAACGAGCATGACGTGCCTGAGATGGTGGATTCTTCGTTCGCACGTCTGCAGGCAGAAGGGGAGGCACTCTTGGGTGGACCACCGCATGTTCATCACGACGGATCTGGCAGCACAGAAGGAACTCGGGAGTCAGAGAGTCCCGCTGGAGATTCTCCACGTGCAGTGCCTCGGCTGGGATGGATGCAAAGTGTTCGGCGTGTCCTCACTCGCAGCATCAGCGGCGCGGGAAACATGATGCCCGCATCTGCTCTGGCAAGAGTGCTCGGCTCTCGCACACACATACCTGCTATGGCAGAGAGCGAGAGAACAGAAACAATCAACGAAACCCTGGGCTTCCCGCGCCGCGCTGCGTCGGAAGGAGGCTTATGGCGTGGTAGGCGGGGACCCAGGGACTGGGCCGAAGACACTGGCGCAGGAGACTTTTGGCGCCCTCGAAGTGGCGATGATTGGGGCTCACCGGAAGATCAATCGCGAAGGACTACTCTGACCGGGGGCATGACAGCTTCACAAGACTTGCTCGGTGACGATTACGACGAGAATGAAGATTGGGACGTCGAGAGTGCTGCCGAGAGGAGAGTCGTGCAGGTCACGTTTACTGTTCCCAGAACCAGGCTGCGGATCGTGAATGCGGACCCAGACGGCAACAGCATAACGAGCCGCGAGGAACGCAGGGATGGAAGAATTGGGACCGTCCAGAACTTGGCTTCAACTGCGAACACGATGTATGCAGGTACTTAGGCAGGCTGGTTCATTGCATTGGAATTTAGGCTTCTTGATTCGTTGGTGGGCGCAGGATTTCAGACGGATATGGGAAGCAGCAGGTGGGCGAGCAATGCGAAACATGTTAAGATCAAGCCCTCAACGTGCTCGAACACTGGATACTGTACGTATTATCAGGCACTTTTGAAGGAATAGAGATGTGTATTTCTCACGTGACAGGACACGCGCTTTCATCACGACAGGGGTATCATCTCCTAATCGGGTGTCTGGGCCGCGCTTATCACCACGCCAACCGTTGATCAACCGAACAAAATGCGGAGAAGATCTTATGAGTTTCGCACACGCTTCCGCATTTCGCCCCTATCTTTGTCGAACTCTCATACCAATTCACATGCGACATAAGTTACAGATTTTAGCCGTCACTTTCAGAGTTTTATTGGGATTTTCGGTCTAAGCGGCAATTGGAAGTCTGGGAACACTCAATCTTTAAGGTTTTGATTCCGCGTTGCCAAGTAATGATCCTCGAGTTTGGGGCCAAACATCAACCTCCTCGCCCTCTCCAGAGTCTGGCCGATGAATCGCGCGTTCAAATCTTCGCATTTCGCCAAAAGTCGGTTTCAATGGCAGTCGCTGAAAGACGCCAGCTACGGAGGTGACGAGGAGGTCCAATTCGAGGGTCAACCTTGTTTGGATGACTCTAGTTACGAGACCTCTGCAGCGGGCTCGACCTGTTCTTCAAGGTCGTCTTCCGGCTCTGGCGACATGACACCAACGTTCGGCGATGCCGTTCGGCAAACCTCCCGTGCGTTTTCGTACAGATCCCCGCGGCGCTTCTCATGCTACTTCACCCTTGCGGTCACGATCGCACTGGTGATGTTCATTCTCTTTCTGACGCAGATGAGCCGAATCTCGTCGAGAAGCGTTCGGTTAGGCATACTGAGACCGAAGCCAAGGCCTGCTCCATGGGAGAAGTTTGAGTTTCTGGAGAGATACTATGGCGGCATCCGGGAGCTCACAACGCGGCAAGCAAACCATCCGGAATACCCTGGCGACGGGATTGAAGTGCTTCCCGCAAATACCACCGAAAGCCCCTCCCCTGCTGCGAAGCACCCGGCGCGACGTGACGAAAGTACCGTCCCGGTAGGGGAGATGTTCGATCCCTATCCCGACTACTCCTCGAATAAATACCGGTCAGAATACGGATCAGTACAAGAATGCTTTCTTGATGAGGAGAAGACATTTCGGGTACCCATGCTGCACGCACATCCTGGATTGCCTCGCGGGTTCCCGGACAATGTCATGGGTTCATATGAGCTCTTCGGGCTGCGTGATGACGTTTGTTTCGACAGATTTGGGCGGCTAGGACCTTACGGGCTTGGATACAGTAAGAAGCGGGGAGGGAGTGGGGCCGGAATGGAAGGTGACCGAGAGGGCATCGAGGGCGTCTGGGCGAATGATGCCAAAGTCGACTTCAGGAAAATCGATTGGGCAGACGTGCAAAGACGTTGCTTAGAAGCGAATGATCACAGATTCAACCCGAAACCGAAGGGCCGTGCAAACGTTTTCCAGAGCATGTCACTTGGCGCCCGGGATGAAGATACCCATCTCAACATTCCTGAGGAGATTAGCGAGGTTCCTGGAAATGCTCCTGGCGATGATGCACACGCGCCTCCAGCGAATGCTAATACCTCATCAGCTTCTGAAGCTTCTGAGGCGCGCCGGTTGCCTCGAACTGCCCTTATTCTACGAACCTGGTGGGACTTCGAATATGGCCAGGAAGACATCATGTTCATGCGGGCGCTGATATCTGAACTCGCCATACGTTCCGGTGGCGAGGTCAGTGTACATATTTTGGTTCATGTCAAAGATGACAACATGCAAATATGGTCGGATGACGCAACATATCAACGCGTCCTCAACGAGTCTCTGCCTGAGGAATTCAGAGGCCTAGGCACACTCTGGTCTGAACGGCAGATGGGTCTGATCTACGGCGGCCTTGCGGAGAGCTTTTACCGTCATCTTCCCGTTCACGGCACATACAGGAGCACCTTCATGCCGGTACAATACTTTGCGCATCAGCATCCGGAGTACGACTATTTCTGGCACTGGGAGATGGACGTACGATACACAGGCCATCTCTACCACCTCTTTGACCGAGTTGGTCGTTGGGCGGCTGCTCAACCGCGCAAAGGCCTCTGGGAGCGGAATGCCCGTTTCTACGTTCCGAGCGAGCATGGTTCGTGGGATGATTTCCGACAAATGGTCCGCGTTCAGACGGAACACGGAACCAGCAACAAGAACAACATGTGGCGCAAGAAGCTATCGCCTGGTTCGAACGTTCCGGATCTTACAACGCCACAGCAATACGCGGAGAAGCCAATATGGGGACCGGAGCCTCCGCCTGATGACGAGCTGGAAACGGACCAGGACCCTAAGCCGGTAACTTCGTACAAAGAAGACAATTACGAATGGGGCGTTGGCGAAGAAGCCGACCTGATAACATTCAATCCCATGTTCGACCCTGACGGGACCGGCTGGATCCTCGCGGAAGATGTTACGGGAT
>QQTW01001958.1_pt1 | contig 14726 bp, 11 predicted proteins | sample 1904831 | NCBI WGS metagenome assembly QQTW01 (sample SAMN09435610, study PRJNA476489) | Subsurface metagenome, whole genome shotgun sequencing project. | reverse complement strand
GACCGAACTTGGGATTCCCTGGGGCCAAGGCCATCGTGAGTCCCAGAAGCTGATCCGTTATACAGCTTGGCATCGACAATTGAAGGGCGGTCTCGACCGGATCTCTCATCCACGTTCTGCCGTGCATCTATCTGTAACTGAAGATAGTATGGAGGACTCGAGCTTTCCCCCGCACGCGCGTACTAGTCACAATGAGAACTCGGGCACAGGGTCGGCACCGCAGCTAAAGCGAAAGCGGAAGACAAAGACAAATTCAGAAGACAGCCATAATTCCCATATGGAGGTGCGAGCTGCTGGAGATCGAGCTTGTCCTAACACGTTGTCGAGAGGCACGATACCTGGGTTTCCACCGAAGGACGTCCCTCTTCCGCCCTCCATTGAAGACGAGGAAATTATCAAGAACTTTCCTAACCACCTACATGGGCCTGTACTTTTACGACTCAGCGATAAGGGCTGGACTGCGAAAGAGATTGTGGACTCGGCTGGATGTCCGAACCTCAAATCCAATACTCTAGTCAAGCGAATTCAAAGCGCAAAGATGGAGAGGGATGGTCTCAGGGTAGCACGTCCACCTAAGAAGAGGAAGGTATCCTCACAAAGCACAGAGCAGAGTCGGCATTCTCCATCACCAGCACCGATCCAAGCGCCCACTGAGACACTTGAGTCTGAAGCGGGCCGCCGGTTTCGTTTGGAACAGCTTGAAATTCGAGAGATCGCTCTCGAGATGAAACCGGATCTCTTCAGTCGCTCGTTTCGCTGTACGAAGAAAACCACAGCAAGCGACCGAGTGATACTTCAACAAGCTGCGGCGGAGTACCAGGAGAGGATCGATGAACGCACCAACATCCGAGGGGAATGATATCATCGCGGTCGTTCGCCCACTAAGAGCAAACAGGTCAGAGCGGTGTGATGTTCAGAGGGAATCCCCGTTCCTCAAGAGGAGATGATGCGCCTTTTCATTATCAAGATCAGTCAATTGGCAGGGAAGGTTTCAATAAAAGAATGGACACTATTGGTAAACGATACCCGATGGGAGAAGTCGTGAGAATATATTTTCGATGGTACAAGGCGACTCGGCCGTCGGTTCTGCGCTCACTCACCCTCATGGCTGTACATTCGAGTCGAACCAGCTCTCTCTCCACCCCAGTCGTGTCGAGGGGCGTGCGAAGCGATGCTGTCAGCGTGGGACATTCGCGCACGATTAGGTCGGAAGAAAGATGAGAAGGAACACCTCTTGCCCTCGGTTGAGGTGACACCGATACTCTGTGGCTCTCAACTCGGCATGAATTCCAATTTTCCAGTAACATTTTCGCTCGCACACATTCACGCCCGCTGAAACGTGTGTCAGGATGACATGTGAGTCAGAACCATGAGTAGGTAGGTACTTGTCAAATGCACTGGTAAAGCATCCAGCATCACGACCTTACAGCCCTGCAACCCCTGAAACATCCAACATCTCCACCAGATTATAGTAGGTAGTGAATGACGGTTTAAGGATGTGCGACATTTGCGGACCTACCTTAATAAGCCGAAATCCTTATTTACTAATGGGAGGTAATCGTGGGCCTTTGACATTATGCCCTATCCTGGTAGGGATGTACACATCAAATGACAGGTTCTAGCATACTGACAAATTTGTCAAATCTGGATACCTTAGAGGTCTAACCACTAGGCACTTTCATCAGCGGATATGCTCTAGAGCTGTCTTCTCGTTAGCATACAAACTCACACCTGGCATTATCACTGCATGGCATGAAAGTGAGGTCGAGAATAGCAACGGTCGTCGTTGCTCTTGGGGGTTCTGCCGGCGTTGGCAGGCATGATACGCTGAGGATTGGCCTTGACAAGAAACGAACAGCATCACCGAGCCCAACAACAGCCAGTGGACGGAATCTGTTTCTTCCTTACCAATCTTCGTTGGCGAACTTCTCCAAGTGGTGCTTCAGACATTTTCATCATCATTATGAACTGAGGGCCTTGATTCTGCGACAGCTGACTTCGGTGCGTTAAGTGGGTGCTAATACCCAAAGCTTGAGCGGGTCAGAATAGAGATGTATTTCAGCCATCAGTTCACTCATGCCCTGGCCTCTCATCCTTGATTTCGATGCCGCGCTGGGACTTGTTTCCATACATTGTTAGATGACAAGATGAAACAATTGCACGACGATGCACTGTGGCTACATCGTTCCAACTTAGACATGACAGGAGAAGGCGGCTTTCTGTCTGTTTTCCGATATTGGATTGACCAGAGTAAGAATGTAGGGAACGGCCCCCCAACAGGAACTGAGGTCGATCAGCATGCATTCACTCGGCATAAGTTGTTGATGAAATAGAACAGTTTATTCACACACAACTTCCTTCGTTAGACGATGAAATTAACAAACAACTCATCACGCACCCCCCATCTCACCACCACCTTCCGACATCCACGCCTCGCTCATAACGCTGACTGCTTTCATCATCACGTGAACACGCCGGTTGTCATTGTTCAACAAATTTTGGAAAGGTATCCGCCACAGTATGTATTTTCGTTGTCTGAGTTGAGTATCGTGAGGGTATGAAAGACGTCGTGCTCGAGTCTCTGAAGGAAGAATTTTTGTCTCAAGCCTACTTGCAACGGACAGCATCATTATGACATGGAGCCACTGTTCATGCATCAGCTCATCGTTCTCACTCTGTTGCTTTCATTCATGGTATCCGCTCTGAAGCTGACTTTTTGGTGGCAGAAAACTCACCAAGCATGGATCGCGTCAAGTCGGACACAACTTTGTCGTTTTCCTTCGCAGAACCTTCGCCAGCGCTCGAAGCTCTCCTCGGCCAGGGTAGCTTGCGGTATTCGCCCCCGCTACAACGTCGTAATGAGTCCGGAGAGGTGAGAGTCCTCGTGAATGCATCTGGAGTACCATGGCGATTAACCAATACCAGGATCCGATAAGCGTTGATGATGTTAAGGACTATCACAATATGCCTGTACCTATCAAAACTGGCAGCTCTCGTCGTCATGGGCATGATAATGCCACCGGGGAGTCTTTGCAACATGGCAGCTCCGACTCTCCTATTCTTCGCGGTACTAGTCAACCCCACAATGAATGCAAATCTGATCGCACCAATGACATTGTTACTTCATCCACCACTCCAGAAGTGTCAACCTCACCTGGTACTGCTCGCGCCACTACCAACCCCGCCACCGCTGGTCAAGCCGCGAGGCTCAAGCGTAGTTTCTCGATTGCCATGGGCCAGAACCCGAGTGGAACCATGAAGGTGCTGGCGGAACACGATCCCGAAAACCACGAAATCAAGCGTCTACGCGAAGAGGGTTACAAATGGAGTGAGATCGCTGAGAGATTGAACAAACAGCGCGTCGCGGCTGGCAAAGTGCCGGGGCTCACCGACAACGCCGTGTACTCGCGTTACACCCGCAATGCTCCCCGTATCGCCGCCGCCCAGGGCGAGGTATGGGATCCAACGACAATCGGTCCGCATCCAAGCAAGAAGACAGAACCCATGGCGCCCATCACTGGCTTCAACGACCTTGAGGATCAGCTTCTGGTCGAGGCTTACGCGGAGATCCAGAAGGAAACTTGGGAGCTGGTCAGTGAACGCATCGTGGCCAAAGGAGGGAAGAGGCACGATCCGGAGCTCTGTGCTCGCCGCTACCAATCCATCTAGGCATCTCCATTTCGCAGCCATCACCTGTAATTAATCAAGCTCGTACAACGCTTCGCTAGTTGCTCTGTACCATGGCGATGTCAAGATATTCGACGCGGGTGGAACGATACGGTTGGCCTGTGCATTGGTTTTTCGTGCGATGGGCAGTCATCGTAGAGGAGTTCTGATTCGTGACAGAAGAATGGTGGCAGCTTTTCCTTCTTTTTCGTCTTAGCTTGACAGCTGTTGACATGGCTTTCTGGCACCAGATTGATATCGAACATCCACAGAACCAGCGAGGAGATCAGTCAAGGACGCAAGCACTCTAGGTCAGCAACTGAGCATGTTCATTTAGGCCGAAACTACTCTCTCACAATGTTCAAGTTCACGTGATCGTACGGGTGAAGTCAGAACCGAGCACTCATGTGTCTTATTGCGTTCTAGATACCTCTCATAAACTCATCAAGCGTAATTGGCTTCCGGACAGCGTTCGAGAAGCCTTCGTGGAAGCTGACCCAGACCTGGTTGACCACATGGCCCGAAGCCGAGGTACGCATCTCTCCTGCTATCGCTTTCTTCGTAGTCTCAATGTTGTCTTGTGCAGAGGGTCGTGACTCATTGATGATTCGCCCGAAGAAATCTCGCTTTGCGGGGGCAACTTTGGTCTTATGATTTGGCATGATGATCGGATTCTCCTGGTCAACGTCCACGAAACTCGTGGATTGACGCCGTGCATTCCCCGCTCCGTACCTTGATTGCCGTGCTTCTGCTGCTTTCTGGAGCTGGTATTTCTGGTATTCTTGATCCAGAACCTGCCGGATCGAGTACCGCACTGGAGCTGTCGTGCTACCCGGTATCGAGGACGCAGTCTCAAAGATCGCCAGAGCATCAAGCGGCCTGGGGTTTGCAATGATCAGCATTGTGCACCTAGAGGCGCGGTATGATAACACTCACGGCTCCATCCGGTATATACAACCACCATAGCTTGTTGTGTTCGTTTCCACTCTCACCCTTTCAAACACTACGCCTAGGCCAGCCATCACCCGGACCGCTCTCCGTACCAGCTCCCGCTCACTTTCTTTTCTGACACTGGCAATCCCTCGCTGGTCCCCACCACCTCCTACGATGACTGGATGGACTTCAGGCGTGAGCATTGTAACGAGCCGGGGAACCAGATCGGTAGCGATATCTGCCAGAGAGCGGAATGATCTGAGAAGTGGAACGTTCAGGGTTGTTTGCAGACCCAGTAGTATACTCCTATTGTGTTTCTCGGACTCGAAAGCAACGAAATCGGCCTGCGGTCCACTGAAAGGCAAAGGCTCGTCGGCATCGTCCTCGAGGGGTTTTGAGTGCTCCGAGCTCCAGTGTTGGCGTGCTGTTGCTGAGAAAAGCTGATGGAACGCGAGCACAGGCTGGCTCAGATATGGCATCAGCTCCCATTCTTGCCCGGTGTAGACTTTAGAAGACAGTGTTTCATGAAAGTGGAGCCAGTCATAGGCGGCGTTTGGCTTTGATAGGAGCGTGTCATCTTGGAAGGAGTACCTCGGATAGGTCGCGAAGCAGTCTGTCACGATGCGATCGCATTCCCCGCTGCTTTCGATAATTTCTCTAAGGCGATCATTCGTCTGTTTTCTTGCAAATTCAGTCACACCAACTTTAGCTGCCCCAGAAAAGTCGACCGTTAGGCTGGGAGTCTCAGGTTTTGGGAAACCTGCACCTTCCTGGAATACTCTCTTCACTATCTCCTTCGTTCCGCCACGCCCGATGCCTCTTGATCCTCCTCCACCATGTGACAAACTCTCCAGGAGATGCTGCTCAACCCATCTTCTTGTGAGTTTAGGGACCGGTGTTGACGCCCTCAGCCTCCCAGCAACCCATTCGCCAACGACCATAACGCCTCTCATGTCCCCTTCGCCGTCGCGGCAGGTTCCAGCTCGAGATCCATTCTTGTTACTTGCACCCCAAGTCGCCTCACAGAGCAGTCGCACTCCGTCCCCATCGCACGAAACATGCTCTAGCTCGAAGACTGTCTTCAATCGAGTTACAATCTTGTCGAGCGGCGGTGGCCGAATGTGAATCACTTCCGCTGCCTTAGAAACACGCAGAAGTCGCAAGGCTGGGTGGTAGATGTCATTACAGATAAGTATCAAAGGGCGAAGTAAGCGAAAGCTGTCTCCCTTCCTTTTCTTCTTCGAAGCCGTGGTGGAACCAGCATGCCCGGCGCATAATGTTCCTGTGTTTTTCTCATCGAGAGCGATCAGGTCAAGCAATTCTTTGATGAAGCCACCTTCACCGTTTGCGCCACTACCACCGACAGCCCCGTCGACCTCATCGACTACAACACAGACGGGCCTGCCAGCTTTCCTGACCGTTCCGTCTGCGGTTCTGACATTTACGCCCCGCACATTCTCCGTGCCGACGCTATCTCTTATGCGTCCCCTCACGACGTCACGACTCCGCTCATCACTGGCATTGAGCTCTAGGATCTCATAGCCAGCCTGTCTTCCACACACGTGCGCTAATGTGGTCTTTCCGAGCCCAGGTGGGCCGGTCAGCAACATGATCTTTCGGTGTGGCATTTCTGGCGTTTCTCCCCCATACACCGTGCACTTTGGTTTAGACTTCTTCAGACCCGGGAATACGATGGGGTCCCATGCCTTAAGCCATCGCAGCACTGACCGATGAGTGCGTTCATCACCGACCAAGTCTGTGAACCTCTTTGCACGGTATTTCTCTGTCCACATCAGCGTCCGAGAGCCTTGCTTGAGTTTTGTTGACTCATCCGCGACTTCAAGCGACGGCAGAATCCCCTGCACGGCTTTGTTCAAGGTTTCCTCTGCGGTCGTCTTGGTTTCGTGGGCCGCCTCGTCCAGCATTCGGTGGATGTCAATGCCATAATAGCTTGTCTTTGCCCGACCCGGCGCATTGGTAGATTGAGTTGCAACTATGGTTTGGAATGATAGTGGTACACCAGCAGATCTACGATGGACTTGAAACGCCTTGCCGGAACTTGTACGGACGCGTGTTGTATTCTTATCGTTGGTTGAGTCGCTGCGATCGCAATCGAGGGAAGAAAGGTCTGCATCTTGCTGACCAGGAATTACAAGGTCCTTCATGGTACGTAAAGAGGCTTCTTCATCCCATCTGTCTCGAGGCTCCTCTGCAGAGACTCTTCTTGCAGTCGGTCCGTTACCCTGCACACTAGCGTTGCGAAACCCAGCAGCTTTGCTCCCGATTCGGCCGAACCATTCGCCCCCAGCACTAGCAACGTGCTCATCCTCGTCCTCATCTTCATCAATGATGAAAGGTCCCGGATTCTCGCGCTTCCGCCTTTCTGCCAACAGAGGCGCTCTCTTCCTCTTTCTACCTATGAGAGGTGGAGGGGATGAGCTTGGAGGATACGTAAGGGGTGAGGACAGCGGAGCCATTAGGCTCTCCAGTAAAGGTGAAGGTGGCGATCTGAGATATGTTATGTTCCTGGAGGCGCGGTGATGCTTCTTTAGAGGGGTTTCTGGTAGGATCGGTCAGTTGGCGAGTCTGATAAACCCATTGATTCCAGCGACATGTGCGAGAGGACATACCGTAGAGATGATCCTCCTCACTTCTGAATACGTCTGCGGTCACCCAAGCTCGATGCTGGATTACAATGCCTTGCTGATTTTTCAGAGCCGTAGACTCCTGATGTTGCAGTTGGAGGGCCTCTAGATCATCGGAGTTGTATGGAGGTAGTATGGGTTCTGAATGCAAGTGAATTGCAGGATCAAAGGAAGAGAGAACTGGCAATGGAGAGACACTCATTGGACGCTGTAGAGAAGCTATACCGGTCCACAGGTCTCGTCGTGTAACTTGGTAGTTAGCTACTCTGCTATAAAGCAAACGCGTAGAGCAAGAACACTCGCGAGACGCGCCGCGCAGATGTTAATTCCTACCTAGTAAGATTACCTCACTGTAAAGTAACGGGGCGCGCTACTTACCAGTACTTCCCCCGGTGTACGGAGAGGTAAGATTACAATACAAGATTTCAACCTCCTCGTAATTGGGTATTTAACCGAGCACGTGCTTGGGCCAATCAAGGCAATACCCGAGACCGTACCTGATCCCAGCCACACCCAACCTGCACCTCCTTTTCACTCCAATGCTGCGCTGCGACAGCGAGGCATGTCGGCCCACATTGTGTTCATACTATCGCTCCTACTCGAAATCATGCCAATCCCTAACAGCGCATTCATCCAGACAGCTACCACGCCAGCCCACAGCCTTAGCCAACAACTCTTGGTGCTCGCTCAACTGGCCCTGCGCCGTTTAAGGAACGTAACTTATGGGCCACTTGCCATTCGATCACTTGCGGATCCGCTATCACGACTTTGCCTACGAGCCGCATGGTCCCTTTCGCATGGCTAATCCCAACATTGGTGATGCGACAGCCCGAACCTTTGCAGCGTGAGTCCATTGTTGTGCGCACAACTGTGCGCCTGACCCGCTGACAACCTTTCCGCTCAAGTCTACTGTCCGGACCGATGATTGATATCTATGTTGGCGCCTCAAAGCGCCATTGGGCCCTTCACCGTAACCTCCTCTGTCATCATTCCACGTTCTTTCAGGACCAATTCGGTGAGGACGAATACGCTGAAAAGGGAGGCAAGCTGGAGTTGTTAGATGATGATCCGAGAGCCTTCGAACTCCTTGTCAAGTGGTTATATCAGGGCAAAATCGATGACGTTTCGTCTATGCCGATGGATCGCAAGTGGGACTACGCCGACTCCTGCCAGAAGCTCTATGTCCTTTGCGACAAGATCGACCTGCCGCAGTTGAAGAACTTTGCAATCGACCAATTTCGCAAAGGCTGCAACCAGGCCGGCCTGGTGTCTGGACCAGAGGAGATGAAAGAGATATATGATACTACCCGGCTTGGTTCACCGTTCCGCAAACTTGTGAGTAAGATCGCAGCTAGGCAGATCATGGATCCCGACTCGAATCAAGACGCCGGCGCGTACAAGATATGCTTTGAGGGTAGTTCGGAATTTGCAATAGATGTTGTTAACGCCATTCGCGAGGCTGCTGGAGGCACCCTGTTTGCCGATCCTACCGAAGGTGATGCCTGCCCATATCACGAGCATGAAGACGGTCGCTCGTGCAAGCGAGGATGACGAAAGTATCTCAGTCAACTCTTCGATTCTCTATAAGGGTCCGTCCCCGTAGGCCTATATTCTCGACGTCGCAAGGGGATCACAACCTTTTCTCGTCCCGTGAATGCTGGGTGATAGCTTGGCAGTGGAGCCAACAAATGGTGTGAAGCCTTCAATGAGGATGTGGCATTGTCGTCGGCAGCAGTGGAGCTACACTTCACAAAAGTGGAGCTACACTTCACAAAGTTGAATGAAGGAGACAGCAGACGAGATGCGAAGCCAGACTGAGTGTGCTTACAGATGGCGGGGAGGGCCATGCCAAGACCACTGAAAGTCAGACCGACAAGGACACATGCAGCACACGGCTCATAGCCTGCTCATGACCCTTTCGTACGCCGGATGGCGTCTCTCAGCTCGACACAACCAACATACTCGTACAGTCTTCTGAACAAAGTTCATATTTCATCTTACCTGATGTCCTCGTGCCTTGACTATCTCTGGTGGTGCACCAACGATACTGTATGCGGACCTTACACTCCGCCGTACAGCAAAGGTGTTACAGGATTGGAAAAAGACTGTCAGAAGGTAGGCGTGCAGCTTTGGGGACGATGTGTTTGCCATACCTTCTACCGAGATACCAGGTCCAACACCTGGTTTGAGTCTTCCGGATGCTTCATCCCTTACGAATCCGAGGTAATTGAATGTTCGTACTTTTTGAGTTCGCCACATCATAGTACTTCATAGTGGTATGAGCTTTACCTTAAGCTAACGGAAACTCGAGTACAATAACTTACCGCTTCCCCATTTCTTCTTGCCTGATTTTCTTAGCTCTTGGTATACGTCTGCGGGACAAGTCACCCATTGATCCATCCACCTTTTTGAACCCCTCCTCAGGACTACGAGTACCAGCTATCTCCGATTCTTGCGATTTGCCTTTGAATTTCATTGAGAACATCATGTCGCAGCCGATCACTCTCTACTCACATACTTTCGGGCCTAATCCGTGGAAAGTTGCCATCGTTGTGGAAGAGCTTGGTTTGAAGTATGAGAACAAAATTGTCAATACGAAGGACGTGAAGCATCCCGCCCTTTGAACAGCTAATCCGAACGGTCACTTCGTAAAAGTTGCACGTTCAATTCTTTGTCGTGCTACTGACAATGTGCCGGAATCAGTGTTCCCGTAAGAGAGGACCCAAACGCGGGCACTGTACTCTGAGAGTCGGAAGCTATATTCGAGTGTCTTATTGGTAAGATGTTACGATCCTTGTGTGGAATGGATCTTTGGACTCACAGTGGGATAAGACAGATATGACACGTCGGCGACCTTAACTTATACTTCCAGTCCCGAGCGTTACTATCTCAAGCAACGGCTGCGTTTCTAGATCTCAGGGCAGTGTCTTGACTGGGGCCAGGCTGCTTGGTTCACGCACTTTCACTCCGAGAAGCTTTCATCCTCCGTCTAGCGTTACCTCAAGCAGATCAAGCGCGGGATAGCCATATTGAACAAGGCTTTGGAGGGCAAGCCCTCTCTAGTAGGAGACAAGTGTACCGATGTGGATCTCTCATCTCTGCCCTGGTTACTACCGTTCATTTTGCAAGACGAGAAGCTCGACACGGAGAAGGAGTATCCGAAGTATTATACATGGTTGAAGCGCCTGATGGCTCGCTGCCGTCAAGAAGGTATCGAAAAAGAGACAGAAGGTCATGGCCAGGCACTGAGCTTCGCATGGAGGTGACTAGCTACAAAGCCCTGCTGTTGAATTTCATGTTGCACACATAAGCCATTGACAATGCTGCTTGCTCGAGCATGTTGACTGATAATTCTCGCATGGCCGCTTAACGTAATGCTGTTAGGCTGTATTTACGTACGGGCAGACTATTTCAATGCAGACCTTAGGGCACGGCACATTGAGCCACCATTCCACAGTCAACTGGTACTTTGAGTGGCGAGGCCCCGACAAGTTTTCGAGGAGATGTGTCATCCAGGCGTGATCCGCTGGATAGCTGCAAAGCCGTGTTCAAACGGTGGGCCATCCAAGGGACAACAACCCCCCCTCGGCTTGTGCGACATTGACAACTTCCACCGGCCCTGCGCGGATGATGTTATGTCAATGTGTAACACTGTACGGCGGTAACCGAACGACATCACCATGAATCTCCAACCACTATTCCCGTCTTGTTTCCAACTTCGAGAATCAGCCTTCCAACAGCAGTAGCCGGTGCTGAGTAATGCACGAACTTCCGGGAGCATGGATGCGGTGCAAAGAAGCCCTTGCAGATCCTTGGAGAATACTTCGGGCTTGGAAGATGGCCGTGATACTTACCAGAACGGGGCACGTAAAAAGCAGAGACGAAACAAGCCAACTTTGAGTTGCGAGCAGTGTGTGGTGAAGAAGACAAAGGTGACAGCCAGCACCGAACCGTACGAACAGGACGTTGGTGCGCTAATGCAACAGGAGTAGTGTGACCGCGGAAGACCAAAGTTAGCCTTGACCGTTCCGGTATGCGTCAGATGCTGACCATCTCTGCAGATGTTTGCCGTGCGTCAAGAGGGGGACGGATTGCCTGTATACCCATGTGGCAGATATGTTGGAGTATGCCCTAAACATGTTGGAGATCCCTATCTTTCATAGCCGTGGACTAACGTTGCCAAGCGAGAACAACCGCAGCCTTGAATCAACAGGCGCAAGAAGAATCATCAAGCCAGTGAAAAAGCAAACCCGGTCGCAAGACACGGTTGGCGGCCCAGTACGCCGAGCTTCTCACTGATGGAAGTGATCTTGTTGGTCTGACGTTCTCTAGATCCAAGATGGTTTAAAGATGAGCGAGCTGAGAAGCTCGCCGCGCCTCTTGGCGCACGCTGTACTTCGTGAATCCCCTTCCAATGTCTACGGCATTGGCTCTGAGGTGCGCACCTATTGCAGCAAGATCATGGTAATAGGACTTACTCGTGTTGAAAACAGCATCCGTTTTCCAACTACTGGACTTGCAATGGCGGCCTGCCAGAGGTCGTCAGCGTATTACCTAGGAAGGAACAAGCAGACATGTGGGATATCTGCTTTCTCTACCTGTATTGCTTTCATTCAGGTGCTCCAACGCTCTTACACTCCTTCTCGTCTGTCATTGCACCGTCACAAAGCCGGAGATGCACCTTGGCGATTCTATCCCACAACCTGCTGTGTCCTTGCTTTGTTGTTGAACTCGACCTATCCAAGATCGAATCTAACCTTGGTGCTCACAGTCTCGTTGCAAAACACTTTGATGTGGTGGATCCTGTTTATCCGGTGCGTCTCAAGCCCAAGCTGGTTAGGGCAACCGTTTGATTAGGATGTACGATTCCAGATGGTCAACCGCGCAAGTTTCGTAACTGATTACGAAGAATTCTGGGCGAAGACACCAGAGCAGAAAGATAAGGCTGACGGACATCTCGTCGGACTTATCTTTGCGATGCTCGCAATGGGTACACAATTCGTGCCTTTCCCTCCGGGAAAAGACAAGGCACAGACCGCGGAATTCTATGGTAGTTGTATGTTTCTTTGGGCATGGTCAGTTACTGATGCGTTCTACAAGTGTCTGCATCTTCTCAGGCTCTGAGGACATCATCGTACCTCAGCCGACCATCAGTCCGCTCAATCCAAGCCTCGGTGCTGATCACGTACTTCTTAATGAACGATAATCACGCCAGCGATGGTTGGGCCTTTGCCGGTATCCTCATCCGCCAGGCCTACGCCATGGGTCTCAACCGGGACCCATCGATCGCATACCCTAGGTTGAGCCGTTTCGAAATGCAACAGCGTCGGAAGATTTGGCAGGCCGTCCTCCTCCAAGACACATTTCTTACTGTGATCCTCAAGCTCCCACCTACAGCCACACATACAGATGTCAGGGTCGAGGACCTCGTTGAAAGTGAGGACACTGGTATGGGTAACACCGGGCCCACAGATGTCGCCTATATCCGTTCTATGTGGACACTCGCAAATCTTGTGCAGGAGAAGATTTGCTCCCCACGCTCCCTCGACATTCCCATATCTGGCACACCGCGCGAAAAGTCAGCCGTCATCGCCAAGTTTCGGAACGTTTACCGATCCTTCCCGGCCATGTTCCGCAATTGGGACAATGACGCCATTCGTGCCCTCGTCGGGACTAACGAACGACTTCTCCGCCAGATATTGTTCCTGACGAGTAATTACTGGCATTGCGCCATGCTGGTCTATGCCGACGAGCAGAGTCACGAGGTAACCTTGGATGTAATGGGGACCCTGGAGGCCGCCCAGAAGGCAATAAACGCCTTCTTCTTGCTACATCAGCTGCTAGAGAACGAGGCGACGGTGTGGTATCATTTCCAACACAGGGCGTTCTCGGAGGCGGTGAGAGTCTTACCCGAACCGCGTTCGTCCATACGTGCTCGCTGACAATGCCGTCAACAGTTGCAAATCGCAAAATTGATGAGGGACAATCTCGCCGCGTCAAAGGAAGATATTATCCACATTCGGGCGAAAAAGGACGTTATGAAGATGATCACGATTTTACAAGCAAGCAGCGAACATGACGCAGTGGCCAGGGAGAGGATAAGGTCACTAAATGAGTATTTGGTCGGTAGTGTTTGAGACCGCCAGGGGGTATGGGGCAGAGGTACAACAGTTTAATCAAAGGTGATTTGGGGGTTTAAGGCTCAGGGTGGGGTTGATTATGGACAGAAGGGCAGAGCAGTGACGGGAAACAATCGCATGCAACTCGTGGCTTAGCGACAGATGAGAAATGCAGACTCCAACCTCACACGAAGCGGCTCTATATGACTTCTGGGGAAAGGCCGAGGCGCTTCTTACATAGATACGATATCAACGCAACTTCTGGGAATGGCTTGCAACTCCATTCCTGCGAGAGAGCGACGGCCCAAATTCATTCGCCCTCTGTGTAGCCTTGAAGAGCACCGGAAGTGACAGATCGAAGCGTAATACAAGTTCACTCAACCCTGGCTTAAGTAGCTTGAGAACCGGATACCCTAGAATGCCCCTTCCATTCCCGATATTATCTAGGCAGACCTTAGGTCAGACTCGTCCGCAACCTCCTAGGCTTACCAGCCCAATTGCTCGCTCCTGTTGTAGTTCATGCTTCCATTTCAGCTCGCAACGGTTTGTCAGCACGGAAACCTCTTGGGGCATCATGAGCTTAGGACATATTAGCGAGTGGCCTAGCTTGCTCGATGGCCAGATGTTCTTTGGGTTCAGTCATGACATTAAGCGGCTATCTATCTATAGTGTATAAATGGTTGGACTGATAGCCACGACTGTATATTTTGACGCAGCCCCGAGCGATGACCCCTGAAAATCCATAGACAATGAAGGGACCGGTCGAATCGTGTGCTCTCATCAACACCAACAAGAGTTAAAGTTCATTGCGCCCTGACCCTTGCAGAAGCGCATCTAGAATACCTATTAACATTAATATCATTCGAAGAATGTAGAGGCGTAAAAGGTCTGACTTTGCCATCCCCATCGTCTTCGCTACATCACTAACCTCTTACTGTTCCTGCTCGCCATCTGTGCCGCCGTATATGGCGTTACTTACGCCTACTTCCTCCACCATTTCGCCAACTTCGTGGCTGCCTGGCTTGTCCTCGTGCATTTCTCCGGCACCGACTTCTCATTCTCGGGTTTGGGCCAGTTGTTAGAAGGCGTAGGCGATGCCGGGCACGAAGTCAAAAAGCGGCCGTAGCGAGCAAGGGCGAAACCACGATGGACCATCTGTTAATAACGGTAACTTTTTATTGGCAATTGTACAGCCGCCTCGTCATACTGTACTGGAAGAAGCTTGTGGTCGTTGGGAGCGAATGCACCCTTGGTGTATACGTGCTCCATCGTATATAGATTTTTCCTTGGCCCTCGTCTCTGTCGTTCCCCTTAAGCTTCTGACGATGGGGATGGCAAAGTCAGACCTTTTACGCCTCTACAT
>QQTW01001957.1_pt1 | contig 14728 bp, 17 predicted proteins | sample 1904831 | NCBI WGS metagenome assembly QQTW01 (sample SAMN09435610, study PRJNA476489) | Subsurface metagenome, whole genome shotgun sequencing project. | reverse complement strand
GATGATCCCACGAATTCAACAGGCCTACAGAACGACGGGTCTAAGAGTTATGATATGAAGAGTACCATTGGCGAATATCATCGCAGAGCAATAATGATTTGACCAGATTTGGTGAACGTGTTGGATTACTACCAAACTCATAAAGACAGTGATGAACGACAAGTCAATATCCCAATGTGGGTATACTCTGGCCAGACTCCATGCCGGCCACCCTGTTATGCAAGTGTAAGAAAACCCGACTCCAAGCTCTCTTCCCGTCGCTTTCTAGCTTCTCTGAGAACGGACAGAAGCAGAGTTTTTTTTCTAGTTTGGCATCTTACAGCCCAATGGCAAGAGCCAATACGCCAACAACACCCGCCATACTAGCGACAACGGCGCCAGTGGGGGCAGGAGCGCCGCCAGTTGAGCTCGAGCTTGACGAACCGGCGGCAGAGGCAGAAGCTGCGTTGAGCCGGGAGCTGACAGAGGCTCCAACGGAACTAGCACCTGCGCTGAGTTGAGAGGTAACGGAAGCAATGGAGCCTGTAAGGGAACTGGCACTGGCGGTGATGGACTCTATGGCGGAAGACAACGACGGATCGCTTGTGGAGGCGCTGGCGGCGCTGTTGAGGAAGCTTCTAACATCTGACGGCAGAGCAGAGTACCAGGAAGGGGCATTGCCAGCAGACAGCTGGCTTGCGAAGGAAGCCGAAGCAGCAGGATCACTGATTTGGTTCACGAAGTCGGAAGGGACTGCGGTTGCCAGAACTGAGAAGATTGAAAGCTGACTGGTTGGCAGCTCGAGACTGAGTGTGGCAAGGTTGGCTGTGATGGATGAACTGAGAGATGTAAGGCGCCGAGGAATGGTAAGAACGGGGCGGTTAGCAACTTACAGCTGGGAAGCGATTTCACCGTCCTGAGCCATAGCAGTAGCCACAAAGGCAGCTGCGAGGAAGGCCTTGAACTGCATCTCGATGGTTGGGGTTAAGATACGGCAGTTAGCGATGATAGGATCTGGTGTGGGTTCTGTTATGCAATTGATACACCGGTATAGAAATCAAAAAGCGATGCTGTTCCTGTTGCTGTGATGTAAAGAAGAGAACGGAAGAAAAAGAAGAAAAGAAGAAAAGAAGAAGAAATAATACTAAAGACACTGCGCACCTGAGGTTTGGCAAGAGTGATCAGAGACACCAATAATAATATTAGTTAGTAAATAGTGAGCAGGGCTCGTACTTCCAGGCCCGGATAAGCCAAAAGAGCTAACGAACGATCTGCAGCAAGTCCGCTTGCTTATGTCTGACATGGCCTGTCAGACTATCAGACAGACCCATGTTTGTTGACTCCTAACCTCCTTCACGTTTCAGTAATGCTAAAGGTCATCTCAATCTCGTTTAATTAAACGATACGAGACTGCACATCTTGCAAGTGAGGTAGGACCTGAAAACTTTGCGCTATCAACATTGATCTGTATGTTGTTGGAGGCATAGACCACCCAGTTATTGTGAAGCCTGAACTGTTGCAACTGCTTGTCACTCTTGCCCATGAATAATTACTACTATGGTAATAACATGCTGGGGAGATGAGCCTAGAAGGGATGATTAGGCCACTGGGGAGCGGCCTTCAGGCCCACTGCAAGGGCAATGGTGGCTGATTGATAGAGGTGTTGTAGCCTAACCGGACATGCCCAAGGGCGCCATTATTAGTACATAGCACGAACCGGGAAAACTTCCACCCAGCACCCAGCCGACAGATCTTACGGTCCGCTATCTTGTCCCCCCAACGAACAATAAACAATGAATGTGGCCAATGTCAGACCTGAAGCATTATCCCGCCGCTACGCGCCGCTACGCGCTAGAAATCCCATAGACTGACCTCGTAGACTCCAGACAACTTCCTTCCCAGCGTTGATGAGTTCCCTAGACCGCGGCAGTTACTGGTCTTTGATCGCGACTTGAAATGTTCTGCTTCCAGGGAGTGGGGAGATCAATAACTACCATCATACGTCGTACAGAAGTGGCCCGAATGCCCGAATGCTGGGATCGCCGTAAGTGGAGATATCTTGACCAGGTCAATTCGGGGAGCACACCACTCTTTCGTCAGGTGGAATGTGCAATGGTGTCTACCAGATATTCATCGTGTTATCCTTCTACATGCGTTAGATGAAAGATCTGAATGGCGACATACACATCTCGGGTTGCCGAGGATGGCTCTGGCGACAGACTTACTGAGCTTCAATCAATGCCAAATGCTATTGTGGAAGAACCCCCAACAGGAGCACAAACAGTGCCTGCTCTCAATGTTCAAGACAATACCTTCAATGATCCTACTAGGGGCCAGATACCTCCATTAGCTACTAATGTTGATGCGCTTAAGCGTTGGAATTCCCTTAAGAAGAATCGCTGGAAGGTTTTCGCTACTTTCATATGTGAGTTGGGTGAACTCCCGTTCAAATGTGCACGGTGACTGTTACTGATCGAATCTAGCTTTTGGTTTAATGGGTATGTACGATGGAGCGTGAGTTGTTATCACGTTTGCTATATGTCTTATGGACTGATCGTCTCAAGAGTGGGCGCGCTCATCCCATATGTAAGTGGTAGCTGCAATGCAACCATAGCCTTCTCGGCTGACCTCTGTGAAGCTGGAAACCTACTACAAGCTCAGCTACAGCGTTGTGTCGATTGTATTCCTTACTCCTGTCTTCGGGTACTGCGTTGCAGCATTTTCCAATCATTTGATTCACCTCAAACTTGGTCAACGTGGGATTGCGTTCTTGGGCCCCTTCTTTCATCTATTAGCCTTTGCCGTTTGCTCTGTTCATCCGCCATACCCGGTCCTCATTGTCTTTCTGGTGGGCACTGGCTTCGGTACTGGATGTCTGGATGCTGCGTGGTGTGCTTGGACAGGAAATATGGTGAGCGCCAACAAGGTACAAGGTTTCCTACAGGCATGTTATTCACTTGGGGCTACCTTGGGCCCGTTAATCGCAACCTCCATCATTGCTTCTGACAAAGGCGGACGTCCATGGTACGAGTTCTTCTACACCATGGTAAATCTGCCGCTGTTACCAACTTTCAAGCATTTAAAAGCTCACAACCAGAAGGTCGGCTTTGCTGCTACGGAGCTTGTCTTTTGTACTTGGGCTTTCTGGGACAAGACCGGGCACAGGTATCGTCAAAGCAATCTACCCGAGCCAGGCAGCAAAGATACCAGCTTGCGAGATGGCATCAAACACAAAGTCACCTGGCTAGCTGCTCTCTTCATGTGGGGTTACGTTGGTGCTGAGGGTAAGCAGTTTTGTCCCTGTCACGATTGTGTCACGATGGCTTACCGACCCCATTAGTTGCAATCGACGGCTGGACTGTAACATTCATGCTTCGTGTCCGTTCTGCTACCCCTTACGCCGCTGGAATCAGTGCTACTGGCTTTTGGGCCGGCATGACCGTTGGACGGGCTGTCCTTGGCTTCGTTACTGAGCGTTTCGGTGAACGAATCTGCGTGATGGTATACCTTGCTCTCGCAGTCGGACTCGAGTTGATCTTCTGGCTGGTTCCGTCGTTTGTCGTCTCTGCGATCGCCGTTGCATTTCTGGGATCTGTTTTTGGGCCTTTGTTCCCAGCATCGGTGATCATGTGCACGAAACTACTACCACAACGCCTCCATGTTACTGTGATTGGATTTGCAACAGCCCTGGGAGGGTCAGGTGGAGCGATCTTTCCATTTGCCGTTGGTGCCATTGCGCAAGCGAAAGGCGTCAAGGGTTTACAGCCCCGTCATCATGGCACTTCTAGCTGCCATTTCCATTATTTGGCTCCTGTTGCCGAGATTACCGAAACGAGGAGAGTGATACGTAGTAGGAGGATGGGTTAGAGGAATCTTTACAGCTCAGACCTCGAAGGCAAATAACACTTGACCTAATCTGGCGCTCTTCAAATCTTCCCGAGAGGAAGCCTGCGGCAGAATTCTCGCGATAATTTGCGGCTCTCCTGGTTTCCTGAGCTCCCGGCGAGCATTTACTGAATATGGCAGGTGGGAGATGGGAAGTGGGAGGCGGCAGACGGCAGACGGCAGACGGCAGACGATACACGGCATGTCGTGTCTCCAACTTCTGCGGGGATGTTCGAAGTCTGCCGTCATTGTCAACAAAGGTTTGCCCCCACGTCACCATAGAATGATGGAATTGTTTGCCGATGATATATTCACTGTGGACCGAAAAAAGGTCGGCTTCCACTTACAAATAGTATGCTTTCAAGACTATCCAGCCTACCTACAAAACGACTTGTCCAACTATCGAACCACCTTCGAAGCCAAGTCCCATCTCAAATCAGAACTATGGCTTATGCGAATACCAAATTCAAGCTCAACACTGGCGCCGAGATCCCCGCCATTGGGTTTGGGACATGGCAGGACAAGGACTCCCAAGAAGATGCTGTATATGAAGCTTTGAAGGCTGGCTACCGTCACATTGACACGGCAAGAGTGTATGCTTCAGTCGCTAACATATTTTTCCCTTTCCCATGCTAATTCTTTCAAAGCTATGGTACAGAACCCGCCGTCGCCGCAGGTATTAAAAGGAGTGGTGTTCCTCGAAAGGAGATCTTCATCACTAGCAAGCTATGGAACAACTCTCACCATCCAGACGATGTGGAAACGGCTTGCGATGCCTCGCTAAGGGACCTCAACACCGATTACCTTGACCTTTACCTCATTCATTGGCCATCACCTTTCGTCCGGGGTGACAAAATGTTTCCAAAGGACAAAGACGGCAAGCCGCTGGTTGGTGACACCGATTATGTCGATGTATGTCTCCTTTGTCGTCTTGAATGACTTCCCGTTGACCACTTTTATCAGACCTATAAAGCAATGGAAAAGCTAGTCGAGAACGGGAAATGCAAAGCTATCGGTATCTCCAATTTCTCCAAAGGCGAGCTTGAAAGACTCCTCAAAGCAGCCTCCATACCACCCGCTGTACACCAAATCGAGATTCATCCTTACCTCGCGCAGCATTCCTTCGACGCTTTCCACAAACAAAAGAACATCCACATCACGCAATATTCACCTTTCGGTAATCAGAACGAGTTCTACAGCTCCGGCAAGGGTATCGGCAAGCTGATCGACGACCCCACACTCGCCGAGATTGGCAAGAAATACAATAAGAGCGGCGCACAGGTCGCATTGGCATGGGTAAGTTGTTTTAAAAATAAAGGATTTAATGCTGCTTTTATAAGCTCAACTGCTAATAACAAACTTTTATATATTTAACAGGGCGTTGCGCACAGCAGATCTGTCATTCCCAAGTCGAAGACCCCAAGCAGGATCAAGTCGAATCTGGAGGGAGACTTCAAGCTGGATCCCGAGGACGTGAAGAAGATTGATGCTATGGACAAGAAGATGCGCTTCAATGACTCGTCGGAGGACTTTGGCTGGAACTTCTTTTCTGACCTCGATGGAAAGAAATAGAAAAGTCTCCATCAAACGAGCCTGAGGCGCCAGATAGACGTTGCTAAGCTTGAGACATGGTTACATCGAGAACAAGGATGCAAATCCAATGCCAGATTTGCCTTTGCATGCCACTCATACAAAGCAGCAGTGCACTACCATGACCCTTCATGTCCTGCCGCTTCACGGCGGTCTTCAACCAGGAACTTGCTAATCACTCGACTGCGTCTTGAGCAAGGACAACTCTCATCCTACTACTTGTCCTCTCTTTCTCCTCCCTCTCCTCCACTCTTCAGTAGTCACCCTTCTCCTTCTCCTTCCCCGTGCCTTACCTTCTCCCCTTCCCAGCCCCGATCTCCACTTTTCCCCCACCCCCTAATCCATCCACTTCTTCAAATCCAACGTCAGCCTCGCATGATATGCCCCACGGATAGAACTGAGTTAAAACTCAGGGTTGCACGTTGCCGGAGGATGGGTTGCGAGTTTCCTTCATTCAGTAGCACGCACATTTTTTATTGGCAGTTATGTGAGTGAGGAGCGAACTCGTTCGCACACGAGGTGAGAGTTGGCTTCATTGTTTGATTTTTGGCTGGTTTGTTTCTGAAGCGCGGCTGGACCAGGTCTCATCTGTCTACACTGTTGTTTGATGGGAATAATTAGGGTGGACGAAATGAATCAGGGGCGTAACTCTTGGCGGCTTCTGGCATTGACTAGATTACTAGGAGTGGGTCACAGTGATTTTTATTTGATGAGGGGAAAGAATGCATGTCGAATGGCTTCTGTATTTGAAAGATTTCATGCGGTTCGAGCTGTGGTTTGGTAAGGAGCTAGACGAAGAAATAAGTGTTACGCATTTGCAGCTCTAAACCGAGTTGTTCTCTAGTAACAAAACTCTGCGAGCTTTCGCATTCGCGAATACAGTACTTCGAACAGGACTACACACACACCTCTTTCACAGTTCACACTCCATGACGCATAATACATCCCTTCTTCAATGCATGCTGAGTCCATCAAGCTTTCTTCGCTGTCTTCGCTTTCTTCGTCTTCTTTCCAACGCTTTCCGCTTCCGGCTCGCCATTGATCTTGGATTCTCTTGGATCAGTGACTGCTGGCTCCGTGGCCTTTGACTCAGACTCAGCTAACTCATGGCCTGCTGTCGAGCTCTTCCGCTTTCTGGATCTCTTCTTGCTTTTAGTACCTTCTGCACTCCCTGTAGGTACAATTGAAGAGGAGGTCTCTTTCTCAATTGAGACAAGTTTGGGGCCCAGTGTTGCTACATTGGGTGTCTCGTCTGTTGCAGCTTGCGAAATATCGGTCTTGTCCTTGTTATTTCCCTTGTCCTTCTCCTTCGAACTCTGATCTTTCGCAGCAGAATCCGAAGGTGGAACTGAAACATTTGATTCAGGCTTCGCAGATTGACCATTGGCCTTTGAAGGGTTCTCGCCTGCAATGGACTGCGGATGAAGCTGCTTGGCATTGTCTTTCGCCTTCTCGCGCTTCTCTTTTCGCTTGTCTCTTTTCCCCGAATTTTGCTTCGCGCTGTTCTGGGGCTGGACGAGGTTAGGAGTGAGAGTAATTGGATTTGTTGTCGGGATTACCACTCCCTTTGTCTCCATGGTAGCTGTGTTGTCCTTTGTACCTTGTTTGGACTTCTTCTTACTAGATGCGACCTCTTCTTTGGCCCCAGCATTCGGAGCTAGAGGGTTTTCGCTGTCAGCTTTCGACGGGTCAGGCACGTTCTTCGTTTTCTTGGACATTTTCTTGACATCTGCGATCTCATCTTGTGGAACTTCAGCGTGGGCTGAAACGCTATCGCCTTCCGATTTTGAGGAATCAAGCATTTTCCTCTCCTTCTTTGACTTTTTCTTGCTAAGTGCAACCTCATCTTTGGGGACAGCAGTGGGGGCGGGAACATCTTCATTGTCGTCTTTGGATGAGTTCAGGGCTTCTTCCTTCCCAGCATTTTGTGATTCCTTCTGCTGTAGCACTTCGGATGGACTCTTCAGGTTCGGCAGCTCTATCTCATATCCCATCGCTTTGAGCTTTGCAGCCTTTTTCTCTCTTCTTGACTGCTCCTTTGAGTTCTTCTTCGCCCACTGACTCTCGGACTTAGGTGCTTCTAATGCTCGCTTCTCCATTTTGTTGTGAGGCGCAACTCGAAAGCGCTTGTTGGCTCCTTTGAACGTATCTGGATGAAGGGATTCAGGCCGCACGTATTTACATTTCAGAATATGACCAAACATGAGATAGTTATCCATGGTCTCAGCGACGATTTTGGCCACCTCGTTGCTTTCAAATTCGAGAAACGCGAAATGCTTAGAGTGCCCTGTTTTTCGATTACGAGATAGTCGTAATTTGCTAATAGTGCCGAATTGCGAAAAATACTGGCGCATCTCGTTTTCGTAGAACCCGTGCGGTATTCTGCCAACGTAGACGACTCCCTGACCCTCCTTGTTGCCTTGCTGAGCAGCCTGTCTAAGCTTCTTCTGGGTCTTCTTATAATTTGGTATGGCAGCGGTGGGCTTGTCCTTATCGAAACCCTCATCTTGAGCTAGATCCTCGTTGTCGCTATCAAAGCCTGCAAGCAAGGCGCCTGCCTGATCGATATCTTCATCGCTTTCGTACTCGTCCTCAAACTCTTTCTCAGTGGTCCTCTGTGCCTCGGCTTGCATTGATGTCGATGCCGCATCTTTTGCCACAGTCTCCAGAGTCTCATTGATAGCGTTGCTAGATATTCCATTCACATCATCAGTGGTAAAATCCACCGCTGGCACATTTGCCGCCTTTTTGGCTTTGTTGCTTTGTTTTAGCAAATCATCCTTCTGACCGAGGAGCTTCTTGATCTTCTCGGCATGCACGTTGATGGTTGATGGGCCTTTCTTTGGTGCGGACGAGCTGGCAAGACCGCCATTTGTGGTAGAGGTTTCCTTCGTTTTCGATTATGGCTTAGCTTCTTTTGGTTCTGTAGCAGCTGGCACATCACTAGAAGGCTTTGTAGCACTGGTCGTTGTCTTTGCAGCTGACTCCTTGCCCATAGCTGACACGCTTGCATCACCATTCACTGCAGCCTTATCCTTATTCACCTTTTCTTTCTTGGATTTCTTTGACTTGGAAGTCCCAATATCGTCTTTCTTATGCACAGAGGCTCCACCATCCTTCTCTTCTTCTTCGTCACTAAGGAAATCGACTGCTCGTTTTCTCGGCTTGACTTTGGGGTTCGTCTGAGTTTCGGCAGTATCAATGGGCTTTGGAGCTGTAGGCTGAGCAATTGGGATTGGCGCTGCAGCTCTATCGTCAGTAGTAGGCTTTGTAGATGCTGCTTTCGACTTCTTGGTCTTCTTTGTCTGCGGACCATCTACCACGACAGGCATGGCAGCTGTGGAGATGGACAGTTAGAGACATTTCGTCAGACAGGTTGAAGAGTTACTCACCCTTTCGCTTCTTCTCCTTGCCTTCTGTAGTCATGATGTTTCCCTAGTATGAGACCAATATTTGGAGGGACTATTGAGATATTATTTCTAGGGTTCGTCTACTATTGCGAAAATCTCGCGAAAATCTTGGCGCACGTTGCGGAGATTTCCCTCAGAGTCCCCCATCGGGCGGAGCCAAACCCTAAGAGGCAGTGCACCGGCATCTTGGAGAGCTATCCATGTGCCAAAAATTCCACCACCAAATTGGAGGGCTCCAGCACCTGGTCACCAATTCATCTATTGAGTACTGCTAGTTACGACATGTAGCGTCTTCGAGTTGGAACTGTGTCTCTATCCGAGTCCACTGTTTATACGTCCTCAAGATTTCCGACAGACGGCGATACCTACCCGATATCCGTGAAGAGTGTCTTTTACTAATGTGTTATGCCTCTTCTTCTGGTGGTAGTGCCCACAAGATGACTCACAGCCCCCATCATCACGCTATGATTCCCTTGTCTTCAGGTAATAGTTGCTAGTATAAGAGCTGTCGCAGTATCCGGTTGTCTCTTTGCGTCACTTTTCACCGCTTTCCTTTCTTCTGTGCGACAATTCTATCATGGGAACCAATGCAGAGGAAAGTGAACATTTTTCTTTCAACATTTCGAATCCTACCATATCCTAACCATCAAGTACTACGCGACGGTCACTATACTACAATTATAACTGGCCCATATAAAGCTACCGCTACCATGCCTAGGCACCATCACCCCAGGCACATGTCCCACTCCTGCAAGCCCGGCCAAAAGTCCACTGATACTTCCGGCCACGAATCCCAATTCCCTGACTCCATCCGCTCAGACCCTTCTCTTGTCCACCTAGATGGCCGCACCCTAGAAGGCGGTGGTCAACTGGTCCGCGTAGCACTTAGCCTCTCAGCCCTAACCAATATCCCTGTCCATATCCACAATATCCGAGGCAATCGCTCTAGCCGTTCTATGAAAGGTGGTGGGCTAAAATCGTCGCATCTGGCCGCTTTGGAATTTTTAGCCGGAGCTACTGCAGCGAAAACCTTGGGTGCCAGTGTTGGGAGTACGGAGGTTGTGTTTGAACCTGGAAGGGATAAGCAGTTGCTTAGAGATAGAGCAAAGGCCGGGGATGAAGAAGGGAAAGGGGGTACAGCGTACAGGATCCGACTTGACAAGCCGGGCAGCGTATGGTTGATCCTCCAGGCTATCCTACCTTACATGATTTTTGCTGCGTCAGAACATGTCCCTATGCAACTGATCGTAACGGGTGGGACGAATGTGCCAAAAAGCATGAGTGGTGAGTATGTAAAGCAAGTGATGTGTCCCACATTTGAGAAGATCGGTTTGCCAACTATCGAACTTGAGATCAAGAGAAGAGGCTGGACTCAAGGAAGGGCTATCCAGATCGGAGAGGTGGAAATCAAGGTGCATGCATTAAAGAGAGGTGCGAAATTACCGCCCTTCGAGCTGAAAGAGCGAGGAGCGATATCGAGAATCGCAATCTCAGTCCTAGCGGGCACTGAAGCAATGAGATTATCACTTGTCGGAAAAGCAACGGATGGTGTCTGTGAAAAATATCCGCAGCTTGAACCGCCTGAGATCATGGTGAATGAAGACTCTGGCGATCCCAAACGTCTCTATCTACTCCTCGTCGCCCACACCTCAAACGGCTACAGGTTAGGTAGAGACTGGCTCTACGACGAGAAGATCAAAGGTGCGCTCAATGGGCCGCAAATTGAGCTGATAGCGGAGAAGATTGTGCAAAGGGTCCTCGGCGAGCTAGCTGCCGAGATCGCTCACGGTGCATGTGTGGACGAGTACATGCGTGATCAGTTGGTAGTCTTTCAGGTTCTTACGGACGGGCGGAGTCAGGTTGACAGCCCCGTTGGAATTGGGGCTGGCAGCCTACACACGAGAACCTGTCGGTGGGTTGCAGAGCAGGTTCTGGCAGACCAAGCGAGCTTTGACACCGAAGGAGGCTGTCAGGGCGTGGGGTTTGCCGTGGGTGAAATTTTTGAGCAGAGGAAAAGCATGGGGCAAGTGATTCTGCAGAAGAACGAGGAGCAGACCGGAGAGGGGGCGGGTCGTCAGGAAAGTATCAATAGCAATGACGAAAGGGTGGGTCGTCCGCTTGTCGAGCCGCTTGGAGATCTGGACATATCCAGAGGTTGACTATTATGTACAGGATCAGCATTGGTCTAGGAACGAGATTGACAGATAGAGCAAGCTTGAGAAAGCATCAAACTAAGCAGTCCATATTTCACCCTGAAGATTGGGGAAGAAAATTGTAATGAAGGAATTGCTACTTGGCTAGGATACAAGGCACTCGCTCCTTGAAGCTGATGCCGCTTTTTTTAGCTAGAGCAATTCGACTATCCTAGGAATGGGATGTCTGATGGTGAAATGGATTCTCTTCCCTCACGTCTTGAGACTGAATAATGAGCAGACCGATGGTCCATAGCAAGCTCCTCGCACAAATGCATTTGCATGTTCGTTTGCCGCTAGCCATCCCTTAAACTATCCATTCTTACGCCCCGCATTTTCCGGTAATCTCTGCAAGCCTCAACTTGTGCTCTACTTGCCGTTCTCAGTCTTTCTCTTCTTTTGAGGATGCTCGGGCATGAAGCCTTCAGCATATATCTTGAAGAACTCGGATGGCTCGGTTGGGTGGTTGCCGGTGACGTCATGAAAGGCCAGGGTGGAGATGTAGTTGGTCTTGCCCTCGCGAACCAGAGAGTAATACTCGAGCAGATACTCCTTCTCCGACTCATCACTCTTGGACTGAGCATGGAGCACTCTCTTAGCTTCGCGTCTGTTCCAGGCAAGAGATCGTCAGTAATCTGTCGCTAACACTTGTAGAATGCAGAAACACGTACTCTGAGATATCTTCGAACTCCAACTTAGCTCCCAACGCCTCACTGGCTTCCATAGCAAGCAAAGGTCCCGAGACCAACTTAGGTCCTGAAGTTTTCATTAGCACTACAAGCTGAAGTGTGAACAGGAAGGGATGAGGTACCTGTCAGAACGATGAGTTGTCCGCGGTGCTTGTCGCTGAATCCATTTTTTCCCTTGCCAGAAAGTACATGTGCGGCCACTTGTGCGACGTCACCAAGCGCAATAGGGGCAAACTGGTGGGTCTCTCCAACAGGCAATGGCAATACGCTCTCGTCTTGAACTTGGGGGGAGTAGAGCAAAAGATTCTCTGCATAGAATCCTGCTCTGTTGAACGTGTCAGTGGATGTGGTCGCCTTCGAACACCGAACAATATTGAAACCATCGGGTTGGGTATGACTTACCGAATGACGACCGGCGACGTTCCCAGCGCTGTTTCAGGAATACCCTTGGCGAGGAGAACACGTGATTCAAGCTCGAGAAACTCGTGAAGTCGGGGCTGCTTCTGCGCGTCGGCGAGATCACAGCCAGCGGAACTTAGGAAGAGGTTGTTGGGGATATTCGCTTTCTTTGCGGCTTCGATCAGTTCCAGTGTGATGTCGAACTTGTCTTTGTGAGTAGGTGGAATGAGGCAGATCGCATCGCATCCAGTTTCCTTGAGTGTCTTGACCATGTCCCTCACTTTGCCAGGCTTATGAGTAACGATTTTTGCACCGAGCTTCGTCAGTTCCTTGCATTTGGGAGCGCTTGGGTGAAGAGAGAGGCCGGTGACGGAATTGACCTGCTTCGAGAAAGTTGAATCGGTTAGAAGCAGTTCGGCGATGAGGTACCCAGTTTGACCATCAGCCGCCGTAATGCACACATTGCGAGGAGGCATGTTGAGTCGAGATTGACAGCTGGATGAGATGTGAAGTTGGAGTGATGAGTTTGTAGCTGACTGGATGACGTTATTCAGGCTTCAGTTATGGTAAGTATGAAGTCAAAAGTTGGTCGAGAGAAGGTGATGTGGAGGTTGTTTGACGCAGATTGCAGAGTGTTAGCAGCGGAAGTAAAGGTCAGGTCATAAGAAGGCGAGTACACAAGAACGTCACTCAGGCCAAGGGGCTTTGTTCCATATCCAATACCGTCATGCTGACGGAACACAACGCATGTCCCACATAGCAGTACTGCTCACCAGCAACACCGCAAATCACACGTTAAACGTCATAGAGATTCAATCAACATTGTGGCTTTCAGGGCATTGTAGAGTGCCCTTACTAAAGGGAAACAGTGCATCAATTCCTCTCCTAGACGTTGCTAAGATGACTAGTTCCAAGAATTCAGTCTGAAGGCACGCAACCGTCCCTGAGTTCCTGGATGCTGTCAGTACCCGGCTACTCTCCTGGTGGAAGAAGGATTAGTCAAGAATTACAACAGAATGACGACATATGAAGCGGTGTTATGTTCGGAACTGGGATAGCTGAAAACCATGTTGTTGAAAAGTTATTGCAGAGTGCAGTTCTACTTTCATCTCTGAAATGTGACGAAGTACAAGAAAGAAAAAGGAGCTACTGTAATGCCCCACCTGTAGCCAATCACTCATTGGACTGATATCCCCTCCGAGGTCAACGGTTCAATTAGCATATCCTAGTTATTCAAAATAAGGTTTTAAGCCGCATGACGCAGCACTCTTGTAGTCCACCTCTCGTCCGAAATTTCAACCCCAGGCCATACTACGACCACGGCGAGATACTTGGGTTCCCCTAAGGTATCAATTGAGCTCACCTCTACGGTCTTAACTAGACAACAATCGTTCGAAGATAGCGAATTAACATAGAAAAATTGATCACAACAATGTCATTTAGGCCTCGATAAAGATAACCCCTGCCTCCGAATGGAGTACAACTTCTTACCTTGCTATCAATAAATCTGTCTCAGTTTAGGACTAATTACGTTCCAAACTCAACTTGTTTATCTTAAAGTTGAATTCGCTAGAGTGTCAGTACTTATGAAGTGCATGAAATAGAACAGTATCTATAAGCAGAATCTATCTCAGAAGAAGGAGAAGGCTAATCTACTGTGCGGTGTGCGGAGTCACGTGACAAAGGCCTTGGCGTTGTATGCTGTGCCTGCTCCTGGCGCCTGTGCCCCTCCAACAAGTACAAACAAACATCTAAACAGGCATCTAAAGTCAATCATACAAAGTTAGTCGTTAATGACGCCAGCGAGACTATTTAAGGTGACTTATGTACTCATCATGAGTATAGTCAATGTCACGTTGATTTATACATCGCATGAGACTGCTGAAAACGGTATCACCACTCAATTAGAGTCAGTTGCAAGACAATACAACCTTAGTTGGTCAAAATAGAATGCTTATTGACATTTTAAGGCTCGACAGCGCTAATTGATCCATTCTACACCCCTGTCTAACCTCTGAGGTGATAGGTTCTATCAGTTATTTCAACTCTACATGTTTCCGAGTCCCAGCAGACCGCCACCTGTCAACAGGCCTCGGCCCCTTCACGCAGGCAAGGGGTGGAGGAGGGTGACAAAAGTCCTATTATTACGGACGTTGCGGAGTCATAGCGCAGTCAGTCTACGTAGTAGCAGCGGAGCTTCACTGATACAAATCTTGACGAGGAATTTATCCATCGACTACGGAAGGCTCTGTCAAGAGAGCAAGAGATTGTTGTTCAATATTACACGGTTGAGGTTCTGTATGCATGGTCCTGCGAAGCTCACATAATTCCAGCTACTACAAGGGGGGCCTAAAGTAATGTTAGTCGGTGCTAGGAGCAGCTAGTCATCGATACAAAAACAAAGTGTTATGATTCGTTGATAGAAAACTTGTTTTGCATACATCCATTGTAATGCGCCACATCATAACATCTAACTTCTTTTGGACAAGGCTACTGTGTACGGACTTGGTTTACACATGAAGATACTAGCGCTAGACTAACATTACTTCAGCCCCCCCCTTGTAACATAGCCTCCTTGCCCTGG
>QQTW01001956.1_pt1 | contig 14728 bp, 8 predicted proteins | sample 1904831 | NCBI WGS metagenome assembly QQTW01 (sample SAMN09435610, study PRJNA476489) | Subsurface metagenome, whole genome shotgun sequencing project. | reverse complement strand
AAGCCAAGCCGCTTCAGCGCGCACACGAGATCTCTCGCACCCGGCGTCAGCGTGATCCGCGTCTTGACGTCTTCCCACACGTTGCTGGAGACGCCAGCGAGCAGTCTACAGCGCGCCCTGAGCGAGGCGGCAAAGTCGAGCTCGCCGTTCATGGCGCGCGCGGTGATGGCAGAGACCTCCGCCTCGACACCGAGCGTGCGCGCAATCTCGTCAATGACTTCCTGCTGGATGAGCGTGCTGTCCATGTCAAACACGGCCAGGCGCTTGTGCCGGCGGAACACGCTGTTGCGCTGGAAGACCGTGTCGACGTTCCAGTCGCGCTCGAAGCGCAAGATGGCGTCGTGATGACTAAGGGCGCGTAGATCAGGGGTGGAAGTGTCCGGCATGCTGAAAGTGAGCTCTAGCGCATGAGGCATCGGCAATGCCGTGTCGAGCCTGCGCTCGGAGGCAGTCGACAGGTCGATATTTGGTATAGCATCTGCCAAAGCTCCAACCAAGGAGGCGAAACAACTGGTGCATATATGTGCTCCATAAGCGTACTCATCAGCTGTCAATGTCTCCGAGACTGGTAATTGAATATCTCCATCGACATTCGCGTTTGGCGCTGAGCTTTCTGCTGTTGATGTTTGTTGTGTCCCTTCTATGTATGGGTGATGCGGCGCTCTAGATTTGAAAATTATTGTCGCTACCACCGACTGACCCGGTATTCTTCTGGAAGAATGTTTTGAGATCATTGAGCAATCTTCAACACAGTTCCGGCGACTGAGGACCCAGCTACATCTACCAAGGTAACTTGAGGCACAGAAAGAAGTCGAACTGCGTAATCAGCTTTACAGTTTTGTCCATTCGTTGCAACGAAGATCGTCCCGACGTTGAGACGGAAGATCCAAAGGCCGATAAGGGCGTGGCCTGGATCCGAGTGCCGAGGCTCTTCGGTCCTCGGACGGACATCACAAGCCTCGACCTTTATCTTCCAACTTCAGCATCATACAAGTTACAACTCACTGCATAACGCTACTCTCTCAACACTTGTCTAAAGAAGATAATCCTCACAATGGTCGCAGACGCTTTGATATATCACCCGAGTGTATCCCACTATCTCAGACTTGTTGCGACAACCGGTATATGCTCTAACTCTCTTATCCTCTTTCACGTGGGGCGCGCGCGACTCCGCTATTCTTTCACAAGGATTTCTGCTAACAGCTACGGATTGAATCCACAGTCGGCCGCGATAAGCTCCTCCGAATCATCCAGTACTTCTCGCGCTTTTACGCATGGTATCTCTTCCGCACAAATGGATCACCCACCACTATCCGCCCCTTCGAGGTCACCAAGCGCCAGCTCGGCGCAGTGCGCAAGGTGATGCGCGTGGGAAAGTTTGTCGAGCATTTCAAGGCGGCGGCGCAGGCGGCAGATACTAAGAACATGGATCCTGTGCTGCGGTACTGCGCTATCGGGCGGCAGCTGGGCTACGCAATGTACTTGACGTTGGATATGTTCACGGTGGTGAGTGCACGGTGCCAGAAACGCTGTTGAGCGAATATCCACGTATACATTTCTGGCCTCTGACGTGCTTGCGTGTGAGCAGCCTGACGTGCTGGGCATTCGAACGAGTACCGCCACAAAAAGACTACAACAAGAAGCGTATAGGGCATGGCTGGCCGGCCTTGTCTTTAGCACGGTTGCTGGGATTTACTCTCTGCACCAAACGCGGCAGCGCATCATGGCGTTGAGCAGGAAGGAAGGGGAAGGTGTGGTCGAGAGTAAGAGATTAGAGAGGTGAGTCTGATGTTCCCCGCGTAGCGTGAATCCGCCGCATAAGAAGAATTGGAGCGATGGCTGACGAAGATCGTTCCAGGGAAGCAAACGTTGCGAAGATGCAACTCGTGTCGGACATATGCGATTTGACTATACCAGGCTCCGCACTCGGATACGTGAATTTGGATGATGGCATAGTGGGCCTAGCCGGCACGTTAAGCTCCTTGCTTGGACTATGGACAGTGTGGAAGAAAACCGCATGATTTATGTATCTATAGGTGACATGGTGTGGTCTGTCTCTGGAGCGGGCGCTTTTTGTGGTTATTACTGCGAATGCCTTGAGGTATTTCGAAGCTTTTTAGTGACATCCATCATTTCATATTCTCTCCAAACACTGTCTCGATCTTTGTGTATGAGCGCATTCTCTCCGGCTCAGAGCCACCTCAAATGCATCAAGATCTACCACAACCACCCGTCCAGGGCCTAGAAACGGAGGTGACTAATAACTATGTGTACACCATGCCCAGGTGGAGTAGTACGGAGTAATCCGTAATAGAAGCTGTCGTTTGACAGAACAGTTGATCGCCGCCTCGGAAATACCGACATTATTTAAGTGGGGGTGGGGCCCGTGGGGGTGCTCTGCCGAAAAGCAATAATACCCCACTTGATGAAAACCCGTTCTTCTACGGCCCGACGGTCCAAACTTCGTCCTTCTCTACCATCTGCTACAGCGCCATTGTTACTGCTTGGTTAAACAAATCACTTCAACAGAATTCCGCTGCAGTAGAAACTCCTCATCATGGGTATACCTTCATCAGAAGCCTCGAATGCCATTATCTACCTCACTTACGGTCTCTTCCTGTAGCTTTGACCTAAGTCCGGCCCGTTGAAATCCGAGCCGCGAACTGACAACGTCACAGGGTTATCGGGCTCTTAATAGCATGGCGACTGCGTTCGCAGTCTAAGAAAGAGTACCTTTCGAGTAACAGGACACAGAAGGGTCAGACGAACCTCCTCTTATCATCAGTGGGAGCATGAACATTTTCCCGCCATTGATCCAGAAGATTCCGTCGATCCGACAACTTTACCATTGCTAACTTGCCACAGGCGGCCCGCTTGCCCTTAATTTTATAGCTTCGGGTGAGTGGTGTCGATGGATACGTGTTTTGCGGTGAAGGAAGAAAGCGGCAGCACAGAGGGCACTGCTCAGAGCCTGGAGTATCGATCTGGGAAAGTCCGATGGACTATACAAGAGCTGTCAAGATGGTTATCGGAGTGATCTTGAGAGGCCATTATCAGGTTCGTATGCGAAAGGATTTCTCGCAGGCTGGCTTCGCAACTCTGTCGAGCGACAAGCTTCATTCTCTACTTGGAGAGCTTGAGGAAAAGACTTGTCGCTCGGAGGAGTTGTGAGGCTCAACCTGTGCGGCTTCACTACGGGCGCCGAGCTTGCGCAAGCACACTCGAATCCAACCTGCCCCGCCAGAGCGGCAGGAGATTCCCGGGCTTGCGAGGGCGAAGCTGAGATGTACCGTGAATACTCGATCAAGATAATGCTTGCGTGAGGAATGTGCTGCCGCTCTCCAAAACCCCTTCCCCTTCTCTTTCTCGTCTGTACACGACAACTGACCTAGATTCGCCGGTTTCCGTCAGCTCTGGGATCCGGCATTCTGTTTGCTTATCCGCAGCTCGCGACCATCGCGGGTGTGCAGGGCATCGTTGTCTACGCGGTTTCGTCCGCGCTGCCGCTGCTGGTTTTTGGACTTATCGGTCCGGTTATCAGGAGGAAATGTCCCGATGGGTTCGTGTTGACTGAGTGGACGAGGAGGAGATATGGATCGGTCACGGCACTGTATCTGAGTTTGATGACGTGAGTGTGCTTGCTGAATGACTCCCTAACTGTCCCGGCGGCACTGACGTTCGCCAAAGGCTCATCACCCTGTTTTTGTACATGGTCGCCGAACTTTCAGCCCTTCAGCAAGTTGTCAACTCGTTAACGGGCTTGAATGGTTTGCCGGCTGTCATCGTGCAGTGCGTTGTGACGACGATATACACATGTAAGCTCAATACCGGAAATATGGATGCTATCTTGTGTCATTGATGCGCGCTGCTAATCCCGGTTCGTAGCGCTGGGCGGATTCAAAGTTTCATTCTTCACGGACAACATCCAAGGGGCAATGGTGGTTGGTCTGATAATCATTGCTACAATATCTATAGGCGTGGAAACCGAAATCGACAGAAGCCTTGTCGACTCCTCGGGCTACTTGAAATCAAGTCTGCTCGGATGGCAGCTGGTTTACATTCTCCCTGTCGCTCTTCTAACCAATGCATTCTTCATTTCTGTAAGTACATAGATCCATTCCGAAGTCTCTTATGCCATCTTACAATACATCCTTCCTTTTGAAGCTTTAGTCGCAGAGCTAACCGTCTTCATCTAGGGATTCTGGCTTCGCACATTTGCTTCCCGCACGGACAAAGACCTCTGGATTGGTGTATCAATTGCATTTGTCGTCGTGCTTATAGTACTCACCCTGGTTGGCATCACCGGGTTGTTAGCCGCCTGGTCCGGTGCCTGGGCAGGTGATATCGAGTCTGGAAGCATCGTCTTCTTTCTACTGCTGTTGCAGCTACCGGCATGGGTCATATGCATCGTGCTCGTCATGGTCGTCAGCCTGAGCACGGCCGCATTCGATTCGCTCCAGAGCGCCATGGTCAGCACCGGCAGCAATGATCTGTTCAGGAACCGGCTGAATCTCTGGTGGATCCGCGCGAGTGTCGTGCTGCTGATTTTTCCCATCGTGGTCGTCGCGCTCAAAAGTCCGGACATATTACGGATCTATCTGATTTCAGATCTCGTCTCTGCTTCGCTGATACCGGTATTGCTTGTCGGCTTGTCTGACAAAGTTTACTGGTGGAGAGGCTTAGAGGTGGTGGTGGGCGGTCTTGGCGGTATATTCACGGTCTTCCTATTTGGAACCGTGTATTATGGCGATGCGCGGAAGGGGGCGAATCTGATACTGCTCCAGGGAGGACTCTACGCGGATGATTGGAGTGTCTTCGGTAAGTCAAAAGTGTGTCCTTTCCTCGGCTGCAAGAAGCCATCCATTCGGCTGCATGTGTTCCCATCCGAACACACTCCAATTGCTATATCATGAGATCCTCCAATTGACATTTGGATAGGTGCTTTTGTAGCGGCTCCGGTAGGTGGCTTGCTGTGGGCATTCGCCGCTCTCGCTTTGCGCATAGGATTCCAATATGCGAGGTCACGAATCACGGGACGTCGATTTGATGCCTTTGACCGGCCGACAGAAGCTCGTACAGATCTGCGTCCTGCAGAGGTTGGTGGCACGATGACTACCAGCGAAGAAGACTTGGCGCGTACGCCGAAGTCGGGCAAGTTCTTCTAGGCGGATGGACGGTGAGTTGTAAGTAACACTCTAGGGGAAATATGACATGAAATGAGTAGTTGTGGGATCGCCATTGACCAGACGTGAGCATTTATGAAGTGCGGACTTGGTTAGCTACAAATTGTTCCTCGTGTTCAGAACGTACATATATATCGGCTGAGCCGCATACAAATGCATGAGTTAAAAATTCGATATAGCGGGCTTTATGCTTTCTGTTGCGCTTTAGAACCTGACGCTCGTGACGCTGTGAGATCTCATGTGCCTATCGATAAGGCCGATAAGGCCGGTAAGGCGCGTGGGCGTTTGTCAGGAGCTCGGATGATCGAACACGAAATACAACCTCAGACTTGACCTGGAGAGGTGACACCAGCGGACACCGAAGCTCGAGAAGCTCAAGCTCGTCAGCATTCTCCTCATTCGTGAGCGATGGCATCACCGCCGGCCCCGTCAGCAAGGCCCCAAATCTCTCGGAATGCGTCTGGCAGTGCCGCAATCAAGCCAGAGGCGAGGGCAGGCAAGCGGCAGCCTGCACCGGCGCCTGATGTTCATTACACTGTCTTCGTCCGACTCCCGTTCGCCCGCGGAGACTTCATAGACCCTCCTCCGGTATAGGAACCTGTGTTGAAGATTGATTGAAGCTTACTTGCCTAGGTCGAGTGGGATGCCGCAAAGGACAGAGCGTTGTGGAAGATACTCTCGAATGCGCCCAAGAGTAGTAGCTTGAACTGTCCGTGTCTTTGAAGTCATGTCATACCCGAAGCTGATGTATAGCAGGGGAGCAGCTGTGAATCGCGTCTTCAACAGTGGTAATTCCATATGCACATGCTTACGACAGCGCTCACAGGTCGTCTACATTCCAAGTCTCTTTGCCATTCATACTACAGCAAGCCGCGTGGCTATACGAGCGACAGCTATCTCAGGTTCGCGCGCAGATGAGGAGAGTGGGAACTCCGAATGCGCCCTCGCCTGTGCCCGGCAGTGTCAGTAGCGCCACCATTGCCTCAGGAGCGACAGGAACGCGGAAGCTGGAGGGTGGAGGCGGAGGTACGCTTGCAGAAGCGGGCTTGCTTGATGGACGATGTTGACAGTCTCACCAGTAATAGGCTCAAGGACACCATCCTCCCCCATCGTGCAATCAAAGGGAAGTCCTGTATCAAAGACTGAGGAGGCTTTCCCAGTCACCTCGCGGAGAAGCGGAGGTAGCGCGATATCTCTTGTCGACAGACTGAATTCAGTCACTGATGCTCCCATCTAGTGCCGCCTTTATCAAGGACCCCTTCGACGAACACCGTCACCCAGAGTCGTCACCTGACTGCGGAGAGTCCACGACAAGGCTCAACTCATACCTATCGAAGCTCTTTTCCGCCGTCACGAAAAGCAGACGCACCGCGCGAACCGCCCATCCAAGGCAGTCGCAATGAGAGTCACGCTTCCCAATCTTCCAACGAGCTCAGCTCAGAGTCACCATCGGCGTCGGACTCGGACTCCGCACAACACCCCGTCCGGAGAAGTCAGATATTCAGGCGTCCGCCGCAATTTGCAAACAAAGAGTCGGCTCTGGGAATATTTCACGATGGCGCGGACGCAGAGGAAGACGATTCGCCCGACTTTCTCCCGTTCGCCAACACCCAGCGCTCGTCGGCTCAGAACGCCATCGCGCCGTCGCGTGGCGGCCACGAGCGAACAAAATCCGCTCCGGTTGTGGCTGGTCCGTCCAAAGAGAAGCAGAAGCAGAAACAGCCCGCCGAGTCATCCGCCAGTTCAGCCGGCTCGCTCGTGCCTGCACCGTCACCGTCTCAGGGCGGTGACGGTGCACAGAGCGGTCAACGGCTTCGTGCTCTGAGCCCGAAGCATCGGGCGGAGTTGGCTAAGCTGAGTCCGCGACAGCGAGGATTGCGTAGAGATGGAAGTGATGGGACGCCGAGTATGGGAAGTAGCTTCAGTGACTTGGATGGTAAGTCATGACGGGGTAATGGTCTCTTTACTCGTTGTGGCTTATGAACCGGTCGGCTGATAAAACGAAATGGCATTAGACACAAGCGTAACGCAGTCTGCTCTCGAGGAGGCTCTACTTAGCAATATACAGCGAGGAGGCATGGCCAGCAGGATGAGCTCTCTAAGCCAAGCATTGCGCTCACGATATCTATGAGCAGAAGCGTCGAGTAGCAGCAACCTTGACGTAAGGCCGCGCGATGGTACCCTATTCTAATTTGTCCGAGATCTACTCTCATGTATGATGACGTAGAAATTTGAGCCTCAGCAGATCGAACCTGGAAAGTCCCTCGTCGAGAGCCATGGACTGGGGAATCTTTCAGCCGCGTGGACCCCTCGTGATCTCGGTGTGAGTTCAACCATAACAGTTCCTTCTCTACATACGCTTGCTCTACGCTAATATCGTCAGGTCTACCACGATGTATTCACTCCTTCCCAAGCGACGCCGGTATCGGCCCTCCAGACTCTGTACTGGAGTCTGTACTATCTTATTTCTCTGTTGTCAATAGCTCTTTGTTTAGCTAATCATTCACTACCTCATAATTTCCGCTTCCAGCTGTTTCTTCTTCTTCGTCTTCCTCTCTCCGCAACCACTTTCCGAAAAGTCATGGAGCGATAGACATCAACGATGCTCGCACTATGGAGGCTTTGTGTCGTTGCAAGCGTTAATAGGAGCTTTTAGGTTGATGTCGGCGCCGTGGGTTGGGAAAACCTTCTACCGGGATATACTTCATGGGCTCACCTCATCCGTCATATCGAAAGCTTTCTGGCACGGTCTGAGCTGCCGTCAGAACTCCGCATTCTGCAGACACTCGCTTCTTTTCCGGTATTCGGCTCTAGGGAGATGACCCGCGATACACCTGTTTGGAACGACTACCCCCAGCTATGGAAGTCGTGGTTGCGGTAGAAAACTGTGCTGTGCTGTGATGCTCCCTACCTTGGTACATAAATAGTACGAACCGCTTAAGTTGATACTGATCGCTTTCACGTGGATCACTCAAACGTCGGTTGCACTATTCTGATCCAAGTTTACCATGGAGCGGCGGTGCGAACACAACTCATCGACCTAGAAGGGAACAGCCTGCACCAAGTCATCTCTCTAACCCTCAAGTGGGCCAATCATATTCCAGTACTTAGAGGACAGCCACGGATCAGATCTGAAGATGCTCGGGTGAGTGGGGTCCACATCCACATTCTCTACGTGAGTTTCCGGTAAGCGAAGGAGACGGCTTGACTGGATCGACGAATGTGGATCTAGTGATGGTCTGAATGCTCGTTTGTTTGACCAGCTGACCAAGCGGTATCGTGGGTAAACTCATAGCTAATAATATTGTGCTAGGATTGCCGGTGAGGCCTGGGGCCCATACTACGAGCTCATCACATCGTTCAATCTGTGGAACCGACAAGACCACCGCGTCAATGTGACCGCCAGCTCTACACCCACGCTCTTGAGTCTTGACCCGAAATCTCGGAGGGTTCAATCCGTAACCCGGCAAGTGCATCTCGTCACATCGCAGATGCAATGTGGATCCATGGCCCATGGAGCGCGAGTTTACCACTATGCCCACCTTGGACATTTCTGCTCTTCTTCAAAGCGGGTTGAGAGAAACGCAGCGCCTCGCTCTTCGTACCAGTCACGCAACGAAGGAAGTCAGTCCAAAGTCTTGACAGCACGGTACAGTCGCGCACGTGATCGTCTGCCCATAGATCCTACAGCGAGAATGTGTGAGCGGAACGGACCTTTGACCTCGACTAGACCACAATGCAGTGGAGGCTTTCCTGGGTATCGTGGTCCGACTACGGTTCAATGTGTGGGGCCTCTGTGGAGCGAACGGGTCGGAATTGCGGGTACTGCGGAGGGGATAAGGTTCTAGTGGCGGACCGACCCATGTAAGGCGCAGCTACCACTACGTTACGTATGTGGATGCAAGTTTCCAGAAGAGAAGACTTCGGCGCCTGTATTGACTTCATCCCTTGGTTGCTGTTAATGACTATGGGTGTGGGTTCGCTACTGTTCTCCAATACTAAGAAATATCCATATAAATCCTGTCAGCCTCCCCATGCTCTATCATTCTTTCTGCAAGTTTCCGAGACATACTGAATGCTTACATACTCGACACATTTCGAATCTCATATACCCTGAACACTCCGACATCTCAGTTGCCTTTACCTTTCCTTTCGGACTCTGAATTCTGAACCTTCTTCTTTCGAAGCATTCTCTCGTCACTACGACCATGGATAACGCAGAGAAAACCCCCCAGACGGGCAACACCCAGCTTTCCAACCCGCTCGAAGGCTTCACCCACGACGAACTGCGGCAAAAGGGCATGCAGTACGCCCGTAGTCATGCCCTGATAGACCCGGAGGATGTGCGAGCGTTCGAGCTGGGCGCAATCCTCGCGCAGGACCCAACCCAGTACGCAGCCTGCCCGGACCTCACCGAGTCGGAGCTGGCGGTGCTGGAAAAGGAGTTCACCAGCCGTTGGTCTCAGCCGGGCCTTCTGTACCTGGTCATTGTTCTTTGCTCGACCTGTGCAGCGGTTCAAGGAATGGGTTAGTGTCAGCTCGAGTCCCTTTTGCAGTGCGATGGTTAACAGTGTGCACAGACGAGACAGTTGTCAACGGGGCTCAGCTGTTCTACACGCCGCAATTTGGTATTGCAGACTCCCCTTGGCTGACCGGATTGACCAACGCGGCACCATATCTGTGCTGCGCTCTGCTGGGCTGCTGGCTGACCGTGCCGTTCAACCACTGGTTCGGCCGTCGAGGCACCATATTCCTCACGTGCATGATCTCCGCTCTGGCTTGCTTCTGGCAGGGCTTCGTCAATACCTGGTGGCACATGTTCATCGCCCGTTTCTTGCTCGGTCTGGGAATCGGGGCCAAGTCGGCAACGGTCCCTATCTACGCGGCTGAATCGACCCCACCAGCGATCCGCGGCGCCATGGTCATGCAGTGGCAGATGTGGACCGCCTTCGGCATCATGGTTGGCTATGCTGCCGACCTGGCATTTTACAAGGTTCCCGACCTCACAGGTGTCATCGGTCTCAACTGGCGCCTGATGATGGGGTCTGCAGGGATTCCGGCCGTCATCGTCTGCTGCCTGGTGTTCTTATGCCCGGAGTCACCCAGATGGTACATGAGCAAGAACCGCCACGCAGCTGCTTACCGCGCCATGGCGAAGTTGCGATACAAGAAAGTCCAGGCCGCCAGGGACATCTTCTACATGGCCACTCTCCTCGAGCTTGAGCGTGGCTTGAAAGACGGGGTGAACAAGATCAAAGAGATGATAACGGTCCCACGCAATCGGCGGGCTTTGATCGGATCTCAGATCGTCATGTTTATGCAGCAGGTACGTGTCCAGTCCTTCGACCGCTTTCTCAGGCCATACTGACTCGAGCTAGTTCTGCGGTGTCAACGTGATCGCGTATTATTCGTCGTCCATCTTCGTGGACAGCGGCTTCAGCGAGATCTCGGCCCTAGCCGCCTCCCTTGGCTTTGGGCTCATCAACTTTCTCTTCGCCATTCCGGCAATTTATACCATCGATACCTTCGGGCGGCGGAATCTACTCTTAACGAGTTTTCCTTTGATGGCCGTTTCCCTCATTTATACGGGTTTCTCATTTTTTATAACTGATCAAAAAACCCGGCTCGGCTCTGTCGCAGCAGGTATTTACCTGTTCGGGATGGTATACTCGCCAGGTGGGGGTCCAGTACCCTTTACATACTCGGCGGAGGCATATCCCCTCTACATTCGCTCATATGGCATGTCCCTAGCCACGGCGACCACGTGGTTCTTCAACATGGTGCTCTCGGTCACATGGCCGGCCCTGGTGGAGGCTTTCACACCGCAGGGCGCCTTCAGCTGGTATGCCGGCTGGAACCTTGTCGGCTGGTTTCTCGTTCTGCTCTTCCTGCCCGAGACCAAGGGCAAGACCCTTGAGGAGCTGGACCAGGTGTTCGGTGTCTCATCGCGTGACCACGCGATTTACGGGCTGCGCCAGGTGCCTTGGTTCTTCCGCAGGTACATACTGCGGCAGAATGTTGAGCCCGTGGTGCTCATCCAGCGTGGAAATGCGCCTCGACAGTCTGGGAAAGGGGAGCAGCAAGCTTGAGGGCTCGGACACAGGGCAGGACTCAGCTCAAGCCAGAGAGAATTGCGCTGAGTGTGCACCTGAAGGCGTATATACCGGAGTTCGGGTGTGATTTCTTATCATGTTCGCGTTGAGCTTTTCGTTGATATCTTGTTGTAACGCAAATACCCACGATAGCGACGGTTCCCTTAAAATGGGGTTGAACTTGTCGTAAGCATATGTAGCACATGAGGAGTCTTAGTGACCACGCCGGTATGTGGCGCTAGAAGAGCATTTCATGGACCGCTTGGTACAAATTCTTTGGCTGCTTTACTACAGTTATATAGCTATGCAACAGCTTTACTCCATTCCCGAGCTCACACAATATAGATACTATGTGATTGAGGAAGTACATTCACAAGTTCTTGTAGACCATAGTGCTAGGTGGCACTGGGTTTATATATGCCTCACGTTTTTCTTCAGTCGGTGATTTAGAGTTTTACCGGAGAGTGGGCTTTTGGTGAAGTTACTCATTCGATATTACATTTCTTTCTTTAGCGCACAGAATAGAAAGGACTTCCGTAAAAAGCTTCGTTCTCGAGGAATGAAAAGTAAGTGCGGCTGTTGGTGACCTAAAGAATGGCAATTGCATTCGGAGGACTGGCTACCAAGCCCGGAACCTGAAAGCTACGATCAGTGATAGTCATGACTTATGGCAACACAGGTATACCTTGAGCGGGACGCTGCTTAAGAAGAACGTCGTCCTCTTCTGCTGCTCACAATGCTCTGCCAGTTTCTCAAAATCAAACATTTCGCCAATGGGCATCCCCCAGCCTGCAAGAAGCCATTGATGAAGCATCACACCCGGATCTTTTCCAGGGCTTTCCACAGGGGAGCTTTCGAGGCTCGGACAGTCCGCTGCGACCGCAGCAAACTGGCTTTCCCACAACCACTGCAAGATTTCTTTGCACGGTTCTAACCCCATGAAGTTGGCGCTTGGTCTTTCCGCCAGGGCTTTCTGCTCCGACGCGCTCAGCGCGTTGAAAGCTTCGGTGAACCCGAGACGCAGGCAGAGAATGTCTCCAGGGCGGAACGAGATCTGGTGGTCCCTTATAACGCTCTGGATATGTGACAAGGGCACACCAAGCGTCTCAAAAGGCTTGGTAGTAACGGAATTCCGCTTTGCCCACGAGCAGTAGTCGAGCAGTACGCCGCGCCCTACGATCCCACCATTTTCAACCCAAGCTGAATTATCATTAGCTGACCGAGTACGGTCACTATACAAAGGCCTCACCGACCATTGACGCCGTTGACGGTAGATCCCATGATATCGTCATGCGAACGTCCGTTGTAGTATCGCTTTTCCTTCAGGTATCCTGTGACCCTATGAGCATACTCAGCAGAGGTTGCGCGGTATGGAGTCACCGAAATGTCTGAAACCATCCCACTGCGTGCTGCACTGCGTGTTGAAGTGAAGCTCATCATCATTGACAACGCGTAAATCTTGTCCCCGGCTGCGACTAAGAATGTCATGGCGTAGAGGGATACGCCCGAAATGGGGGTTAAGTGGCTTGTCGAGGGGCCAGTCGAGTGAAACACGCACTCCAGTCCTGATCTCTTTGGCAGCAGATGTGATAACCTCCGGAGTTAGTAAGTTTAACATTCCCAGCTCATCTGCATCTCCAAATCGGCCCCATGCGTTTCCGTTGGGTCCGTCTGGGTCTAATGGTAACGCTGAAAATGGTATGTGCCCACTCTGTTGCATTTAGCTGACGATCCGGAATGTCTGGAATGAGCAGCACCAAGCTTTCCTTCGTATAACAAGGGCTGAACGGCTTTAACGAACTCCTAGGGGATGTTCCGATCGACTGCGCGGCTGCACGTCGGGTTTCGGTGTTGCCATTATTGTACGTCACGAGAGCAACTGCTTGCGGACCGGCCTCCAAAGAACAATGCTTTTGTCTTTGACCTCCGAAAGTTCGAGGACGAATCCTAGGTTCCATCCCTCGGACCACGACGAACCTGTAGATTCCGAAGACTTACACAGCTCGGTATTACCTGGAGAGGTCCGCCGTTGAGCATCTCCCTAAACCTGGGCCACATGGAATGCTGTCAAAAACCCGCACCGCAAGGTATCCAATGACTGCTCCGGAGGCTGGCGCTCGAGTCTACGTCGCTCAAGCTACGTGATGATTTTCTCGGGCAATGAAGAAGGTTGTGATAGTTACCTGCTCCATGAAATTTTGCGACGCGGCGGCAAGGGATGGTGCAGTCTTGTTATTCCATCGTTTATATTCATTCCTCAAGGCACTCTCATGGCAAATGACTTTACATTCCTTCTTCTGTCGAAGTCAATATCCCATTGTTGTTGCTCGTAAATTTATTCCATCTCTTGATCGAATGTCCTCAAGTCTGAACTTGCTCCACTTGCTTCCATAATCCATAGCCTTCCCTCGATGCCTGACGAGACTTTGATCCTCGTATAAGCTACTTGCGTTTCTCAAAATGAAAGGCAATGGTGGAGCCCCGGGCAACGTTAAGCGTCACGCAATGACCATTCATCAGTACAACAATCAACCTTGGCCTGCCAACGGGATAACGGGGCCTTATCAATGTCCACTCGGCCCCGTTCTGGACCCGACCTGGACGGACAGGTCGCTGAGGCTGGACGGAAAAGTCAGTGAGACCACGATGCTCCCAATCCTGTTCCAGAGGGGAGGACCCTTGGCATAATCATTACAATATCAGATCGTAACGCATCTGCATAATCGAACTGACAGAGCCTAGTACTCCTACATCAATTGCGACGTCTTCTCCAAAGCTCCCACGCTTGTGGATCTGAAGCTTCATGCACAATGCCTCTCTCGCGCGATTATCGGCATACATCAGCATCTTTACCTGGATCGGAAAATCACATCCCTCGCCAAAGACGAGCTGATCAAACCAGGCGCACCTCTTGACTGTCTTTATGACCTTGATCAGCCCTACGAGACGGCCGAAGAGGAGGAGGATACAGGTCTGCACACGTTGCGTCAATCTGTGAAGTGGAGTCACCGCGATGACTGCGTATACCTCGATCGGCATTTTCAGAGCACAGATTTCGCTTGTCCTCCGACGTATAAGAACCTGAAAAGACATTTGCAGGCTTTGGTTGGTGTGATTGCTTTGTTTGAACCGGCCGCCGAGGGAGCGTCCGGGTCGGCGGCGGCCTTTGACTGGCTCGAAAAGATCGGGAAGACCTATAGCAACAATGAAAAGGGGCACAATGAGCCGCTCCACGCTTTGCGTAACTCTCTGGTGGAGGCTCCGACCGAGGACCTGGAAGGAGAGCCATTGCCGCCTGGAGAAACACAGAGCGGCGAAAATCTGGAATGTCTCTTCATGGACACCGAAAAGGAAGCTGATGGCGATGGCGACATGAAAGTTTCTATCGCCAAGCTGATATCCCACACCAGCAACATGCTGACCCTGCTCGAAGATCGTACTAGGCCTTCAGGC
>QQTW01001955.1_pt1 | contig 14730 bp, 12 predicted proteins | sample 1904831 | NCBI WGS metagenome assembly QQTW01 (sample SAMN09435610, study PRJNA476489) | Subsurface metagenome, whole genome shotgun sequencing project. | reverse complement strand
CTATCCTGCGCTCTATTTGCGCTCTATCTGCGCTCTATCCTACGCTCTATCCTACGCTCTATCCTACCGCTTCCTAGCCTGCTGACACCAACTCTTCTGTGAGCCTGTAGATCGGCGACGCCATTGATTTCCTCTCTTTCCCTTCCAGTAACTATTGCCCACCTTAGTGGATTTTGCACCCATCTCCCAACGATCTTGTATCCCCGCTCTCTCTGTCCCTCTGGAGTGAGAAGACCCGCTACCCAGCCTTCTGTAAGTCCGATTGCGAGATCAATGGAGTCAGAGCGTAAACATGTGATCATATGGCCTGTACCGGACGGGAATGGCACGAGCTGGACAGGGAAGGGAAAGGTAGAGAGATGGAGAGGCAGAAGGTAGTGTTCTGGCACGTAGCCGATGCGAAGAAGCGAGGAGGTGTTAGACATCCCGACAAGAGGCACCATAGATCCCAATATAGGTCGAAAGGTTCCCTTAAAGTATCTCCCTCCTAAAAGGGTAGTACATCGTGATGCGGGCCAGGGCAACCTTTTTTATCGCCGCTTAGGATGCTTAAACGTAAATTTGATGGCATTATCAGAGTCCACGGATCGCTTTGCCTCAGTCCCTCAGACGGGCTTAGCGGGCTTTGCCACACACGCCATGCTCGAAGGGGCTAGTCGATGACTACGCGACCACTGTCTCACACGTCTGAGGACAGGAGCCCGTTTTTTGAAGGCAATGTCATTCGTTTTGATGCAAATGCCGCCAAACCTGTGTCATTCGCGTCTCCGTTCACAATTTATCAACGTTTTCATCAACCACAACCACAATATTATCAATTTCTATCAATTAAAATATTCCGTCGTGACTTTTATTGAGTCTGCATCAACTTAATAGAACAGATTCTCATAATTCTAACGCGTTTGTCTTCATCTCTGCACTCTATATTTCGAAATTCCAATTCCGCAAAAAACTCACCCTATCGCCAGCTTGAACCATTCGATAAAAACGTCTAAAAATTTCGTCGGTGGTTCTCATCTTGTATCTGAACTGCCGGATAGCTAATAGATAGGTTTTCTATGCTTGTAAGATGGTTGCTTTCGTTTGTGTATTTTTTGTAGGCTCTTGTGAGTCTTGGGAGTCTTGGCATTCTTGGCATTCTGCGTAAGATAGAGCGTAGAATTCTGCGTAGGATAGCTGTGGATTCTGCGTAGGATAGCTGTGGATTCTGCGCAGGATTCTGCGCAAGATAGGGCGTAGGATCCTGCGTAGGATAGCTGTGGATTCTGCGTAGGATAGGGCGCAGGATAGAGCGTAGGATAGGGCGTAGGATAGAGCGTAGGATAGAGCGTAGGATAGAGCGCAGATAGAGCGCAAATAGAGCGCAGGATAGAGCGCAAATAGAGCGTAGGATAGAGCGCAGATAGAGCGCAAATAGAGCGTAGGATAGAGCGCAGATAGAGCGCAAATAGAGCGCAGGATAGAGCGCAGGATAGAGCGCAAATAGAGCGTAGGATAGAGCGCAAATAGAGCGTAGGATAGAGCGCAGATAGAGCGCAAATAGGGCGTAGGATAGAGCGCAGATAGAGCGCAAATAGGGCGTAGGATAGGGCGTAGGATCTTGCGCAGAATAGCTGCGGAGGATAGCTGTGTAAGATTCTGTGTAGATTCTGTGGATTCTATTATTTTTACGCTAAATTACAAATTACAAGCTGATACGCGTATTTTTGGCCTAAAAGGGTATAGCTAGCGTAAAATGTGGGGCCGAATGACATTGGGTACGTATTTCTCGTTCTTGACCTCAGACGTGCTGGCGCACTATCAATTAAGTAAGCAACTGCGCCACACGTCTGAGGTACTGAGGCAAGGATCGCTTGGCAAAGCTGAGGGTGATGACAATTACCAATTGACAGATATTTTGTCATTTCTTGACCACCGTGTTGCCAGCATTTGCTTGAATTTGGTGGGTAGTTTCAGCGATGCAAAACTAGTGCGCGTTGCAAAATTGTTGCGAATCCTTTGGCATTATGTATGCCATTGTGTTGGACTGTAGGATCCGTTGGTGCGTTTGGCGCTGCGTTTTACGCTGCGTTTTGAGTGCGTTAAGTTGGCGTTTCATTTGTAATTTTAGCTCCAACTTCCGTACTCATTTTGCTGCGCCATACGGCCAATTATACGATAAATACGCGCTGCGCGCACTCATTTAGATAGAACAACTTGGTATTTCAACTCACTTCCACAGAGTCCTAGCAACGTTCGACACATTGTAAATATCGAGAATTGCTGGCGCTGGCGGGTGCCGCTCTGTCAAACGAAAACAGCTCTTGAGAGTTACATACAGACTTATATCATGTACATGATGAATTAGAATGATGCTGAGCTTCTCCTGATTTTAAGGATATGGATAAATAGCTATATAGCTCTTAATTAATAAAGTTGAGCTATTACATAGTAAACACTGTTCAACCAAAGGAAAATAGAGATATTTAAGATCTATATTATTAGGATCAGATGAAGGTCAGGATTTATTTGATTTACTACTACGTAGTATGTACAAGATACAAGTCTGTATGACCATTCTATTGCCAAGAATCATGAAGGACAGTAGGGAGTGCCATTGGAAAGTTAGATTGAGTTTACATATGCTCTACTGATTACAGTCTTACACTCGTTCCACTCGATTCACTCGACGTTGCACAAAGATACGCTCTACATAACAAATGGTGTTCAAGAGAATGACACTCGTAAACACAGAATGTCAACTCACTATACAACCGAACCACCGCCCACTGCCTCCGTCCTCTTACACACCACCGCCGGCCCAATCCAGATCTCTCTGTTCGCAACCCAGACCCCCCTCGCCTCTCGTAACTTCCTCCAACACATCCTAGATGGCTACTACACCTCCACAAGCTTCCACCGTGTCGTCCCGGGCTTCGTCATCCAGGGTGGCGACCCGACCGGGACCGGCGAAGGTGGGGAAAGCATTTACGAGGATCGAGAATTCGAACTCGATGCCAGAACAGGGGAGAAAGTGGTGTTTGGAGATGAAGTACACAGCCGGCTGAAGTTGAATCGGCGCGGACTGGTGGGGATGGCAAAGATGGGTGAGAATACATATGGAAGCCAGTTTTTCATCACGTTGGCGGATGTAAGGGCGCAGCTGGACGGGAAATGTACTATGTTTGGAAGGGTAGAGGGGGAGGGAATTTATAATGTGGTGCGCATAGCAGAGGCGGAGAATGTGGAGGGCACGGAAAGGCCAATGTTTCCATTCAAGATTACAGGTGCAGAGGTGGTGGAGATGCCTAAAGGGGAGCCCTGGACAGGCATGAAGAAGAGGGAGAGAGTGGCTAAAAGAACTGCACCACAGGAAGATCAGACGGAGGGAAGAGTGCAGAAGAAGGCGAAGACCAGGAAGAAGGGCAAAACGCTGCTGAGTTTCGGCGACGAAGAGGGTGATGCGGATACAGGACATCCAATCCAGCCAAAAGCGAAGTTCAACACGAGGCTGATCAATGGCACAGTCAGCAAGCCGGATGGTGCTGCGAACGGAAAACCGAAGCCAGATTTAGAGAGTGCCAGAAGCAAAGCAGCAATGAGGTTGTCTGTTAATCAACATCAAGACGGCAACCCCAAGGTGGTTGGTGAAACAACACAACTAACTTGCCGCCGCTCCTCACCCATCTCTCCACCCCAATTCTATCCAAAACGCTCATCGCAATCGCCTCCAACACAGCGCCGCAAACCTTCCTTCCATGAGCCAACGACCCAACTACCCTTAAAAGACCCAGAATCTCCATCCCGTTCCCCCACCTCATCACCCGCCCCACATCCAAAAACACCACCAACAACAACAACCCTCAACGCGGAGATCGCTGTCCTCAAAGCATCTATGCGCCGCACCGTTCCCACGTCCTCCGAAAACACCCGCAAGAAATCCGCACTCGAGCAACTGATCCCCGAAAAGAGTATCCGAGGCCGGAGGAGACCGAGGCCAGGCGAAAGCGGTGGTACCCCTGGCAGTAATAACGACAGAGATGCAGTGAAGATGTTGAATGCGTTCAAAGCACGGCTGGAGGGGATTGGTCACGAAGTAATGGAGGTGAAGACGTTGTCGAAGGAGAAGGACAACGGGAAGAAAAGTGGCTTGAACGGTAATGGCGTGTCGTATCAGCAATCTGCAGACGCTGGAGCGAAGGATGAAGAAGAAGAAAAGGACGAAGAAGCAACACTTTGCGATCTACATTTCATAGTGAATTGCCTATCGTGCTCCAATTGGGACCAAAAAGCTTCTGTCCTCACCGATCACTCTAACCAGAAACCCCATTCCTCCGCTTCCGGTGACGACGATGCAGATGTGTTGGGCGATACGGATTGGATGTCCCATGCGCTCTCCTTCGAAAAGGATAGACTGGGGAAAGATCTTACCTGGAAGCGGAAGAACGAGGAGGAATTGGTGGTTATTGATCCGAGGGAGAAGGAGAAGGATCTGACCGGTAAGAATCGAGGGAGTGGGAGAAGAGAAAGGGAGTGGGGTGGTAGAGGAAAGTGAGTAGGCTGACAAGAGGGCATTGAGAAACAGTGAATTGGAACACGGCATCCATGGAAGGTGGAATATTCATGTGAATTAATGGTGGTTGGTTGTTTATGCTTGGTTCGTATGTGTGTGGCAACTTGATTGCCCGATAGCCAACCATTCAATCATTCGTACAATTGACCAATTACCTGAAACTGGATCTTTGCCCCACATCTGCGCGTACGTGGGTGGTATCGTTCGTGCCATCAAGTCGTAATAGCAAACTCAGTCGCACGCTAAATCGAGTCATTAAAAACAATCGCGATTCGTCTCCTGGTTTTATGGACGCTATGGTCCGGGTATCGCTTGGGCCCTCCCACGAAAAACGCCACCGGTGAGCAAAGGAGAATTAAGACTAGAGGGTGTAGAGGTATTCTGGCGGCCGCCTAGGTTGACTTTCCTCATACGACCCTTTTCCTCTTCCTAGCCGGACTACTCGCTCTCCGGACTGGTGAGTCTGCGGCAGCATTCACCCGCGATCTTGCTGTTGGTCCCTCTCCATCTGTCGTGGCTGTTGTGCTCGTGGGACTCGCTCCTTCACTGCTGGCCATCGACTCGACTCTGCCGCCGCCGCCACCATCGTCAGCAGTCCCGTCAACGTTCAGGTAATTGTAGCCGCTGTTGCTCTGCTGAGGTAGACCATGGTTAATCCCACTATTGGTGCTTCCGACATCACCAAAGAGCTCATCATCGCCATCATTGAGGTCAGCGAAATTGATGCCACTGGTGTTGGCAGCATTGGTGAATTCAAAATTTGGGTCGGCTGGAAAATCTGTAAAGTAATTGGCGCTGCTGCTTAAGAAGTCGTCGATGTCTAGTGGAGGAGGCTGGACGTCTGCGCCATCGCTGAGGCCTGGGATGGAGCCCGTGGGACTGAGAGGTTGCAGGAGGTTGGTCAGATTCTGAACCGAGCGATCTTGATCTGCTTGCATTTTGGCGAGGTTGTCAAGATCAGACTTTGTGGCAGCAAGTCGACGATCGTAGTTGTTGGGCATGGGTGGAGGATTGGGTGAAGTCAAAGCGTTATCGCCATTGTTGGAAGCTGATGCTTGGTTGTTGATAAGACGGAGCATGTCTGCACGCTGCGTATTAGTAAGCGGTGATGCACCGCCAGAGTTCTCTAGGGAGTTGAGAACGTTCGAAAAGTCTGGAGCAGGGGTCCCTGGCGTCGAATTTCTGGCGTTGGTATTTTGGATCACGGAAAGGATGTCGGTTTGAGATGCGCTCTGAGGTTGTGGCTGCTGGTTTGGTATGTCGAAGTATTCCTTTACATTCCCTTGATGATGTACACCATGCCCAGCTACTTGGGACATCCGTCTTGTCCGTCGGCCCTCGTGCGGACTACTACCCGAAGGAAATGCAGTGGCAGCGTGGCCTGCTTCGCTAGGTGCGGCTTTCAGCAACAGAGGCTGTTTCTTGAAGGAACGTTGAATGGAACCATCTGTGCCATTGAGTTGGTCAAATGTATAGTCACCAACGTCCACAACATGACTTTGGTTGGGTTCCTGGGGTATGGCACCAGTGAAAAGGTTGGCGATACCTTGGATGCCCTCGTGACCTTGTAAGCTTCGGTTATAGACAGTGGCGAGGAAGGTAAGAATGGCGTTGATGGAGTTTTCGTGACGCGAGTGTTGGTCTTGGAAGTTGGCGGCCTGCCCGTAGAGTTGCTCGTGCTCACGCTTCAATCGATGTATCATGGCGGCAATTTGTTGTTGCTGAGTTCGAATAGCTTGGAGCTCCCGATGAACACTGACAAGCTGTTCTGAGGGGAGAGTTGCATCTCCTTGTCCGATTGCGAGCCGCCCTGAAGGTTTTGGTTTTGATGGCTGGTGCTGTTGAGGTGGGTGTTGTTGGATTTCCTCAATCAACTCCTCGATTTCATCCTCGTTCTGACCGAGGTCCACCCTTCTCGGTGCCAGCTTTCCTTTGGCGCCCTGAGCAGCGTTTCTTGGCTTTTGAATCAACCACAGGAGATCAGGATCGCCACGCCTGAAATATGGGTTGGAGTACTCGCTTGGACTCTTGGCCTTCTTCTCACTGGCTCTCATCGAATTATCTGATAGCCCAACCTTCTTGTGAAACCCGTACATGTTCAATTGCCTCACGAAGGAGGTATAATTGTTGTGTTTGAATAACTCTGGAATGAGCTTCTTTGCGAATTCATCTTCATCCTCCACAATGAAAGAGTTCCCATCGTCAGACCATCGAATGAGGTTGGTATTCTTTCCATCATCCAAGAAGCTACCTGCAAGTCAGCATTGGCAGCGTACTGAGAAGCACGAACATCTCACCTGGCAAGCTTCTGGACAAAAGGCGGTATCTGCTTCCTCTTTGATTGAGCTTCTTTCTTGGCAACCTGTGCTCTATATTTTAGGTCTTCAAGATCGTCCCTCCATGCGCCTCCGACCCGTTGACTGTCGCCTTGTTCCGTCCACTGCAGCTCGCTCGAGTCTCTGGCGCCTCGGTCTCGAGAGACAACGTGATTGGCAGGTCTCCGAGCAAGCTGATTGGAGCCTGGCTCTACATCATCGCCGTGGATTTGTGATTGAGGTGTTGTGGCCTCACTGTAGGGCGTTGACGGTTTATCAGCTTGAGGTTGGTACCCGAGTTGGAGAAACTGGTCATTGGAGACATGTGGATCGAGTGCGGCATAATCATCCAATCCTGCTAGTACTGGGGCGTATGCGTTCTGGTATGGAATGGGTGAAGTCCCAGGAGCCGGTCGTTTTCTAGATAGACTCTGCGAAGCCATGCTTGATCTGAAGGAAATCTGATGGGATCAGAGGGTCGGAAAAGGGTATAAGTGGTTTTTTTCTGAAAGGTCTTTCGCGCTGATGTGGTGTAGCCTTCCAAAGGGCTACAGAAAGGCCCGGCCAGAACTTTGGATGTCTTAGGGAGGGAGATAAAGCTTTGAACAGATGTCGCAGAATTTCACCAGTTGGTGGGGAATATTGCAGATGTCTGATGCAGAATTGTTTCTGAATGCGATTTCGATTCTTTGAGTGAAGAGTCCAACTGTTCCAGATGGGGCCAGACTATCACAACCACAGGCAATATTCTTCTGAGATATGAGACATTGTCGAACAGGCTTGGGCAAATGCCCGTCAGCACTTAGACAGTACTTCTGGTGAACTGCGGAGACACTGAGACAGTCATTTGAAGATGCGATTCTCACTTTTACGTAGTAACTTCATACATAGTATTATGCCGTCGTTCAAGCTCAGCCTTACATCAGACTTGCCAAGATCTTTCGTCTTCAGCCGGACCAGTGAACAACAAGAAAACAACTTCAAGTTGAACTTCCCAGCAAGCAAGCCACCTTTCCTTCCCTTCCCTCCCACTGCTATCACATTTCCAGGGTCACCAGGGCCACAATGGCAGAAACCGCACTGGCTGGGAGGCTTTTACTGAACTCCCCACACCTTTCGCATATTAGCCAAAGCATTCCAGCTTTTATCTACGGAACTGCTTGGAAAAAAGATGCCACAGCAGATCTAGTCTACCTAGCGCTGAATGCGGGATTCAGGGCTATTGACACGGCCAATCAACCCAAGCATTATCAGGAGGAGCTGGTAGGTTCTGGAATCCGAAAAGCTTTGCAGGAAGGCAAGGTGAAGAGGGCCGACATCTACGTGCAAACCAAATTCACCTCCCTTTCTGGCCAGGACCCGGACAGACTTCCCTACGACCCCAAGGATCCAATCGCTAAACAGGTTCAGGACTCCATAGAGTCTTCTTTACAACATCTCCGAACATCAGGCGACCGTTTTGATGATGTGGAGGGATCTTATATTGACACCTTGGTGCTTCATTCACCGATGTCTACTGTTGCAGAGACAATGGAAGTGTGGGAGACTCTGGAGCGTTTTGTCCCAGGGAAGGTTCGTAACCTGGGTGTGTCGAACTGCAATTTGTTTACCTTGATGGATATTTTCGAGAGAGCAACCATCAAACCAGCTGTTGTTCAAAATCGCTTTTACCCCAAATCCAAGTTTGATATTGGCCTAAGAAAGTTCTGTGTGGAGCATTCTATCATCTACCAAAGCTTTTGGACATTGACAGCCAATCCCAAGCTGGTTTGGTCTTCTGAGGTTGGTGCGCTTGCTCTTCAGTTAAGCATATCCACGCAAGCAGCTATGTATTGTCTCGTGCTTGGCTTGGGAAACACGGTTGTGCTCAATGGCACGAAAAGATATGAGAGAATGAGAGCAGATTTGCAAGCAGTTGAACTTGCTGAAGCCTTCTCCATCAGATACCCAGACGCTTGGGAGGGAACCCTGCAGAGATTTCAGAAGCTACTGGGAGATTCAGTGACTTAGTGGCCCTAATCAGAAAGATCACATCATCAGACCAGAAAGGAACTGATGGTCTCTACTGCACCAATTTCTGAATATACCTGCAAAATGTTGCGATACGGAGCGTGTACCCTTAGTCTAGGCTACAACTGGTCGTTCTTTGTTGCAAGAAGCGTTTCACACAAAGTACATGTGGCTTTCCATAGCATTCTGTGATCGCAGCATGTACATCTATGTTATCCAATTGTGCCTATGCACATACGCATACCACATTTAAAGCGGGAGAAAGAAATCTATGCCAGAGGCTGGAACTAAATGCGAGCCTCAGATTATCCCACAGCTCACGTGTTTGCTGACCACATTAAGGAGCTATGGGATATGAGAAGGCCTCTAAATGCAGCACACATCCCGCTTACCTTGATGGCTTGCTGTCCCTAAAATTTACAACCCTTAGCACAAGTCTCAACAGCATCCTATGACCATCATGTCATCTTCTCCTCGCCCCTCCCCCTTCCTTCAGGTCCGCCCCACTAGTAACACCGCCTTGCTGCTGCGCACTTTTCCCGGCTCCTGCCATCCAGCTAGCCAGATCGAAATTACTCGCCGGGCCCCCTCCTGTTCCACTGGCTGTGCTCCCACCACTACCACCACCACCAGCTGCTGCTTGGAGAGCATTATGCACGCCAGCCAAGGGGCTATTCTTTTGTTGCTCTTGAAACTCGGCTTTGAGGTCCGGATCGACTGGGCAAGAGGTGTTAGCAGAAGGCTAGGGTTTGAGCGGATGCTTGAAGGTTTTGGGGTGAGGAGCAGTGCAATGAAAGAGGGTAAAGCATCAAGAAAGGGGACGCAAGGTAGTATGATAAGGAGAGGGAAGAAGATGAGTAGAGCGCATACTGTTATCCATCAAATACGGCATTCCAAACGTTATCCCCATAGCCGCCGCACCAAGCAATACCATTGGATTCATCAGTAAACCTAGAGGATTGAACCCGGCTCTCTGCTCGTAAAAATCCCGTTTTAAGAGTACTTTGGCATCGATTCGAACGACCTGCTCCTGCTCCTGCTCCGGTAATGCCTCCTTCGAGCTTGGACCTGCAGTATTAACCACACTTCCACTCGCCCCGCCACCCTGCGCTGCCTTTCCACCCAGTATAGGCCCCCTGTCAGACCATGCCGAGCCCGGGTAGGTCTCCCATATGCCTTCGATCACTGCGCCCCCATCAGCTGAACCGCCGGGGATGATGTCGACGCGGTAGGATGCGAAGACATGGGTCAGGGCGGAGATTGTGAGAAGGTAGGATTGTGAGCTCAAATCTGGAGATGGCGGGAGGGTGAGATTGTGAAATTCGAGGGTTGAGCGGGTGGTGAGAGGGATAGAGATATGCGGGACTTGGGAGACGCCGGAGAGAAGAGTTGCGTGGGTAGATTGGGGGAGGGTGTTTGGATTTGGGAGGTGGGTGGAGGGTGGGATGGAGATGACCAGAGATGTTGCGGAGCAGAGACGGGGGATGGTGGCGAGGAGAGATAGAAGAGGTAGGAGAGGTAGGAGGAGGAGTAACATTCTTTCCAATAAAGTTCGATCAAGGACGTCTTTCACAGGAGTAAACCTGGTCGACAGCAAAGTGATGGAAGTTTTGAGAGGATGTAGTTTACCGAGGTTATGCCGGATGGACTCGATTTAGGCATCGGTCAGGCCAGTTAAAACTTCCTCTCCTTCTCCTTCGTGATGCTTCGGATGGTGCATCTTGATTGATCATGCTAGCTTAGGGTATTGTTCTAACGACCGAAGAACGCAGAACAATAATAAATGCAACGTTCCATCATCCTCTCTTCACCAACGCCAGCGCTAATCCAACCACCACTCTTGTCCACTTAAACCTTTTCCGCTCCTTTCCCTTCCAAAGAACGAAATAAAAATCTAATATTCTAGTGTACTCACATTTACTACATTTCCCTGCGACCTGAATTTCCTCTAAAAGCATTGAAAACGAATGGGATTGGGATTCACCTAACGGTAATAGATCCGCAGAGGATGCTTGACCAAGCAATCCCCGAGGGTATACCTGGGAGCTACAACAAGCGAAAAGGCAGATGCAGAGCAGCTTCTAGAAAAAAGTGTTGGCAGCGACAGCACTAGCTGCGTGGACAGCCGGAATATTAATAAGACAGTGGAGGGCGGCTTGAAATATGACAAAAACCTCAATCCCATACCCATCCCCATACGGATACACGCCAGACCCATGCAGGGGCAATCCACGGAAACTATTTGTCCCCTGCCCAGCGGGCGATATCCCCCGTAGCGAAGGAAACAAAATCAGATCTCCATGGGCGGGAGACGCGGTTTCCGAACGGCGTGATCATCCTCTGCATGATAACGGCATATGTTGAAAACCGCACCGTAGCAGGTACCTACCAGAACTACAAGGCAGGACAGAGAGACCAGGGAGACGACAACGTAGTTCCAGCCACCTTCTTCCTGGGAGTAATAGGTAACGCTTCGAGGAGCATGTATACAATGGCATAGACGAAGATGGCATAGAGAGCGACGCAGAAACCGAGGCGCGTGAAGAGTACTACTTGGAACGGTCTGCAGTTTTCTAGCTTTCCTTACTAACAGCGTAGGTGGGTAGGATTCGTCGACCACATACTCGGTCCAGCGCCCAATGGTGCGCTGTTCTATGGCGCCATCAACAATGGGTCTCATAGTCGGTCCTCTCTATCAAGGTGGAATTTCGCAGATAGTTTTCCGAAAACCAGGAGCAAGAACAAAAGATGGGAAAGCAGCTCCCATCGTAATAAAGCATTACAGGGCGGTCGTGAGGGCCTTGCTCTTGGCCACCAAGTTCAATGTGTCACAAGGATCGTCTGTGCCATCAAATTCAACAAGGTCTTTCACAGTGGCTCTCTTGTGCGATAAAAGATTTGAGAAAGCGGAGAAATTGGCAACTTCGGACACGAGCAAGGAGATTCCCCGTCTCAACACGGTGAAGGCGCAGGATCAGGATCTGAGCCACTTCCTTGGTTGCTTCGTGATTGTAGTTGTCACCCTGCATGTTGTTGCTATTGAGAAGCATTCGAGATGTGTTTCTACTAAGGAGAGATTTTGAGGACGGTGAATATCCGTCTCAGCCATAGCCCACCAGAATTAGCATTCATCAGTAATACACAGAATCATGTAAGCTCTTACCGTACTACAGGGCTGTTAGCTCAGCGCTAGTAAGTTGGTACTGAAACAGGCTCTTTACACATTATGTAAGAACTCATCTACTCTGTGGTGTCTAACTCCAATAAATGCTTCAATTGATAATTGAAAAGACATCAAAGAAGTCTATAGATCAGCCTAATCCGTGTCGTTCTTTCACAAACAACTTCCGCATTATGTCAAATTGTGTATAGCAGTTGCTTATAATGCCCATTGTGACCCAATAAAGACGGGTGATGTCATATCATAGCGAGCTAAGTACTAGCACTGCTCCTGGTACTAGTACAAGTGCTACCCCGGATTTGAGGCTTAGCGAATGCGCCCCACAGGAACCTTGGTGAAAATTTCGGACATTCCCTCATTCATGTCACCGTTGTTGGAAGTGTCATCCTTAAAGCTCACGCTTTCGCTTTCTGTGCCCTGATGTTATAGATTTTTATTTTTCATCATTTATATTCTGTTTCTTTCTTGTCTAACTTTCCTGTGACCATGTTCCCCCCGTCGCAAGGTATCAACCTTAACATCGAGGCTTTGAGTGGCATTTGCGGGTATGTGCCATTCGGCAGTTTCGGAAGTATTGATGGTAGCTGACTGTACGCAACAGGTCGATATCGATCGCCTGCTGGGTCGTTGTCTTCTCCCCTCAGATCATCGAGAATTTCCGCAGGAGCTCCGCCGATGGCCTGTCCATCGTATTCCTTGTTGCTTGGCTGCTGGGCGATCTGTTCAATATCCTGGGAGCAGTGCTTCAGGGCGTTCTCCCGACCATGATCATCTTGGCGCTGTATTACACATTCGCAGATATTGTGCTCGTTGGACAGGTCTTTTATTACAGGGGATTTACCCTGTCGGACAAAGTCGGGAAGCCAGAAGAAGAAGAATTACCAGAGGAGCAGCCACTTCTAGCGGGAAGAGATACCGGTGTCATGAACTCTTACGAGTCAGGATACGACGAGACACCGCGAAGGGGATCACTTTCAGAAGTGGCCCGCCACCTTACAAATATTGATGGGACACACTTATCACCAGCCACCCCACTCCTGGATCTGCCGAAAGTGGATAATTCCCCCGCGGTTAAAACAACCACCAACCTTCAAGCCATCCTTTTAAATACGTTTTCCATATTGCTAGTCTGTGGAGCGGGTGTGGTTGGCTGGTGGATTGGCCAGCGTTCAACCCGTAGTAGGCATACAGAAGATGATTCGCCCTCTTTCCCAGCATTCGACATTCTGGGACAGATCTTTGGTTGGCTGTGCGCTGCATTGTATCTTGGAAGCCGAATTCCCCAGCTGCTGCTCAATTACCGTCGTAAGAGCACTGAAGGTGTTTCGTTGCTTTTCTTCCTATTCGCTTGCATCGGCAACCTTACATATGTCATGTCGATTTTTGCTTATTCTCCAACATGCAGAGATTCTGGTCAATGCAGAGGTGGTGAGGAAGCGCAGATATATGGTCGATACATCTTGGTGAACGCGTCTTGGATTGCCGGCAGTGCTGGGACTTTGTTACTTGATTTGGGCATTTTCTTGCAATTCTTTCTCTACAAAAAAGATGACCAATAACTCAAAACATGAATGCGGCGGCAATATCAAACGCTGATGGACGAGTGGTATCCGAGATAGCGATATGAATCTCCGGCTGCTGCTGTGCTTCATCAGCTCAAAAAAACCTCCGATCTACGCCGTCACGCTCCTACAACAAATATTGCGGTCCAGGGCGGCAACTGATCATGAATGCGCCTCTGGCTGCACGATGTTGAGACATTGTCCTGTCAGCAGACTCACTCAATGCCGAACGTTCACAGGTCCTTCAGACCGGCGATTGCTCCGCTCGGGCTGAAGAAGCCTCCAAGATGGACGCGGTCTGAGCCAGGTTTAGCACGCGCGGACCAACGTCCCTTCGAGACGTAGCGGAGCATATGTTTCAGCCGAACTACGGGACAAGAGCGGCTTGTATGCAATGTAGGTTTGATGTGGTTTAAGCCTTGCAGTATGGCGTCAAGAATATTTTCCAATCCGACATTAACGAAACTATGACCTGCAATCTAACTCCAATACCCTGTTACGTCCTCGATCGACGTATCATGCTCTTGCATAACTTCCCACAGACTAAGTCGTATACAACTCCAGAACACCCATACCTCATTGCATCTGGAGCCCAATTTGTTCTCGCATCTTCTTGCGCCTATTCCAACCGCAGACTGGCCTCTGCAACTGCCTCCGGTATTCTTTCATAAACCAACACAGATCTATTACAGTGCTTTTTGGTTTGGCTTGCCCCCCTGGAAGCATTAACTACACCAGCGTTCGCGGTACATCGACGACTCTGAGGTGCTCGTCCTCTGAAATGGCGGTACCCACTGACTTGTTCGACTCGGAATTGCCAGCGCGACAATAGCCCTTCAAATGACGTTCACAACTAGGATCAGATTCTTTGGTCGTCGGCCGGGGGCGTTTCTTTGACTCTTTTATGAATTGGGCAAGTCGGGGCAGAATCGGGAAGGAGCCGCATAGGAGGACGGTAGCAATCTCAGCGGTTCTGCTCAACGTTTTGGGTTAGCTTGGATTGTTTCCGGAGCATGAGGAACCCGGAGATAGAACTTACGTCCAGAGCGCGACTTTGGCGATGATGAACGTTTTATCATTATTATACGAAAGCTGGGACGTGTAATAAAG
>QQTW01001954.1_pt1 | contig 14732 bp, 6 predicted proteins | sample 1904831 | NCBI WGS metagenome assembly QQTW01 (sample SAMN09435610, study PRJNA476489) | Subsurface metagenome, whole genome shotgun sequencing project. | reverse complement strand
GCATTATTGCACCTACCCGTGTCTGTCTTCCACTACAGCCAGCATGTGTATATTCAGCCGTCGAAGGCTAAAACCCCACTCTCCGGCGTGCCCATCCGTGCTTTTGAAATAGACACTCGCCGCTCTGCGCTCTGGTGGCACGTACCAAGAGCCGCAGCGTTCGTTGGCGACCAAAGGGAGGTCGTATGCGTCGGCGACGGCGGTGACAAACGTTGCATCTTGAGAGACAGAGCGCAGCCGGTTCGGAATCGAAAAAGTCTGACGCTTGAGTGCCGAGAAGGCTTGTGGGATAGTCAGAAAACCGTTTGGGAATATAATGTTTGCCAGACTATGACTGGTCATTGTTGGGTTTGATGTATTGCGGCAGAGCTCGGCTGGCAGAGGGGTGAAGAAATATCAAAGCTACCTAGGTACAACTTGATTTAACAGCCCAATTATTTGGTTGCGATATCGTGAAGATTGAAAATTTATTTCTTATCCACACATCCCCTCCGATGCATAAGCTTGTTGTAATGATACTGCAGGGTCAATACGAACTCTAAAGCTCTTCGTGCATATGCTGGGAATACAATCCACTGACTGTTCGCAGCCTGATAATTTCTCAAAAGACATTTCCAATAAGAGATGAGAGCTGGGCCGCGTAGCACCCCGCCGAGAATAAATAGAGACGAACGCTTGCCGACTTCAGTGCTGAAGAAGATCCTTGTTATTAGGTCAGTGAGTCGTTTGAGCTCTTGTTGGCCGCGTTTCCCTGCTGGAGAAAGCCAGTGCTCCAACACCTCGATATTCATCTTGGTGTTCGAGATGTTAATAATATGCTCTCCGCACCTCTGCTCCAGGAGCTCTCGGGCAGTCTGGAGAGATACTCCATAATGCTGTTTGTACGGGTAAAAAAAAGAATGAGAATAAGGATGATGACATCTCCAAAACTCGTCGTATCACTTCAACGTCCACTGCTATGCCGCCTCCATGGGCGATGTTATTCCGTTGTATCGTCAGTTGCGCCGGACGCGCGCCACTGTTCCCTGTCCGCCAGTCTTCAAGAACTGCTCTTCTGATGATCAGAGTTTCTCGCTCGTATGCCCCAGTAGTTGGACCTCCGTTGCGAGGCCCTTGTTCTTTTTTCTTGAAGGCAACTGTTTCCGCTTCGAGTCAATCAGCTTCTTCCTTCGAGCAAACCAGCGTTTTCTTGGAGCGATCAGCTTTACCTCGGAGTAAATTCGTTTCCCCTCGCAGCGTTGTCACTCTGCTTTCCGACAGTTCGGCTCTTTCTTCAAACAAGTTACTTCTACGGTATGTGGAGGAGACTGTGAGTCTGCATACCTTTCTTAACCTTCAATTCGCGTTCCAGGATGCTTAGGCGCTGGAAGAAGCCAGCGCCCGGGCGTTGCCAAACAAGGCGTCCTCGTTCACCATCCTTGTGGGAGTGTGTTCATAAAGCTGCGCCTACGTTTCAATTGGGTCTGGTTGAGTAAGACCCCGCATTGGTCGCAGCAGGATGCCTGGCCACTATACAAGTCGTGTTAGCCTGTGCGCAATGAGTCACTTGAACCATGGGGTAAGAAGCTTACTGAGCTACTACCAGAGAATCTTGACCTTTGCGACCCCCCTTGCTACCTTCAGAACTCCCTTGCTTACGCCGGTCAACCGAAAGGATTCGAGCTGGTCTCTGATTGATGGGTTCGTTGTTCTGGTGCTGGCTAAGTAATGCGGTCTGGCAAAAGTCCAACGATACCACCAGCAGGCAATAGAGTGAACGCTGCTGATTGCAAGATGTCCACATTCCTCATGTACCAGCGTGGAAAGTACAAGCCCAAATAATAGAACGGTCATGTAAGACTATGGAGCATGGGAAGTGCATGGTGAGCTTGAAGTGAGAAAAACGTGGTGTCTGTCGTTCCCCGCACTGAAAAGGTAAGTGCTATGCAGTATGAAAGCGTGACCACAATTACTGTGGAGGGATATAGAAAACAGACCACATATTGCTTTCCCTCTCTATGCACTTCCCATTCATATGCCCATTGTCTTACCCTTCCCTTATCTTTCAAAAGCAGTAATATTGGGTGAATTTCTTGTAGCATTTGAAGTGGACTACAGCCTGCCTTCTATCTGTTGCACTTCATAATACCATTTAAGGTAATCGCAGTCACAAGCATTCTAATCCTTCTTGCTCTCGTCCGCAATGATCTGCAGCAACCGCTCGGACACATGTCCACCAAGCGCCTCCAAGTTACCCATACCCAGCATCTCCAACACTGAGATATCAAAGCCAAATGCCTGCTTCCACCACGCGCGCAGCTCGATAGCGACCAGGGAGTCGAGTCCCAAGTCCGCGAGTGCCAAGCTGGTATTCAAGTCCCTCTCATCCTTGAGCAGGAGGCCAAAGAGGCGCTTGCCAATCTCCTGCGCAAAGTAGCTGGCCGCCTCCGCCGTCTTGAGGATCGCAGGATCGGCACGAGCGTTCGCGATGTAGCTCTTGAGCTGGTCGGAGGAAGCGGCGGTGTCGACCGCAGATCCGTTGTCGTTGTGGTAAATCGCCATGCGGCGATCCTTCTTCCAGACCGCGCGGTTAGCGGGGCTGCTGAGCGGGATGGTGGACTCGAGACCCAAGACGAAGACGTTGGGGTCGAAGAATGTCGAGGCGCGCTTGGAGCTGTCGGGAATCTTGGCAATCATGGACAGAGCGATCGAGTCCAACATCTCCTGTTCCTGGAGTGTCTTGAAACCTGTGAGGGTAGCTGTTTGGAGGAGAGCAGCCCTGTCCGAAAGGAAACCGACGTCGGCGACCGGACCGATGTCGACGGAGGAGCATGCGAGACCCAAGTTGTTGCGATACTGGACGAAGGCGTCGAGGAAGCTGTTTCCGGATGCATAATTGGCTTGACCTGGGAGACCGATGACAGATGACATGGAGCTGAAGAGAAGGAAGAAATCGAGCTCGATGCCTGCGGTGGCGTGGTGAAGGTTCCAGGTTCCGGTGACCTTGGGGCCCAAGCTGTAGTCCCATTGCTCCTTTGTCAGTCTAGCGAAATTCTCGTCGGCTTGCACCGCGGTCAATTGAAGGACACCCTTGAGGGGAGTGCGGGCTTCGGCGACGGCGCGGGAGACATCGTTGAGTTCATTGATGTTGCCGCGGACTGTGATCACGTCGACCCCCATGCTCTTGAGCTCGCCGATAAAGGCTTGATCAGCGTCGCTCTGGCCGGCACGACGACCGAGGTAGATAAGGTTGCGGGCGCCATGCTCGACCATGTAGGTAGAGACGGCGCGACCAAGACCTCCAAGACCACCGACCAGGAGGTATGAGCCTTCTGGGTCGAGCTGGAGTTTCTGGGGTGGGTTGGCAACCTCATCCCTCAAAGTTGGCCGGCCCTCAATATCGCGAATGCGAATCCCAACACGACCAATATGGGTACCTGGCAGCAGGTACTTGAAAGCATCAGCCACCGAGGAAGCATCAAACTCCTTGGCAATAGCAATAGGCTTGATGAAACCCTTCTCGAGGTACTCAAGGGTCTCGGTCATCATCCTGTTTTCATGTTAGCAATGAGTCGCAAAGCAACCATGCATTGACTTACTCCTTGAACCGGAACATCGTGACATCATAAAAGGCATCAATGTCCACACAGCAGTAGCTGCGGTTGGCCACGAATGGCTCCATGTCAAGTCTACCGTGACCGATAAGCTCACGCTTACCGATTTCAATGAGCTTGCCATACGGCGCGACACACTTCCAGGTCTCGTGGAGCAGTTCGCCAGAGAGGGAGTTGAGGACTTGGTCGACACCCTTCCCGTTGGTCTCGCGGTACACTCCTTCGACGAAAGAGTTGTCGCGAGAGTTGAAGATCCTGTTTCTGGGGATGTTGCAGTTCTTGACGAGATACTGCGCCTTCTCCTCGGATCCGACGGTAGCATATATCTCAGCTCCAATCATCTGCGCAACTTGAATGGCGGCAAGACCAACACCACCGCAGGCGGAGTGGATGAGGAGAGATTGGCCCTTCTTAAGCTGGCCGACGGTGATAAGGGACTGTTGCACGGTAGCATAAACCGTGAACATGGTCGCAGCATCAATGAAGCTGAGTGAATCCGGGATCTTGACGCACATGATCTCGTTGGCAATCAGCAGCGTCGACAACATGTTGTGCTCCATGGCAGCAACACGGTCTCCTGGTTTGAAGTCTTTGACTTTGGGACCGACGCGGCGAACAATACCGGCACCCTCAAGACCATGGTAGCGTCCAACATGGTCGATAAGATTCATACCAACCAGGACGTCCTTGAAGTTGACACCAACGGCGTGCATCTCGATTTCAAGCTCGTGGTCCTTGAGGAGAGCGGCCTCAGGCTGGCGGACCCAGTGGAGAGTATTCAAGCGTCCCGGGGTTCCGATGACAACCTTCATGCGCTCACCCTCGGTCTCCTGGATAAAGCCATCCATCATGACGAAAGGAAAGTAGCGACCGATGTTGATGACCCCGTTGTCGATGGCGTACTCAAAGTCGGGGCTGAGAGTGTCCTCGTTATCGCGAGTGCGAAACTTCTCGAGGGTCTGGCCGACGAGTGAGAATTTGGCATCAACATCATCAATCTCGCAAGTCGCGAAGTCGATCAAGAGCTCGGATCGAATGACGCGAGCGAGACCAATGACCTGCGCATAGCGTGGGTCCTGCACACGAATGTGACAGGGCTTGGTGACCCAGAAGATGCCCGAGTTCTTCAGATTGGCGAGGAACTTCTGGAAGTCATAGTAGGGCTCATCAGCAATGTTCTCGAAGAATGGACCGTCGAGGTCGATCATGGAGACAATGTCAACGTTGGGTTGCGGAACGTCCTTGAGCGTAATCTTAGCGACCTCATAGCCTTGCTCCTTGAGAACCTTCTCTACCACATCATGGGTCTTGGTCTTGTCCTTGACAAGCAAGCTGATAGGCCTTGACGTGTTGGTGGGAGCCGCGGTATAGGGACGGGCGACTACGACAGCGTTGATCTGGGAGCTCTCTTCGGAGTCGAAGACAAGAGCATCTGGAGTACTAAATCCAGCCGCCTTGAGCTCGTCTTGCCAGCGACTGGGATCGACGTACGGCTCATCGACTCGGCCATCCGCAGCTCCGCGCCACCATGAGAGCGTGGTACCAAGGATGATGTTAATCCACTTGGATGCAGGAGCGAGTTCCTGCAGAAACAGACGACCGGCTGGGGCGAGAAGCTTGTTGATGTTTCGAAGGGACTGTGCAAGGTTGGGTGTCGCGTGAACTACATTGTTGGCGATAATCAGATCATACTGCCGATCCTCGAAACCCTGATCCGCTGGGCTTTGACTGATGTCGAGTGTGACATAGTCCAAGTTGAGATAGCCGGTAAGACGCTCTTCGGTCGCGACCGAGTTCTTGGAGGCGAAGGTGTACTGCGACCACAAGTTACGTCCATTGGGAAGCGTGAGCGATCGAAGGGCAGTAGTTGACGGCGCTCTTGCCCAGTTGCCGATTTCCAGGACCCGAAGGTTGGGCTTAGAGTGGCCCAGTGTCTTGAAGAAAGCCGAGCTCTCGAACTCTGACACAAATTCGTAGAAACCCGTGACAGTATCAGCAGAAATAAGCGTCTCCCAAGACGAAATGTTGCCAGATAACAGAGGTTCAATGTTCGAAGCGATTGCGTTGAGAGCCTCTGCCACGGGCGCAGCTGGGGTGTTGATTAAGCTTTCACGGAGCTGCTGGATCTTCTGAGACAGTGTCTCATCGTCGGAAGATGAGGGCTCGAGCGACTTCGCTTGGGTCTCAATCCACCGAGCATACTTCTCCAAATGAGGCCTCTCAACATTAACATTGGCAAGCTGTTTCTTCGCTTGGAGAATAGACAGCTTGCCAAGCTCTTCGAGCGCTTGAGCGCACTGCTGGCGACTGAGAGAACTCTGGAAGAGACTCTTGAGGTTGATGAAGTCGAAATCAGCTGCCCAAGTAAGTCGGGATGCAGCATGGGGGTCGACAGCCTCCACGGAGTCATCGGTGATGCTTGCAGGGGTGATCTTCAAGCCGTCGAATTTGAGGACAACTTTTCCGTCGATAACACCCTTGCCTTCACCAATCCTCGATGAGGTGGATCCATTGCCCATGTTGGTGATCTCGACGTTCATCACGAAATCCTCAGTTGTGCGGGCAACGAGAAGCTGGTCGCAGAAAATGGGGAGGAAGTTCTTGTGCTTGCGCGTGAGACCGTTCGAGGAAGCAACAGACAGCAGCTGCAGCGCGCTGTCAAGAACTGCCGGATGCATGTGGTATTTAGAAAGCGGGTTGACGGGGTGCTTCTTGCTGGACACACTTCCCCGGGACTCGTGGGTAATCGTCGAGGCGGTGACACCATCAACATTCTGGAACTCGTAACCCAGGTCCAAACCCTCGCGCCGGACACCATCAAACCACCTCTCCCATCCAATAGCACGAGGGAAGGGCTTGGGGCTGGTGCCAGAAGGTAGAGCTCCACCCTCAGCTTTGACCTCTCCGCTGCAGTGCTTGGTCCATTGGTGGCCGTTGTAAGCTGTGACAGTGAACTCGTACCAGCTGCTATCTTGAGAGATGGTCAAGCGGAGCGGCCGAAGGGTGGTGATAATCTCGGTTGGCTTCTCTTCCGAGAGCAACATGGCAGTACCGACGGAAATATGTCGCAGGCGGAAAGCATCCTCAATTTTGGTAATCTGGCGGACTGCTTCGCCAGCCATGGCGACGTAGCCAGCAAAGGGGAAGACAATGTCGTCACCGACCTTATGATCCTTGAGCCAGGTAGTGTTGTAGCCAACATGCAACAGATTCCTCCAAGCGGGCTCAAGGTCGGTGCTTTCCACGACCTTGGCACCAAGGATATCGTGATGGGGATACTTCCTCTGTCGGAAGTCCTTGCTGAGACGAGACTCAAACCAATAGCTGTTCTCACCATGGTTGAAGGGATATCGAGGCAAATCCGGCAAGCACGAGCCAGTAGGGAAGAGAGCCTTGAGGTCGATGGGGATGTCGAACGTGAAGAGCTTGCCAACAGCTGAGAGAAAGTTCTCGACCGAGTTCTGGTTTCGGATGATGGTTGGAACATATCTAGCGCTGTTGGGCGTCTCAGACATGATCTGTGTCAACGGACCAGCGAGTGCGGAGTGAGGACCAATCTCCAGAAGGACAATATCCTGCCCAGAGAAGTGGCGAAGGAGGCCTGCAACAGCTCCGTTGAACAGCACCGGCGATTCCAAGTTTTTCTGCCAGTAACGAGAGCCGAGAGTAGCGGTGTTGTCAAGAAGCTTGTTCTCAACACTGGAGAAGAAGAGTTTCTTCGGGCTCTTCTCAACCATCTTCTGCTCGATAGAGGAGTTGTAGGTGTCACCAATCTCAGCCATGTGGTAAGAATGGTAAGCCTTATCCACCTGGAGCTTCCTCGCAAGGGTGTCTGGGCGGGCGGCGCGGATAGCTGTGAGGACCTCCTCGATCTTGTCGGCATCACCGGAGATGGTGACGCTTCGCGGGGAGTTGTCACAGGCAATGCCGGTGTTGGGGATCAGGAACTTCTCCGTGTCTGCGACACCCATGCCGAGCGCAGCCATCGCACCAGGTCTTTCCTGCTTGTTCGCTACAATACCACGATACAGAGCAGCTACAATGGCCTCCCCAGCAGTCAAGGCGCCGGCAGCGTAAGCGCCTGCAATCTCACCACTGGAGTGGCCAACGACCGCATCTGCCTCGATTCCGACCGAGCGCAGGGTGTCGACGAGAGCAACCTGAATGGCAGTACAAAGCGGCTGGGCAAACTCTGCCAGGCTGAGACGACTCTTTTTACCGGGCTTGAGGAGCTCTTTCTCGATGGTCCAGCTTGGAGCTTCTTCTCCAAGTGTATCTTTCAAGTACTTGTCAAGGGATCGAATGCTGGCTCGAAATGTCTGGTTGGACTTCAGCAGGTCACTGCCCATCTGCGGCCATTGAGCACCCTGGCCGGTAAAGACCATGGCAATCTTGGGTTTCTGCTGGCCGCCTTTGGTGATTGGAGAAGCAACTCCCACTGAAGAGCCATTGGCGATGGCAAATGCACGATGAGGCAGATGCTCCCTGCCACGAGCGAGAGTGTATGCAATGTCCTCGACATTCGGCGCAGTCTCCTCGACGAAAGTCTTGTAATTGTCAATGAGTGTCGTGAGAGACTGTTGGGTGTTCGCAGAATACAAAAGGAGTTGGGCAGTCTCTTCCTCGATCCGGGGTCCAGCAGGAGCTTTGTAGCTCGCCGCAGAATCAATGATGGCGTGGGCATTGCTGCCTCCCAAGCCAAACGAGTTCACACTGACCCGCTCCAGGCGGCCCTGGGGCCAGGATAGGGGCTCCTCTGCGAGCACAAGTTTGCCAGACTCCCATGGAATGTTCGGGTTCCTTGGGGAGTACTTGATGCTTGGAGGAATAGTCTTGTTCTCGAGCGTAAGAACAGTCTTGAGGACAGAGAGAATACCGGAGGCTCCCTCGGTGTGACCAAAGTTGGGCTTGGTCGATCCGATGGTCACACCCGCCTCACCAAAGATACGGGCCACGGCCTTGGTTTCGATAGGGTCACCCACCGACGTACCAGTTCCGTGACATTCGACGTACCCGGTGTCTGATACGTTGAGGCCCGCAACATCGTACGCTCTGCGGATCATAGTCTCCTGGGCATCTGCACTGGGCAAACTGAATCCAGCGGTTTTGCCGTCATGATTGCTGGCAGTGGCCCGGATAACGGCCCGAATGGAGTTGCCGTCCCGGATTGCGTCCTCAAGCGGCTTCACGAACACGCCGACGATTGCTTCACCACGGGCGTACCCGTTAGCGACAGTTGAGAAAGTCTTGCAAGAACCGTCAGGGGAGAGGACACCCTGCTCCGACATCATAGTCGTACAGCTGGGTCTCAGAATGACGTTGGTGCCTCCAACAATGGCAGACTCGCAGTCGCCTCTGTCAATCGCTACACAGGCTTCGTGTAGCGCCACCATAGATGCCGAACACGCAGTTCGAATGGTCAGACTGGAGATACATTAGAGCCCGAACCGCCTGCACGACATGGTTTCTGACGTACCTGGGTCCCTGGAGGTTCATCTCATAAGAAATACGATTGGAGAGCGAGAAATCACCATATCCAGAGAGTCGGTAGATGCCATAGTTCTGGGTGTCTTGTGCAAGCATCTCAAGCCAGTCGTCACCCAAGTTGCCGACGTAGCATCCAATCTTCTTTCCTCTCCAACCGGTCTCGCCGCCGTCCTCGAAGCATTCTCGTGCTACTTCTAGCATGAGACGCTGCTGAGGATCAATTCTTTCAACCTCTTTTCTCGGCATAGAAAAGAACGAGGTGTCCAGGTTGGCAAGATCTTCGTCCAGAAAATAGCCATGTTGCGTCTTCGTTGTGCCTGGCTTTCCGCTGGGATCGTAGAACGCTTCAATGTTATATCTGGACTCTGGTACCTTGCTGCGGGCATCTCCTCCAGCGAGCAGGAACTCCCAGAGCTGCTGTGGCGTTTTGATGCCACTTGGGAGGCGACATGCCATACCACAAATGGCAATCGGCTTGGGCGGGTTACCGGTGGCCGTGGCAGCGTTGGTGGCATGGCCGTTGGTAGCAGCATGGCCGTTGGTAGCAGCATGGCCGTTGGTAGCAGCATGGCCGTTGGTAGCTTGATAACTGTTCGTTGCAGAGTCGCCGTTGCTGGTATTTCCGTTCGTAGCACCATTCGTATGAGTATTGGTAGCAGCATGACCATTGGCGAGCTCGCCGTCTGATCTTGTCGTAGGGATGGCCATTGCGGCAAAACTTTATATCTAAACAAGAAGGCAAAAGAGGGGAATGAGGGATATTGAATAACAGTAGCAAATCTAACCAAAAATGTCTAAACACTGGAGGGAGTCTCAAGCAACGGCGACTGCTTGATTGTCTTCAGCTAGGGCTACGTTCTGCGATATAAATGGAAAACGTAGGACCCTCCAATCCAGACCAGCTCGATACCAGCTCGATGGCCAGCTCCGGAGGGTGCATCGCGAGGCAACGCTCCACAGAGCCGAGACCGAGTAGCTGGATCGTCTTGCAAGGCACAGCCCTTCAGTCTCGTGGCATGATGATCCCTCCACTCTGTACGGCCGAATAGTTGCTTCTTCCGTCTGGCCACGAGCAAATTCTTGGGGGTCGCGAGAGTTGAGGTTCTTACTGGCCTTGTTCTTCGCCTGAAGGATTGGAAAATGTGATAGCTCTCGTCCATCGCGGTGAAGCTGATATCGAAAATCCCTCATACTTGCGTATGCCGACAATTGCGTGGCATAAACCGGAGCCTAGGTTCTTGCGGGCTTTTTGCCGGCATGTAGGATTGACATCGACATAGCATGATACCTGTCGCTTCTGATTTGCTGGTAGCGACCTCGGAAAGATATTGCCGGCCTATACCCTCCCTCGCTCTTACTCGCTCTTTTACTCGCATGTAGGATTTAGTATCGTAAACTGGTCTCGGTTGCCCCCGAGGCATTGATGCCGAGAATCCTTCCATCTGAAGCCGGTAAGTGTCTGTTCTTTTGCGCAAGTTGAGACTTCTTGGTTTCTGGCTAACGGATCCCCAGGTTCATACGGCTCGCCTACCCGCATGTAGGATTCAATAGCACGCATATGTTAATTGTCTCGGCAAATCCCAAGAGTCGGATGCATGCTATCACACAGGTGATAGAGTATTAGCCCAAGTCTAGTGGAGCCATGGATGAATCCGTAGGGCTGAAGCAGTGGCGGTCCATATGTAGTCAGCTTACTGTGGCGTTGTACGTACCTACGTATGTAAGTTAGCCGGCAGTCTAGTTTTGAGCTTTTAAACGTACATACCGACAACCGTGAGAGTCAGCGAGGACCTGCATGTGGAACTTCGCACAAATGCAGGCTGCCGGTGACGGCGTCCAGATGTCTCACGATAGCATGCGGGTGTCCCTCGGGTGCCGATTGGCGAAAGCTGTGCCGCTACGCTCGGTTTGAGGCTAGCGGCTTCTCCATATACGGTTAGCTCGCCTACGGCCACGGCTAAACAGGGACATATCGTGACTCCAAGTACTCCAGCTTGCAGTACCTATCTGAATCCAACGTCAAAACTACCTATGTATGTCGCTTGCACCGCTCAACTATTGTCGCCAACCATGGAATCCAGACGTAGTAATGCTCACCGGTCAACCCTCAGCCTCGTAGCTCGCTCGCCTCCACGCGAGGGTCTCCGCTCCTCCTCTTGCTGCATGTGCTCCGCAGACCTCCGCAAAGCTAGCCCTCGCGCGGATCGGCCACGATGGCCCCCGCGCTGGCCGACTTCTAGCGTGATAGAAACTGGGTCAAGCGGGGCTCGGGCCGTGATCGGCATGATTGCATGCAGCCCCAACTCAATCGCTCCTTTGGTCTCGAGCTCTGGCCTAGATTCGACGGTCTTGGGATGGGTCGGGACTTGGAGGCTGGGCGGCATCCAGCAGCGAAGGAGCCTGGAGCGCCACTCATCCGTTGCCAAGAGGAAGCGGTCGTAGCACTGATTCTTCCCAGTCGTACGTCCGGAGTGCCTTAGTCTGTGTCTATTTCCAGGAGTCTCAGTATCACCCCCATGATGGAGGATCGGGCCAAGTTTCGTGAAACAATCCTCTGAAAATTTCTCTACACCTTTCTCGCGCGAGCTTCTCTTTTACTCGATTCCCAGATAGCATTTCGCTGGACAAACAACTTCGAGCCTGCTCGTCTAGTTCAGACTCTTCATATCTCCTAGCCTCACATCGCAAATTTCGATTCAATAGAGATCTCATATTTTTACCATGTCTTCCGTAATCTTCAGTCGCTGGATGGCCAGCCAGAAGCCGCGTGCGCACACCATGCGTAGCGCACCAGCTTTCTATCGCAACCTGGAGGAAGCTCTTGATATTCGAAGGAAGGATCACGGACTTTATACCCTGATCAAAAACACCTGGGCGGAGGGAGCAACTGCAGATTTCTGCTCCAACGATTCTCTCTCTTTCGGTGCCAGCGGACGACTGCGTAAGGCGTTCGAAGAGGAGTTGGCTCGTAATGTCGGTGCACAGCTTGGAGCAGGCGGTTCCCGCTTGATGGACGGCAATTACGACTATATCGAAACCGTGGAGCAGGAGATTGCCGATTATCACGGTGTCGAGGCTGCGCTCATCGTAGGCTCAGGCTGTGACGGCAACTATGCCATCTTCGAGGGGATCCCGCGACCCGGTGATGTGATCATCTATGATGAGCTCGTCCACGCCAGCATTATGGACGGCATGTCACGCTCGCTCGCGAGTGCGAAAGTGCCATTCGCTCATAACGATGTCGATGCGTTTCGAGAAGCCTTGATCTCCGTGTGGGACTCGCAGCCGCTCGTCAAGCAGGGGAAGAAGTGCGTCCTCATCGTCGTGGAGAGCTTCTACAGCATGGAGGGCGACATGTCTCCATTGAAAGAGCTCGTGCAGGCGGCAAAGGAGATATTTCCAGGCGGTAACGCCCAGTTCATCGTCGACGAAGCTCACAGCATGGGCGTGGTGGGCGAAGCAGGACTGGGATTCGTCCATGCCTTGGGCCTGGATTCCGAGATTGCTATCAAGACGCACACCTTCAGCAAGGCGTTCGGATCGATAGGAGGTGTGTTGGCCCCCGAGCTCGAGACTCTGATTTTTCGTGAGACTGACGATGTTTCCAAGGTGTTATCCTCAGCAACCACACCGTCAAAAACGCGCTGGTAAACTTCTCGCGTTCGACAGTGTTCACTGCCGCACCGGCTTTCCACCAGGTTGCTGCAATTCGCGCTGGGTACGCATTGATGCCGCAACCCGAGACGGATGCGGTAAGTTCTCGGTGTTACGGATTCCCTGCCCAGTAACTGACGCACTGCCTAGGGTCGGGATAACATCCAGCATCTAGTAAAGCGTCTGTTCAAGAAGATCACTGCACATCCGATCTGGGAGGAAGCCAACGACCGGAACATCATTTCGATCCCGGTTTCAGAAGACTGGGAGGAGCGCGACTTCCAGACGCAGCTCGTGCCGCTGTGGACTCGCGAGCGCTACGGCCACTGGTTGACTTTCCACTTGGATGCGAGAAAGTACTCGGCCTTCCCCGTGACCTTCCCGGTCGTTCCGAAGGGAAATGCAAGGCTACGCGTCGTCATCCATGCAGACCACACCGAGGAGCAGATTGACGGACTCGTGGCCGCCATCTGCGAGTGGGCCGAGGAGATGGTTCAGATTGAGACGGGAACTGGCGGCCGCGGTAAGGTGCCCTGGGCCGCGCAGCAGGTGTATGCGTTGACTGAGGAGGATGGTGTCAACACCGTCAATGGATCCAACGGTGCCAATGGTGCCAAGGGCGTCAACGGCTCCAACGGTACTAACGGCGTCAACGGTACTAACGGCGTTAACGGTATTAGCGGTGCAGCAAAAAAAATCGCCGCCAACGGTGTCAACGGCATTGCGAACAAGCTTACCGCTACCGGAATTTGACGAGGCATTTGATTGCAAGTTGGCCATGCATGGTGAAAGAGTTGGTTAAGCGGGGGTGGGAGGCGCCGGCAGCCGCCGGCTCGCCGGCTCCTGCGGCAGCGCGGCCCGGCGCGATCAGTTGCCGCCCTTTGCCAGTTGCAGATCTTTACATAGACTAGACCGCATTTGTATTTCCCAATCCAACGTCCGCTTGCTGAACGATATTTCATTAGTAACTGTGTTTGATCCTAAAAACTCACTTTTGTGATCATTGCAGTGTTGGCAATGATTCAAAAGATGACATTGTTATCTACAATCTAGATAACCCCGCAATCGATCAGCAAGAGCCCCATTGCCGTCCAGCAGCAGACGGACCGATTATCGAAACCGGACGTCTAAACCTATCATGTATGTATTCTCTGCACTTGCTCCATCCTCTCGGCAGCTCGGCTGGCAATCGTCTTTAGTTCTTGTGAGACTTCAAGCTCAGCCAACTCTTGGAATCCATGCATCCAGAATACCCATCTTTCTACAGAAAGCACCTTCTCTTCACGAAAGAACTGACTTTTCAACATCCCACAGTCGCCATCGTCAGGTTCGATAGTCTGCATTGCCACAAAGAGAGCGTCTGGGTTGTGCTGGATCCACTGCGCTGCAGCAGCAAGTCGGCATCTCATGAGGTCTCTCGAGCGAGTCCGAGTGCCCTCTAGGGAGTCTCGCATAGTCCACACAGCAAACCGGTACCACTGATCAAGACCGTACTGGAAGAAACGTGAGACGAATGAGTTAATATTGACCCAGCCTTCGAATGGCTCGAAAGAGTCTTCCATTTCGGAAGGTGCTGTAGCAGATCAGCACCTGAGTGGCCAGCATGTTTGATTCAAATGCAAGATGCGAGCCCGAGCTGACCCGGAAATTAGAATGAGGCGCACTTACGATTCCAGGTAGACCTGAGAACCGGTTGGAGGCACGGCAGGCGAGTCCAGATAGAAGGCTGACGCAGAAGCAACTAAAGAATCAGTTACGGGACAATGGCATGTGCAATGAGTATATTGTATCATGCATACCTCTCTCGGAGTTGAAGGGAAGCTTTGCAACTCCTTTGCCAGCTGGATCAAGCGTTCTTGAGCCGGATGATCATGAGGAACTTGCCGCACGATCATAAGAAAAGTCTTCCAGAACTCAATGAGAAAGGTGCCCGGTTTTTCAGCCTGCTCCCTTGCGGACAACTCTCTCTTTGTCGGTGACAGGGCGTCCAATCTGGTG
>QQTW01001953.1_pt1 | contig 14735 bp, 15 predicted proteins | sample 1904831 | NCBI WGS metagenome assembly QQTW01 (sample SAMN09435610, study PRJNA476489) | Subsurface metagenome, whole genome shotgun sequencing project. | reverse complement strand
ATTACATACAACATCATAGAATCTGTCGAGAATCCCTAAATAGACAATAAAGTTTACAGTAATTCTGTACTCTGATAGATATTTTATAAGGGGGTTTGAGTAATAAATTTCCCACCCAATTTTTGATGGAATATATATTGCCAAGTCCCGAAACGCCGACATGTCCGAATCTGCAGAATTTGAATCTCGCTGTCGAATCTGGCCGCCCGGAGTCAAGCAGTAGTAACTCGGCAATTGACGGACTTCAACGGCTGTCAGGAATCTGTGCTTTATCTCGCATGGCTACTTCAATTATCCGATATCGTTGAACAACATTCCAGCCTAACATTTCAAGAGTCAAGACAGCGGTCCTTATCGCAAAGACAAAGCGTCAGGATAATTGGATGAAGTGATGGGACACCACCGTACAGCGAAGGGTTGAGATCTTTGAAAATCGTATCTCTGTATCTACATAGCAAGATTTTGCCACCAAGAAACCACGTGTATCTCTCGACATTCTGTAACATTCGCAAAGACCGCTGTCTTCGACACCTTTGGCTCAGCATTTAAAGTCTTCTCCCGACTCTGTCTTCGCACACCTTTTTTAGCTTACTCCGCGCAATTTTTCCCCACTCTGGACATTGGAGACTGGAGTTGGATGCCGGAGGTTGTTTTTGAAGAACACAGAACGCTGCCTTGTACGAAAGGTTCCTTACAGGTTTAATTGCGTATTCGACTGATGACTAGATCATCTCTGAAGCTCACGGAGAGTTTGATCACATATAATTACTTGGTCTATATATATTACCATATTTTCGCGATTGAAAAAGCGATCATATTGATGTCCAAGATTTTGACGAGGTTACTTTGAAGCACTCACAACACTTTGGACTTCATGATGAATCCCTCAAACGTCAATATGCCTCCACTGAAGGATCTCAACACAGAGAATATCACCGAAAACACGATTCTCATTAATTCATCGTGTGAAGACCTTCGTATGAGATATCTGATGGAGCGCCTTGTATCTCATCTTCACGACTTTGCAAGGGAGACAAGGTTAAATACAAGAGAGTGGATGACCGGTATACAGTTTCTCACCGCCGTGGGTCAGATTTGCGATGATGTCCGCCAGGTAGGTAGAGGTCGGTGGTCGGTCAGAGAATGCTAACCTCCAGCCCTTCAGGAATTCATCTTGCTCTCTGACATTCTCGGGCTGTCCATCCTGGTTGACGCAATAGATCATCCAAAGCCACCACACGCCACAGAAGGAACCGTGCTTGGTCCATTTCACACCCACGAGGCCAAGGACATGTCACATGGCGGCAACATGTCGTCGGACCCAGATGGCGAACCACTACTCGTTCTTTGTACTCTGAAAGACTCTGCAGGCCGACCGATTGAGGGTTGCAAGATTGATATCTGGGAGACCGATTCCACAGGGCACTATGATGTACAGCATGCTGACCGTAAGGGCCCTGACGGAAGGTGCGTCATATATAGTGACGAAGACGGCATATTCTGGTTCAAAGCCATCAAGCCCGTTCCATATCCAATTCCTTATGATGGGCCAGTTGGAAAGTTGTTGAAGAAGCTACACAGACATCCTTATAGACCAAGTCATATGCACTTCATGTTTGAGAAACCAGGATATGATAAATTAATAACGTAAGTGAGGAGCACTGTTTCCACAGTCGGCAATTGACTCAATGGCTAGCGCACTGTATGCCCGAGGGGATCCATACGAAACATCTGATGCCGTGTTCGGCGTCAAGGATAGCCTCGTGGTGGACTACACCAGAGTGGATCAAGACGCTGCCCAAAAATATGGTGTCAAAGAAGGCACCCTGTTGATGACATATAACTTTGTGCTTGTCTCGGATGCCGAAGCCAGCGACCTGCGAGAGGAGAAGTCAAGAAAAGCTTTGGAGAGTTTGGGTCGGAAAGTCAAATTTATAGAAGGTCTTCCAATACCGGACGTCGATTGATGACAGTACAAGTGCGGTGGATTCATACTACGATTCGACCCCGTCCCAGAATATGGCAGTGACAGCCATCCGGCAGTCAGACTTCGCAATTCAGTGCCAATGACTACCATGCCGTCATTCAGAGACGTCTGGCTTCCTTCACAATCTCTGGCCATACTCGTCTTCTGAACATCAGATCGCCTAACGGGTTCCGGACCGTCACACAATACTCCGCCACCGTTGACCATCTGTCTATCCATGGAGGCCCTGGCACGCACATAATGACTGGCCCTTGCCGAACATCTGATCCTTATGTATGTTATCTGACCATCATAGCACACCTGTCCGTCATCAGCACAAACGTGCCTGAAACATCCCATTAGCAGGTTTCGGAGTACACAGCTTCATAAACAGCAATCTTGAAACCACAGCCTCGAAACCCAGTGAACCACCCTCAGCTTAGAAGTCTTTAATCCTGAAAACCCGGGGGGGTAAGATACCTCGAAAGCGGATTTGTTTCCTTCAAAAACGGAAGAAGGTTAAAACGTGGATCTATGCTGGTGGCTTCCATCCCTATATCAGTGCTTGGCTTCCCGTGTCCAGAAGCCGAAGGCTTAATATGGCTGCGACGAAACAGATGCGCATGGAGAGAGTTAATGACTTTCCGATGAATTGGGGGGGCAAGGCCATGTCATCTTGCTCTCGAGCAGTATTATGCCACATACTTCGCTTGCTAGGAGGCCGCTTCTTCGAGAAAACGCATTATGTGCTGGGTATCGTCCTGGTTTCTTATAACATCTCATCAAGGAAACAGGCATACCGCTGTTCATGAGGAAAGGGGTTGGGGTAGATGCTTCTCGACTTGCTAAAGTCAGTGCCCTTCCGTGTCTGTTTGATATAATCTGTGTAACGAGGCATCGTAGAATTTACGTGATACTACTGGTTGTCAGGTGTTGAGGTGCAATACATCGGTAGCGACTATGCTACCTCATTAATTACTATGACGATACGCGAAGCCGATTTATTCACAAATCCAGTCTTATTTATCAATTCATAGTAGTATAAGTAGCAGTATTGCCATATTACTGGCTTGCTAACTTCTTCACATAACCCTCAAGTTATCCATATATATATACAACAAACCTACAACCAAAAATCACTGCTCCTTCTCCTCCTCCTCCTCCTCATCCTCATCCTCATCCCCATCATCCCCAATCGGCTCAACGATGAGATTCCCCCCCTCTCCCAATCCTCTCCCCTATCGAGCCACCCTCGCGCAGGTCATACACAGTCCTCGGCATCGGCGAAACCAGCCTGAAGCCGTAAGCGTGCTCAAAGCCCGCCGGCTCCAGCACCTCCTTCTCAGACATGGTGTCCGCTGCTGCTGCTGCTGCTGCTGCTGCTTCTTTCCAAGCATCGTAGCATTCCACGAACGCATACACCTCCTCCAGATCCGCGGCCGCGCGAAAGCCACGGATCACCCTCTCCCCATTTGGTAGGCGTACGCTCACCCGAATCGTATCCTTTGCGCTTCTTTCCGGCTCGGGCGGTAGCGACTGCGCTCGCCATCGCTTCCACTGTTGTAATGCTGCCGCGTTACGCTGTTCATCCTCTTCCCTCCGCAGCGCCTCCTTCTCCATTCTCGCTTGCGCCTCCGCTTCTTCTCGCTTCAACCTCGCTCGTTCCCTGTCCTGCGCCAGCGAGCGCTCGTACGCCGAATCCTGTTCCTGTCGCAGATTTCGGGACGCTTGGGCCTGCTGTCTCTCGAGCCTCGCGGCGCTCAGCTGGCCCTGCTGCGCCGTCATGGCTGTGCCGAGTTTGGCGACAAGCTCGCTAGCAGGCATGGGTCCGGCTGCGCGCATCACGGTAGACATCCCCGTTGGGCCTGAGGAGTCAGGGGTGTAGCAGACTAGACCTACGAAGGGGAACTTGGTGCATTGGACGGTGTCGGCTACTTGGTAGGCTTCGGCGTCTTGGACGTTGCCGCCCCAGAGGGTGATCTCGTTCTGGTGGGATGACAGGAAGGACTTTAGTTGTGGGGAAAGGAGAGTATCTCGGACCCAGGAGCTGGTGTCGTCGTGGCTGGGAGAGAGGAGGATTACGAGCAGGAATTGGAAATCGTTTTTTGCCTTGTCCAGGGCAAGGTTGAACCCGGACTCGATAAACGGGAGTTCATTCTCGCCATACTCTTCGGAGAACTCGCGGATAAATCGTCGTGCGTTGTCAGCTGGTGCGAGTGAGCGTCGGCTGGGTCGGGGTCTCTGGCTGGGCGCAAATCTTGCGATTGCGCGTGGTAGAAATGGGAAGGCGGTTCCTATAGGTGAAAGTATTGTGGCAAGCACGCGATAGAGTAAAGAGAAAGGTGTAAAAAGTATGGCAAGGATCAGTGATGGACGGTAGACTGTCTCCTCTCCAGACTGTGTAGATACTCTTCCCACAGAATTAAGATTCCGCCGAGCAGTCGAAGGAGGGCGCACTGAGGCTATCAGATCGTCGAACTGAAGGTTTGAGGTTTGTCGAGAGGAAGCTGCAGGAAGCGCAGCTCGAGCTTCGGCAACAGGATCAGAGGTTGGTTCGCCCTCGAAGAATCGAGTAATGGCGATCTGGACATTCCATTCGGCCCTTTGAAGAATTGGTATTGCTGTAATAGGATCCTGGTCAGTGACTGAGGTGTAGGTCTGCAAAGCCTCTTGCTGGCTTTCACTGAGCTGCGAAATGTCCGGGGGAGAAGATGACATTTCTATTGCGAGTTCCGAAGAAAAGGTCGCGAAAGAGGTGATTGGCGTAAGCCAGCTTTGCAATGGTCAACACCAAGCCAGGTTGACCTTCTATCATGGGAAAATCTGAAACTCTTCGTCTGGATTTTGTTTTATCGTTTGCGCAGGGTGAAGGCTTTTTGCTGTGACTGACCTGATCCGGCGAGGACTGTCAGTTCTATTGCATCACAATTTGTATTTTGCGCTTGTCGGCGAAATGCCAACTGCTTCGCTATCTACCTACCAAGGTGTAGAAATTTATATTCAGACGAAGGACCAACATGAACACAAGGACCTCTGGCGCTTAGTTATGCATAGTTATACTAAAGACGGATCGAAAGCCAATGCAGATTGGGGGAATCCACTGGGCTTGGCTGATCCCGGGGAACGTGGAATCCATTTCTATCCAATCTTGCCAACGTTACTACATCTTAGGCACTATTGACATATTATAATATCATTTTCCGATGTTTTTGGGGCATCAGGGCTTTTAAGCGCTTTGCAAGCATACAGATTGCTCTCCAATGAGATCTGGCATCTCTTATCCAAAGTCAGTGGCTTGCGCGCGTTGAGCTGTCGGCTCCCTTGTTGGCTGATCCTTGGTACAGTGTTTTCAAGAATTCATGGAGCTATATTCGATCTAGGATGCATATTTTGGGAGCTTGAGGGTGGCAGTGAGCAGGAATAAGATGGAGGACAGTCGGCGCAGTGCGTTGTTCCCTTGAGCGACAGATCTCCCACGAGCGAGGCGTCGAAAACCGGACGAGCTAGACATTGGATGAGGCGAGCGAAAGGCAAGAAATAAGGCGATGCTGACTGGAACTGTGGAAGCAGAACTCTGTCGCAATGTCACCATATATGGAAGCTGCAAGTTCGAAGGAAAAGGTCAGGCTATCGCAGCCGTGTCGACGTGAATGGAGTCTGATGGGCTTTGCACAGGCTGCGCATTTGCTCATGATCCGAAGAAGATTGCCAATGCAGTGTCAGCAGTGGATAAGTAGGGAGATGTCATTTTCACCATGTCCTGATACTAATAATGACAGTATGAAGAAGTCCTTCAATGTGGATTCGCCGAGCTTCACACCGTCCTTCTTATCCGCGACGGAGAATGTCAATGTCAATGGAAAGAAGCCGACGGGGATCTCTCCGAAAGCAGCGAGCGCAGCTCCCTTTCTTCCCAAATCTGCTGCAGTCTCGAGTAAGCTGGTTTCTGACTGTGCTGTGAGATCTGTAGAGGATGTGCTGACTGAGCTGATCATAACAGGAGCCGATACATCTACACCAGACTGGCCAGTGGACGTTCAAGAATTCATCCCTCAGAGCTACAATTCAAGTCATATGGTAAGTGCTGCTTCGAGTTCCTGCTACTAGCAGATGAACATAGATGATGCGGACTTGGCAGCATGCGACTGCTCAAATTAAATGAGTGAACGTGGTGCTGAATTCGCGCAGGCCAACGGCAGTGAGGGTAGCTCATATGAACATTTTCAAAACCCCTCCAACCACATACAAGCTCAAAGTAGTTTGAATTCTCAACCACCACTATATCAAGACGCACCTTCAATGGGTGGGGCTGGCTTCTTTCCCAGCCAAAGTGGTTTCCAGCAGCCTGTAAGCAATATCTCTCTCTGAGCACAGCCGTATTGTGAGCCCTGAGGTATAGCTCAACCTATCTGACAGAACGTTGTATGTAGGCACAGTATCACCAGTATGCCCCGGTAGGGCCACACAACCAAAATCTTCAAGGCTATCAACGCAATGTCCATGATCTTTTTATCCCAAATGACTTCCGAGAAGATATCCAGAAAAAGGCAGCAGCCACTTTGCAGACCATCCCAAACCTCCACCTACCGGCTCATGTTGAAAGCTACCACTCCCTTGTGCCACTTGACACGAACCAGAAGAGCTCTACCATTCTCGGCGGCTACTCATCGTGGATTTACAAGGCGCAGTCTAGCACCAACGGCAAGTTCTTTGCTTTGAGGCGAATAGAAGGTAAATGCCAGGCCTGCCAGCCTCATCTCCTAATTGACAAGACTTTAGGCTTCCGTCTGACAAACGAAAAGGCTATTCGAACCGTGCAAAACTGGAAAACACTCACAAACTCGGGTGTTGTTGGGATTCATGATGCTTTTACTACGCGAAATTTCAATGATAGCTCCCTTGTTTTTGTATGCGACTACTATCCCATGGCGAAAACGCTTGCAGAATACCATTTGGGACAAAACAAACTTCTTCGCAGCCGGAATAATCCTGAACAAATCCCAGAAGTTGTCCTTTGGGCGTACATGACCCAGCTCGCTTCTGCTCTCAAAGCCATTCACTCCAGAGGTCTCGCTGCACGAGTTATCAGCCCGTCCAAAATCTTGCTTACCGGTAAGAATCGGATTCGGCTAAATGGATGTGCCATACTTGATGTGGTGCAGTATGATGTACAGGTACCTGTTCCACAGCTCCAACGACAGGATCTTGTCAATTTGGGACTGCTGATCCTCTCGCTTGGCTTGAATTCACCTGATGCATCACAGAACTTCGCGAAGGCCATGGATCAGTTCAAACGACATTATGGGAAAGAACTTCAAGCAGCTGTAGTGTGGCTGTACAGTGCTATGCAGAATCAAGAAAAGACAATCGATCAATTTCTCTCAAACATTTCATCACAGATGGTCACTGCCTTTGACGCTGCCCTTCAGCTAGACGACCAGCTCAACAGTGAGTTTGGCAGAGAAGTGGAAAATGCTCGGCTCTTCCGCCTAATGGCGAAACTCGGCTTTATCAACGAGAGACCGGAATACGAGCATGATCGTCAGTGGTCGGAGAATGGGGAACGATATTATCTGAAACTCTTCCGAGACTACATTTTCCACCAGGTGGACGCACAAGAGAACCCTGTTGTTGATCTTGGACATGTGTTGTCTTGTTTAAACAAATTAGACGCAGGGTCGGATGAACGGCTTACACTTGTCAGTCGTGATAATCAGAGTTGCTTTGTTGTAAGCTACCGAGAGCTAAAGAAGGGGATTGAGTCTGCCTTTCAGGAACTCTCCAAAAATGCAAGAAGGTCCCACTAGGGCCATGAAACTGAGCAGGAGCAGCGCACGCTGAGGCGTGATTGTATACTGCATTCTTGAAGCTGCTCGTTCAAGTGAGGCCAATAAGGTGATATAGGTATTGACTGTGTTCTGTCTCAGGCTGAACGAGCTGGAAGGGCTTGATTGCCGTACGTGTTGGCATCTGCTTGGGTCATTTAGGAAATCTAGCTGAAAATCAAATATTTTATTGTCACCTAAGTACTACCCTGCCGATGTTAGGTTTCAAGTGCCACTATCCACCATTTCGTGATTGATATGTAGGCACTTTGATCACGAACCGATCAGACCAATTCTTCTTGTGGACGAATCGTCTGTCCCAAGAGCAGTGAAGGAGTAGACTCGTTCCAGGTAAGTGTCCTTGCTTTTTCTAAGCCAGCAATGGAGTCCCAGGGATGGTCGCTTTGAACGACCTGAGGCAACCTCCAACAAGTACATCCAATAGCATGCTACTCACCCCTTAATCATCAGGCTGTTGGAATGGGTTTGCAATCTCCTCACTCCCATCAACGGGAGATATAAGCACAAGAAGAGTCCCTCGAGCGACAACCAGTCCCAATGACCTTGAGGACTCGTTGCCTTCATCATCTATCACAAAGTCAGAACAGAAGGTCATATAGAAAGCAGGTCAGTCACAATTTACCTCGCATTGTCTCTTTGACATTATCTAGTACTAAATTCATGAGCTGATCATAGCCCTTTAACGTGCCAGTAACTAAGACTCTGGTGAGCATTTGTTCGTTGAATATCGTGAAAAAGGCGCAAACACCTTCTCTACCACCATTAAACTTGACAGACACTTGCTTGTCCATGTATTTGGCGAGGTCAAGAATATTCTCCTTCTTAGGCTTGTCCTGCTGCTGCGATCCATGCGCACCACCCCGGCCACCTCCTCGCCCACCTCGATGAGCTGAGTCGCCTCCGCCTCTACCTCCGCCACGACCACCGCCACGGAAATGCCCACGTTCGGACATTTGTGCTGATGAATTTTAGAGTATGTGGGGAGATTCTGTAAAGTGTATCATGATTCGTCGGTGTTGAGAAAGAGAGAATTCGGGTTGTGGGGAGGCGGCTATTGAAGCCCAACGATCCCGCGAATGAATTGAGTTTCCGCGATTGCTCCGCCGCTCAAAATTCCTTTCCGCTGGCCAGCCCCCTGGGCCAGGCTTTAGCTTTTCTACCTCGTTTGCCGTGCTTGCCGTGATGGTTTTCGGCGCCTCTAGGATCAAATCTCAAGCACACTCTTGCATCGTAGTCACCCTCCCCATTGTTCGTATTCGTCACAGAGCTCTTCTCTTGTATCCTGCAGCAGAATTGGCCGCTACATTTCCAGCACCGATGAATCACCACCCCTTCCACCTTTCCGGGCTTGTTTATTCCTAGCCCCACCCTATTCTGCCGCCCAGTCCTACCGATCTCAATCTCCACTTTCATTCCCTTCCCACTGTTCATTTCCACCCCCGTTCTCAATCTGACTTGCACCATCTGCCTCGACCCTGCTGCAGCTTGAGTCTTGAGCCTGCCACTTCCTACGGCTTTGTCGACCTTTTCTAATTGCTCTGCGACACCTCCGCACTCCTTCTCCGCCCGCTAACGGTCCTGAGAACGCGGACTGACTCCATATCCGGACTTGAAGTAGGATCTACCTAAAAGACCCTAGACATCTTGTATCACCACTAGAGATGCGAGGATGGAGTCCACCTCGACGATGACAGAAGAAATACCACATAAAAGACCACGCTCACTTTCGGGGGATCTGGGTGGTCCGCCGTCCAAATCCACCAAAACACAATCAAGTCATCTCCAGATCAATTACCTGGCGCGACAATACAACCAAAATATACCTCTTGTGAATGTCGACGATAACCTGCCATCCATACTCCGTCTGATCGGTGACTACGATGGCGTTCTCCACCGACATGAAAGCCTGGCTGGCAACCTCGGCGCCTGTCCTCTCGGTCCAATTCTCATCAAGCGATTCGAACGCCTCTTTGATGGCCCACCTCGCATACTCAAGTCGCATGGCAAAGATCCTAGTGTCACTTGGCTCGATGTCGTGGATTTTGCAAGGAACAAGCCTGAGCAGTTCAACTTGGAGAAAATGCGCAATGGAGTAAGGGTGTGCCAATTTTACACAAAGCAGTGCAGAGTTGAGATATCTGAAGAAGATTATGTTCTCATTGCTAGCGGAATGCCACAGAAGCTCATTCCGCCACAGCCAATACAAGAAGATGAGGAAAAGGAGCTAGGCGCACTTGAGATTCTTGAGAAGAATTTGAGCCAAATTGTGCAGATGGCTGACCAAGGTATGGCAAGCACAAGAATTATATGACTTTACACTAACGTTGTCGCAGTCTCTGGTCGAGCACGTCAATTGAACCATCGCCTGAAGAATCGGAAAGCTGCTATAATCAGTCGTCGAGAAGCAGAGGGCAGTAGAGGACACCCACGCTCTGACAGTCCTGTGACATTATCCGAGTTGGTTAACGGGACTGCTACCAGGGCTAATGGAAATCCTGCACCTTCACAGTCACCTCCCATGGGCTTCACCGCTGTCAACACTAGACAGTCTGCACCAGCTGAGATAGTTAGCGACACTCCTGCTAAATCTCCGGTAGAGCCTTTGTTCTCGCGTGCCAATACGGAAAATGTCACTGTACTCAACGGCGCCTCTATCAAAGGAATATCACAGGAACAACGTGTGGAGTTGATAAAGAGCTTCCTGGTAAATGCCGACATACAAGCACGAGATGATGATCTCAATCGGCGAACTTCACTCGGCACCACCAGATCAGCAACGATGCTTAACGCCCCCCAAACAAGGTCTGAATCTGCTGGTCAAAGTTTACTCTACACTCCGAACCACTCCTCAGCAGTTCCTATCCCCAGTACCCCTGCCGCCTTGCTCCCTCACTTGAAGCCTACTCAAATCGAAAGAGATGACGGCGGCCCCTACAAAGCAGAAATGGTCAATCGCATGGAGTCCTTACATCGAGGCGAGCGTATTCTTCCACCTTGCGATCGCTGTAGACGACTACACATGGATTGTCTGAAGAATCTAACAGCATGCATGGGCTGCACCAAAAAGCATGCAAAATGCAGCTGGAAAGATGTTCGAGAAGAGGAGCTTCGAACCGGTCGGTCAACGATGCGGACAGCCTCCCCATCATCCGACCATGGTGATGCTCCGAGTGACAACGTCGAGGTTGCCAACCCTGACGCAAGCGCATCCTCGCACCGTAGTCCCATAAGCACCGTGCAGCAAGCGGTACAAGAACATCCACCACCGAGCACTACCAGCAGAAGGGAATTAGACCTACTTCCTCCGCCATCATCCTTAGGAACCTCCCTAACAACGGGCACTGCCTCTCCATCCGTTTATGTGAGCGTCGAGCGGAAAAGTGAAGCCATCCCCACGCCGCCGCCACCACTGCGAGTTTTATCATCTCCCCGGATTCCAACCCCAGATCATTCATCACATACACCCAAAACAGCATCAGCAACTGCATTAACAATCGGCCAGCAGCTACAAGACGCGGCCAATGGCTTAGCAGCGGCTCATCGCTCCGTCTTCACTCCCCAGAAGCAAAATCATAGTCAGAGTGTCGAGCGCGATGACGATGAAGACGAAGACGAAGGCGACAGATTGCAGGCACTGGCTGCACAGGTCTATCGGTCTGCATCGGCGCAGCAGAATCGCTCTTCATTGGCTTGAATGGTTGTCGTTTACATTGATGGAGCACTTGTTTTGAGCGTGAATTTAGATCTGAATTCTTTATCTGTACTGCTGTTCCCAGCTCACGGCAAACATGGGATGGCAAGCAGACTTGCCTCAACGTCATCTGCATATTCTTCAGCTTGTTGTCCAGTCTTTGAACTGTTCAGATATCCAAGATGGTGTTCTTTTGCGCTTCTTCCGCAGCGGGCCCTGTATGTTTGTTCTTGTTCCATCCAAGTCCTGTCATCGGAAACCCCCTTCGTCTTATCTTTTCATGTACTATTGACGATAGTACTAAGATACTTAGTACAGTTTTCTGTACAGAAAGTTTGAAGGGGAACGAAATATATAACTGTGTACACCGATGGCTAAACCCCCGGCTTTTTTCTTGCTCCCTATTTTGGGAAGTTGACGATGGGGCTTGATGAGTACTGCTGTGAATCGATGAAGTCGACTGTGTGACTTACTTTAATTCGGTTACGAGAGAGGGGGATACTGATACTCTCTGCTGCAAAGGCAAGACCGATATGTGTACACAGAGATTCCGCGCTAACTATCTTAAAGACTCCGAGTACTCAGTCTACAAGCGTGCACTCACTGAGCAGTACCGCTCGAGAGATATGTCTAAGTACTAGTGTAGGGGAAGGCAAGCCCGCTGCTTACTACGGTACTACTTAGACCAGCATTCTGTGTATTTCGCCTTCAACCATCCGAAAATCCATCTCTTGCTTTTTCCTGCCGCAAACGAGGTGGCGGTGTACTTCACGTCTTCTTGTCCATCAAGGGGGGTGGCCACAGCCGGAGGCATAGGAGCTGTAGAGTTCACCAGGGGGATGTTACCGCGCGTTTTGACGCCCACTTTCGGGATGTGGTGATAACGAAGCGTCTGGAGGAGCAAGAGCAATCTATGGGAATGCTAGCGTAGCCGTAGCACTCAATTTCCTCAGAGTGGTTTTCGATTGCTTGGTTCCCGCTCCCACCGTTATGTGGGTAATGATGTTTACGTGCATTACTACCAACAATCTCCCACATGGCCGTGAACCGCTTTGGCTCGATCTCTAACGAGGTTCCGGAGGTGGGCGGGACCTGTATGCAGTTTGCTCAGTCGTATTTAGTAGGAGGCGGCGTGTCTTCGGGGGCCGGTCGACGCGGTAGCCATGAGCAAGCGAGCCACTTCCGGCTGTGTAGATACGTGTTCTAGCGAGGCAATGCTGCCGGGGTTGCTGACCTGCTGGACTCGGCCCAAGGGTCATTCATCTCATTCCTGGGAGGCCATCCGTGTTCTCGCATCCAAGGATCGGAGGACCGACGCCGCCACGCTTCCAACTTTCCAACAAATCGTACCGACCTGCCATTCCTCTCCCGTCACTTCTCCCAGCCTCTCAGAGAGCGTTATCCATCTCAATATATTCTCTTCCTTGTCCGAGTAAGATTTTCGGACTTCATGCCTCTTTATATGCTTGTCAGTACAGCAGCCTAGTGCAGACAGCCTCACGATGGCTTGCTCTTACGTTGTGCTGTTGCTGCAGCGAAAAATCCGATAGTAGTTTGAGAGATTGTTCCAGCTGGTAGGATATATCACCAAAGAGGGATGGGTTGTCTGCGGGCGAGCGTAGAGAAAGTGGCCTGGATGAGATGCCCCGAAGATATGACTTGCCTCTGCAAGAACGCGTCACGAAACGACAACCACTTTCACAGCAACTTTGCCTTCGTCCTCTCCATCCCTTGCCTGATTGGCCGCAATTCCGAATGCTTTTCCTCCTTCCGCTAGGGGCACTCTATGGGTAACCAATGCCCTCTGCTACGCCATCCAGCATGCTAGCTGTGAAAAGCGAAATCGTAGTAGAATAGCAGTTGGCATACCTGAAGACGCCGATGATGCCCAATTCTCGCAGAGCAGCAGCTCCGAGCGGTAAAGTCTGAGGAGCTGTGCCCCATGCCGACCAAGATCAGCTTTCCAGCTGCGGCTGCGGCGAAGATACCCATTTGGACACATGGTGGCATTCCTGTGCACTCAGACACGGGAGAAGCTAGTGGGCAGTTTGAACGTTGTTTTAAGTTCTTCAGCTAGTGACTGTGCATTTTCTAATGCTTCTTATATCTCCGAGGCTGGTGATTTCCGTGGGAGAAGACACGTCCTTAGTCTGTACCTTCCACCACCCAGCTCCGCAGCTATTGCCAGCCGTTTCACGTCATTATCTGCTACCACTACCGCCCATAACTGAAACAGCGGTGGCATTTAGCATGCCAGCCGCGCCGGCTCCCAGGACAAGTGCACTGGACCCTGACAATGAATCACAGTCCAACTATCCCCACTAACTGACCTGTTAATGGCATGGAGTGACACTGCGAGTGGTTTTACAAGAGCCCCTTGTTCAAAAGTGACAGAACTGGGCAGACGGTAGCACATTGCTCGAGTGGAGACTTGGGCCTCTTTAGCATCTAGTGTTGGTACTTTCCTCGGTTCCTAGCAACTATATCAGTCCAATTCCCGTTTCCGAAATTCTATATTGGACAATTCAATCAGCATGTCTCCATCACGTTTGAAGCGCATGTGATTGCACACAAAGACCAAATTATAGGACTTGGCAACGAACCAGTCGAACGTCGTTCGGACCATGAAGCACCAAACCCTCTGATATCCTGCATCAGTCGGCCATCCTCCAATGTGTTGTGGAAATTTGATTAGAAGACGAAAAGGCAAATGACATCAATTCGGGTCGTATACTGCGACTTGGATGAACAGTTGGATCGCATATAATATTGAAATAAGAAAGGTACTCGACTAGGAGATTCGTGAACAGCTGGAAGTCTGCAGCACCAGATGTCAGCTGGTAAATTATCACACTGCTTTCAAAGCTAACTAGATTCATTTACGCAAAATGGAAAATGCCGGCGGGATATACGCGATATCATGTACCTGACTAGCCTAGAAACGGAGGGACGCCGCCCCACATATGCGGGGTCTCTGTCGGCTTTTGAATAGGCTAATATGCCGATACCAGAAGTCCTTGCGCGGGGTGACGTGCCGCGTCTTGGAGATATTTCGATGTAAAATGGATGATTGTTGTTGAAGTTGCATGTCACATGTCGCATATATCAATGCGGCTGGCAATGCCTTCTCTCTGATAATAAACTGTTTGCAGAACTTCCGGCTTTCTCGAGAAGCTGATCAACCTTATTCGGCATCAAGCAATCGACCATGTCGAAAACCGCAGTCCTACTG
>QQTW01001952.1_pt1 | contig 14742 bp, 27 predicted proteins | sample 1904831 | NCBI WGS metagenome assembly QQTW01 (sample SAMN09435610, study PRJNA476489) | Subsurface metagenome, whole genome shotgun sequencing project. | reverse complement strand
CCTGCTTTGCATGTACTCGGGGATATTGATATAGCAGGGGTTACAACTTGATTCACAAGCACAATGTGCTGTTCGCGACTGCCTGGGTAATGGTGGCGTGAGTGTCCGGGCAGGTAACTCTCAAATGCATTGCAAATGCTGACCAGGTGTGTCCCAGCTGCCTGCACAGGGAGGTGCGCTCGGGAGACAGCCCGCACCGCAGGGGATCCCTGATGCCGAGCTGCAGAGGCTCTTGCGGCCAGCGCACGCTGCCCATGCTGGGCATGCGTCGCATGATGATGAGGAGTCGTACGACTGGGACGCAGACCACCGCAGCCTTAGGAACGAGCCGCCTGCCGATCAGGCCTGGCAGGAGGATTGGGTTTTCGACGACTACGACAGTCCCGTGGACATGGCACGGCGGGAGGACGAAGCGCGAATGGCCCGTCACCGCCCGCCAGACTCCGCTCAGGTGATGTGTCATATTGGGGACGTATGATCCTGGACGCAAGGTGCAGGGGGGCGTACATGCTAAGTAGAAGTAGTAGTAGTGTCACACCATATGACAGGATCTAGGTCCCGTGTAGGTGCCGGGGTAAGCCTCACCCCCAGCTTTGTCATATTGGGGACATATGATCCTGGACGCAAGGTGCAGGGGGGCGGACGTGCTGAGGGAGAGGCATATATAGGCTGGATGGGGGCCTTAGGGCGACATCGCCCTAGCCTGTAAAGAAATGGGGGCATGGCAGCATAAGATAACAACGTCCCTGCACCTTGCTCGAGCAGGTCAAGTCGAGCATGTGGGTACTGGCTTGGTTACCCTGATACATATCAAGGGGCTGTGAGTTACACGACTGGATCCATGTTAAGCACATGCAGTGGGCTTTCTTTCATCGTTCTTTCTTTCTGTCTTTCCTTCTTTCTTTCTTTCTTTCCTTATCTTTGCCTACTGGCTATGTGACATTGCAGGATTTGGAGGAGCTTGGCCTTGATGCCCGTGACTTCTGGTGGGATCCGGACTGCCAACGTGGCTCAGCGCACGCTAATGCAAATACCCATGCTGCCACGCCTCAGCATGATGCTGAGCCCCACCAGCATGCCCGCGATCGCTCAGCACAGCACAGCGCTCAGCACCATCATATTGCTGCTTCCAACCGTCAGCAGCCGCCGCCGCACAGCACAGCGTCGGCCACTGGGGCAGCTGCACGGGCGAAGGCTCATGTGATCGATCTGTCAGAGGATGTGCCAATGCGGCCGCCGCATCGGCAGGCGCCAGCTCAACAAACGGGTATGTGCATGGTTGCATGGTTGCATTACCCTCATCCTCACCCTAACCTTGACTCCGACCCTAACCCTGCAGACCATCATGGTCGCAGCAGTCTCCAAGCAGAGGAGATCATGCAGAACTGATGAGGTGCTGCGCATTGACTGTGAGAATGCGCAGTCCCTGCCCTGTTCGCATCGAGTGCCCAGCCCTCCCGCTTGGCTGAATCCTGCTGAGGTCACTCCGTATCTGCTGGCTAGACTGCACGGCAGCGATGAAACCGGTAAAGCTGACCAGGCCTTTCTCCCTTCATGCAAGCATTGCTTTCTGACCTGCATCCTTTGACTGCTGCGCTTCACAGGTAGCCAAGCGCATGCCATGCAGAGCAGGCAGCCACAATTAGGCCGGGACGCCGGCGGCAGTAGTGCCGGTGGTGGCGGTGGCAGCGGTGGTGGCGGTGGCGCACCCTGGTGGATGCGGGACGGCTGGGACTTTGTGCCCATCAGCGCGTTGCGCAACGGCATTGATCCCCGGTAGGGGCTATGTTGTTGTGTTGGGGTTCCATGAGCGTGCATCGACCCCAGGTATGGGGTTAGGGTTTGGGGTTTGGGGTTTATGAGCGCGCGCTGTGCAACGGCGTGAAACCCAGGCAGGGGGTAGGGTGTGGGGTTTGGCGCTCTCACCAAGCAGCGCATTGATACCAACCCCAGGTAGTGAGGCGTTCTGGTGTTGATAGCCCTGTGAGGTGGTCGTCTGGAGGATGGTGGTCTCTGTGCGCCCCTCAGCGCCTTGTGCTTCGGCAGTACTCTTTGGTGTGCAGCGCATCCGTCCGCCTGCCATTGGCCAACTGACAGCACCGGGGCATGTCTCAGCATCGTCCCACTTGTCTTGGCTGGTTGGCTGGGGAGGGTCGCAAGACTGTGATCACTCACTCACGCAGAGGGCTTGAAGTATGCGGCCCCTCGACATGCAGGGACAACAGCCCGTCCACATCGACTAGAAGCGCCAGTCGTTCTGCCATGCACCATCTGACAGCCTCATGTCACTGGTCATGCAGGCACAACAGTACCACATCGACTACAAACGCCATCCAACAGTTCAAAGAATGAACCCCTACCTTTTGATGCAGGGATGGCAGCCCCGTCCACATCGACTACAAGCGCCAGTTCTCGGGTGCACCGACCCCCCGCAAGGCTGGCGGGCCCCCTGCACGCAAGCCGCGGACCACCTCGCGGCTGGGTCCCACAGGAGGGCGGGGTGCCAGCGGAGGCGTTGGGACTAGTCAAGACCATGGGCCTGGCTCACAGGTGTGCTCGCGACTCGACACTCGACTCAATTCAACTAGCTAGGATGGCGGGCCTGGATCACAGGTGTGCAGCTGGGCTAGCTAGGATGGCAGGCCTGCGTCCCATGAAAGGGCGGGGAATATAGGAGTTGGGCCTAGCCAGGATGGCGGGCCTGGATCACAGGTGTGCAGCTCGACTACTGTAGAGCTCCTAATGGATCTGCGAGTCCTAGTTTCGAAAGCAGTTCCTTAGTCAAATCACAGGTAGCTCTAGGATGGCGGGTCTGGATCCCAGGTGCACAGCTGTACTAGCCAGGATGGCAAGTCTGGATCGCAAGGACAGCTGGACTTAGCCAGGATGACGGGTCTGGGTCACAGGTTGGCAGCTCGACTGGCATGGCGGGCTTGGCTCACAGGCTGCAAGCTGTTGTGAGGGACAGCTCACAATACGCTGGCTATTGATTCGCTGATGGGAGATGACATTGATGCACCGGCTTAAAACACTGCCTGTGTGTTCCATACATATGCTGAGGCTCTCTGCCGTTCGCAGCATGCGTTGTTGAGCGGCAGGATACCTTCAAGCCATGCCCAAATTAGCTCCCATGTGCAGCCCAAGACCCCTGCCAGCAGTAACATGACCACCAAGCAACCTCTGCTTCTTTTGTCAGGAGCGGGCAGGGCACTGGATCACCGAGTACCGACACAATGGCACGGCCGTCAAGGTGTACGTGACTGCCGAAGGCGTCAAGAAAACCGGGAAGGCGGCGTTCCTGGCGTCCAAGAAAGAGGCCAAAGCTACGGGCGGCAGCCCCCCAGGGGCTGTAGCACGAAAGGGCAAGAAGCGGCGGCGCAAGACCTACAGGAGGCGCAAGTAAATCGCTCAGTAGCTAGTAATATCTGGGCCTGTCCAGAGTGGAGGAGTTCAAGGTCTAGAGTCATCAGCGTTGCACATCGCCTGCAAGGGTTGGGCACAGCAGTGCAAGGTTTGGGATGGTGTGTGTAAAGTGCGCTGACTGTGCCCGAGAGCAACATTGTAGGTAGCTTACTAGGCCACGCTATTTAGGCGGGCAGTTGGGAAAGCGCATGCACTGGGCTGGCATGGGTACACCAAGAAGCAGCAGTGTGGGCGTGATTGGCGGCTCAGCAAATGCACGTGACTGGCTGTTTCATCTGAAGCTCAGTACAACAGCTTGCCAGCAAAAGCCTGAGCAGGTTCAAGGTTATTTACAACTGTCATCACTATTATACACGTTGCAGCCAACCACCATGCATGCAACTTCCGCAGTTGGTCTGTCCTTATAAGTGTGGTTGAGCGTGGCACTTAGCACTGTGGGTAAGAGACGGGAGTGTTCCATGCACAATGGCATCAAGTTGGTCAGAACACACGGATTCATGTGCCAACAGTCTCAGCAGCTGAAGCGGAGTTGCATGCCATGGTACTGGCCTGGCATTGCTCAATTGCGGTAATGGGTTACATCCTGGACAATGGAGGGGCCAGAACAGCAAACTTCAATGACCACCACTAGACCGCCCAGACCTGACTTGACAGGCGGGTAAGAACATTTCACTCGAGAGCTCTCCTCACACTCGCCCGACTCGGGATGGTAAAGCTTGGGTTCAAAGTAAAACGTCTTTGTCACAAAGTTTCAGTCTCAGGCAGCCGTTGCTACACAAGCATGATCACAACAGAAAGCAAACTTGTGACACATCCGGATTCAGGCAAACCAAATCGTAACTATAGCTTGCAATGCTGTCAGAACCCATAACAGCTGTGCTTGTCAAACACATGTTGGTCCTCGCAGCAGCAGTGACTCGCTATACAACACGCTGCGCGATCAACTTGGCAATCCTTGAAAATAACATACTAGCAATGCACGCTCCCGTTGGGTTCACTTGGCTTGGTTCACGCAATGGACCGCTGACAAAGCCAGAACCAGAGGTTTTTGGCGCCTGGTTTGAAGCTGTCGGACAGATTCGCAAGGCTGGACTTGTTTGGTGGCATAACCCAGATCAGCCTGGCCTGTGCGCCCGGGGCAGGTCAGCTCATAGCATTGCAGGCCTGCTGATTGGCTTGTACAGAGCGTGCTGCACATATACTGCCAACACACCATGGCCTCTCCTCCTCTGAACCATACGCTGCGCAGCTGGTGCAGCAGCTGACTGCACATCAAGCTAAAACCGACTGAGTGTGCCCTCCAGCACATGCCAGGTGCCCGCGGCTGACTTCACACTAGTGTCAGGCGCTGTGGTGTAGCGAGCACCTCACACTCTGACACACGCCAAGTGCAGCAACTGCTGACATCAGGCTGGTGGCAGGCGCTGGGGTGTAGCAGCAGCTTACACCTCTGACTGTGTCACCCACCGCTGACTGTAGGCTGGTAACAAGCGCTGGGTAGTAGCAAGCCGCTTACACCTCGGGCAGGTGCACAGGGCGCACGTTGGGCGCAGTATCCTTGTTGCCCCGCAGCTTGGAGGCCCAGCCGGCCTTGGGCTGCGATGATGCGGGAGGCTCTGCAAGGAGACACAGGTCATCAGCGGCAGAATCTTGAACTTCTGATCCATACCAGACAGGCAGCACACGCGTCACAGTGCCCCTTAGAGCCAATCCCAGCCTGCCGCCAGCACTGTTTGGGCCCATCCCTAGCCTTCCAGCACCACAGACAACCTACAGGCCAGGTCAAGCGGCCTGTGCAATCATTGAACACAGCGTGCTCCCTGCAGGGAAGGTTTTGTCAGTGGCACCATGCCAGGCAACTAGACTGGAGCATTGAGCCTGCATTTAGCCTGCACATCATGACAGGCATGGACAAAGCGCTAGCTAGCCGGCTCACCTGTTGCCCGAGGGGCGTTATACTGCAGGCGCTCAGCGTTTGAGGGCGCAGCGTAGTCTGCAGCCGAGGCCACATAGGGGTCTGCGGGAGCTGAGGGGGCGACCGGCTCGCGAGACGAGTACTCGGCGTTGGTGTGGGTCATGGCGCCTGTGGGCACGTTGCTGCCGGCAGTGTTGTTGCTCTTGTGGCCACCGAACCAGCCACGGCTCCCCTGCAAAGGTCGAGTAAGGGTTTAGGGTTAGGGTTGAGACTTTGGGGTCAGGACAGGACGCACTGTCAGTCCTGGGAGTCACGAGCACCCCAGGAGTTTCAAAGTGAGACAGTTTGCAGGTAGCGCATGGCTTGTTTCTCGAAACGCTCCCAACACCAAGCTCGCCACAGCTTCAGCAGCTGACTCAAGCAGTTCAGGCATTCCCCGCCCTTCTCCCCGCCCCTCTCCTCACTGGGAAGCTCAAAAATGGAAGCAGCTGTAATGTTGCTGCACAGGCACTTTGGGGCAGCCCCACGTTCTTCTCAAGTACAGGCTGGCACCTGCCCCCTGGAGTGGCGACTCCACTCCATCACCTCCCATGCCCTGTCACTACAAGTACCCCTCACACCTGCTGCCAGACAGGTACCTAAACCCAAAAACAAAAACCTTAGTAGATCTGTGGGGTCCCTGGGATCCCCTAACCCCTAAACCCTCGTACCTGCTGCTGGACAGGCTCGGCAGGGCTGGCGGCATATTGCTCCGGAACAGGTCCCGCGACCACACCCCCGCCGTTGCGGCCCTTGCCAAACCATCCCGTCTTGCGGGCGGGTTCCGCATCATGTGCGTTGTGAGCTGAGTCGGTACGGGGACCGGGGGCAACGACGGCGACTGGCGCAGCCATCTCCACGTCGTGGTGGGTTTGGTAGTTGTCAGTCACGCGCGCGGTGCTGCGCCTGTGCTTGCTGGGAGTGCCTGCGCAGGGGCACAGGGTTGGCTCGGGGTCTGCATTTCTGCATGCATAACTCTATACCCTTTTGCTCATCGCACTTGCTAACTGACAGGGACCAGAATTCGCCGCAGGGATGACAGAGACCTTATCAGGATTGGCTTATGTCCCGCCGCAGGAGCACACCCCAACAACAAGCAGTACTGCACATGGCGTGCAGCACAGGATGCAAGCTGTAGTGGCATGCACTGCAGCAACAGGATAGCGCACAGGACTGGCACTGAGCATGGTCGCCATTCCAGCGAAAGTTAGCTCCACGCCACAGCGGCCTCCCAATCATGAAGCAATCGACTAAACTAGGGCTCACGATGAAGCCAATTCCCTGACACATGGAGCTGCTAAGGCCTGAACCAGCGCTGCATGGCGTGTGTGCTGACCAATTGCAAGCTTGGCAATCAATGGCAGGTTCCACTTGCCGCTGCATGTCTGTCTGCCTAACTTTATAAGCCCCTTACCTAGCGCCATGGCGCCGATCCAGAACCAGAGCAGCGCGGAGCCCATGACGAGGCACCATCCCCAGTCGGGCCACAGGATGCGCTGGCGGTCGATCCCCCCCTGGTTGACAGCCGCGGGCGTGCCGGTGTAGTGGTACATGGGGACTGCCACCACAAAGTAGTACGCGATGGTGCAGCCGCCCAGGATGAACCTGCACACAGTCGAAAAAGGATTCAGAAAATAACAGGAAGACTCGCTAAAGCTGTGGTAAGCATATGGTAAGCTAGAAGAGCGAAGCACACCAACCGGGTCACAAGGTGCTGCTGCAGGTGTGACAGGGTGCTGGTTGCACGCAAGGGGAAGGCAGGTGTGGTGCACCAGTGAAGATCACCGTGATCTCTGTGGTACCACCAAGCCCTGATCAATCGTGTAATAGTGCTGGATATGCACTTTGCAACATGCGCTACCAGGAGAGCAGGAGCAGAGCAGCAAGTGCACAGCGGCATAGCTCACAGTCCCACGCAGCAGCAACTGTTGCTTGCTGCATGCAAAATAACCTTTCCACATTGCCACTCAACGCTCCCATGAGGCCCTGTCTCAAAGAGGCACAACGCTTTTACAAGGCTCCTTGAACCTGAGCCACTTCACAGAGGACCAGTTCACAGGGGGCCAAGGAACTCACGAGAAGGGCAGAGCAAAGGCTGCGACATGCTTGCCGCCGCGGTGGCACAGCCACATCAGCAGGTAGAAGGCGGCTGCCAGGAAGGAGACGCCTGTCACGCAGATCATGATGATGCCCAGCACATAGGCTGACGTGGCCAGGCTCTGCAAGGCCAATTGCCGACAAAGGTCAGTGCCTTGCACCACAGGTAGGACGAGACGTAGAGAGCTGATATGATGGTTTGTGTTCTGATCACGGCCAATAGTGGGCGCCTCATACATGTATGACAGCAACAATGCAGCCAGTCACGTATGGATGGTCCGACCCAGCAAGCAGCAACCGCTCTCCGGGCACATGTTTGTAGATACTGTGAAAGTGGCTTACGCTGAGGGGCAGATGGTTGACGCCATTCGCCATGAGCTGTGTCGTCTCAAACCGCCACCAGCCCGTCCTGCAGTTCAAGCACAAACTCCTGAGGCTCTGCAGCGTGCAGCACAACTCTAACCTGGCCAGGTGCGCACTTCCAAGGTCTAGCGCAGCCGATAAGTCTAGGCGTCCAACCCTTGAACCCCAGGCAAACAGGCTAGCGCAAGCAGGAATCACAACAGGCTGGCAACAGACTCAGCTGGGTAGGGCTGTAGTCTCACCTGACACGGTAGTAGGTGCCAGAGACGGTTGTGGAGTTGTACAGCCAGTACTTTTGACGGCCCGGGATGATGGCGGCCGCGCACAGGCCCATGATGCAGAACAGCAGGATGCTGGAAAACGTCCCCAGCAACTGCGCAGCCACAACGCTGGGTGTCATAGCAGGCCAGGGCACAAGTTGATACAGCAGTTCGGGAACGACTGTTCCACAACACTGCTGGTTGGGACCATAGCAAAGCACAGCTTTAGGAAGTTCTTCGTAGCGTGTACTACAGGCTGCTTGCAGCTTCAGGTCAGACAGCAATCTTACACTGCAAGGGGCAAACAAGATAGTGCAGACCTACCTTGCGTGTGACTCGTCCACAGCATCCTACTCGGGTGTCCTCTTCCTGGTGCACGGGATACTCCTTTGCCCGAGCCATCGTACAATCTGGCGGAAGACTATGTGAAGGATGTTAAATAGATGAAGCCCTGGCAATGAAGGCACAGAACAGGTTATTTGCAGGGTCAGCGGCACGGTCGGAGAAACACTACACATCTTGAAAGATCTCCTTGCAAGTTGTGGTCAGTCTCGAAAGGTATGGCGGCAGGAAGCGCGAAGCGCGCGGTTATAGTTCAGGGAAGCAGGGAAACTGGCTTGCTGTAACAAAGACCTGTAGCTGGCAACGGAGTACGAGGATGCAAGCAAAAAGCCCAAACCCGAGCTGGAAGTCAGATTCTTTCCGGTGCAGATTCGTATGGTACATCCTGTACCTGCTCCTGCTGCCTCGGGGTGTCCGGTGCTCACTGCGTCAACAAACACAAGCCAGCAATAGAGATTGCTGGGTTGGCGTCAACAAGAGGCCGAGTATAGTCCTGGCGCTACCACCAGGTCCGGGAAGAAGCCCGCACCTGCCCCGCCGCTTCCTGGGTCTGAGGTGGGATGATGCCAGGTGGCGGTGGCCGTCAATAAATTATCAACCCTTGCTGCTGGGTGCTTGCTCATATGGCGCCGGGGACAGGGCTTTTTGTGCTGAATAGCATGGCTCACCGTTGAAAGGGCCCAAGTTTCTGATGCAGCTTTTGCAAGACTGCGGCTTCCACCGCAAGGTTTTGGTACCTTGAAACACGTCTCGTCAACTGCATATGGCTGGCAAACAGTATGCCATAGCCACTTTGGTGATGCTTGGCCAACAGTATGTGCCAGGGGCTCTAGCGCTTGCATGGTCGCTGCGGAGAGCTGGGTGCCAGGCCGCAGATCTGGTCTGCATGGTGACTTCAGACGTGTCTCAACAGGCACGTGGCTGGCTGACAGAGGTAAGCTGTAGACCACATGGGGCACACCGCTGGGAGGCAGCCGTTGTGGGTCTCTGTTACTTGTGATAATGTTGCAAGACCCATAGCAGTGCTCTAGTTTTATAGATGTGCCTATCTGGACACAGACTCAGCGAGCACTTGGTGCACAGGTGTCAAGTCTGTTGAGACTGGTAGCTGCTTGAACACTTCGTGCTTCAGGTCTCAGAACTGGGTTTTCACTTGCGGGAGATACCCGTACAGGCACTGATGCACACCTTGTGTGCCCAGGCGTTCGACACCGTGCAGGAGGTGCCCTTCATCCGGGCACGCACGTTGCGTAACCAGGGGCGTCGCTTCCAGCACCTGTACCAGTGGGAGGATGCGTCTTTCACGAAGTTCCAGGCAGGTCTTGACCCCCCTGTTTGGATATGCTACAAATGCTTCAGCAGGTGATTGGTCAGGCCGTGTTTCTCTATGCAGGATTGCAACGCATGATGCGCGGGCAGCGACATGTCTGCCTATGCCGAGAGTTGTGTTTGCACCCCTTGAAGTTTAGTAGTAGTAGTAGTATCACACCATATGACCGGAACTAGGTTCCGTGTAGGTGCCGGGGTAAGCCTCACCCCCTGCTGTGTAGGCCAATTGCAGGCTGTATCCACAATCCTTCACCCTTCAAGTTTGCATGAAATCAATACTTACCTAGCTCTGCCTTGGTGGTCTCCAGGCGCTGAGCCTGCTGAGCTACGCTAAGGTGCTGCTGCTGGACGCTGACATGGTGGCCGTCTCCTCCCCCATGGAGCTGTTCAGCCTGCAGACCCCGGCAGGCATCTGCTCCGCAGTGAAGGGGCCAGACAAACAAGAACAGTGGCATGGCCGGTTGCTGCCTGCACGCATGGTGGGGTTTAGGCCTTCGGGTTCCATCCAATTGGATTGCATTGTAATGTTGATTGCTGTTGCATGCACCTGGGCATGCACCTACCCATGCCGATGCGGCTGCTGTGGTTGGTGTGCCATGTGCACGCATCCACCTTGTGTGAGCCACATTGCGTAGCTCGCTTTCACATCCGCAGCATGCATACCGCATGCTGACTGACTTGCAGGTTGACCAAGCCATCGCACAAGGCTATGGCATGAAGGGCTGCCTGTACCTCCTGACCCCATCTGCCGCCGACTTGGCTGCTATGCAAGCCACACTGGCATCGGCCCCTGCCTATGGCAACAGCAGGGAGTTTTGCGGCCCAGATGAACGGCTCATCTCCGAGCACTGTGCCCACGGCTCCCTGCAGCAGTCCCAGAGGCTGCACCCCAATCCCCAAAACCCATCACGGGGATGGACGCATGTCCATGAGATGTGGGGCTGCCGCTCCTGGAACCCTAAAGAGCTGATCGGGGGTGCCAGCCCTAAAGTGCTGCACTTTGTTAGCCAGAAGCCCTGGACCACGACAGGCTCCGGCGACAGCCAATGGTGGCCTGATCTGGACATCTGGCTGGATGCTGCGAATGACTTGCTGGCCCACAAACCGCACCTGCGGAGTGCGTTTCTGGTATGCCCCGATGCGCATGCCTTTCACAGCCGCCTCAGGCCAGGCGATCAGGCTGCCAGATCACCTGATCACCAGGGAGCAGACAGCCTGCAGCATGAGCGTGTCGCAGCATCAACGAGCATGTCTGAGCGTCCCTATGACCGTGACGAAGGCATGGCTGAGCGGACACCTAGCACTGAGGAAGGACATAGCCAGCCTGCAAAGTGGTCCAGACGGACAGGTGAAGGGCCGTATGTCAAACCAATATCTGGAAAGGTGCATGCCCAGTCAGCACCGATCAGGCCCAGTGATGCATCGTGGAGTGTGAAACACTCGCGTGAGGAACTGCTGGCACCAGACGTTGTGGCTGATCGGTTAGGACAGTTGCATGTCAGCCAAGGGGTTGGCTCAGGTGCAGCAGCGCAAGCGACGCCCTGGAGGTCGCGGTCGGTAGCTGCGAGGCAACAGCAAAGAGAAGCTGGCTAGGTTGGGATAACTGATCTCGCATTTAGTAATGATTGGCTGTCTGGCTAGATATAAGCGGGATGAGGATGTAAGAGACAAGGGGTTGTACTGTACTGCAATCCAGAGCAGGAGTATTTGGGCATGGCTTTACATTTGAGCCGCTTTACTAACAGAGTCTAGCACGGCGTGCGGTTTGGGTACTTGATGGCAACATGCCCTCACGACCACAACCCATATGCACCACTGCCACTGCCAGTACCCTGGCGTAAGACACCGGATAGTGCGAAAACAATCGACCAGTACATGCACACAAGTTCGCTTGGCGTCAGTCGTACAACTATATTACGAGCCGCTGTGATCCTGAAGCAAGCCCAACGGGGCGCTCGAGACAGTGAGCACTCACAACGCAGCAACTACCTCCAACTGCAGCTCACACATCACAGCGCATGATGCTGACTGAGCTGCATAAAAACCCGAGACCCTATCTACGATGCACACAGTATTCAGATGCTAGCGTGCTGCAAGGCTGACCCAACACTTGGAAACAATCTGTTCAACGGCTGCAAGGCTGACCACAGAGGCACTAGTGACTCCCAGACACTCTGTTCTCCCTCGCTTCAACTCTCCTGAGCAATGGCTGGGAGGTACTAATGACTCGCCGACACTCCATTCTCCCCCGCTTCAACTCTCCTGAGCAAAGGCTGCTCGGCCGGTGGTACATCGCCTTGCTTGTACTCGCCATTGTAATCACCATTATGCTCGCCATGACTGCCCGATCGCCAATGCCGCTTTCTGAGGGCGTCGATCCTGAGTGGCATCAAAGGGCATGTCAGTGCCAGCAAGTTGCCATACTACCATGTCTAATATGAGATTACAAGGTATAGCTTACGAGCGTGCCATATTGGTGCATGCCTGCGAGCATCAACTATGCATGTAAGCTGAGGCAGCGTGATCTCCTGACTTGAGACATCTCCAAAGGCCAGCTGCCAAGGCTCAAGCAGTGATGTTGCATGCAAGAGAGACATGCAAAGACTGGACAATACCATGGAAGGCACCTGCAGCAATGCTGCACCTTGCTTGATGCTGGCTAGAAGCTCGTTCCTATCCCAGCGCAAGGTACAGAATGTATGACTGTATGCTTGTCCGTAGAATGTATGCTTGACCGGCCAGAGGCCATGCACGGCGTGTGCTTGGCAGACTTCGTCACATGGTATGAGCCAATAACAGCAGCGCGCAAAGCGTGCAAAGCGTTACGGCGAGGTGGCCAGGACACCGAGGCGGATGCAGAGGCAGCCCATTAGCAGCTCAGCATCATCAGAACAGGTTGTAGATACTAACTGGGGCTTCTGGGAGCACCAAAGGCTCTCTGAGTGTCGTTGGGACCAGCATCCTACGAAGAGAACCCCCGGCCCCGAAGCCCGCTGCCTGTGCTGCCGTCTTTGGCTCATAACAAGTGACCAAGTCTGCCGAGCACACGCTGCGCATGTCCTGTGGGCGTTCCGTATGCTGCTGCACCTTGCCGGCCTGCACGATGTTGGGCGCTGCACAGAGCAGCACTAACAGGTCACATGTCCGGTCCAAGCCGCAAGGCATGCACTAAACGCGGTATACAGCAGCACCATGCCCATCGCCTGCTTACGCCATAAGCCGGCAGGCAGCTGGGGTAGGCCCCCAAACCCTAACTCCAGAACCCCACCTGTCCGGTCCCAGAGCGAGGTGTGCGATGAACGCGGCGTACATCAGCAGCACTCTTGTCATTCCTATACACCACAAGCCGGCAAGCTGGCAGGGCCGCAAAGCCCAACTCTTGAACCCTACCTGTCCGGTCCCAGTGCGAGGTACGCGATGAACGCGGCGTAGAGCAGCACCATCCCAGTAGCTGGTTAGACTCCAAAACCCTAACTCCAGAACCCTACCTGTCCGGCCCCAGGGCGAGGTACGCGATGAACGCGGCGTACAGCAGCATCACTGCCATAGGACAGCTGGTTAGGCCCATACCTTACCTCCTAAACCCTACAGTATATTTGATAGATTCCCTAACTCCAACACCGTACCTGTCCGGCCCCAGGGCGAGGTACGCAATGAACGCGGCGTACAGCAGCACCATGCTGAGCACGCCCGCATACGCCCACAGGCTGGCCGGCAGCGACCCTTTCGCAAACTCGAACAGCAGCAGCATGTTGATGGACAGCACACCCGCAGCGATGGCCCATGCGGCGGCTTTAATGCCCCGGCTGTTGGCAAAGGCGGGGCCCATGATGCGCCTGCTGGACGTCATCGTCAGCACCTGCAAAATGTTAAACCCATTGCATTAAAATTGTATTGAGATAGAATGGTATTAATAAAATCTGATTGGGTTTTCGATCAGCTAGAGCCCGCGGCGATGGCCCATGCAGCGGCTTTGATGCCCCGGCTGTTGGCGAAGGCGGGGCCCATGATGCGGCTGCTGGACGTCATCGTCAGCACCTGCAAGATGCTGAACCCCTTGCATTAAAATTGTACTGAAATCGAATGATTCTCACAAAAGTTGATTAGGTTTTCGATCTGCTAGAGCCCGCGGCGATGGCCCATGCAGCGGCTTTGATGCCCCGGCTGTTGGCGAAGGCGGGGCCCATGATGCGGCTGCTAGACGTCATCGTCAGCACCTGCAACGCGGCAAACCCACAATCTTCAAGGTAGATCATGTGACATCAGAGTTGCGTCAGCATCAGCATCCCAGGCTGATCAGCATCCGAGCATCAGCATCACAGGTCTTCACTGAAGTTGGTAAAGCTTTCGCTCAGCTAGAGCTTGTATGTAAAACCTACTACCATGTCATGGTGTACATACACCACACACAGAGCGACGCGCGAGGGGTCGATGTGTGTCAAGTCACCGGGTGTGCCTATGAGTTGTGTAACAGCAAGCAGGTACCTGATAGCATGTGCCAGACATGTACGCAGAGACACCACTAGGGTGCTAGCTGGCAGGCAGGGCTCATGGGCTCATACCCTGCCACTGCCAACATGCATGTATAGCGCAACAGCATGCAGGCACCCTTAGCAGGCACATGTGCAGGTGTTGTTGCGTGTTATAGCTTGTGCGTACAGAACCTTTGTTGACAGCACGGCTGGACTGCATGTGGTGTACATGGATGTAAAGGCCTCAATTGCCGGCATGAGTGGGAAAGGCAGCTGATGGACTTCAGCACGATGAGCCACTGATTGAGCGCACCAAGTGATGCTCCTACTACGAAAGTCACGCTTACCGGCACGAGTGCGAAAGGAAGCTGGATTGACTGCAGCACGTTGAGCCACTGGTTCAGCGCGTCCAGCTGGTGCCCCTACTACGAAAGTCACACTTACCGGCACGAGCACCCACCGGCCAGTCTATAAGTTTTCAGTTCTGAGTCTACTTGCTATG
>QQTW01001951.1_pt1 | contig 14746 bp, 7 predicted proteins | sample 1904831 | NCBI WGS metagenome assembly QQTW01 (sample SAMN09435610, study PRJNA476489) | Subsurface metagenome, whole genome shotgun sequencing project. | reverse complement strand
CAACGCTTACGTCGACGAATGACTCCCCAACTGTGTGTCGCAGCACTCTGGTTCTTCCATGAGTGATTAATCCAATGACACTGTAACGGCCTACCTCTGGACGCGAAACGGCAGACTCGAGTAAAATGCATGGTCCATACATCTTCCGCATTACTTCAACAATTTCCACCACGGACAAATCACCGATGTCTAACTTCGCAGTCAGTACCTTCCTCACATGAGGTGGTGCTGCTCTCGAAGGAGAAACCGAGTCGAAGTAAGCTGCTCGTCGCAGTAGACTAAGATTCCGAGGTAATCCGTAGATAGGCGTGCCATCCAAAGTTTTAATAGACATTGCCTCGGAACCCCGTAGTCGAGACCTTAATATGTTGGATGTATGTGCCATAGTCCAAAAGTTGGTCACCACCTCTTTAGCTTCTTCGGAGCTGCATATCGACTCAGGATGAAATTGAATTCCCCAGAAGGGTTTCTCGACATGGCGAACGGCCATTAGAACACCTCCATTTGCTGAATCATCGACATCCCATGCAAGTGGACGTAGTAATGGACAAGTCATTGTTGGGCGGTAGAGTACATTGTAGTCCCAGATCTCTATAGGAGGCAGTAAGAACCCCGCTTTCTCAATGCGATGTCCAATTCGAACGCGCAGCGAATGGTACTGGGTCGAGCCAAAGGGTTGGCTCGAACTGAAGATCTGAGTTCTACAACTGTAGACATCTGTATCGATGCCATGTTTGGGGTTGGTAAGGCGCTCTACGGTTGCTCCGTAAGCGAGAGCCAATGCTTGAAACCCTAGACAGATACCAAGCACAGGTGGACAATCTTTGCCATCCAGGTCGAGGATTCTCTTGAAGAGGCCTATGTCTTGAGACGTATTCGGGTCACCAGGTCCCGGACCCAAGACCACAGCATCGAAGCAGGCCAAGGACCTTGGTAGGTCTTCAATCGCCGCATTGCTGGTGACGATTGTGACGTCGGCGCCGAGAGTGGTTTCTAGTAGCGCAACAATGTTGTTGGCAAAGGAATCGAATGCATCGACATAGAGAATTGTTTTCTGGAATGATCCCCCTTTCTCAGTAACGGGATCCATATTGAAGCGCAGGTAGAGAGACAAAAAGCGGAGGAAAGCAAAACATGAACGGAAGGAGAACAAACTGGACAAAAATGCAAACTCCGATATTTACAACGCCTTATCTGCTGACTGGACTTCCAAAAAAAAGTGAATCTGATAACTAAAAACACAGACGCCTCGCAGTATTAGGTTTAGCTCCCGTTGGAAGCGAAGAGCTAGGAGAAGTTGAAGGCCGATACTCCGACGACCCTTTCTATTTCCTGACCTCTCCTCTCAAGGCAAGAAGAATCGGAGCTCTTACCATGAAGGAATTGGTGGGGAACTCCGAATAATGCCACTCAGACTCCATTAGTTCTCCTGCTGTTACTCTTTGAGTCCTGCTCAGTTAGTCAATGCGTCTTCACAGAGCAGCTCCCGACATCTCATCCGGATTTAAGAGCTATCTCCAGAACGTTGGTGACTTCAATCCACCTACCTCTGCTCTTGCTGCTGAAGTTTTTCCTGTCCCGGAGTCTGCTCGTGATCTTGACCTTGAGTATCTTCTTGGATATCTCCTTGGTTGTGTTCTCCGGCTTGTTCCTGTGAGTGCTGGGCGGTCTCTCCTGTGGCTTGTCCCTTATGGATACTTGTGTCAGTCTTTGTGTCCTGTACTTGCATGTGCTCTTGCTCCATAGACTTGTTCATACCTGTGAATATGGAAAGCTCTCCAGCAGCAGTACTGGCGGAGTGGGGAACTCCCCGCTGATTGAGGACATCGTTGTTGTGTTGAGTTGATCACGTGTGTGGATCACGTGTTGAGAAGTGAGGTGGAGGTGGGGTTTGAAAACGAGTCACAAAGTTCACGGGGCGTCGTACTAAGTGTGCTAGCTCGATTCCGTGTTTTGTTGACAGCAACACTTGCGGGGGTGCTTGAATTCTACAAAGCTCAATCCTTGGATGGAGGACCTTCTTGCAAATCATATTCCTCGAGCTACCACGGCGACCCATCGAGTGGACACAGTCACAGAGACCTTCAAGGAACTGGAAATAACAATAACGCGACTCTAGAGGTAGGCCGTTACAGTGTCATTGGATTAATCACTCATGGAAGAACCAGAGTGCTGCGACACACAGTTGGGGAGTCATTCGTCGACGTAAGCGTTGCACAGCGTACGTCAAATACCACTGTACCGCTTGAGAAGATCAAACTCAGAGAGAGTGAGACTGTATGGGACTTTCTTGCAGCTTACATGGAGCAACACAAAGCCGTTGGAGGAACAGCATCTTCGCCATTCTGGGGCGGCCTGATGGGATATTTCGCCTACGAAGCTGGTACGAAGGCAGTTAAGTGTACAGAGGATTGTGCCTGGCGTGGACGAAGAATTGAACCGACCACTGTTTTCGCGGATATTGAGAGGAGTTTGGTTGTTGACCAGTACACACACAAAGTATACGTACAGACGCTCGCACCTCGCGATGCTGCTTGGATTAGATCAACCAAGCAAGCTATTCGACTGGCAACAAGGGAAGCCAAACTCCGAACGCTGCACGGAGAGAACATGGAAGAGTACAATCGGTTTCTCGCAGAGACCAAGAGTGAGAACGAGAACTTCAAGCCATATCACGAGTCTCAAGAGCGGCATCGAATCGTTCTGCAAGAAATACTCTCAAGGTATCTGAAAACCTCTATCATCAACCAACCAAAGGAGAAAGAGTACCGAAAGAGGGTCCGGCGTTGCCTGCAGTATATCCGCGCTGGCGATTCATACGAGTTGTGCCTTACTGACCGGGCAACTATACAAATCCCTAAGAAATCCATTGACATGTCCTGGGAACTATACAAGAACCTCCGCGACAAGAATCCTGGACCCTTTGCAGCGTATTTCTGTCTCAACGATACAACCGTCGTAAGCAGCAGTCCAGAACGCTTCCTAAGCTGGACTCGAGACGGACAGTGTCAACTTCGCCCGATCAAAGGAACCGTCAAGAAAGCCCCAGGAATCGACCTTCAGGAAGCAACACATCTTCTCGCCTCAGAAAAGGAGCGAGCTGAAAACCTCATGATCGTCGATCTAATTCGCCACGACTTACACAGCACATGTGACGTCCGTAGCGTTAAAGTTCCGAAACTCATGGTCGTCGAAGAATACGAAACAGTCTACCAACTTGTCTCTGTCATCGAAGGTCGCATCAAGGACGTGAAACCGAATATCCATGCAGTGCCGGAATACCAAGAAAAACAAGCACAAGCCCGATCCCAACCAAGAACACGTTCCCGACCTCAAGAAGCAGAAACTGTCACACCAACACCAAAAGCTCCAACACCACCTCCAGAAGAAAAACCCTTTATCGGTTACACAGGCCTCGACGTCCTTCAAAACGCCTTCCCACCCGGCTCCATGACCGGCGCTCCCAAACTCGCATCCTGCACCATACTGCATAAACTCGAAGGTCACAAGCCACGCGGCATCTACTCGGGCGCGCTAGGCTACATGTGCGCCGGCGGCGGTGGCGACTTCTCCGTCCTAATCCGATGCGCATACCGATATGATAAGGAGGTCGTCAAGGTTAAGCCGGATGGCGACGGTATTAGCAACAACAATAACAACGGAAACGACCAGTCCGGCCCCGGCGAAAAAGCCAACAACGAAGACAAGACTAGCGAGAACGATACTCAAGGAATCGACCATGAAATCTGGCGCATTGGTGCCGGCGGCGCCGTCACCGCCCTCAGCGACGATCGCGCTGAGTGGGAGGAAATGAAGACCAAATTGGATAGCACGCTTGCTGCGTTCATGCCTCTGCCTGCGACGGACGCTGAGGAGGTGAATGAGGCTATTGCCGTTCTGAGAGCGCAGGCTGTGGCCACATTGGATCAGGTGAGGGGTTTGGATGGAGATTCTTCGACGGGTTGAGGAAGGGTTGGATATGTAGGAGGTGTTTGTTGGATAAGGTAATTATTTGGCGGACGATCTGTGGTTGATTGTGGAGGGTTGGTTGTACTCCTATTGCGCAAATTCTTCTCTCTACGCCGGCGTGTTTATCGAAGGACCAATATGGCACCGCGAGATTTCGACTTATGAGGCGGCAAAGTTGTCTACGTTTGAAGCCTTCATTTCACATGGTTGTTACTGGTACATACGGGGCAGGAATCCACCGGAGTTCCATGACGTTTCAACACTCGTCTCAGAAAATTTCAACAACGACAGCTTGATCTGCAATGGCAGTGTCTAGGAGTCATGTTCTTTCTATGTACTTCTACTACAGTACAAGTTGTGTGTCTAGCTCTAGCTCTGAGGGGAGTAATTACAGAATCGAGTTTTTCCAAGGTAAAATGGAAACGCCTTATGCTATGCTTTGGTCGTCAATGTTTGTGTGGAGTGTACTGAGAGTATGTGAGCGAGAAGAGCGTTTCGTGAGAGCCGTGAAGCAATAACCGGGCGTCGATAGCAAAGAAATACCTATGCTCGAGCATAGACGACCGCCATCGATCCCGTGAATTTTTACAAGCCCATCGCAACAGCGGCTCCAGTGGCATCAGCACCAGCGACTCTTCCCACGGCCCCAATTTTCGCCACCATATCCTGGAAGTAATGCGCCACGAAGCCCTCCCTGTGACATACGATTAGCATGAACCCCACCTAACACCATCCAACTCAAAAAGAAAAGGAAAGGCTGAACGTACGTATAATAACTATGATTCGACCCATGATCCTCCACCAAATTATGCGCCAACTCATGACAAACAACCACCCACCAGTAACTCAACGCATCGCCCCGCACTCCCCGCTGCACCTCCGGCAAATGCAGGTTTTCGAAATACCGGTAGTTCAGAAAGATACTTCCGGCCCGGTTGAAGGCAATGGTGCCACCGCCTTCGTCGTGGAAGATATGCAGACTGCTAGGGTGAAGCCTGAAAACTTGGCCAATGTCGATTAGCACGGCAGCGAATGCGTCGAGAGCGGACATGTTGGCGCGGAGGAAGGTGTCTCGGTCGAGGGGCAAGGTTTTGGAGATGAAGATTTTGATGCCGTGGCTGGATGTGCCGATCTGGACGATGTTTTGGCCGGGGGTGTCGTCGCAGTAGGTTTTGGTTTCGGAGACTTCTTTTGTTCGGGGGCGGGAGAAGAGGGTGGAGGAGTTGTGGGCGCGGGATGCTTCGATGGCAGATGTGAGGTTCTCCGTAAGTTCGTGAGGGGTGATTGCGGTTTGGGGATGGTTGTGGCGCACTTTGTGCTGGGGATCGCTTTCCGAGTATGGAGGTGGCATGAGTGACTGCTGGGAGCTGTTGCTACCGTTCTGTATCTGTTGTAGCGAGCGATTTGCGTCGTCGAATCCAAGTCGTCTTGTGATCTCCGAGAATAGCCCCTTGGGTCTCCTAGGAGACTTTTCTGTACCGTTCGCCTGACCCGGCTTGGACTCCGGGGACTCTGGGAACACGCCAGGCATGGATGGATTAGGGGACTGAATCGCTTCGAACCCTTTCGGGTCGATCCGTTCTTGCATCCCATCCCAGTAGTTTTCGCGCTGGTAATTCTCGCGTTGTACAGACTGCTGTCTCTCGTACTCAAGCTGCTTCTGTCGCTGATCTTCGGCAATGCGTGCCTCAGCAGCTTTCTGACGTGATATTCGGTCAACATTGTAGCCTCTTGACTTTAGCTTCTCAAGTGTAGTGTTGAGCAGCATTTCGAGCACCATAATCGACTGGGTTTTCGGCCGCGTAAGGAACAGAGGAGCCAAGGCCTGGCTGACCTCGTAGAAGTCATATCCACCCGCGGTATTGAAGAGAATCCATCCTTTACGCTTGTCCTGAATGACAATAGCGGTCTTTGGCTGACTATGTGACAGCGTCTGGCCACTAACTTTCAATACACGCCTGAGGCTTATCCTGTCGACAGCGTGGACGGTAAGATTCTTCTCAAACCATTTTGTGTCGTGTTTTATAGCCTCTCTGGAAAACTCGCTGAGGAATAGTCGCGATCGTTCCATTACGCGCTTTTGTAACTTCATCGCAGAGCTTTGATCCATGACCACGGCGCCTACCCGCGGTTGCTGTTCAACTAGGGAACTCAGTAGAGGTGATCCCAAAGCCAAGTAAAATTCCTCCAAGGTCTCTTCTTGTGGCGCGACGATTAAGCTAGCTTGGAAATGGTTATAGGTAATAACGTCGTCAACAATGATGATCTCGCTAGCTCTTGCGAGCTGCCATGTTTGAACGCTCTCTCTTTCATCTTCGTCATCTTCCTCAAAACCACCGATACTGTCCTGAACATTTGTACCAATCTTGGCTGCTTTGGAAGGTACTTCCCTAGACGCTAGAAGGAATGGAGATCGCTTCATCTGGCTGAAAAGCTCCTTATCTCTCTTCATCGTGGTGAAATTTTCAGCTAGGCTCCTCAGTAGGCTAAGATATTTAGCAGGGGTTTGTAGAACACCAAGGACCCTTGCAGGTTCCCGTACGGTCATGTGCGCGAGCTCTAACTTATTAGGCTCGTGCTTTGATCCGCATCTGAGTAGGAAGCTATTGCCGTCCAAGCCAAAATCCACGAAGGTGAATATCTCTCCGTACGTGTCGGAGTCACCTAAGAAACATTCCCGTGGCGAGATGTATCGAGCGACTGTGACCTTTTCTTGAATACCGTTCAATGTTGGTATCTTTGGGGAGATGGGTACGAACTTAGCATCGCCGAGGCGGTGTACGTGCTCGTCTTTAATCTCACCAAGACGACTTGCAAAGTAACCGAACATGACTTTGGCGTCCTTTCGTGTCAGCGGTGGACTCTTTAGCAGCCTGAGTATACACTCGACCATCGGAGGATCTCTCTGGACTCCGAACTTCGGAGCGTGGGGGTGAAGATCGTTGCGCAGAAGCTCAAACCCTAGAATCGTCGCCCGTTCATTGGTAAAACACTGGGAGGGTGTGACGAGTCGTTTCAAATCTGTCCCCTGTAACGGAAGATATGGCGTGGTAATTGTGGTAAAGTCGAACTTCTCGTAGCCGTTCGTGTGATGATTCGCAATGAAGTAAGTTAATGCACGATCTCGCAATGCAATGTTGCCCTCCGTCACAGAGCGAGCCATAATATCCACCAACTCAGGCACAGTAGGTTTGACCCTTAGCCCAAGCGAGCTGAGAAGTTTACCCTCTGGACTTGCAGGCCTGTATAGACCATGCCATTGAAGAATGGGAAGGCCAAGGCCACGTAGCGCATCTTTCGGTTCAAAAAGATCTGATACACGGTAACGTCGAATGCTCCCATGCTTGATGTCTGTGCCTTCTTCAGCAAGACAGATTGGAGTTTCCCTGAGACCTTTGATATCGTTCGCCGGAATATCTTCCCGTACAGACGCAAGATACCGAATCAAATCGACATGAGACCACTTGCTCTCGACAGTCTTTTCTTGGTTGTCGGATACGTTCAAAAGGCGCTCGAAAATCACACTAACGTCAATGGTTTTGCGCACTCCAAGAGCAACCAACACCTTTTCTTTGACACCTGGTAGGCTGACAAGCACTGGCAGATCATCAAAGAGTTTGACGACTGGAAAATAACATGCGCCGGGTAGACTCATACCAAGCTTTGTCGGCATCACAGTGCGGGAACTGAGCAAGTCGACTACTGAACTTTTCGAAGACGGACTGAGTCCGTCCCATTGCCTCGATAGAGTTTGTAGTACTGACACGGCGAATGCAGGAGATGAGGCCATGTCTTTCTCAATCGGCAGCTGATTGCGGTCAGTTCCAGCCTTAACTAACCAGCGTAGCCAGGGAACGATCTGGAGGTCCTCCCAGCCTAGAGCCTCCAGCTGGAGCTTTGATAGAGACTTCGTATATTTAAAAGGTATTGTGGACAACGGCACCGGGAGGTCAGTTGGTATACGAGAAGGATTGATGAAATGCTTCATGTCACTCAAGATAAGCACACAGGTCTGGCCGTTGTTTTCGTCTTCGTCATTGTTCGCAACAGTGACTCCGAACAGGGAGCGGATAGTAGCCTGATCAACCTCGTTTGACCGTGCCTTTGGCCCTAGCCACTTGAGAAATTCGCCAAGCTGTGTACCTGTCAATGCCTTTGCTTCTAGTTCTTTCTTTATATCAGATACAGTTATCTCTGTGATGATACCGAAACTGGTCAATTTATCGACAATAGGTTTTGCATTCTCCACCAAGGATCGAGGAAGAACTGGAATCCCGTCTACAAAGCTGAGATCTTCAGTTGCAATTCGGACCTGTTGGCTAGAAAGTATGCCACGTGAGGAAAGGATATCGATGGTGGCATTCTTGCTACAGTCCCAGAATGCTTCTTCCACTATGTGGCCAACCTGGCCGGAAGGGGTTGACTCGCGGAAAGTGAGTTGGTTCAACGCATGGATTGCTTCCGGGAGGACTCCAGATATGTCATCCTGGTTGAGTTTGGTTCTACCTGCAGCTGTGCATGTTCGTGATAGTTTATCTTTGATAAGCTGCATCTCACCAGTCCACGCTATTCGACATACTATGCCAGCTATTCTCAGCATCGAGGTGTTCCACTCCCGTATCCAGCGTGCGTTCAGATCTATACTCTCCCGCTCCACCGTAGGGATAACGGAAGGTGCAGATATGTGAGCGCCGAGACCGGTAGTCTGGTGCGTAGGGAAACCTATAAAGATCCTTCCAGACCTGGACGGAAGGACCGAAGAGAATATGTCTGTGGCGGTAGAGGAAACTCCGGGTACCGTGCTTTCGTAAGAGGAGGTCAAGATGGCAAGCTTCGTAGTTTTAGGTGGCGGTTTCTTGGTAGCTCGCTCCAACTCTTGGGAGAACACATCAATGATGGATGTACGGATTGCGGCCGTACTGACCCGAAAGAACACCGAGGCTTTTGCGATACCAGTAAGATTCTCTAATATAGCAAGCTGGGAAGCTCTTTCATCATGTGCTGCCTTCTGCGCGGCGGCGCTCAACGGTCCAGCAGTGAGTCTAGAAAAGAATGATCGAAGAGATGTCGTGGGGGCTGTTCCTTTCGCTGCAACAGTACTGTCAAAGCCAGAACCTGCGTTGGACGTAGGTGTTGGTTTCCATCCAACTACATTCAGCCATTCCGCATCAAGCTGAGCTGTTTCCATGCTGACACTGGTGATCCTCATTAGTCGATCCGAAGTCTTGGTCTCTAGTTCTTTCGGCAGAGCAACTTCAACACCCGGTGCACATTTCTTAGACAGCTTTAGAAGGTTCCAATCATCCAGCCATAGTTCTATAATCTCTAGCCCAACAAAAGTGAGACTGCTTGCCAAGAATTGACATAGAGGTAATAGCCCCGGTACCGGGGAGGAGGTGTTCCGATAGTCCAATACAAAACAGGTCTCTGCGCTGGCATGAGTTTCAGGCAAACGAAGCCTTCGAGTGAATAGTGAATTTTCTTTCCAGTAAAAGGCCATGGCTTCTTTCCCTGAGCTGACAAAGGGCTCCTCGCAATCAGCGAAGACGCTGTAGAAGCCCACACCAAATGCACCGATCTTGGTCTCATCTGGGTTTCCTTCAGCTATGCGCTTCAACCGCGCCCAATCATTTGTGCCAAACGGCTGTCCGTTATTCGTCACAAGCAGGCGCTTCAGAGAGTGATTGAGTAGGGTGTGCTTCAGCGCTGCATACGGTTCATTGCTTTGTGGAACCGGTACGCTTGGAGATGGTACGGTTTCGAATTTGATAGTAACCTTGGTTGCGGCAGCATCTGCAGCGTTCTGCAGAAGCTCTCGTAGGACGGTCCTATGGCGTACCATATCAGTCCGATGTCCACATACGGTTGTCGATCTACAGCCTTCTTACCATTCTCCGGAGTATCTTGCCAGTACTTTGTCTATTAGAGCACGAGTGTTCACGGTGACCGCCTCCTCGTCATTCCCAGATCCCATGGTCTGCGCCCTGAGGGCGTTGTAGTCGATAGAGACGCTCATGTTGAAACTCAGTAGTCATGAGTATGAGAGATGTCCCAATACTGGTAGAGCCCGTATATATGATCCTGTAGCGTTGAGACCTCTAGATTGACCTCGTAATCAGATTCTAGTTGTGGCGCCGTGCTCCATGCATAGAGAAATCTAGTAAGTGAAGGGAGGCAAAATGCGCCGAAGAAAGACAAGGCGTGGAGTAAAGAAGAAAGCTACGCCTGGTAGCTCCTGAATACAAGAGATCCCACTGGAAAGACAGTGCAACCTCAAAATACGTGTTCTTGAATCTTCATTGTTTATTAACTCGAGCCCACTGTAAGGTAACTGCATGTGATACCAGGTTACAGCGCGTGAAAGTATCTTAGTAAGCGATCGGAATGGAGAAGGTATATCCCCGAGGTAGGTATCGGTTCGAGCTCCAGAGACTGAGATATTTTATTCAGACACGCGTCTGGATAATTCCCCTGGGAATACTCTTTGATGATCTCTTGAATTTGATTCAACTAGTCTCTGCTACGTCATGCATTCTTGTGATAAAATTGTACACATTAATGACAGCTCATTGAGGGCTTCGACTCCAAGCGTACTTCTGCTCAAATGTCATTATGGGACTTGACCCCCTTTCACCGATCGCGCCGGCGCGACTTCGGGGTTTATTACTGCCTCTCGGTCGTATCAAACAATCAAGATTTCAGAGTTTCGTCGACAGGCTACAACCGGAGAATGTAGTCCGCTTAGGCGATGTCAGCCCTGATGGCCGATCACATAGAAGTATCTTCACCAAAAGCCTTCACTTTGCTTGAAGAATACACACTAACTATAATACTACTATAGCAATGTTTTCGCCTTTGGCCTTCCCAACCGGCCTGATTCTGTTCAACTTGTGTACTTCCGTGCCTCCTGCTTCACATGTGGGGCTGTCACCATTCGAACTCTATCGGGAGCCTCTGATCGTGATAGCCATAGCCGATGGTAGTGAAATGGGCCTTGATGGAACAGATAAACATGGACTCCGGGGCAATGCCAGTAATCGGGACCGAGAGAATGGTATGGGAATGGGACAGGACTTAGAGAAACTGCTGGCAATGTTAGAAGACTTGGAGCGGCAATATCCCAGCGCAATTGTACAGCGGATACTGCTCTTTGACTACGTTCAGAACTCGCTTGCCGATATGGAGAGGATCATGGTTGTCCCTCCTCCGAAAGCTTCGAGGACCACAACAATGAAGACCGTGATGTGTGACTTGACGGCTTCGATTCTAGCTGAGATGACTACCTACGCTAAGACTCTGCAAGGTCTGGAGTCTATCGATTCGCCAACTATTTCAATTAAGCTAACCGCAGTGAATGGCCATCTGTGGCCATCAAATCCACCTGATTCTTGGGGACAGCGTGATTTGGATGGGTCTCCGCAACGGCATCGATCAAGTTCTGGGTCACCGGCGAGCGGCAGTGGAAGAAATCGTGCTTCAATGCCCGTTCAACTACCGTCGCGTATGAACGGGCTTGCTGAAAATGCAAGAGTTACTCGGCCACCATCACCGACAGAGAATGCGCATAACCCTCCCACAACTTTTGACGGTATCTCCGCGGCAGGGCATATTCCCGGTTCTTCTAATGCGGCAAGTAAGCCCGACCCTGAATCAGCCTGGCGCACTCAGAGTCGCGAGCGGGTTTCAACCCAGGGTTTCGGTGCTGGTAGTCTTAGTGAACGGGCAAGGAACAACGGCAAAGCCAGAGTTGGCATCACGATAGGTGCTCTATATCTGCACGCTGGAAGATGGCCGGACGCGGTACGAGAATTCGTAGAGGGCGCTTCAGTTGCCAAGGCCAACAGTGACTATTTATGGCATGCAAAGGCGTTGGAAAACATTCTGATCAGCCTCTTAATGATGGCCTGGGCGGGCATGGACTTTCAGGTATGGACGCATTCCTCTACGTACGGCATTATAAGACCCGATCTATTAGTATATCGAGACGCTTACTGTATCCGGTTGCATTTCAGATACCCCAGATATGCTATCCTCTCGCGGACAAGTCATCGTCAACAAAGCCTCCAAGTCATATTGCATCGAATAGCTCCACAGACTTCAATATGTCGGGTCATGCAGGTACCGCGAGTCGTTTAGTATCACTTCAGAATCTTACGAATCTTCTACCCGATCTTTTGGCCATCATCCTCAATCTATACACCCGTGCAGCTAATTTCAGTGGGGAGGCCTTACCTCAAATCGTCTTTTCGGAGTCTGTCATTCGCTTTTCGAAGCTAATGACCGCAGTGCACCTTTGTAATGGGACACTCACCGACGACACACTCCGACATCTCGTTCTCAATATCCCTTTGCCCGAGGCACTCAAATTTCCTACTACGCGTGCTCTAGCTTCGCCCTCGAGAATAGAAATAACTTCCATGCTTTTCAAGGCCTTTCCTTCGTCATCGACAGAAGGACATCTTTCCATGACTGAAAAAGTAACCATTCTTTGCGGCATTGTGTCTGTCTTAACTAGTGTGGGGTTTCACAGAAAAAAGGCGTTCATCTTAAGAGAGTTATTGTATACGTTGATACCCGGACTGATTCAAGCCAGGAAAGTAAATGCTGCGGCGTTGGGCGTGCATCCTGCAGCTGGGCTGTCGGCACTTAACATTACTGGTAGAGGTCTGGGAAGCAAAGTACCTGGCACCTCGCGCACCGAATGTCGAACAGGTATCGAAGAGCTATTAGATGTCTTAGGTCGGTTATATGGGGTAGTGGGATTCAAGTCGTCCATACAGGAGTTCCAGCAATGTACCAAGAAAGGATCCGACCTGCTCGAAGGACAAGGGACTGAGGATTCAGTGAACTACTCTTCAACAGAAATGGCAGTTGCTAGAATTCTGCAAAATGTGAAGCTGCGGTCTTTCGGAAATCTGAACATCAAGATAGATGTGCTGAGGTCTTGCATCAACCTATGCGAAGCTCTTCCAGATCTTCACGGGGTTCTGCGCTTTACTTCTGATTTACTACGTACGGCAGGAAGTGGTATCGCGCCAATGTCCGATAGCACCGATGGTTCCACAGCACTGCAAAGAGAAGATCAGATCCGCTTGGCCAACAATATATCACGGACTATCAGTGCCGCAAAACAATTGGGTATGGAGCACTTGGAAACCGATTATTGGGATGAGTTTCTCGTCCGTGGAGTGGACCTAGTTCAACAGGCGTCCTGGAAAGGACCAATTCCCCACTCAAAGGACGAGTTAGAGACGGCTGTAGCCGTGAACAAGAACGCCAAAGAAGATGGTCCGTTTATCTACAATCCGTATATGAAGAAGCGAAATGTTGTGGAGACGCAGATGCTTCTAGTCGCTGGGGAACATTCGAATTTTCGAGTCACACTGCAGAATCTCTACGAGTTTCCGATCGAGATTCAGCAACTAAGCCTTGACACAGATGGCATCGAATTCAGTTCCCAGAAACACAGTACGATTATTGGCCCATATTGCACGCAGACATTGTCAATAACTGGAAAAGCCGATTCTGTAGGGACTCTGCAGATCACAGGCTGCGTCGTTAAGATCATGGGCTGCAGGAAACGGCAATTCCCCATCTTCAACGAGCCTTGGTCTCCTCGGCCAGATACCAACGTCAAAGTGACTGGGCTTGGGGTAGCAGAGTCTCTACCGGCGCGCCCTGTTTCTAATACATCACCGCTCTCTCAGAGCGTAGCTCATCCATCCATATCAGCCCCTAAGCCTACCATTGTTCGATTCAAGGTTATCAGTGCACAGCCGGTGGTGATTGTCAGGTCGGCATCGCTCTCACAGTCGTCCATAACTTTACTCGAAGGAGAAACTCGAACTTTCACGATTACATTACAGAACAAGTCTGCTACAATCCCTGTAGACTTGCTACTGTTCTCATTCCAGGATGACGCAATGATGGGCGCTCAAGACTCTCTGATGAACAGAGAAACATCACCTATGGATGGTTACGAGACGGAATTACGTGCGTCGCAGAGAAAGGCCTTTCGTCGGCGGCAGACCGAGGTCGGCAACGATATGGATATAGCTCCAGGGGAGTATGTTACATTTGAATTTGAAGTTTACGGCAAGCCCGGGCTCTCAAGCGGTGTTGTCCAGATAGACTATGCCCATCTCGGGGTGCCGGCGTTGGAGGTAGATGGGACTTTTTATACCAGACAGGTAAGCCTGCCCATAACGGTAGCTGTCAACGCCAGCATTAGCGTCGCCGGGAACGATTTGCTACCATTCACTGGTGACTTCGCCTGGTCAAACAAAAACAAGGAGCGATTGGCAAATGAAAGCACAGACGGTGACAGTCATCCGCAAAGAAGTCGCACATTCTCAAAGACAGCACAGAAGGGCGAGAACCGCTTGCAATCACTTCTGGCGCGTCTAGGATTGGCAACGCACGGCGATGACCATTGTCTCCTACTCCTCGATGTCAGAAACTCATGGCCAAACTCTCTGGCAGTCTCCTTACAAGTCCGTGACAACATCGCCAAAGACCATAACCTTGGAGACACGTGGAAACGAGCGTATACAGTTCATGAAGTTCTCCAGCCTGGCCAGGTATCTCGACTCGTTCTCCTCTTACCCCGAATTCACCTTAGCAATCCCCATGCACCCATCCCGTCCCTGGACCCAGCCAAACAGCGCCAATATATCGTCAGCAGCAGTAGGATCTCGCCGGAATCTGAGCGCGCAAGTCGATGTTCCCCGTTCTGCCCGTGGATTGCTCCTCCCAGCTTCCGCAGATATGCTTCAGC
>QQTW01001950.1_pt1 | contig 14747 bp, 13 predicted proteins | sample 1904831 | NCBI WGS metagenome assembly QQTW01 (sample SAMN09435610, study PRJNA476489) | Subsurface metagenome, whole genome shotgun sequencing project. | reverse complement strand
CCGAATTGGGTGCGCTGGCACCAATCTTCAAACCGGGGCAAGACTACGATTGGCGCTATATCCAGTTGCGAGCCGACATGGGTCTGAAGCTGGATCGTCTCTCGCCGGATGGTCAGATGCCGACCATTTGCAAGCTGACGGGCTATCCCTTTGGATGGAACGCCGCCTTTGAGATTCAAGATCGATTGGAGTTGAGTCCCGTTCGACCGGACGCCGTCAAGATTTTAGGCCGCATGGACGATTTGATCGTGTTGGCCACCGGCGAGAAGATTCTTCCGAAGCCGCTGGAAGACCAACTGTCCCAGGACCCACGAATCAGGGCTGCGGTGGTGTTCGGGGAGGGCGAATTCGAGATTGGCGTCGTCGTGGAGCCCGCTGGGAACATTTCCCGTGAACAACATCGCGCCTTTATTGACGCGATCTGGCCGTCGGTGCTGGCGGGCAACGACCTAATGGACGATCATGCCAAGGTCTCGTCGAAGAGCGCCATCATCGTCACTCCGAACGACAAGCGCGTCCCACGATCGGACAAAGGCGGGATCATGCGCAAGGAGACGTATCGACTGTACGCAGCCGAGATCGATGCGGTCTATCGCTCGCTGAGTGACGGACAGACCAATGGTGTGACGACGACGATCGACTTTAATCATCTGGAAGACAGCCTGCGGGAGATGGTCCGAGCATGTCTCCATCGTCGTGTCGATGCCAGGACCTGGACGGACGACGCCGACTTTTTCGAGCTGGGAATGGATTCGCTTCAGGCCACCCGTCTACGCCGCATGTTGATGGCATCCGTCGGTCAAAACCAGGGCCAATCTGGCACGGATACCATCCCTCGTGACTTTGTCCACTCGCATCCGTCAGTGTCCAAGATGGCCAAGGCTCTCCGCGCCCCTCCGTCTGCTAGCGTGAACGGAGCGGTGACCTCCCGAGACGAGATGATCAAGATGGCTCATCAATACACTTCCGATCTGGTCCAGGGACGGCGCTCGGAAACTCCTACCGCTCACGTCGTATTGCTCACGGGATCGACGGGCAACCTGGGAGCGTTCTTACTCGAGCATCTCAGCCACGCCGCCAATGTGGATCGAATCATCTGCCTAAGCCGTGCGGGCCAAGCGAGTATGTCGGATGGAAAGGGCAACGACGAAACACCGACCGCCGCCCTCCGAGCCCGCCAGGAGCAAGTCAACCAGGAACGCGGTATTGTTCTCTCGGACGACGCATGGTCCAGGATCGATTTTCTCTCGTGGGACGCTGGAGCCGACAAGCTCGGGCTGGCCATCGAGGACTACGGTCGCATCGTTGGCGAAGTCACGCACATCTTCCACGGTGCGTGGCCCATGGATTTCGAGAGGAAGCTGCAATCATTCAGACCTCAAATCACCGCCGTTAAGACTTTGATCGAATTGGCCCGAGCCGCTCATCTGGCTCGACCTGATGTCCAGCCGCGACTGATCCTCGCATCCTCCATCGCTGTCGTGGGAGAGTATCCAAAGGTGGTGGGCACGTCGCAGGTGGTCGAGTCGGCTGTGGACAATCCGTCGGTAACGCTCCCCATGGGATATGCCGAGGCCAAATGGGTCTGTGAAAAGCTCATAGAGGCCGCCGCGGCCTCGTTCGGACACATGGTGACGCCCATGGTCCTGCGAATTGGACAGATTTCGGGATCGACGCGGACTGGCTACTGGAGTCCCGCGGAGCATTTCCCGACCATCGTCAAAGCATCTCAAGCGATTGGAGCGTTTCCCGCTCTCAAGGGGGTACGTCTTGCGCTACATTTACAATATTCTTATGCTAACGATCATCAGGCTCTCTCCTGGCTTCCTGTCGATATTGCGGCACGCGCCATTGGCGACATCATGATGGGTCCTGGTTCACGCCAGGTGCACTATCATCTGGAGAATCCTATCCGACAGCCGTGCTCCGACGTCTCCGTCATCCTCGCTCGCAAGCTTGGCCTTTCCACGAAAGCTCTTATTCCGTTTGCAGACTGGCTCGAACGCGTCAAGACGGGCTACAAAGATGCGGAAAGCCTGCTGGATTTCTTGGAAGATCGGTTTCAGACCATGTCGGACGGCAGTCTGGTTCTGGACACGCGCAACTCGCGCGAGATTTCTCCCACTATGAAGTCTACTGGAGGGGTGAGCATGCAGCAGATGGAGCTGTATGTGGAGAGCTGGCGCCGAGTCAAACATCTTCATTGAGATGACGACGATGGTGTCCTGGCTATGATGTTCTCTGCCCAGCCACGTGCTCTAAGTCCAAACTCATACAGTGTTTGACGCCCGGGAGCAACGCAGCAACCTCGATGCTTTGCGGGACGGATCAAAATTCTTCATTCATTTACATCTATTAGGATATCTACATTCACTATATCATCAACGTTGACTCTATTCGCAATTCATTTAACGAGTCCCCGATTCATTCGACGCTCTGGCAATCATCACCTGGACACGTCACGTGTCCGTTGATACTCCGAGTACGACTACTCAACTCCACATGTGCCTCCTTAATTATCATCCTCGACTTGACGACCCGCACATGCAGATCGTCTTCCCTGCATACCTCGTGGCCAGCGCATCTCACATGGCAATCTCGACCGGGCATGTGAAACGCAGGAACCAGATGCCGTGAGCGTGGGGCTGAGACCCGACATGGGATGACCCTCAGCTGTCAGCGTGGCAACTCAATTCAACCGACTAGCTCCGCCGGCTATCGTGACTTGTGGGGTATCTAACATAGAAACCCTGCAGAGTCTAGAAGCCTCGTTCAGGTCCTGGCCCTAAGCTGAACTCACGGATCGAGATCGTGGACAGGAAGATTCTCGACAGAGTTTGCAAGATGATGCCGGTGTCCGCGAGCTTATTAGGGAACCCTGTTCTATGAGTCGGGAGAAGATTGGTTCTAGCACTGCACCCCTGGGACCGGAGTATTTACTGGCGAGATCCTTTGAGTTTCAACGACACTGCTGAAGTCAGGCACTAGATGAGACCGGCGCAAGACCATCAACGTTATTTTCAGAACGCGGTCATCGAGGTCACGGGATCAGAGGGCTCTCGGAACAGAGATCGGCTTTGCAGGAGCTCACCCCGTCTTACCATGCACTAAATCCTCCGAACTTCAGCTCAGATGCACGAGGAGTGAGCTATCAAAGATTGGAACAGCCGCTGCAGATCCATGGATCCATGTTCTACGTCCCGATATCGTCCGACGAACCAACCAGGTTGCTCATCCGGACACTTTCTTTGCCTTCTTGCACGACGTTCTGCCTCGAGCTCGTTTCGCACAGCTCAGGGGGATTCGTTCTCAATAGTGCTCAGACCTCCAACCGTCATCCTGAAGATTTACTTTGTCTCGACAGAGCCCGTCGCGTAGGACCTGCGTCTGCGGTGCAACTTCGCCTCCAGAAGTTGCGGCGTTTCCTTCCTTGCTGTGTTACCTGCTTGACTCGACTAGCCTTGCTAATCGAGTTATCTTTTTTTCAATACTTTCAGCGGTACTGGTCGCGCTGCCAGCCGGTCAGAGGTAGAGCCTTATTTTGAGGCGGTCGAGGGTGTCAGCGACTCCGCTTAGCGACCGTTGCCCAATCATGTTCACGCCAAAGGTCTCCCACAGTGTCAGGGTTAGTGGAACCTGTCAGATCGGCTACCACGAATAAGCTTGTCAGCTCGGCATTTGGAACCCCAGCCTTGCGATAAATCGAGCATCTCAGAACGGAACTTGGAGCTGCAGCACCTTGCGATTTCCCACGACCAACGACAGGTTAGCCGAGATCGTGAGAGCCAGGATTCTCACATTACGTATTGATATTATATGACGACCAGTGCCCGTTGCGGACTATTACGGCCTCAGCCAGCCTCGGATGATACCTCATATAAGCTCGGCTGCTGCTTTTTACTGGAACCCCGCAAAGGCCTTGCGAAGGGAATGGCGTTCTGCATGAGGCGCCGTCGTACGAAGAAGCATCCAGGGCCGTTTCATTCTAAGCTAAGCCCTCAGATGCTCCCATTCAAGCCAGACAACACGGCCGGATCCGGGCGACCTGAACTGTTTCTGGATTTAGGCGTTGATGCCTGCGCATACTCCGGACGCCACGATCGCCTTGCATCGGCGGAGCATACATGATGGATGGGCCGCCATAAGCTCACCTCAGACACGAGGCGCCGGCCGTCAGAAGACCAAGGGGACTAGGCAATAATGGCGCAACTCAAACTAGGCACCCTCATTATTCTCACAAGACTCTTTCATACACTTTCCTAGAACGAAGCCCGGATTTGCGCTGGCTCATCTCAGCGCTACACCATGGAGGCGTCCCTCCAGAGGATCCACTCCGCCCCTCAGCGTGGCTTGCAATGAGCCTGGACAGCGATCCAGCCAACGAAGGTTGGATCGTGCCTTGAAACTCGGTCCGGATCGTGGGAATGAGGCCGTCCAGGCACCATGCGGACCCAACCAGGGACTCGAGTCATGACCGTCTGGCCGGCCAGCCAACGCCTGATTGAGGTCCGGACTTCCTTCTCTTGCCAACCAGGCTGGACGACCGATACTCCACTCCGGTCAACAACCGGTCCAGAGATTGTGAGCAGAGCAGAGGATGTCCACGCGGAGTCCAACGAGTTGGCATGTCCTGCCCGGTCCCGAGAGGTCAGCTCTCTACTATAAGATGGGCCAGGTGATTCAACTCAAATGCCTTCTTTAACCGTTCCCGGGACAGCTCAAAAAGTCAATTGCCAACAGCTATCTGCCTTTCATTCTCGTCCAAAAGTAACAAAGACACTCTTTGCTACCTATATCCCATCCTTTGCAAGACCAAACTCCTTCTTTGCACCTCCATCTTCAAGATGCATTACTCTCTCGTCGGAATCGTTGCAGCTCTGCTGCCCGCTGTTGTCCTGGCCGCCCCACAGGGCGAGCCGGCCGAAGCTCAGGAAAAGGGCAAAGGACTACCTCCGTGCAGCATGAAGGCTCGCCCCTGTGCTTGTCCTAAGGGATCCACCTTTGGCAACTCGACGACCTATGTCACCATTGGTGCTCGGGCCAGCGACGTCCGTAGCGTCGTTGACAACTGTGAGTGTCCATAACCCGTTGGCGCACCGACAAGCGGAAACAATGACTTCTAACGGCTTATTCTAGTCTTCGATATGTCCTGGATGGGCCTTACGGTCAAGAGCACCAAAGGTGACCGGAACAGGCTTGGAGCACTGCGTTACTTCGACGTCGGCGCTCCGCCGAACAACTTTGAGATTATTGAATCGGTAAGTCACCTCATGTATATACACCTGTATAGATATATGCATCTCTAAACAGCCATCTCTAATATGTTCAATGCAGCTTCTCCGACACGAGCGTGACTATGATGGCTCCTATCGTCAGAGCTTCGACCAGTACAATGGTGAGATGAACTCTAACAAAAAACATACATCAAATGCTAAATCCTCGACAGTCCCCATCATCGTTCCCGGCTCGAACGGTGCCCAGCAGTTCAACGGCTACTGGGTTCGTCTTGATCTCAAGCCCCAGCCGTATCAGCAGTATCAGACGGACGTGCAATGGAACACGTGGAGCTGCTTGACTGGCAATCCTTTCCGTGAGTGTTTTCTTCTTTTCTTTGTGCCTGCCATGCTTCGACATGCCGAATGAAATAATGACCGGAACAATGACTGACGTCTTCAATAGCCATCGAGGCTTTCCATGAATCTGGTTTCCGGAACTTGACCAGCATCCTTGAGGGCCAAGGCAAGATCAAGGGACCGAGCACGACTCCGTACTCGGTCGTGCATGCCTAGATATGCACCGGGCTTGAGCCATCGTCTTGACGGACATGACAACAATCCTCATCTAACGCGATGATCAGGGCAGATGCAGGCTTCGATTAGTGGAAATTTGTGACCAGGGGGGCAGTCATCAGTGTATTCGTTTCTATTCAACAAGTTACTCATTTGGATTCGAATCAGGTTGTAGTCTTGGAGGGAATTTGACGCGAGGGAGGATGCTATATAGCTGTCGGAATGAACTGCGTTGGCTTCTTGATGTATTTGGGAAACATAAATAGAGAATTTAGCAGGTTGCTCGTTTGAATCTGAATCAGTCTGTAGGTTTGGAGGAAATGTCAGGGGTGGTCAACTAGAAATATCAAAAGACCCTGAGATCGTTGCGGTTAAAGCAACGATCTCAGCTAGTTGACTATATAGAGACTGCGTATAACAGAATTTGACGCGAGAGAGAAGTCTACATAGCTGTTGATTCAACTGCGTTGGCTTCTTGAGTGTATCTGCCAAAGTCGAATAGAGGCAATTGATTGGTCCTTTATCCACAGACTTGATTCTCAGATCATTAATTCTTACCGTCCAACTGTCATGTTATGCTCACCTCGAATCTATCATCCAATTCTAGACCGACGAATGGTTCATATAACTGAAGCTCCTGTTGCGAGCAAGAAACTTACCAGCTAGGACTCATATACCCGCAAGTATAGGGAATACAGAACTTCGAATTCAAATTCAGATTCGGATACCGCTTCTCCCTTTTTCTAGAGAGCGGATTGAACCCGTCGATTCACGATCTCAAAATCACCCGTACCGTATCTTTCCCCGCGGTTAACTGAATAAACGGAAGTGCTCAGCAGTAACCTCCAACAATCACCGTCATCATTATGATGGTGTTGAAGCTATTCATCATCGCAGGTGCCACGGAGGTTTAATCAATCGTCGCTATCATTGTGACGAAAGTTACGGCATTCCTCATCATAAGGATGATGATGTTGACTGCTGGCGGCTACTGCTAAGCACCTCCATCTACATCGTCACCCGCGTGCTGTCTGCCCTTAAAATCTCACGCCTTTCTTTCCGAATGTACGATGGTTCTTGTTGCACAATGCGAACGGACTCCCAGCGCTGAAAGAGCCATTTATGGTTTTAACCTAGTGTATAAGACGTATCCGATCCAACAGTCCTCATTCCGCAATGGCTTATGGAGCCCAAAGTTGGATAGAAGCCCAGCGAATTTCTGCCGGATCTGCACCAACTCAACACTGTAGCTTCTCGTTACCTTGCGGATGAGGGTTACTTCGTACAATAATCTGAAATTTGACGCTAGACGAAATCTGATTCTATCTTTGGTATTCCAAGTTGACATAGAGCGCCTCAAGATTGCAAACTCCGCTGCAGGCAGCGGTGGACAAATAGCTAGGTAAAGCTGCTTCCTAAATGATAGACTCGGACATCGTCCGCTAACTGAAACTTGGCATATCCTCTCTTAATGTGGTGGCCGCTGGATATATGACCTCATCCCGCAACCGCTCCTTGGAATATAGCCTTGACAATGCCGAAGATATATCCACTTCGGTTGTAGTATGCTTCGATCTGGGCTACGTCACTTAAACTTGATAGGGCTCCTGCATTGCGGTATGGTAATGGATTGGCTGGCTCAGGCACTGTTGATAGCGTCGACATATTTTGATTGAGCTCAGGATTGTCGATGCTTGGGTAGAATGCAAGAAGAACAGTAGAATCCAGTGTCCAAAAACCACTGGTAGACTACTTCAGCAGGGCCTGATATCTCTTTCCGTAGCGTTGCTTCTGGCTTCAGTACTTTCATGCATCCACGTTCCCGTCGGTACCTTGTTCACTCAGCCACGCTGGATGACTTCGCTTGTCTTCGTCACCAATGCTGACGGGGCCTTCGTCATATTCTCCGAGCCTCTGGCTGCTGACGAAGTGAGACGAGCCTCGTACCTTGCGCCATTGCGCCTCTCCGAGAATAATCAATTGAAGCGTACGGTCGATCATGAGGCTGTGTGGTTGTACAGTTTTAGAAGTCCGGGGATGGCGTAATCATGTTGTCTAGCCTCTTGGGGAACTTGGTGAGACCGTAGCATAGAGGTTCTCGACCATGCAAAGGCTACCTGACCCAGGTGAGCCGATTAGAACATCGAATCCTGTCCTCCAGACCAGGACGAGGAACGCCACGAGGGGGGGGGGCAAGACAGGCGAGGCGGCGAGGCCATCAGACGGCAGGATCACCCTGGAAGATTCCTGAACAGTCCAAGGTGGAGCTGAAATTCAATTCGGATGACGAGCAATGATAGCTCGAGGCTCGAACCAGGAGGATTGTAACGGGATCGAAGCCACCGGGATGGTGTAGGCTTGTCTGAGGAGAACGAAGCTCTCCTGTCCAAGGTCGAGGCGGATGGATTGAGAGATCAGCTCAGCAGCTTACGAGAGTGCCATACCTGCCTGAATATGCATCTTCAGCCGAGACGATCTTTGATAATATCGGCTTTTGAGATGATTAGGGTTGGGCTCTCCAGGTCCGAGGTAAATTGATCGAGAGATCAGCTCAATGGCCGACGGGAGTCATACCTGCCTGAACGAACATCTTCAGCCGAGGTCGTCTTTCAATAATATTAGCTCTATTCGAGTCTCCCACAGCTTCCGAAGGCAAGAAGGTCGGTATTTACCTTTTGACACCGCAGCTTCGTGCGGTGTCGGCTACCTTATCAGTAAGACGGACGATATGACCAGGCTGAGCAACTGCCGCACGAGGTCGACGCTACAATCCCCTGCACGCTCTCAACGGATGTATCTGGATTAGCGCCGTCCGCACCATGCTACACAGCCCCGTCCAAGCATGGCCGGCTGGAGGCGATTGGTGGGGTAAGCTCTTCTCGTGATACTCACCACACCTCATCCCACCGGCTACTGTCTGTATTTCATGACGTATCTTGCAGAAGTTTCCGTGTTTCGTCGTGCGACCTTCAGGTCCCCACACTCTGCTCTGACGAAGCTGACCGCCACGCTGCAGCCGTGCAGCTCTGACATGCTCACGCGAGCGCCGTGGAGGTAAGGGACGACGAGCGGATCATTGGTCCGTCGGAGCCTTCGACGTCCCGGTCTGCGGATCGGTAGCTTCTTTTGTTGTCGGTGAAAAATAGGCGCCATAGCTCCAACTTTAAATGGCGGTAGAGGAGCCCGTACGCTCAGGGGATACACGAGGCTGACGCACGGACGCCGCTAGATGGCGATCAAGCCCTGGCGAAGGTGACACAGTACAGTCATGGGGGCTGGCGCTGATGTTCCCTTTGAGCTTAGATCGTGACTTGAGTCGACGCTGAAGTTCTCGGGTGTGAATGAAACCCTCTCTCTCTCCTAGCGGCTTCCCCGTCGACAAGGCAGTGGGATTCGGCCCGTCTAGCACATCATCGAAGGAACATCGGCTTACGAGACGAGTCCTGGTACCACAACCAACTCAGCTGCGCCCTGTACAACGTTGCTCGCAACTACGCGGCCCCAGTACGTACCCCCGGAGTAAGCAACACCGAATCCTTCTTTGTCAGAACCAGTCTGCTGGTATCAATGCACTCAAAAGCGATCTCGACGTCTTCGATGCGGCAGGGACCATCGCTGGCCACGAGGCTGCCGTTGGGAATGTAGGAAGATAGAGTCGATAGAGGCAAGGGTACGCTCCATCGGACGCGTGGTTGGAAAGACCAGGTGCCCAGCCTGCGGTTGCTGAATTGGTAATCGATCATGGCGGCTCGGCTGCAGGTTAGGACGATCTGCCGCAACGTCCGAAATAGTCCCCGAGGCCCCGTCCGATAGTGGATTTCAAAGCTCCAGTTTGGGGAGCGGCGTGGTGGTTTGAACGAGACTGCCGTTCGTTCGACCTGATCTTCACGGGCCGTTGCTTGTCCCGAGGGGGACCCTTGTGGGGTGGGGTTGGAGGTTGTGTGGGGTCGTACGAGTACGTATCCCCGCCTGGATCTGACTAAGGATTCAGGGTCCGCGGAAGATTATCCAATCAGCGGTCACCACGGCAGGAAGCGATCGATGATTCAAAGCTCCAATTGATACGCATTCAGCGTGGTCCGTGCCGAGGACCCGAGTATGAAGGCTTTGTTGAGGAGAGTCCCGAGTATGATATGTCGCCCGGCTGGGCACTGTTTGGAAAATGTAGCGGCCAATGCTTGTGTGCTGCACAAAGCTGAATCAGATGCCGCCCATCAGCTTCGCCAGCAGCAAAACCAGCCAAGGAAGCGGGATGAGAAAGGAGAGCACTGGCCATTGCTCGCGTCAGCGGTTCCAGCACCCTCCGGCTCGGGCCGCCAGCACACCGGCGGCCGCACGCAACTGTCAGCGGTACTCCGACGGCGCCGCCACATCTGACGGTCGGTGGAGGTAGCCCTTGTCATCTCTGGTCAGGCAATGGCCCAGCCCGGCGTGAGTCGAGCCCAAGGTGGAAGGTCACCGATCAGAGCTGGTGGTGGAAGGTAGTCGTCGCTCGGATGCGGCGCTATCGCCAGCGGTCGCCCTTTCATCTTCGCCCGTGGGGCGGCAGCCGATGGGAGGGGGACGGGCGGAGGAAAGAGTAGCATGGCGATGCGCGCGCGGCGCAAGGCACCGCATGTCTGGCCCTGCCATGCGAACATGCGAATCTGGAGCGGCCATTTCCATGCTCGATCCGCGACACGTTTCTGTCTGAACGGCGCTGTGTGACCCTGGAAGCAGCGACGTACCGCCCAGCTGCGTGTCATCCCCCCCTGGACGCCTCCAGCCCTTTCCCCCCCTTCACCCCACCCCTACCGCTTTCTGTTATCGGGGCAGTATCTGGGGGAGGTGTGCCAGAATGGGATGACCTCCTAAAGCAGTGAGCGCTGAAAGGATTCCAGGGATCCGTCATGCTGGGGAAGGTGGCCTCGCCGCGTGGTCGATTCCGCTCAAATACAGTCCCGGCCGCCCCAAGGATGAGTTCCGGTCAAATCAAGAAAGCAGGTCCGACATGAACAACCATCGTGATGCCTCGCGCGCCGATGAGATGGACGGTGCATGAAGACGATATCCTCCGTCGTGAAGCGGCCGCCCAATGTATGTGTCTGTCGATAGCAATTGAATCTCCCCAAGAACGTGGTAGCCTAACGTTGTGGTCCAGTAAACCACGGTGGTATCAGGGATTGGAATCGTATCGCGACTCAATTGCCAGGTCGGACAAACAAGGATTGCCGCAAGCGTTGGTACAACAAGGTCGCTGGGGGCTTGAGGAAGGGACCGTGGCAGCCAGAAGAGGACACTCGACTGAGGGAGGCCATTCGAGAGCACGGACAAAGGTGAGAGACCCCTTTCAGATAGCAGGTCCAGGTTCCTAGGTTGACCCGTAACAGATGGACTGTCGTTGCTCCGTGTGTGGGTACCCGCAGTGCTGAACGTGAGTATTGCCCCGCCCATGTGACTTGAATAGGACTTCGAGTCTGACGGTCGTCCAGAGTGTGCCAAACGGTGGATCCACTCCCTCGACCCGGCCTTGGACCACAGTGAATGGACAGCGGAAGAGGTAAGACGATCGTTCTTCCCATCTTGACCGGACAAAGGGATTGACCCTCCTGGGTAGGACCAATGCTTGATGAGCGCCATCGAGACCCACGGCCACAGCTGGAAGGAGATCCAGCGACTCCATTACCCCGGACGATCCCGGGACAGTATCAAAAACCGGTAAGTGGAGTCAAGTCCGGGGAGAATGTTTGTTCGGAGGACTTACACTCGCCCAGCCATACCATCCTCAGCCGCAAGGCCGAAGCCGTCGCCGTTCACCGCGACGACGCCCCATGCTGCCCGCCTGTTCGCGATCCCAGCTCTCCTCGCACTCCCGACGACGGTCACGCCATCTTCAGTTCAGGGGATGTGACGTCGGCCGACGGGAGCAACATTTCTTCTCCCTCCGAAGATTCCCGCCGGAAATCTTACTTTGCCGCCTCCGGTAGCATGTCGCCCAGGGTTCGTCGGAAACCCGAACCCGCAGCTGAAGATCACTCAGACCCCACCTTGTCGACGGGATACGCCGTCAATACTCCCACCAGTGCCACCACCCGTAGTGGCTCTCGTAGCATCGCTTCCATCTCGCCCTTTGACACGCCCGACATGGACTCCAACATGTTCTTTGAGCAGCCGTTCAACTTCTTGGATTGGTCTGCCTCCCCACGCGCACAGGATCATGAAACGCCCACCCTCACGGACGTCATGAGCTGTACCAACAACTTTGACAGTTTCCCCACCCAATCGCTGCCCACCCAATCCGATCCGTCGTGGATTCAGTTTGTCGAGCAGACGGGTGCAGGCCGCAGCCAGGACCCGAGCATCCCCAGCCAGGTCCTGGCGGCGGCCACCACCAGCAGCTCCATCGCCGCCGGGAAGAACTCCAAGATCCGGCTGGTCTTGGAGGCACCCGCAATCGAGACGACCAACGCCGTCATGGAGCTGCTCCTGAAGGCTGGCGCCAAGGTGTCGATGGAGGCCGACACGCGCTGCCTCGTGACGCTGACCCTGGAGAACGTCATGACCGCCACGATCAACGCCGTGCTCGAGGTGTTGATCCGAAGTCGGACGAAGATCCGGATGGAGGCCAACAGCGGGGCCTGATGGTGATTTCTGGGTGAATCCTTCGTTAACCGGGCACGAGTCGACGATTTCTTCCGCCGCATACCCTCCTTTTTCATCCCCTCGATTTCTCATCCTCTGATGTCGTTCTTGAGCGATGCATCAACATCTTCTTGCCACAGCGGAGGCGCACCCTTCACCGCTGCCCGTCATCCTCGGTCTGGCACTGCAGGCGGCGGCAGCCGGTTGTTTGTGTTCCTGCGACTGGCGATTTCTTCGTTCATATCTTTTTTTGCACGAGAATCTATACACAGTCGGGCAACGCCAGCTAGATCTCCCTAGATTCCTAGACCGTCGTCACTTGGGGGTTTCCTTTGATGTTCCTAGAGGGGGAGACTCGGCCCGTCGTTCGAAGGGGTGAGGGGATTTCTTCATGGTCGTCGATGTTACGGATCCGGGTCCGAGTGCTAGATATACCAATACATGACTGATGATATGACCCAGTAATTCTTGCTTCGAGCCAACTGGGGCGGTTATATCTCACTTTCGCCCTGGCGTTGCCATTGTCGCTCGATCCGCCCGGCTGCTCGTTCCCGCCGTAGCCGAGTGAGACGACATCGCTCAGGGCGTCTGAACGCGATGCCGTCTGTCTCACGTCCCTCTTTTTTTACTCGGGTCTCTCACGCCCTGCCCCTGGGATCTGATCAGACGACCCACGGTTGTATCATGGAGCAGGATTCACAAACTCTATCGCGTGATGTTATGGCACTACGGGGGGGAGGTGGTCGGGCATGAGACGCTCTCGGGATGGGAATCCGTTGATTTCCAATCCATACAATCCGAATGAGGGGTCGATGGATGCAAGGTGACAGACCGTCCCCAATCGAATCGTCATACAGCATTCTCGGGGTCTTTTGGCCGGCCCTCGGGTAAGGCGGATATCAGCAGCTCGAGGCGCCCGCCCATGCAGACGGTTGGGTGCCACGACCGCTTGCTTCCGGAATGGTCTTTATTTGGTGAGATGAGTGTTTTGCAGGGAGCAAGAGGTCCAACGGACGACAAGTGACCACCACGGTTGATTTGACCCGCGGGAGCGAGCAACTCGTTGAACAGATCGTTGGCAAGCATCAGGAACCGCGTAACCCTAGCCAACGACTGCTACAATGTCACAAGATATCCATTCTCTATTGGGATTCATTCAACAATCTAAGGTATGCACACGGATGCAGACACTGCCGGCAGACGACGCCGTGGACCGACCGTCTTGCAGATTGACCAAAGTGGGAAGAGGAAGAGTGATGACAGCGAGGGGACTAGGTCCGAAAAGGACGACCAGCAGCAGAACGTACTCAATGCTTTGCAAACTCGGCGAGGGCGACTGTCCGAGCATTCGTTTGATTTCAAAGACGGCCAGTCTCGAAGAGGTACGAACGCGTCACCAGATGCACGTCGGGTGACAGACTTGCTTGATAGTCGAGATCCCGGACCTGTCAGGGCCCGCTGCGAAAGCGGCCCGAGGCGACAGACTCAAACACAGATGGATTGAGGTCTCGTGATCTGCTCAGTCGATTACCCGCGTGTACGCGATAGTATCGCTCAATGCTGTTACCCACCACGGTATGATGGCGGGCGCGACAGGCAGTCGTCGCCCGATGGACATATCCGAAGTGAGTTGAGTAATAAAATCAAGCGATGAAGTAGATCAACTATCAATGCTTCAAGAAATACAGTGCGGTCCCGATAACCGTGCCAAGGTGGAGGGGGTACGGCGGCCTACATCTGGCAACCTGCAATAATGATTTGGGCCCCACTTTCTGTTCGCGACCGCATCAATTAGAATAGTATTAATTGCAACGATGCCTCGTCCGGCTATTGATCTTGAACCATACAAGGCCAAAATCATTGATTTATCAGACCACTCAAGAACTATCAAAGAAATTCTCAAGATTCTAGAAAGAGATCACTCGGTCACAGTTAGCAAGCGTACGATTTGAGGCCATATGTCAAATTGGCAGCACCAAGTCTATCAGCACACTGAAGATACCAATCAACTAAGATTACGCATCACCAATCTGTTTATGCTGTGCTGTCTTAAAGACCATGACATTCTGGAGATATTACGGCAAAAAAGATACCAAATAGGGCAAGAACAACTTGTACGAGTGCGTAAGGAGCTAGGTTTATTTAGGCGAGTGTCGGGCAAGAAAAATATGAAAGCCGTGGAACAGGAGCTACAAAAGCTTGTACGGGAAGAATTTGATTAGGGTATAATCCTGTAGCAACTAGGGAAGGAATCGAAGGTTGAGAGCGATGTGTTGTATATTGTGTTGTGTCGTGTGTGTGACTCAGGTCTATCTAGCTATATAGAGATTCCCTAGT
>QQTW01001949.1_pt1 | contig 14747 bp, 14 predicted proteins | sample 1904831 | NCBI WGS metagenome assembly QQTW01 (sample SAMN09435610, study PRJNA476489) | Subsurface metagenome, whole genome shotgun sequencing project. | reverse complement strand
AAAAAACGGTATACCTCCTTTAAGAAGTGAATACGATTTATTAGTAGCTCTCTTTGGGGTAAATGCACTTATCGGCACTCCTTATGACTTTTATCGCAAAATGTTTATCAGTTCAAGCTCGGTTATACCACTAGTTCTAGCGGTGGTTGCGGTGGCTATGGAGAATAAGTAATTATGTCTTTAGCTACATTAGGTGTAGGCAATCGCAGCTACCAATTGTAGATATAAAAGTCAAAATAAGTCTATGAAAGTTGATATATATTGACTTTTATTTAGCTAATTCTTACGACAGACTACGATTTTTATCTCAAAGGTTAAAGATAGGTAATCCGCTCGTTAAAAGCGCGATAATTCCTCCAAAAGGAGCGATTGAAATTGCCTTGCTTACTCTACACAATCGCTCCTTGAAAAGCAAGGCATTCAGGAGGTTTTATGAACGAAAAAGTGAGGCTAGGAACCTGCAATGTTGCCATTGTTGGTCCCTACTTGAGCGGTAAAACCACATTACTTGAAAGTTTGTTGTCAGTTACGGAGGCAATATCGCGTAAAGGCAACGTCAAAGATGGCAACACCGTCGGCGACAGTTCGCAAGAAGCACGCGATCGCCACATGACGGTAGAAGTAACTTCAGCCAGTACCCAATATAGCGGTATTGGCTTTACCTTTTTAGACTGTCCTGGTTCAGTAGAATTTGCCCAAGAAACTTACAATGCTCTCATGGGTGTAGACATCGCAATAGTTGTCTGCGAACCTAGCAACGATGACGCTAACGGGCTGCACCAAAAAGTTCTCACCCTTGCACCTTTATTTAAATTCCTCGATGACTGGGAAATTCCCCACCTAGTCTTTATTAACAAAATGGATCGTTCAAGCACAAGTTTTATGGATGTGCTGCACGCCCTCAAATCAGTTTCCAGCCGTCCTTTAGTACCGCACCAATACCCCATAGTTCAAGGCGAACAAATCAGCGGATTTATAGATCTCGTAACAGAACAAGCTTATCAATACCATGCAGGTGCGATCGCCGATCCGATTCCATTTCCCCAAGCATTGAAAGCACAGGAACACGCAGCGCGCACAGAAATGCTAGAAGAACTAGCAAATTTTGACGACCATTTATTAGAGGAACTACTAGAAGAAATCGATCCACCTCAAGAAGAAATCTTGCAAGATTTAAAACTCGATTTAGGTGCAGATTTAGTAGTTCCCGTTTTATTTGGAGTTGCAGAACAAGATTATGGCGTGCGCCCGTTATTAGAAGCGCTAGTGCGAGAAGCCCCCGCGCCCGAAACTACAGCCCAACGTCGCGGCATTACTAAAGATACTGACGCACCTTTGGCGCAAGTATTGAAGACTTACTTTACTCCCCAAGGTGGCAAACTATCTTTGGTAAGGGTTTGGCAAGGTAAGCTAACTGATGGCATTGTCTTAAATGGCGTGCGTGCAGGTGGATTGTATCGATTAATTGGACAGCAACAACAATCTGTAAATGAAGCAGGTGCAGGAGAAATAGTCGCTCTTAGCCGCTTAGAAGGAGTTAAAACAGGGGATACGCTGACAACTAACGGTAATAAGCAACAGCTAGCTTGCGCCGCTAAAATGACTCCTGTGTATGCGCTAGCGATCGCTCCTGAAAAACGCAACGATGAAGTTAAACTTAGCGGTGCTATTACTAAGCTAATAGAAGAAGATCCATCCCTAGCCTGGGAACAACACGGCGACACTCACGAAGTTATTTTATGGGGTCAAGGTGAAATTCATTTGCAAGTTGCTTTAGATAGACTGCGACGCAAATATAACCTGCCCATGTCAACGCACTTGCCGCAAGTACCTTATAAAGAAACTATCCGCAAAAGCGCATCCTCAATTCACGGGCGCTACAAACATCAAAGTGGCGGACACGGACAGTTTGGCGATGTATACTTAGAGATTCAGCCTTTATCAAGGGGCGGAGGCTTTAACTTTAGAGATACGATTGTCGGTGGTGTAGTACCGAAGCAATATATCCCTGGAGTGGAAATGGGTGTACGCGAGTACCTTGTGCGCGGCGCTTTGGGTTTCCCCGTTGTCGATGTTGCAGTTACTCTAACTAACGGTTCTTACCATACTGTAGATAGTTCAGAACAAGCATTTAAACAAGCCGCCCGAATTGCTATGCAAACAGGGATGACTAAATGCGAACCGACACTATTGGAACCAATCGCCCAAATAGAAGTAACCACACCCAATGAATTTACGTCTAAGGTATTGCAACTTGTAAGCGGAAGGCGAGGACAAATCTTAGGCTACGAACCGAGAAGCGATTGGCAAAGCTGGGACAAAGTAACTGCATACTTACCCCAAGCCGAGATGCAAAACTTCATTGTAGAACTGCGATCACTTACTTTAGGTGTAGGCTGTTTTGAGTGGCATTACGACCACCTCCAAGAAGTCCCCAACAAAATCGCCGAACGAGTCCTAGCAACTAATGGTAACGGTGGCTGAATCAGTAGACTTTTTGCAAAAGTATGGGGCGGTTTCTAACCGCCCATGCTCTATGAACACTCCTCAAACACCGCCCATGCTCTATGAACACTTCACAAAGTTGGTACATTGTCAAGCGCCCAGCAGGAAACTGCGAAATAGTCCCCCAAGCCGCAAATCCAGAAGCTACAGAACATTGGGGACCCTTTGAGTCACAACAAGAAGCGATCGCTCGTCGTGTCGGTCTAATTCGTGCTGGCAAGTGTCAACCAGTATAAGTAAAAAGACGGGCATTTTCCCCGTCTTTTTACTATCAAGACTAATTGTTAACGTACCGCCTCGGCTCTAGAACCTCGACTTGCGGCAATTTTTTGATTTAATACTGATACAGCCTTATCGTATTGCGGATCGCCTGGAGTACCGACTTTAGTGCGATCGCTAACTAACTTTTCTTTTTGTTTTTCAGTTAGTTCCAATACTACATCTGGCGCAATCCCCGCGCGGTTGATATCTCGCCCTTTAGGAGTAAAGTATTTAGCGATCGTCACTGCCATTCCCGAACCGTCTCCAAGACTTCGCACCGATTGGACTAAGCCCTTACCAAAAGTTTTCGTACCTACCAAAGTAGCGCGCTTGTTGTCTTGCAATGCTCCAGAAAGAATTTCACTAGCACTTGCAGAACCACCATCTACCAATACAACTAAAGGTTTATTCGTCAAAGCGCGATTATTAGCTTTTTCTAAATCTCTTTGTCCTTGCCTGTCTACTGTAGAGACAATTGTGCCTTGGTCTAACCACATTTGGGCAATTTCTACACTAGAAAACAGCAAACCGCCTGGATTAGAACGCAAATCTAATACATATCCATCGACCTTTTTATTTTCCAAATCTTTGATGGCGTTACGCATTTCCGCCCCAGCGTTAGCGCTAAATTGGACTAGGCGAATGTAGCCGATACCGCCAGTAGGAGTTTTTTGATAGCTGTAGCGGACGGGATGAACTTCAATTCGCGCTCTTTTGACGCGAAACTCTCTTTGCTTGTTGTTCCGCAAAACAGTAATTGTCACCTCAGTCCCAGGCTTGCCGCGAATTAGGGATACTACATCATTTATATCCATGCCTTTAGTGCTTTTACCATCGACTTTGTCAACGATATCTTTGGCAAGAATACCCGCAGCCGCAGCAGGTGTACCTTCCATTGGGGAAATTACAGTTATTCTTTTAGTTTTCTCATCAGGAGCAATTTGAATTCCAATCCCTGTCAGTTCCCCTGAAGTTTCTACTTGCAAGCTTTTGAACTCTTCTGGGTCCATAAAGCGGGTGTAGGGATCTTCCAGCTTCTCTAGCATTTTGTGGATGGCTTTGTAGGCATCCTCTCTATTTGTATAATTTTTGCTTAAATATTCTTGACGTACATTTCGCCAATCTACTTGATTAAAAGTACCGTCTACATAGCTGCGATCGATAACTTGCCAAACTTCGTCTACTAATTCTTTAGGACTTTCCTGAAAAAAAGCCTTGCCTGGTGAGTGAATACCCGCAGCGGTAACGGCAACAGCCGTTAGCATCGCCGCTGTAGCACCTAAAACAATCCCTTGTTTTGTAATCGCCATATAACTGCTAGAGCCGGAGATAAATATGCATCGTCAGTAAGCCCAATGTAACACAAGCTTTTGGCTAGGACTGTTTCAAAAGACAGTAACAAGACTGTCCATAGTTAAAGTCAAAAGTGTTTGCAACAACTTCTTTAGGGTAGAAGCATAGCGATCGCTATGCTTACATATTCTATGGATCGATCCAGCGATCGTCTGCTTTGATCAAGTTAATCAACTCACTTACACCTTCAGATTCAGGCACTTTTTTGATTTCTTCTCTGCCACGATACAAAGATATAAAACCTGGTTGCTTGCCTACATAACCATAGTCAGCGTCCGCCATTTCTCCAGGACCGTTGACAATACAACCCATTACAGCAATATCTAAGCCAGTTAAATGTTTAGTTGCGTCTCGTACTTTGTGCAGCACTTCCTCAAGATTAAACAAAGTACGACCGCAGGAAGGACAAGCAACGTACTCCACCATTGTTTTGCGCAAACCTAATGCTTGCAGGATGCTGTAGCACACAGGTATTTCTTTTTCTGGCGATTCAGTAATTGAGACGCGGATTGTATCGCCAATTCCATCAGCTAAAAGCGGTGCTATACCAGCAGTTGACTTAATCCGCCCGTATTCTCCATCTCCCGCTTCAGTAACTCCTAAATGCAAAGGGTAGTCCATCCCTAGTTCATCCATGCGCTGCACCATCAGCCGATAAGCAGCTACCATCACAGGTACGCGGGAGGCTTTGAGGGAAATTACTATATTGCGAAAATCCAGAGATTCGCAGATGCGAATAAACTCTAGTGCCGACTCTACCATGCCTTCGGGAGTGTCGCCGTAGGTAAATAGCATTCTTTCTGCTAAAGAACCGTGATTTACTCCAATCCTCATGGCTTTGCCTTGTTCGCGCAGCGAGATCACCAATGGCGCTAAAGTTTCACGGATTTTATCGCCTATTTCATCAAATTCAGCTTGGCTGTATTCAGTATTTTTAGCTTTTTCAAATACATATAGTCCAGGATTGATGCGCACTTTATCAACGTGCTTGGCAACTTCTAGCGCAATTTTCATGCCGTTGTGATGTACGTCAGCAACTAGCGGTACAGCTTGGTAGGTTGCAGCCAATTTCTCTTTAATTTCGGCTAAAGCTTTGGCGTGTGCCATACTCGGTACGGTGACGCGGACTATTTCACAACCAATCTCGTGCAAGCGCCGAATAGCAGCAACCGAGCCATCTATATCTAAAGTATCTTCATTAATCATCGATTGCACTACCACCGGATAGCCGCCACCGATGGTAATATCGCCTACTCGGACGGGGCGAGTTTTGCGGCGGTGAATAGTAGTATCTGTTAATGGGCGGTCAGTAGTTGGAATTGGCAGTGTCTGCATAACCTGTTAGCTGTGTTTTTTGTAGCGAGAATGTCAGGTTTTATTATCTGTCTCCAGTTTACTGCTGATGGGTTGTTAATTTTGGTAACTGAAGAAGTTGCACTAGTTGCAAGTTCACAAGTAGTTGCGATCGCCCTTTTAGCAAGCTTGCAGTTGAGCGATCGCACTTTTACATACTTTAGTCTTCAGGCAGCACCCACTTAGGAGGTTCCATCATTCTTTTGCGCAGACGTTCTTCAGCAATTTCTAGCATTCGATCTAAAGAAGTTTCTTCAATAAATTTGGATGACTCTTCTTTATACGCCAAGTTTGGACATTTATCGCCTAAAACGCAGCCATTGACGCAGGCAGTTGCACAATTAATTGTGTTTTCTTGCATATGCTCGATATAGATACTGAATGGTTTAATTATTAAGAGCGAGTTGTTATAAATGAAATTATATAACTTCGCTATGAGCGATCGCATTAGTCTCAAGACAGTAGCAATAAGTCAGCAAAAAGCGATTTAGTGCCTTCTCTAACTGGTTGCAGCTAGGATAGACAAGTATTGCCATTACACAATTTATGCTCCAAACAGAAAAAACATCTACTTTTCAAAAGATAATTGAGGTGATCGAGCAGTTGTCATTAGAAGATAGAGAGATTCTGGTAGATATTATTCAAAACAGGCTTAAGCAAGAAAGAAGGGAACAACTTTTCCAAGAAGTTACTGAAGCAGAACGCGATTACGTACAGGGAAACGTCCGTAGCGGTTCAGTATCCGAGTTATTAAAAGAGTTGCAATGAAGACTTTGCTTTGGAGTTCTGCATTTATTAGGGCTTCTAAGCGTTTAACTCGTCGAAATCTCCAAATAATTACTCAACTAGAGCAATCTTTAGAACTACTTGCTGAAAATCCCTTTTCACCCTAGCTTGCGGACTCATAAACTTAAAGGACGAGCAGATATATGGTCGTGTTCTGTTGATTATAGCAATCGTATTTTGTTCAAATTTGTGAAAAATCTTGATTTAGGCGAGGAAGAGATTTTACTATTGACCCTTGGCGACCATAATGAAGTTTATTGAGAAATTGTAAATGTTTGCTACAGGTGAAACTATCGCCGCGATCGCAACTGCCGTTGTCCCTCAACAAGGTAGTGTGGGAATTGTGCGCCTATCAGGTACGCAATCGTTAGCGATCGCCCGCAGCATTTTTGCAACTGGTGGTTCGCAAGTTTGGGAATCGCACCGCATCCTCTACGGCTACATCCGCCACCCCCAGACGCAACAGCCAATTGATGAAGCGCTATTACTAATCATGCTCTCGCCGCGTTCTTATACCCGCGAAGATGTAGTAGAGTTTCACTGTCACGGGGGAATTATGGCTGTACAGCAAGTATTGCAGCTTTGTTTGGAAGCAGGCGCGAGGCTAGCGCAACCAGGCGAATTTACCTTAAAAGCATTTTTAAATGGCAGGTTAGATTTAACTCAAGCCGAAAGTATTAATGACTTAGTAGGTGCAAAATCTCCTCAAGCGGCGCAGGCGGCTTTGATTGGATTGCAGGGAAAATTGCGATCGCCGATTAGTCAATTGCGGACAACTTGTTTAGATATTTTGGCAGAAATAGAAGCTAGGATTGATTTTGAGGAAGATTTACCGCCTCTAGATATTGGGGCAATTACAGCCCAAATTAATCAATTATTAGCAGAAGTTAGCGCTATTGTGGCGACTGCTGACCGAGGCGAGTTGTTACGTAGCGGCTTGAAAGTAGCGATAGTTGGACGACCAAATGTAGGAAAATCTAGCTTATTGAATGCTTGGAGTAAAAGTGATCGCGCGATCGTTACTGATTTGCCTGGAACTACCCGCGATGTAGTGGAATCGCAGCTAGTAGTAGGCGGTATCCCCATCCAAGTATTAGATACAGCAGGAATTAGAGAAACAGCAGATACAGTAGAAAAAATAGGAGTAGAACGGAGTCTACTTAGCGCACAACAAGCAGATTTAGTGTTGCTAGTGATTGATGCAGCCACAGGTTGGACAAATGAAGATCGAGAAATTTATCAGCGAGTGCAACAACGCCCTGTAGTCTTAGTTATTAATAAAATTGATCTTGTCGCAAATCCACCGCAAATACCAGCACCTATTAACCAAATTGTGCATACAGCAGCGGCTCAAAATCAAGGTATAGAAGCTTTAGAGCAAGCAATTTTAACTGCCGTTCAAACTGGCGTATCTAGCGCAGATATGGATTTAGCAATTAACCAAAGACAAGCAGCAGCCTTGACACGGGCAAATATAGCGCTAGAACAAGTAAAAGAAGCGATTTTAGCACAATTACCTCTAGATTTTTGGACGATCGATCTGCGATCGTGCATCCAAGCTTTAGGCGAAATCACAGGGGAAGAGGTAACAGAATCAGTCCTCGATCGCATCTTTAGCCGTTTTTGTATTGGCAAATAATTAGAGTAGTTGCGCATTAATATATCTACTTAATAGCGCAACTAAATAACGATTAGCGCAAACCAACAATTTTCCAGGTAGTATCAGCTACACGACTGGGATTGAGATATACACCGCTAACTAAATTATTTCCATCCATCAACCACACAGAAACAGAGCCATCATCCCGCCGCCAGAGAATGTCTGTTTTGCCGTCGTTGTTGAAGTCACCCGTACCTACTGGCTTCCAGGCGATATCTGCTACACGGCTGGGATTGAGCAAAGCACTACTAAGTAAATTCGTACCATTCATCAACCACACAGAAATAGAACCATCATCCCGCCGCCAGAGAATGTCTGTTTTGCCATCATTGTTGAAGTCACCCGTATTTACTGGCTTCCAGGCTGTATCTGCTACTCGACTGGGATTGAGCAAAGTACTACTAATTAAGTTTGTGCCATTCATCAACCATACAGAAACATAGCCGCTATCGTGCCGCCAGAGAATGTCTGTTTTACCATCGTTATTGAAGTCACCCGTACCTACTGGCTTCCAGGCTGTATCTGCTACACGGCTGGGATTGAGCGCCGAACTGCTAATTAAGTTTGTGCCATTCATCAACCAGACAGAGAGATAACCAGAATCGTGTCGCCACAAAATATCTGTATTGCTATCATTGTTAAAGTCACCTGTACCTACTGGCTTCCAGGCTGTATCTGCTACTCGACTAGGATTGAGAAAAGTACCGCTAATTAAGTTTGTGCCATTCATCAACCACATAGAAACAGAGCCATCATCGCGTCTCCAGAGAATGTCTGTTTTGCCATCATTGTTAAAATCAGCACGCGGTGCATTGCTATTAATGTTGAGTGTAATATTGCCAGATGAGTTATTGTAGCCATCTACAGCAATTCGATAAGTAGTACCAACTACAGCGTCAAAAGCTACTGAACTGGACAGCCCTACAGTATCGTCATTAGCAGCAATTAGCGATAGTCCTCCAACTGACGAACCTGTATAAACACCTAGCAAAGTATCAAAACTGCTGCCTACAGTTGTAATTGTTACGCTACCTGAGCGTGTTGCAGTCCACGACCACCATAGCGAACCACCGCCACTATTGCCAGCATGATTGGGTTCGTTAGCTTCTTTAGTAGCATTGGTATTTGTCGCAGTTACAGCGATCGCTGCCCCACCAACTGCTTTACTATTGACCAAGTTATCGTTAGCTGGGCGGGAAATTGTAGTACCAGTAGCAGCTAGAAGATTCAAACGCGGTTTGGTTATCCCGTTTTTGGGATCTGTAATAGGCACACCAGTACTAGTCATTCTAGAGACAGTTTGATCTACACTGTCTGCGGGAAACTGCGATCGCAAAACTGCTACTGCTCCGGCTACGTGTGGTGTTGCTTGAGATGTACCAGATTGGGTAATGCCAGCAGCTGTAATTCCCGAACCAGGAGCAAGGATAGTTAAAAAATTAGCGCTGTTGGAAAAGCAAGTTACGCGATCGATAGCAGTTATATTATCACTACAACTAGACCAGCCAGCGAAGCCAATATCAGAGTCATATACCGCACCTACTGAAACTGCACCAGGAGCGCAGGCTGGTTCTGCAATTCCGTTGCTGTAGCCGTCATTTCCAGATGCAACTACAGGTACAATTCCAGCCTCTCTAGCATGGGCAAAGGCTGTAGCGTATATATTATTAGCACAAATTGATGCGTTGTTGATGCTACTTCCCAAACTCAAATTCATTGCCACGATGTTGTAAATCGTCTTGTTTTGAATTGACCAGTTGATAGCAGCAATAATGTCAGAATCAAATCCACTTGCACCTTGAAAAACATCAAGAGCCGCAATCTGGGTTCCTGGCGCTACTCCGGCGACAATCCCAGCTACATTAGTCCCATGACCGTCATCATCTAATACGCCGTCTTCCACAGCAAAGTCTTGAGCAAAGACAACTTTACACCCATATTGTCCAGCAGCAGCACAAGCACCAAAAGCCGAACGAGTATAGTCTACCCCCGAATCAATTACTGCAACTGTTGTCCCGCTACCTGTTCTACCTACTGCCGCGACTGATGGTTGACCAATTAGAGGCAGACTTCGATCTAAAGAGCGCTGTCTTTTTTGATTTTTATAGACTCTAATAACTTCTGAGCTTGCTAAAAAACGGGTTAAGGCTGCTGATGATTTGAACCGAACTAAGGACATTGGCAGTTGGCTATAATCTTTTACTACCTGAATGTCTTTTGTCCCTACAGCTGATAAAACTTGCTGCTTTTTATTAGTATATTGCGATGCTTTAAAAGATAGTATTTGTTTGTTATCTTGACTGAGGGTTGATTGTTTGCGTAAGTTAGATGCTTGTTTTTGAATTGCGTTGTCGTTATAAATAACAATTAAATCTTGATCTTCACCTGCTGCCAAATTTTCTAGCGTACCTAATGGAGCTTTTGCTGCTGCTTGATTTTGGCTAGAAGAAGCTTGTTGGGAATTAGCAGGTTTTATTAGAAAAACATTGCCAAAAACAGCTATTAATAAGGATAAGCTCGAAAATAAATATACTAAATAAGAACGACTTTTTATAGACAATTGCATAAATAGACAGAGTAGTTATCTACTCTATCTAACTCTCCCTAATACCAAAAGGCTTCGGTATTATTGCTGCTTGTTGAATAAATTTTTGTTGAAAATAGCAATAGATTTAAAGCTATCTATACAATAAGGACATTAACTTTTTTTACGAAAGGGGAATACTGAAGAAACACTGATTTTTATAATGTGATTTACGAACAAATACACTTGTTTAATTTATAAACTTTATCCAAACTTTATAAATTAAACATTGCTTGCTAGTTTTTACTGAGTATTCTGGAGCGATCGCTTTTGCGATTGCAGTACATTAATAAAAGTACAAATAGCACTATCCCGATTAGGTATCTAATCGCTGCGGGGATTTGAGGGTTGGGAAAAAAAGCCCTCTATAGTTCCTGCAATTACTAGCATAGGTACAATGCCATACACCAACTGTACTGATTGAGAACCATACCAGCGCAGTGCATCCAAGCGGTGGTATTTACCTGGAAATAAAATAGCTCTTGCTATTAATAACCCTGCACCGCCAGCAAAAAATATCGCTGGTAGTTCCAATGCACCGTGGCGTTACTCCTTCAACTCAAAACTATTTATTAGACTTGCTGGATGAATAATCTTTTGCTCTTTTATGGCATCATCTAGGAGAATTGGGATTCAGTGACTAGCAACCAACGTTTCCTCACGCATCACAACGCGGCTTGATTGACTCCCCCACCTTTACCACTCAAAATTAACTTCTTCAACCACTTGCCGAAATGCCTCAACTATCGGTGATACATCCTCCCGTCGCCATGCACAAGCATACTCCAATGTTGGTGCGTCGTTGGCGATCGCCACAAATACTACTCCTGGGTTTTTGACCTGCCAATAGTAAGGAGGAATCTATGCTAATTTCTAAAAAGTGGATGCGGCTGGGACTAACTACTGCAATTGTTTATTTTCAGCAGGAAACTTTACTCAAGTAGCAGCCATCACGGCTTTACAGGACAATACGATGCTAGTCGCCCGTTGTATTATACAAGGAACCGTGCGGCAAGTGCGCTGGCAGTCTCCCCACAGCACTTTAATAGTAGAATTGCCCAAAAATCTAGAAGTACCCCCATTTCGCCAGTTGTCCGCCAGCGAACTAGGGGGAATACTCAACAGCGATTGACAGGTTCTGCCAATTTGTTAGGCAGGCGATCGCGCGTAGAATTTCCTCCTGTAGCCTCAATGGTCGCTCCTTTGCGAAACCGCTTGCAAGTTGGAGACTCAATCCAACATCGATTTGGCTCATAGTAACACTGCCTATTAAATCAAACGCTCTAGCCCAGTCCTTGCACCTTATTTCTAATTGCTTCCTCTGTAATTCTTACAGTCTCAGGATCTAACGGTGCAAGATATTTAGTAGCGTTTGGATTACGGCGGATGCTAAATAGTTCTCTAATCGCTTCATCATCAATGCGATTCAGCTTGACGTAAGCATTTAATTCCTCTAGTGACATTTGCTCGTAATTTAATTTGGTCATCTATAAAATCGCATTCCCCATTCAGTAAAATTTTGACTTGAATGTTTTTGATAGCAAGGATGTATATCTCTCTAGTCTGGTTGTCGTATCGAAATAAAACTATGTCTAAAAACAGTTTTCTCCTTTCTAAACACAGGGACTTTTTCGGAATCAAACTGCGATCGCGCTCGGAGAATCTATTACTACTTCTGTGTTTTGCTTTCTAAATAGGTCAAGCGTTCCTCTAAAGCTATGTATTTCTTTTCCATTTCGGAGCTAGGAGTTTCTTTAAGCAAATATAAGGCGAGTGCTTCTCTCATTACTGCCGCCGCCGACCTGCCTTTTGCCCTTCTTTCTGTTTCTTGAATCCACTCTGGGGGTACTTGGCAACTTATTTGCGGATTGCCTCTAGACTTAGTTTTGTTTTTCCACTTATTCCACTGCCTAGCACTGATACCATTATTTTACATTCTGTGCTAGGTTAATTTTGTGTGTTAGCACATGAAGTCACTAATGCGCTTTCGTTACTTATTACTGATTTAGTAGCAAAGTGGTAGATAGATAATAGACGAATTATTGAGAATAGCTGTATTAATTGTGTAGAGGGAATTAGAGCGTTGTAGCTTCCACTTTGGGGTAGCGGAGGTCTTGGGTTCAAATCCTAACGTTCCGATTGATTCAAAACCCTTATAAAAAAACAAATGAAGTTTTCTTTAGCGCGATCGCAGAGAGGGTTAAACTTTTAGCTATTTAAGAACAAAATAATGCTTAACCTCAACACCCTAACTCGCTGGTTTGTGGCTGTAAGTTTGGTTGCAATCTGCATTATCTTAATGAAGTCAACTGCGGCTGAACAAACATTTATGGCTTCTGTACCCCAGCTATTAAGCGATCCCTTTTTGCAGCTACCAACGGCAAATTCAGTAAGGGTTGTGTGGTTTACTGAGTTTGCGGGATCTGGGCATACTGTTAGTTATGGTCGAGATTTTAGGCAAAGTGCGATCGCAACTACTACCAAACTCAGCCGTACTCGTGAAGATCAAAACTCTGTAATAGGTACTCAGTACAAAAAGCCGACTAAACGCGACATTTGGCGACATGAAGCAGAAGTTACTAAGCTCGATTCTAATATCCGTCTGCCTTATCGAGTAACGAGTGTAAGAGAAGACGGTAAAAGTATAACTAGCAAAGAATTTACCTTAACTGCAAAACCAGAACCAGGTACACCGTTAAAAATCTTACTTACCTCCGACCACCAGCTTAAACCAATGACGGCGGCTAATCTGCAAAAAGTAGTTGAGACGGTGGGAAAAGTAGATGCAGTGTTTTTTGCTGGCGACTTAGTAAATATTCCCGATCGCGCGTCAGAATGGTTTGATGATAACAGAGGTGGGGCGTTTTTTCCCTGTCTCCAAGGTCGTGCTAAGTATGAATTAGCGAAAAATAATATTAAAACTACTTATATTGGCGGCGAAATTATCCAACACGCTCCATTGTATGCAGCGATCGGCAATCATGAGGTTATGGGGCGTTATGAAAAAACTGGTAGCTTGGATGATGAATTTGGCGATGCTTATCCCCGCGAAGCTGCAATAGCGCAGTTACTAAGGCAAAAAAGCGATCGCGCCTTTGTTAAAGATTATTCATTTAATACCGATACCTATGAAGAGATTTTTACACTACCCCAAAGCGACAAGGGCGGCGAAAAATATTATGCTGTTACTTTTGGCGACGTGCGTTTAGCTGTACTGTACGCGACGAATATTTGGCGTACTCCGAGTCTAGATAAGTCAGCTAAAGGCAAATATCAAGAACGACAACAAGATGTAAATAACCCTGATGAGTGGGGATACGGACAGCATATATTTGAAGATATTTTTCGTGGTAGTCCTCAATACAATTGGCTAGAGGAGGAATTAAATAGTCCTCAATTTCAAGCAGCAAAATACAAAGTTGTAATGTTGCACCATCCGCCTCATTCACTAGGAGATAATATTGTTCCTGCTTACACAAATCCAGTACAAATAATTGATACAAATGAATCTGTACGCTACGAGTACCCAAAAGACCAAGATTACCTGATCCGCGATATTGTCCCTTTGTTAGAAGCGGCTAATGTGCAGTTAGTATTTTACGGACATTCGCATTTATGGAACCGCTTTGTTAGTAGTAGCGGGATGCATTTTTTGGAGACTTCTAATGTTGGTAATTCTTACGGTGCTGCGGGAGGCGATAAACGGCGCGATGTTCCAGTTGGCGATGATAATTATGCAGCTACAGGCGATCCTAATGGGTTAGAACCTATATTACCGACAATTACCCCACTTTTAGGCAAAAATGGTCAACAACTACCCTACCTCGCTAGTAATGACATTACAGCCTTCAGCATTTTAGATACTGCTACTGGTGGTGTTAGTAGTTATAAATTTGATACGCTCAAACCCGATTCAGAAGTAGTAAAATTTGACGAATTTAAGTTGAAATCAATTGCAGGCACAAATTAGATTAGCGATCGCTCTCCAACTAAAATAATTGCACTTTGCACAGTTGAAAGCAAAAACCGAGAACAATTGTATTTACTAGTCAGTCTATGTACAGAGATTTGGTAACAATCGGCTGGAAAATGCTGAGTTGCGCGATCATTACTTACTTGAGTAGTCTATAATACAAAACAATTTATTAAAAACATTGCTTTTTTGGCAAAAGTCTGATTTTGAGTCGGCGTTGATAAATTTAAGCTAGTCTAACAACTATATAGTGTGAGGTTGCATAGTATGCG